>TARA_R110002072_G_scaffold47597_2_pt1 | contig 46243 bp, 38 predicted proteins | sample TARA_R110002072 | Tara Oceans TARA_R110002072 (sample SAMEA4397118) | marine metagenome | biome: Polar Biome; feature: [SRF] surface water layer (ENVO:00010504); material: water (ENVO:00002006), including particulate matter (ENVO:01000060) such as... | depth 5 m
CGGGCCCATTCTAATAAAGACCGATGATGGAAATTAGTCGGGCTGAAATTAATGGCAACAATGAAGTCTTCTTTATATTGTTCGCGCCATTTCTGAACTTGGGCAATAGCATTTTCAAATACCCAAATATCGATATCAAAGATGATGCCTGACTTCTCCGCAACAGGGATAAACAGGTCCGGACGAACATTGCCCAGCTCATCATCATGCCAGCGCAGCAACGCTTCAAAGCCAATAATGCTCATGTCATTAAGATTAATTAGTGGTTGGAAATTCAAGGTTAATTGATTGTTTGCAATGGCGTCTTTTAGTTTTGATTTAATCGTGTTGTGTAAAACGATATTATGCATCATTGACTGATCAAAGAAGGCGAAGGTATTTCGGCCCGCTTCTTTGGCTTTATACATGGCAGTATCTGCACGTCTAATTAGATCTTCGGTATTTTCGCCATGCTCAGGATAAAGCACGACACCAATACTGCAGCCAAGCTGAAGCTGAGAGTCGTTCAAGGTGAAATTTTCTTTGAATGCTAATATGGTCTTTTCAGCGACAAGTTCTGCGTCCTCTCGAGATTGGCAACGAAAGCTGGCAATAAACTCATCACCACCAAAACGTGCGACATAACCATCATATTCAGAGATAAGGCTTTTTAATCTAATGGCGCTGTCGAGCAATATCCTGTCACCCATGCTGTGACCCAGACTATCGTTTACTTCTTTGAAACCATCGAGATCGATAAAAAAGATAGCGAGTTTTGATGAGTTACTGGTGTGTTCTTGGCTGGCAATTTCATTGCTTAAAAAATGCTCTATATGACGTCGATTAGGCAAGTTGGTCAGCATGTCAAAGTTAGCCTGGTACTCAAGCTGGTTTTCATAAGTCTTTTTGGCTTCAGCAAATTCGGCAACTTGTTTTCTACCTCTATTTAAGGCAATGACCAAGTCTGAAATTTCATCATTATAGTCAGGCCGACTTAAGGTAATGGGTTGATAAAATTCACTGGTTAATTGTTTTGGACGAGATGTTTCTTTACTGATATGTGCAAGGTGGCGGGTAATCGATTTTTTAACGATAATACTAAAGATAAACGCAATTAGGCCAATCATTATCGTAGAATTGATGATGATAAACACCACTTGTTCGCGTACGCTTTCACTGATTAGATCGTCTTTGACTGTGACTTCTATACGGCCCATATTTTGGCCGTTAAAAATAAGCGGGCGAGACAGGCTCGGTGGTGAGGAAATTTCACCATAAATGTATTGATTGCCAAGTGTTTCAAGAATTTGTACACCTTGTATGGAAGGCATTCTAAACACACCTTCTAATAAAATATGGGTGCTTTCCTGATCAACATTCCAAAGGCTTCGTGATAATTGCTGATTGACGGCTTTTATCGTGTCATTCGCTTCAGCATAGAGTGATTCATAACCTTCTTGGTATTGCTTTATTAAAAGGATAGAGACAGTGGCTGTCGTAAACAGCAAGCCAATTGTAATAAAGTAAAAGGTTAAACGATTACCTAAGCGTTTAAACCGATAGCCGTGCTTTATTTTGTTAAACAATGCGCTAGCCAAAATAAGACCTATGTAGTACCTGAAAAAGTGATTTATTACCTAAGCTGGCCATGAAAGTGGCTTGATCAAAGGTACCCTTATATTATTACGGACGTTTGTTGTTGTTATTATTCAATTCCATATCACCCTTTTATTGATGATAAACAAAGGTTTTATCCTTAAGTCGAATTCCTTTAAAGATATATTTAAAGGAAAGGTTTATTTAAAATATTGTAGCACCTAAGCAAAACTTAAGTTTAGACTATTTTTTGCGTAGTGTTAGCCAAAACAACAAAAGAGCCCGCGAATTTTGCGTCGTAAATAAACTTGTTTATAGTGTGGGCCAAGGTATCATATCGACGTTTAAAATTCTGACTGGAAAACTCTGTTATGAGCATTAAATCTGATAAGTGGATTCGTCGAATGTCCCAAGAGCATGGAATGATAGAACCATTCGAAGCCGGGCAGGTAAGAGAAAATGAATCCGGGCGCATTATTTCATACGGAACGTCCAGCTATGGTTATGATGTACGTTGTAGTCGTGAGTTTAAAATCTTCACCAATGTTCATTCTGTGACAGTAGATCCTAAAAACTTTGACGAAAAAAGCTTTGTTGATGTGAATAGTGACGTTTGCATTATTCCACCTAACTCTTTTGCCTTAGCGAGAACAGTCGAATATTTCAGAATACCTCGAAGTGTGTTGACCGTTTGTTTAGGAAAGTCAACCTATGCACGCTGCGGTATCATCGTCAATGTCACGCCACTTGAGCCAGAATGGGAAGGTCACGTCACGCTAGAATTTTCTAATACCACGAATTTACCTGCAAAAATTTATGCCAATGAAGGCGTTGCTCAAATGCTGTTTTTTGAATCTGATGAAGAGTGTGATGTAAGTTATAAAGATCGTGGTGGAAAGTACCAGGGTCAGCGCGGTGTTACACTGCCTAAAACCTAGTTTGTATGATAAATACTCACGATAAGCTCCGTCATGAAAAACCGGGTTATGAAAAAGAAGGCGTCATTAAATATCAATTACAATTTCATGAACAAGCGCTGTCTGAAGATGAGTACTTAGATGAACTGAATACCTCGCGTCGTTTACTTAAAGAACGTGGTCTCATTGGTCGGGATCCTTATCGATATGGCGGCGATGGTTTTGGTAATATTTCTGTTCGAATCAAGGGTCTTGTTTTTTTGATTAGCGGCTCCCAGACCGGCCACCTTGATGTTCTGACAAATCGAGATGTTGCGCTTGTTGATCATTTTACGGTTGACTTGAATCAACTGACAGCACATGGCTTGACTAGACCCTCCTCTGAATCGATGACACACGGCGTTTGTTTTCAGACTTATGCTGACATCACTGCGGTTGTTCATGTCCATTCCCCTGATATCTGGAATGCCATGGAGGCATTAGAGCTACCATTTACAGATCAATCAATACCCTATGGCACGCCTCAAATGGCTGAAGCGGTGGCTAAAGTACTCAAAAAAAATCATCAAGCCTGTCAGCCAACCATTTTTGCTATGAAAGGGCATGAAGATGGCATAGTCGCTGTGGGTGACAGTTTAGCATCGTGTACATCGAGCTTGCTCGCGTGTTTAAATCAATCCATTTTAATGAAGAGACACCTTGATGAATAAGCAAAAATTCTTGAAAACCTTGCAATCTTTAGGGGGGTGGCGTGAAAGAGCGTTTATGTTGGCTCTTGGAGAGCGTGCGGTACCGAATGCATTATTATATTTTGAGAATATCGACACCTCAGAGCTAGAACAAGGCACGGATCTTCATCTCTTATTCAATGAAATATGGCAGAAATTGATTATAGAACCAAATGAAGATGCCATTGTGGAATGTTTGGATAAGGTTGTTGAGCTCAGAACACTGGTCGATGATTCAGAAAATTATGGCGCTTTACCGACGGCAGACTGCCTAGAAATTATTGAGCAAGCTTTATTAAGTGGGGTAAACGAAGATAAGAAGCGGGCTTTGGAAGTGAGCCAGTTATCTATTGCAACGATCACACAGTTTATAGAGTTTTCAGAAGGTGAAGGCCTCGATGAAAATAGCCTGATTAAACTATTCGATAAGCACCCTCTGATCGAAAGAGAGTTTTCTTTTCAAGCAGAGCTAAATGACTTATTACGAGCGGCTACTCACCCAGGCTCAGATGTCATCAACGAGCTACGCCAACTCGCACAAGATGAAGGTTTGAGCAACTTAGGTATTCATTTGGGCGATTAAGCTTACGCCAGCGTCTCAAACGTCTGATGTTTTAAAATGACTTTAAAAATATCAGACTTTGTCACAATGCCGATAATTTTTGAGCCTTCACTCACCGCAGCGGCATCTAAGCCATATTCCATCATGGCGATACCTAAATCGTATAACTCTGTTTCAGGGTGTGTTGACAATAAATTCTGATCACAAAAATAAGATAAAGCCAGGCTTTCCGGGCTTTTCATGTCTTGTTGGTTTTTGGCAAAAAGCATTAGATAAGGGATGATTATTTTCTCTGATAATAAACCAGAATATTGGTAACGCTCATTCAGCACAATGAGGTGATGAATCTCATGTTCTTGCATTAGCGTCCATGCCGAATCCAGAGTTTGATCCTCAAATATTTGAATAACCGGCTGGCTCATGATTTCTCTCACTTTACCCAAACTGAGTTTTGGAGAATGTGGTATATTTTCCTGATAAGACTGAATGGCTTTTTGTGAGTGTTCTGTCGGTGTCTTTTTTTCCGATTGTTGTTCTTGCGAACTTGATTTTGAATAGACCGACTGGAAGTCGGTGTTGTCCGACATTTCTTTTGAGTGAGCTGCCTGCGATTCAGTCATATTTTGGACGGGATTTATCTCTCGAACCCTGAATTTTCTATCCAAGGGTTTCACAATACCGCTGTTAACGTCATGAACAAAAAATACCGACATGATCCTCATCCCTTTTTAAGTTTAACGTTAGCGAACGCTAATATCGGCTCAATTGAAAATACGAGAGTGATAATAGGTTTGTTTATCGTCAAATTGCAATAAAGTAAATGTATATTGACGATTGTTTGATGTAGCAATAAGAGTTGACTTGAATCAATGATTTATTTTGCTTCAAGGCATATTCTGAAGGTATACAGTTTATTGAAGGAGAATGATATGTCATCACATAAAGACAAAATAGCTAAACTCTCGCAAATTCTGGAAGAGTGGGATTACAAAGTAGATCGCCTTGAGCACAGGGTAAAAGACTTGCCAGATGAACTTAAAGCAGCAGCAGAAAAGAAATATCAAAAGCTTCTGGATTTTAGAGATAACCTAAAGGAAAAAGAAGAAGAACTTATTAGTTCTTCTGAGCATGCTGTTGAAGAAATTGAACATTCAATAGAGAGCGCTGTAGACACCTTTAAACTCCTATTTGAAGATGTAGAAGTTAATACCAAAGTTGAAGGGATTTGATTTAAACTAACTCATCCCACCTTGGTTCTCTTGTCAAAGGAAGGGCTAGGGTGGGGTGAAGTATTTACTAACCTCATAGCAAGGTAAGTACTCACTACCAGGCAGTTTCATTCGTTTCTGCTCTACAAAAGCGGCCAATAACTTATCCAATGCCGCCATTAAAGACGGGTGACCCTTAAGTTGATAAGGCCCGCACTTTTCGATCGCACATATCCCCGACTCTTTGACGTTACCTGCCACAATCCCAGAAAATGCGCGTCTTAAATTTGCCGCAAGTTCGTGTATGGGTTGGTCGTGATCTAATTTCAGGTTCGCCATATTTTCATGTGACGGTTCAAAAGGGTGCTGAAAGTCGGAGTTTATTTTTAAATTCCAATTAAAAAAGAAAGCATCATTTACCGCGCGTCGATGTGTTCGAATTTTTTGTGTGCCAGCATACATTTGTCTGGCAACTTGCTCTGGGTCATCCAAAATAATGGTGTATTTCTGCTGCGCCTCAAAGCCTAATGAGTCACTTATAAACTGATGAAGCTGTTGGATATAGGCTTCAGAAGATTTAGGCCCAGTGAGGATGACTGGGAAGGGTAAGTCCTGATTTTCTGGTGCTAACAAAATCCCCAGCAAGTAGAGTAATTCTTCTGCGGTGCCTGCACCACCAGGGAAAATAATAATACCGTGTGCCATGCGGACAAATGCTTCTAGGCGTTTTTCAATATCGGGCAAAATAATGAGTTCATTCACGATAGGGTTGGGGGCTTCTGCTGCAATAATGCCCGGTTCAGTGATCCCCAGAAAACGCGAATTCGTTACCCGTTGTTTGGCATGAGAAATGGTGGCCCCTTTCATAGGGCCTTTCATGGCGCCTGGGCCACAGCCCGTACAAATATTTAATTTTCGTAAGCCGAGTGAGTGCCCCACTTCTTTGGTGTATTTATATTCGTCATCCGAAATGGAATGCCCACCCCAGCAGACGATCATATTAGGTGGTTCACCTGCCCTGAATGCTTTGGCATTTCTGAGTAGATGAAATACATAATCAGTCAGATAAGCAGAGTTATCAAATTCTGTCTCAAGTCGTTGGCATTCTGTTGCTGAATAGACAATATCGCGCATCGAACTAAACAGCATTTCGCGACAAGATGTAATCATTTCACCATCAACAAAGGCATTACTTGGTGCATTCATTAAATTAAGTTTGATGCCCCGGTCTTGTTGGATGATTTCAATTTCGAAGTCGGGGTAGGCTTCCATAATCGATTTGGCATTATCATTTTCTGAGCCTGTATTCAAAATAGCTAAAGCGCATTGTCGAAAAAGGGGATACAGACCATGTTCACCAACTTTTTTAAGCCGTTCAACTTCAAGTTGAGAAAGGATTTCTAAGCTGCCACGAGGTGAAACCGTCGCGTTAATCGTGCTAGGTGTTGAGGTGTTCAGAGTGTGTTCTCCTAAGAAATTGGCTGCCTACCTACTTTGTGTACTGTCTTAAACTTAAAACGATAATAACCCAAAAAACAGCCTGATTTTTATAGTATAGACCACACGCTAAGAATCACTATTGCCTTAGAACAATCACTGCTGTCTCAGAACAAGAGGAACTTGTGAAACCCCGGGAGATATTATTCAGAAAATAACTGCATGTACTCGGCCGCTGTTCTGATTGCGAATAGGTATTCGGGAGCGAGCCCTTCCCAGTCAAAAGCATCCAGTAGGTTTTTAATATGTAAGCCTAAGTCGGTATCGCCTTCAATCACCAAATCACGCTGGAAAAAAAGAGTATCCGGATCTTCTTTCTGCGAAGCCAATAAAATAAAGCTCTTCAGCTTGCCGCGGATAGTAACATCCGCTCGACCCGCTTTTTTGAATTCGAGCTCCAGCGCTTGGTTAGAGCTCATCAAACATTCTAAATTAATATCACTGATGGCTAGTTTAATCCACCTGCCTTTAAATACCTCAGGGTCTGTGTTGAGCATTAATTGACTGAAGATAGGAGTAATGACTTTTTTAAGAATAAAACTTTGTGCGAAAAATGGAGCGTTTGTAAAGGGCTTAGCAAGCAGGCCCGGTAGCTTAGGAAGAACATGCCTAGGGCTGGGAGGGAGCAAACTACTGGGGAAGGTAAAAGAGGAAAGGCGTGATTCATGGGTCGTCATGGCATCTTGCTCCATAATGAGTAAATACAGAGCGCACACTATAAATATCTAGCCTAATTCTGAATATACCTATTATAGGGTATGGAGTATGCGTACTAAGCTGTTCAAACTATTCGCCGTTTTCATGAATCAAAAACCTAGCAATTCGCTCAACGCTCTTACTAGCAGCGTAAACAGAGATCTTTGGTTGGTGAATAAACTCTCGCTAAACATAAATTAGAGGTAGAGGCGCGTTTATGGAATTAGTTTGTCCTGCCGGTAGTCTTCCAGCATTTAAAAAGGCGGTAGATAGTGGTGCTTCTGCTGTTTACTTAGGCTTGAAAGATGAAACCAATGCTCGTCATTTTTCAGGCTTGAATTTCAAAGAAGATGGGGTTCAATCAGCACTAAATTACGCCAAATCAAAAGGTGTGAAATTATTTATTGCCGTGAATACCTATGCCCAGCCAAGTGGTTTTCATAAGTGGCAACATGCCGTAGACTTGGCCGCCGATATTCAAGCTGATGCCTTAATTTGTGCAGATATGGGAGTGTTGGATTACGCAAGCCAACGCTACCCGGATCTGAACTTACATCTTTCAGTGCAGGGTTCGAGCACCAATCATGCTTCCCTCGCATTCTACAAAAATAACTTCAATATTAAGCGTGCTGTATTGCCGAGAGTACTTTCACTAAAGCAAGTTGCACAAGTTGCTGAAAAATCGCCCGTAGAGTTAGAGGTTTTTGCTTTTGGTTCGCTGTGTATTATGGCAGAAGGCCGGTGTTATCTTTCTTCCTATATGACAGATCAATCACCCAATACCTGCGGTGCATGTTCGCCAGCCCAATTTGTTCGTTGGCAAGAAACCGAGCAAGGTTTGGAGTCTAGATTGAATGATGTCTTGATTGACCGTTATCAAGAAGGTGAAAAGGCGGGTTATCCGACTTTATGCAAAGGCCGGTTTCAAGTGAATGATCGCACCTATCATGCATTGGAAGAACCAACCAGCCTGAACACCATAGGTTTGATTCCTGATCTGCACCGTATTGGTATAAAAGCGGTCAAAATTGAAGGTCGTCAACGTAGCCCCGCTTATATTGAGCAAGTTGTATCCGTGTGGCGAAAAGCACTGGATTCATACCAGCGACACCCTGAAGAATTCAAGGTTAAACCTCAATGGCTGAAGCCTCTCGAGAAAGTGTCTGAAGGCTCGCAAACCACACTGGGTGCCTACACCCGCGCTTGGCAATAGTCACCATTCATTAATACTGTTAATACCATTAATGAAGAATAAATGAAGGACGAATAGATGAAGTTATCGCTAGGGCCGAACTTGTTTTTCTGGCCAAAACAAGCGCTTTATGATTTCTATGATGAAATGAAACAAACCGCTGTAGATACTATTTACTTGGGTGAAACAGTTTGCTCAAAAAGGCGTGAATTGAACACCTCTGAATGGCTTGAATTAGCAACAGAACTATCTTCATCAGATAAGGAAATAGTGCTTTCTAGCCTAGCTCTATTAATGGCGGATTCTGAACTGAATAGCCTAAAAAAACTCTGTGATAATGCACCGGTTAAAATTGAAGCCAATGATATGTCAGCGGTGCAATTTTTAACAGAACGCAATGTACCCTTTGTGTGCGGGCCAAGTATCAATATCTATAACGCGAGAACCTTAAGGCTGCTAAATCAGCAGGGGGCTATGCGATGGGTGATGCCTGTTGAATTATCGAGTACGTGTTTACGTTCGATATTGAGCGAGGCCCAAGAGCTGGGCTTTCTTGAAAAGATAGAAACAGAAGTGTTTTCTTATGGCCATTTACCCTTGGCTTATTCAGCTCGCTGCTTTACGGCACGTTATCTTGACTTGCCAAAAGATAAATGTGAATTTAGCTGCATTCAATTCCCGGAAGGGTTGACCGTGAATAGTCAGGAACAGCAAGCATTATTTAATCTGAATGGCACCCAAACTCAGTCCGCCTCTATTTATAACCTGATTCATCAGCTACCTGATATGGCTGATATGGGTGTTGATATCGTAAGAATCAGCCCGCGAAAACAAGGCACTGCTGACGTGATTCAGCAGTTTGGGGATGCTATTCATCGTTTTGAGAATGATCTGCCAGAGTCCTTGATACCTACGCAGGATCAAGATTGTAATGGTTATTGGTTTGGGCAGCCGGGCATGAATTACCTTAGCCCAGAGCAAATAGCCAGTGGTGATATAGGTACAAATATCAGGTTTGCAACACATGCTGACTGAGCCAAGGCCTTATCTTTCTTTTGGTCAGTATATGCAGCAGGTCGTAGGTGAGCATGTTCACAAAGTATCAATCAATGCTGCTTTCACCTGTCCGAATAGAGACGGCACAAAAGGAATAGGTGGCTGCACTTTCTGTAATAATGCCTCATTCTCGCCAAACGCCAAGCAAGAAGATTCAATCGAGCAACAGCTAGCGCAAGGCATGGCTGTGATAAAACGGCGGACTGGTGCAAAAAAATATCTGGCCTATTTTCAGGCTTACACCAATACTTATGATGACATCCAAAATTTAAAACGACTCTATGATCGCGCACTCGCAGTTGAGAATGTAATCGGGCTTTCAATTGGAACTCGGCCAGATTGCGTACCTGATCAAGTGCTTGAGCTCTTGGTTCAATATCAACAACAAGGTTATATTATTTGGTTGGAATTGGGCTTGCAGAGCTCATTTGACGCGTCTTTAGATAGAGTCAATCGTGGGCATGGCTGGCAAGAATATGAAGATGCCTGTTTGCGCGCTAGAGAAAAAGGCCTAAAAGTCTGTACCCACTTAATTGCCGGTCTGCCGGGTGAGCATTTAAGTGATACCTTGATTTCTATGGATAAAGTATTGGGCTTAGGTACTGATGGCATCAAAGTCCATCCACTTCATGTCGTTAAAGGTACCCAGCTCGCCCGAGAATGGAAAGCTGGCCTATATGAGCCTATCGATTTTGACGAATATGTCGATTTAGTGGTGAAGATGCTGAAAAAAATGCCCAAGAATATTATTGTACATAGACTTTCAGGGACCGCCTCTGAGGACATTCTTCTGGCACCAAAGTGGTGTGGAAAAAAATGGGCGGTTTTGAATACCATACATGAGGCCTTAGAGCAGAGTGACGTTTGATTTAGGTTCTTAAATCGTCCTGCTTTTTTTGGTTGTTTTGTAAATGAATCAATAGCGCTTTGGCTGCCTCGGCACTTGGATATTCACTACAAGATTGCAATATAAACAATAAGTACTCCTCGACCTTTTCAAAGTCTTTGAAGTGGGTAATCAATGTCTGAGTTGCTGAAAGATAAAGGCTTGCCAACTCTTCGCAAGGTCTGAATCGAATTTTAGCATCTTCCGCTAACCATAGAACAAGAGCATGCTTTTTACGGTGAAAAAATTGCTTAGCTAACATGCTGATTAATCTTAAGTCATGCAATAAAAAAGCAGGGTTATGTTTTCTGAGCTGATATATAAACTGGCTGGCATCTTTTATTTTATTCCGCTCAAGCATCCAATGAAGAAAAAGCTCAGCGTAACGGCTTAGCTTTTCTAAGTCTTTTAACTCGCTTAACAGTAAGAATAATTGTTGCCTTCGTAAGTTCGAATTAGCGTTACGTTTTAACGCGTCTTCTAATAGGCTAACGACTTTCGTGTATTGCCCTGTTTTCAAGGCTTGGCCTATATCGGTGTCTAGATTTGATATATTTTCCTGGTTATAAATGGATGTAGGACCTTTAGCGTTACTTGTCGTGCCTACATGTCTAGCAGCAAATTTTCGTTCAGTCATGACGAATATTTTAGTGGAGAGGCTGATAACTATAATAGTGCAGAGAGTCGCAAATAATGTACTGACGCCTATGGCAATGATAAGCGGGCTAACTGTAGCTGAAAGGTCGCTGGCGAAAAGCGTAAACCAATAAAAACCTAGACTGGTCAGGCTCAACTTAAGCGCGTAGGGTTTTATTTCTTTTAATAATTTAAAAAGATTAATGTAAGGTTCATTGTCGTTAGAGTGAAGTGAAAAAATAATCAAATAAGGGAAACAGGCACCCCCAAGGAGTATTAACAGCAGGCCAGGAAACCAATGAATAAAATAAAAAACATACACGGGGAGTAATAATAGGACGATTGCAGCAAGTGTTAGTTGGATACTTGTTGTTGGCGTGAGCATCGTAATTGAAAGCTCTTTTTGTCTGTTTTGATGAGCGGCGCGTCGTTTTCCTGTTTGTTGATAGAAGTGCATAAGATAAGCAAGCTTCCTAGAAAAATGAAGCGGTAAAAGTAGCGCGACAGATAGGCATAATAAATATGTCAGAGTGTGATTGAACTCTAATAAAGAGATTAATACGGAAATACATGCGGAGATAAATAGACAGCCTAAATTTTTGCTGCTTAGACTGTCTAGAATGAGATTTTTGGCTGGATAAACATCTTTGTCTGATAGCAATTCTGTGGGCAAAAATATCAGATCCTTCTGACAAAAAGGGCAGCTACCTTGTTGCAGCTTTTCATTGCAATTGGGTAAACAGGCATTGTCATATAGCCTGTTACAGGTATTGCATCGCCATTTTGCGGGCGTGTTTGGATGAAAATGACAGTAGTAGTCCACGATTGAGTGTCCAAGCTTATTTTTTATTGATAAAAAAAGCATAATGGCACATTAGAACGTAAAGATAACTCTTTTGGAATAGGATACTTCAAGACGTGACTCATACTCTGCCATCTTCAGCCCTTTCTTCAGCTCTTTCATCAGAATGTCGAGGTCGGCTATATATTATTTCAGCACCGTCTGGCGCAGGTAAAACCAGCTTGGTGGCCGCGTTATTAAAAGCCGATACTGCTATCGAAGTGTCGGTATCGCATACCACCCGAAAGGCCAGACCGGGAGAACAAGATGGCGTTAATTATCATTTTATAGATATAGCAAAATTCGAAACACTTATTGCTGAAGGTGCATTTCTAGAGTATGCAAAGGTTTTCGATAATTATTACGGCACCTCCTTGTTGTGGATTGAATCACGATTAGCGCTTGGTCAGGATGTCATCCTTGAAATAGATTGGCAAGGTGCCCGGCAAGTTAGAGCAAGTATGCCAGAAGCGTTGAGTATTTTTATTGTACCGCCCTCTAAAGCGGCTTTGCGTGAGCGTTTAACTAATCGGGGGCAAGATGAGCACGACGTTATTGAGAGACGTATGTCGCAAGCAGAATCCGAAAGCAGCCATTATCCCGAATATGATTATCTTGTTATCAACGATGAATTTGACCGAGCATTAGCGGACTTAATAAGTATATTTAGAGCGCAAAGGCTATTAACACCCCAACAAGCTCAGCGAAATACAAATATATTATCTGATCTATTGTCTTCTTGACGGCGTTCTCGTAAGATGCTCGGTCATTTTTGATCTTGCCCAGGGGTAAAAAGTTAATGGCTAGAGTGACTGTTGAAGATTGTTTAGAACACGTTGAAAACCGTTTTGAGTTAGTAATGTTATCTACAAAACGTGCACGTCAGCTTGCAAATGGCGGTAAAGAGCCATTTGTTGATTGGGAAAATGACAAACCAACAGTTGTTGCTTTACGTGAAATTGCAGCAGGTTTAATTGATTACGATGTAATCAAACAACAAGATCTGACTTGATTAGAAGTCTTAAACTATATTGAGACTATTTTTGAACTAAAATAGTGCTTGAAAATCGATCTCTCACCCCCTTAATATAGTGAGAGCTTGGAAAGCTGAATGACATCCGTTCAGCTTTTTTTTTGCTCCAAATTCTGGCATCTAACTATCTATGCTTTAATACTTAAGAATTTACTCTTTTATCTGTGACGAAAATATTTAATGGAAACGTTAGCAACTTCGCTTAAAAGCTATTTAGACGACGACAAAGTCGAAAAGATTATGCGCGCCTATGAGTATGCTAGAGATGCTCACGAAGGCCAGTTTCGCCGTAGTGGTGAGCCTTATATTATTCATCCGGTTGCTGTCGCCAAAATTCTTGCTGGCCTTCACATGGATCATGAAACGCTCATGGCCGCCTTATTACATGATGTGATTGAAGATACTGATGCAACTAAAGAGCGACTGACCGAGCATTTTGGTTCAGCGGTTGCTGAGTTAGTGGATGGTGTGAGCAAGCTCACTCAAATTGAGTTTAAATCGAAAGCCGAGGCGCAAGCCTATAACTTTCAGAAAATGACCTTGGCAATGGCTAAGGATATTCGGGTTATCTTGGTGAAGCTTGCCGATAGGCTCCACAATATGCGTACCTTGGGGCCACTTCACTATGATAAACGACGCCGGATCGCAACAGAAACACTTGATATCTATGCTCCTATTGCTAATCGCTTGGGCATCAACAGTATTCGTGTAGAGTTAGAGGATTTAGGTTTTTCAGCTTTATATCCTATGCGTTCGAAATATATAAAAAAAGCAGTTCAAAAATTACGCGGTAATCACAATGAAATTATTCAAGATATTCAAACCCGTCTTGAGGAACGTTTAACTGATCGTGGGCTTCAAGGCCAAATTATTGGTCGAGAAAAGCATTTAAACAGTATTTACAAAAAAATGAAGTATAAGCATAAATCGTTTCATGAAATTATGGATGTTTATGCCTTTCGAATTATTACTGACTCCGAAGAAGATTGTTACCGGGTTTTGGGTGCTGTACATAGTTTGTATAAGCCTCTTCCATTTCGTTTTAAAGATTATATCGCAGTGCCCAAAGTTAATGGTTATCAGTCCTTACACACCACGCTCTTTGGTATGCATGTCAATATTGAAATCCAGATTCGCACTCAGGATATGGATGATCTTGCCGATTACGGTATCGCAGCACATTGGCAGTATAAGGATGAGTCTGATGTAGCCTTGGCGAATCAGGCGAGAATTGATCGCTGGTTAAGCGGCCTAAAAGAAATGCGTGAACATGCGCATGACTCGATGGAGTTTATCGAGCACGTTAAGATCGATTTATTCCCCGATGAAATCTATGTATTTACCCCCAAAGGCGCTATTTTAGAGCTGTCTGCAGGTGCGACGCCGATAGATTTTGCATATAGTATTCATACCGATATAGGGCATGCCTGCGTTGCTTGTCGCATTAATAAGCAGCTTGCGCCATTAAGTGAGCCTTTACAAAGTGGCCAGACGGTTGAGATTGTGACGGCGCCAAATGCTAAACCAAGTCGTGCCTGGTTAAATATTGCCACGACAGGAAAAGCCAAAAGTAGTATTCGCCATTTCTTAAAAGAGCAGCAAGAAGCCGAGAGTTTAGGCTTGGGTCGCAAGTTATTAGAAAAATCCTTGAACGGTATCAATTCAAGTTGGAAAGACCTTAGCCAAGAGCAAATTCAAAAGGTACTTGAGCATAATCAATCTGAAACAGTGGATGCCTTGCTTCGAACAATTGGCGCAGGTTATCGAATGCCTTATATTGTCGCACGTCAATTGGTTTCCGATATCACGCCGTCTGTTGCTGAGAAAGAAGTTATTTCAATCGACTCAAAAGTCTTGGTAAAGGGAACAGAAGGGATGCATCTATCCTTTGCGCATTGTTGTTACCCTATTCCAGGAGACCCCATTATTGGCTTGCCGAGTGAAGATTCCGGCTTGATTATTCATGCGGCTTCCTGTTCTAAGGTGCTGAACTTAAAAGATAATTATGCGCAGATGCACCTTTCTTGGGTGAAAGAGATTACAGATGAATTTACGGTCGAAATTCGCGTTGAGCTCGAAAGGCAGCGTGGCATTATTGCAGAATTAGCCGCAGCCATTACCCGGGCAGAAGGAAATATCGAGCGCATCGGTGTGATTGAGCAAAATGCAAAATTGAGTGTGGTCAGTGTTATTTTACATGTACAGGGCCGCCGTCATTTAGCAAATGTAATGAAACGAGTCAGAATGATTAAGGCCGTCGTGCGTTTAACCAGAATTGTCACTAAGTAATACAGTAAAAAGGAAATAGTGAGTTATGACAAATCGATCTATCGTCCAAACAGATAAAGCCCCTGAAGCCATTGGGACTTATTCGCAAGCGGTGAAAGTTGCTGATACAGTCTATCTTTCAGGGCAAATTCCATTGGTGCCTACCACCATGAAAATGGTAGAAGGTGACTTCGAAGAGCAAGTGGAGCAGGTATTTAAAAATTTATCGGCTGTCTGTGAGGCGGCAGATGCCTCGCTTCAAGATGTTGTTAAGTTAACTATTTTTCTTGTAGATCTAGGAAACTTCGCCAAAGTAAATGACATTATGGCAAAGTATTTTACTCAACCTTATCCGGCTCGAGCTGCTGTGGGCGTCGCATCTTTGCCTCGTAATGCACAGGTTGAAATAGATGGAATACTCGTTACCCTATAGAGGCCTTTGTTTGCAGGCGTAGTAATTCAATAGTCTCCAGTCCCACCCTCTGTGTCAGTATTTTTAGCGTCTGATTTTCAATTACCCAGTGTATTTTATTAAAGTGCACTGATATGTCTGTCTAAATTTTCTGTTCTTCCTTTAACCTTTAATGTGAGTATCAAATCGGTGCGCCCTAAATTTAAGCGCCTTATTTTGGTGCGCTAAAGGGGTGTGTATGTCTAAGTGTAAGTGCGTATTTGTTATGTAATATATTGAAAATAAAGATAAAAAGTAGTCTGGCACAGTCCATGCTATATATCTCGGTAGGAATTATTATCAACGAGTATTAATAGCTCAATTAAATAAACCTTTGGGGGTTCTTGTTATGTTAAAAAAATCTATGACTACATTCCGTTTGTCTGCTTTTAGTGCTGCTGTTGCTGCTGGTTCTATGATGGCTGCTCAACAAGCTGCTGCAGAAGTACCAATAACTGACGATATGATGATGATGGCCGAGGACGTTGAAGTCGCTGCTTCAGTAGCTGTTGCTAATATGTACCTATGGCGAGGTAATAACTTGGGGAATGGTACGCCAGCGGTTTCAGGTGATATCAATGCCAGTCTTGGAGGCTTGTACGGTGGTATTTGGGGGTCATCGGGCGATGCGGAATCGGGTAATGAGTTTGATCTTTATGCGGGTTTCGGTGGTGAAGTAGAAGGTTTCTCATACGATCTTATGTTCGTCTCATATGTCTACCCAAGTAATCAGATACAGGATGATACTGTTGGAGATTTGTCTGAAATTATTCTAACGCTTGGTTTTGGCCCTGTTGCATTCTCATATTATGATAATGTCACTGGTGCTACAGGCTATGAATATTATACGTTAAATGCAAGTGTTGATGCGTTTTCAGCCACGCTTGGTTACAGTGACTCTGAAGCGGCAGGCACAGACTATACTCACTTGGATTTAACCTATTCGTATAATGATAATTTAAGCTTTACATTAAGCCAGATAGTTGACGCCCCGGATGAGGCTAGCTGTGCACCTGGATTTAGTGTTTATAGCGGATGTGATGATGACCTGAAAATGGCTTTTGTATATTCTCTACCCATTGATTTAAAATAAATTTTAGTAAGGTCTCCAGTTAAAAATGCCCTTATTTGTTAAGGGCATTTTAATTTTTATCAGGCTATACGCCCTGCCTAAGCTTTCAATTATCATTCTCAATCCTCAATCGGGCTACAGAAGCCAGTATTAACGTCAGGTTTAATTTATTATTTTGCTGAAACTTTTATTTTTGATTAGGATACTCTGAAATTATATTTTGTTATTAAATTTAAAGCCTTAGGAAATAATATGGACGCTCGCTATCAAGCCCTTTGTCAATGGGTTGCTCAGCAGCTTAATCAAGATAAAGTTGAACTATCTGTTGTGTCGGGTGATGCCAGCTTTAGACGATATTTCCGTTTTACTTTGAATGAACAGAGTTGGGTTGTGATGGATGCCCCGCCAGATAAAGAAGACTCTACCCATTTTGTTCGTATAGCAAAGAGTTGGTATTCTCAAGGTATTCAAGTGCCCAAAATTATCGCACTTAACTTAGAGGATGGTTTTATGCTGTTAAGTGACTTTGGTGAAACACTTCTGCTTTCGGCCTTAAATCCTCAAAAGATAGACCTTCAGCAAGGCAAGCATTATTACACCAAGGCGATGCAGGTTTTGGTTCAGATTCAAACAATAGACTCCCAGCAGCTCGATCTGCCCCTTTATAATTCAGGCCTGCTTCAGCAGGAAATGGCGCTCTTTAAAGATTGGCTTATCGAAGCAAAATTAGGTCTTGATTTAAGTGATGAGGAATCTCTGGGCTTAAATGCATGTTTATCGCTATTAGAAGAGCGAGCTTTGGCGCAGCACCAAGTGACTGTTCATCGTGATTTTCATGCTAGAAATCTTATGATTTGTGATGATGACTGTTTAGGCGTTATCGATTTCCAGGATGCTGTGCATGGACCCATTACTTACGACTTAGTTTCACTTTTGAGAGACTGTTATATTGTTTGGCCTACTGAATTAGTCACTCAGTGGTGTGTAGAGTTCTATGATTTATTAATTGAAAAAAATCCAGACGCCTTAAGTTACCTGGGTGATTTTGAACACTTTAAAGAAGATTTTGACTTAATGGGCTTGCAGCGCCATTTGAAAGTGGCGGGTATTTTTGCTCGTTTATCGTTGCGTGATGGCAAACATGGCTATTTAGCCGATATTCCGCGTACGCTTGACTATATATTAGCCGTTAGCAAGCAGTTGATCTCTGGCTCGCCAAGTAAGTTTAATGTTCTGACGCATTTAGTGAACTTAATAGAAAGTAGAGTATTACCTCTCACCAAACATGCTATGTTTCTGCAAGAGTAAAGCCTAATGAAAGCAATGATTTTAGCGGCTGGACTAGGTAAAAGAATGCGGCCACTGACCAACTTTATTCCTAAACCTTTATTAAGCGTGGGTGATCATTACCTTATTGAATTTCATTTAGAGAAGTTAGCAAATTCAGGTATTCGAGATGTCGTGATAAATACCCATTGGTTGGCTGAACAGATTCCGGAAGCTTTAGGCTCGGGCGAGAAGTGGGGCTTAAATATTCACTATAGTCATGAGCCTGAACTGCTTGAAACAGCGGGCGGTATTCGCCAGGCTCTAGAGTATCTGGTTGATAATAGCTCAGAAGAATTCCTATTGATTAACGGCGATGTGTTTTTTGATTGGAATTTGTCTGGCTGGCTAAATAAAGCACACACTCTCTTGCAAAATAAACACGCTTTTTTGGCCTTAGTAGCAAACCCACCACATCATGTAGAGGGTGACTTTAGCTGCCATTGTGATACCCATCTTTTGAGTTTGAATGAAGCATTAAATGCACAAACGTATACTTATTCCGGCATTGGTTTATATCGAGCATCGTTCTTCTCTGGTTTGAAGCAGGGTTACCAAGCCTTGGGTCCCTTGTTAAAACAAGCTATTCGTGATCAATTTATTTTAGGGCAAGTTGAGCGTGATTATTGGCTTGATGTTGGAACGCCTGAAAGGCTTGCCCAGTTAAAAGCGCATTTAAGTTCAGAATAGACGGACTTATGACTAAAATCTGCGAGAGTATATTCTGTTCATAAAAGGCAATTTTTCGTCATTAGTTGTCTCGTCATGTGAGGTTGCCGAAATCCTGGCAAAGCCATTTATATAACTTATTGATTTTAAATAGATTTTAATATTTTTTAAATGGGCTCAATTTATGCATAATCCTATAAAAGCCGAGTCTAGGCTAAAAGAAATAGATTATGTAAGGGTCGAGTCATGAAGTTATTTAAATTTTCAAATTTTATAGGTGTGTTCACCGGAATTCTTTTTTTGGTTTCAGCGGTGGGTTTTTCGGCAGATGAGCCCATGGCGTTTATTAACTTTCCAGGCTTATTGATTGTATTAGGTGGCACGATGACCGCCATGTTGATCAGTTTTCCATTCTCAGAAGTGCTTGCCGCATTAAAACAGGGGAAAGTGGTGACAGAATCACTTAATCGTGACTTCTCTAGAGAAACCAAGCAGATTCTGCACTTTTCTACGCTCTGGTTTCGTAAACAATATGCCATGATTGATCGCGACTTAGAGCGTTTAGATAGTCCATTCTTAAAAAAAGGCTTGCAGATGGTCAGGGATGGGCAGTCGAGCGACGATGTCATATCACTTTTAAACTGGAGTATTTCCCAGATAAGGGCGAAAGAATCCGCTGTCATTAATATTTTCAGATCGATGGCAACCTTTGCACCGGCTTTTGGCATGGTGGGTTCATTAGTCGGGCTGGTAAATATGTTACAGACCATTGAAACTGGAAATTTAAGCGCGGTGTCATCTGATATGGGGGTTGCCTTGGTGACTACCTTTTATGGTTTGCTGTTAGCCAACTTAGTGTTCAAGCCGATTGCGACCAAACTAGAACAAAGACGACACCTCAAAATAATTCAATTGACGATGATGGCCGAAGGTGTTGCCCTGATTCAACAGCAACGAACCCCCTCAGCGATTCGTGATGTTTTGGTGAGCTTTATGCTAGAACAAGAGCAATCGACCACAAATAGCGTATCTAAGCCTATGATGACTAGATACAGTGTTTAGCTGTTTTGGGGAGAGATAAGTTATGACTAACCGTCCATCGCTTAGTATTCATAATCTGGTGCTTGAATCTGAATCGACAAATGATGAAAGCTGGATGACAAGTTATATTGATGTGTTTGTTTTAATGACGAGCATTTTTGTTGTTCTATTTATGATGAATAAGCCGGATAGTCAGAAGATAGAAAATACGGCTATTGTGGCTAAAGTAGAGAGTATCGACGATCAACCGATCATCAAACTTTCAGATAAAGGCTTGCTTGACTTAGTCCAGCCTCACTATCCATGGGCTGAAAAAATAAAAAATACGATTGATAAACATGACTTAAATTCTCATGTCTCTTTTATTGAAAATAGTGAATATTCAGAGTTGGAAATTCGTTCTCAAGTGCTATTTAATTCCGGGGCTGCCATCTTGGCCAGGTCAGGTGAATCTTTACTTGAAAAGCTGGTGCCTGTGTTGATGGCAACAGATAGCCTTATCTTCATTGAAGGTCATACAGATAATCGACCCATTCAATCAGAGTCTTTTGCATCCAACTGGGAGTTAGCGGCTGCCAGGGCAACGGAAGTCTTACAGTTTTTTGTGCTAGAAGGTGTGCCCAAAGAAAAACTCCGCGCAGTCAGTTATGGAGAGACTAAACCACTCGTTCCAAATGATAGTGATGCGCATCGCCAGCAAAATCGACGCGTCAGTCTATTGCTGCAAAGCTCCTCACGCTAATATCGAATGTTAGTAACTTAGCTTCGATAAATAGCAGACAAAAAAATACCCGCCAATATGACGGGTATAAAAGATTCAGCTGTTAGGGGGTTAAACTAGCAGCGTTGTCTAAAAATCATAATTAAGCTGTTGCTTCTTCAACTTTAGAAGCTGCCGTGTTGACTGCTTTAGTTGCTTTTTTCTTAGCCGTTGCTGTTGTTTTCTTAACAGCTGCTTTCGCTTTAGTTACCGTCGTTTCTTCTTTTTCAAACTTGGCAATGATGTCTGCAGTGTAATCAGCAACAATTTTGTTTACTTCACGTGCTTTGCTGTATGCAATATCAGCGACTTCATCGTGCTTGGCTTTTACTGTGTCTAATTTGTATAGCTTTTCAATATACTCGAAAGAGGTTGCAGCGATTGCTTTGTGCTGTTCTTCAACAGTAGAGATAACTTTTGAAACGATGTCTTGAACTTGTTCTTGGTAAGTTTTAATAGTGCCCATTGTAATTTCCTTTTGCGTTTTTGGATTTAATGAATCAAAAACTCTGCGAATTAGCCTTTCTCTGATTCACTATATTCTTAAGTCATGATGAACAATACGCTGATAAATTAGAGTATTCATACTAAGCTTTTATTCATTTCCATCTTTTTCGCATTATTAAGAAAACTTCACCATTTAAATAAAACCCAGCTTGGTACCAAAACTTGTGATCGTTCTTCACGAATCCAGGCATTCCCATCCTCTGGTACAAGATAGTAAGTTGGCCCGACAGAGGGAACGACTTTTATTTCTTTGATAATGCCGTTCACTCGATATTCATAGAAGGTTTCATCGGCTTCACGACGAATCGTTATTTCAGGCTCAACCGGTAAAATGGCTTCCTCGGAATAAGCTGGTTGAATGACGGTAAAAATACCGGAAATGAAAGCGAGAGTGATTAAATAAGCGCGCATTGAAATTCCTTGTTTAGTGTTGGGCCGATTTTCCTTACTATATCACTCTAAATTTTAGCTTCCTACTCATGCTGTTCATGAGACCGGTTGTTTATATGATTGAAAAAAGGTAACGCCCGCTTATGACAATGGATCTTCTAGCCTCAGAAAATAATACTGCACCGACTATTTTAGTTGATGGGTCTTCCTATTTGTTTCGTGCGTTTCATGGTTTACCTCCATTGGTTAACTCGAAAGGTCAACCGACCGGGGCGATAAAAGGCGTCATCAGCATGCTTCGCCGCATTCCCCAAGATTACCCCGGCTCGAAGGTGATCGTTATTTTTGATGCCAAAGGCAAAAACTTCCGTCACGAATTATTCCCCGACTATAAAGCCAACCGACCACCAATGCCGGATGACTTACGATGCCAGATTGAACCGATTCATCAAATTATAAAAGCCATGGGCTTTCCTTTATTAATTGTGCCCGATGTTGAAGCGGATGATGTGATAGGTGTCTTGGCAAATCAAGCCAGCGACAGTCAGCATGATGTTATTATTTCAACGGGGGATAAAGATATGGCGCAGCTGGTGACAGAGCATGTCACCCTTGTGAATACCATGACGGATACCCGCATGGATGTGGCGGGTGTGCAAGAAAAGTTTGGTGTGAGGCCAGATCAAATAATTGACTACCTAGCGCTCATTGGTGATACGGTTGATAACATTCCAGGCGTACCCAAATGTGGTCCTAAAACCGCAGTGAAATGGTTAAGCCAATATCACAGTATGCAAGGTGTGATCGATAACGCCCATGAGATAAAAGGTAAAGTGGGTGAGAACCTAAGAGATAGCCTGTCCTTTTTACCATTATCCTATGAACTGGCAACCATTAAAACCGATATTGACTTACCTCAAGCTTTGCATGACATCGCGCATCAAGATGAAGACAAAGCAACATTGCTCAAGCTATTTAAAGAATACGAATTTCGAACTTGGGTGACAGCTTTAGAAAAACAAGGTGATGTAAGTGATGAACAAGGGGTGTCAAATGTCATTGTAAGTGATGAGCAAAAGGCGGCTAAATTACTAGAACGTGATTATCAAACCATCCTTAAAGAGGCCGATTTCAATGTCTGGCTGGATAAATTAAAAACATCGAGTCTATTCGCCTTCGATACTGAAACCACCAGCTTGAAATACATGGAGGCTGAAATTGTAGGTGTCTCTTTCGCAATAGAAGAAGGGTGTGCGGCCTATGTGCCTCTTGCACATGACTATATAGAAGCCCCCGAGCAGCTGGATCGAGTCTGGGTGTTAGGCCAATTAAAGCCAGTTTTAGAAAATGACACCATTAAGAAAGTGGGTCAAAATTTAAAGTACGATAAGAACGTCTTATTTAATCACGGCATCAATTTATGCGGCATTGCGCACGATACCATGATTGAATCGTATGTACTGAATTCTACATCCAATCGACATGATATGGATACCTTGGCGGAAATCCATTTAGGCAAAGAAACCATACATTTTGAAGATATAGCCGGTAAAGGCGCCAAGCAGTTAAGGTTTAACCAAATATCTTTAGACGTTGCTGCGCCTTATGCTGCAGAAGATGCAGATATTACTCTGGGTTTACATAAGGCTCTTTATCCCAAGCTTCAAGAACACGCGGGTTTGCTTAGTGTTTACCAGAAAATAGATTTACCACTAGTGCCTTTACTATCAAAAATAGAGCGGACCGGTGCTGTTGTCGATGCGCATTTACTCGGTCAGCAAAGTCAGGATTTAGCACAACGTATTGTTGCATTAGAACGAGAAGCTTATGACCTAGCAGGTGAAGAATTTAATCTCAATTCGCCCAAACAACTGCAAGTCATTTTCTTTGAAAAACTGGGTTTACCGGTGATCAAGAAAACGCCCAAAGGTCAGCCCTCAACAGCTGAGCCTATCTTGCAGGAACTGGCACTAGATTATCCTCTGCCAAAAGTAATTCTTGAGCATCGAAGTCTCGCCAAGTTAAAAACAACTTATACCGATAAACTACCGCAGTTGATCAATCCATCAACCGGACGCATACATACCTCTTATCATCAGGCAGTGACGGCAACGGGTCGATTATCGTCAAGTGATCCGAACTTGCAAAATATTCCGATTCGAAGTGAAGAGGGACGACGGATTCGTCAGGCGTTTGTGGCACCGAAAGGTTATAAGTTAATTGCCGCTGATTATTCGCAAATTGAACTGCGCATCATGGCGCATTTATCTCAGGATAAAGGTTTGCTGACGGCGTTCTCAAAAGGTGAAGATGTCCATAAAGCGACCGCAGCAGAAGTCTTTGATGTCAGTTTGGACGAGGTCACCAGCGATCAGCGTCGCAAAGCCAAAGCGATTAACTTCGGCCTGATTTACGGCATGTCAGCCTTTGGTTTGGCGAAACAGATCAACGTCGCGCGCCATGAAGCGCAGCAATATATCGAGCGCTACTTCGAACGTTACCCCGGTGTACTTTCTTATATGGATAGAATACGTGCGCAAGCGCATGAAGATGGCTTTGTCGAAACTGTTTTTGGTCGCCGTCTATATCTGCCAGACATTAATGCCCGTAATAAAATGCTCCAACAAGCGGCAGAGCGCACCGCAATTAACGCACCAATGCAGGGAACCGCAGCGGATATTATCAAAAAGGCCATGCTGGCTGTTGATAAAGCCTTGATGGCATCCGCCATCGATGCGCGCATGATCATGCAGGTGCACGATGAATTGGTCGTCGAAGTGGCAGAGGCTCAAGTCGATGAGGTTAAAACTATGCTGATTGAAAAAATGATGTCAGCAGCGAACTTGGATGTACCCTTATTAGTGGAAGCCGAAGTAGGCGATAACTGGGATGAGGCGCATTAATGTCAGGTCCTGATGCTATGTCTGATGCAGACCGTTTAATCAATATACTGCTATCACCTTCTTTAGAGCGAAAGACATTCGGCTCGATGGCTGAGTGGTTCAAAGATTTTAATCAGCAAACACGACAGTTCTTAAAGCCTCTTGATCGTGCCATGTTAGGTGGGCGCTTGAGTTTAAATGTCGGGTTTGCATTTACCTCAGGCTATCAATCTGCCATTGAGGCTTTATTCAAACCTGAAAAAATTCAGCTTTCTTCTTTTTGTGTGACCGAAGAAAAGGGTAACCATTCGCGAGCAATCGAAACACGTGTATTCAAACGCTCTGATGAACTATTTGTTTCTGGTGGTAAGAGTTTTGTATCAGGCGCTAATGACTCTGAGTGTCTTTATATCGCATGTCGTGATGAACGAAATGGAAGTGGGGTTGATGCTGACGGTCGCCCGATAATCAAAATGATTTCAATTAAGACAGAAAGCGAGGGGATCGACATTCAAGCGATGCCTGCTCTGGGTTTTATACCCGAGGTTAGTCACGGGAAAGTTATCTTGAATAATGTTGCTGTTAATGAAGAGAAAATTTTTTCTGGAGATGGCTACCTAAATTACATTAAAGCTTTCCGCAGCTATGAAGATTTGCATGTATTAGCGGCAATCACAGGCTATCGTTTGGGTGAAGCAATGGACGGGCTATGGCCTCAAGATGTTCTGGAAAAGCATATAGCCTTATTACTTGCCCTGCGCTCACTCAGTAATATGAACTTAAACAAGCCAGCTGCGCATATAGGTTTAGCGACTTGTCGTGCTCAAATGCATGAACTTATTATGGGTACTGATGCTTTTTTTGAGCAAAAGAATTCGCAAGCTTATGATTTATGGATGCGTGATAAGGTGCTTCTAAATGTTGCTCAAACGGCTCATCAAAAAAGGACCCAACGTGCTTGGGAAAGCTTTGATTCTTTGTAGGTAGTTCTTAAATAAATTTCGATACCCCTGTTTCTTCATTAATTTCCCCATCCCCTTCATTTTAAAAAGAAAAATAGCGCCTGTAATTGAGTGACTGGAAGTCATTTAATATTTGATAAAAAATAAGCCGTTTTTTTAGAGTGTGAGCTGGCGCACACTTCAATATTGACTATTATTACAAATCTGTTATGGAAAATAATTCGTTTTTTGTAGAACGCTTACCATTGTAAAACACTAATTAGTTAGATTCGGCTTTAAATCGGGGAAAAACTATGCGCTTAACCATCATCAACAAACTTCTTTTACTGAGTATTTCACTCGCCCTTGTTGCCTGTAATGGCGGAGGTAGTAGTGGCGGGGGAGATACCAGCGCCACTTCGCAAAGCCTCACGGGCGGGGGGATCAAAGGCCCTCTGGTAAACGCGATAGTTACCGTATACGAAGTGGATCCCAGCGCAGCAGATTTCAAAGGCGCAGTCGTCGGAACCCCCGGTTCCACAAATGCCCAAGCCCAGATTCAAAACCTCTCTCTACCTTTCCCGATTACCCCTCCGTACATTCTCGAATTTACCTCAGATGCCAACACCACCGATATTCTGACCGGCCAAGCCCCCGTCATTTCTGAAATGCGTACGGTATTGACGGCCGCATTGTTAGAGTCTGGTGAGCAAATATATGCCACGCCATTGACCACCATGGCAGTCGATCTCGCCATGCAAAATGCCGATGTTGATACGGGTGTTTGGGCGCTTGCTGAACGTGACTTGGACTCCGATGATGATGGCGCAGATGATCTGACTGTTAGTCTTGGTGATAATGTTAAAACAGATATCGAACTATTAACCGCCCTCCCGATTGCGGCGGCTCAGGTTAAATCAACCATGGGTTTTGGTATGGCTGAAGATATCGATATTTTCGATACGCCACCGCTTATCGATAGCACGACCGATAGCGAAGCCAAGCAAGAACAAGCAGCCGCTTATCGAGCAGCGGTAGAAGCGGTCACCGCAGTTGTCGATCAAATTGATTCTGCAACCGGTACCGATAATGCGAATAGCGTCCTGAGCTCCTTAACGGCCGATTTAGCGGATGGCCAGATAGACGGCAAGTTTGATGATGAAGACGGTAACCAGCAAAACAGTGAGATTTTTGGTGGCAGCGATGATGATGCCGAAGAAACAGCGACTGCGGCTTTACAATTACTAGAACAAGATCCAAATAGCCTACTTATTCCAAATGACCCACAAAAACGAACAGTTGGTCAGATGAAGCAGGTCATTAATGATGAAAAAGAAGAATTAGGTAATGATGGCGTTGAAACTGAAATTATAACCACTGAAGAAGTTGAGCTGAAACCCGCTGAAACCAATCCAGATTTAGATGAAGATAGTGTGCCTAACGATCAAGACGCCTTCCCAGAAGATGATAGTGAAAGCAAAGATACCGACAAAGATGGCCTTGGTAATAATGCTGATAACGATGATGATAACGATGGCGTGATCGATGCTAACGATGCTTTCCCACTAAACCCTGCAGAGCAAAAAGACACTGATGCTGATGGTATTGGTAATAATGCTGACACCGATGATGATAACGATGGTGTTGAAGATATTGCTGATGACTTTCCCTTAGATAAAGACCGTCAAAATAAAGCCGACCAAGACAATGATGGCTGGCCTTCCGAGCAAGATGCAAATGATAACGATGCTAATGTACCTGGAACGACTTTTGTAGATACCGATGGTGATGGTGTTGCCGATGCGACCGGTGGTACGGGCGGCACGGATACAGATGATGATAACGATGGTGTCGAAAACAGCCTAGATGCTTTCCCACTTAATGCCGCAGAGCAAAAAGACACAGATGGTGATGGTACGGGTGATAACTCCGACACCGATATTGATGGTGACGGCGTAGCCAATGCCGACGATAAATTCCCACGTAATCCCTTTGAAACTAAAGATACTGACCGTGATGGCATGGGTAATAACACCGATGACGATGATGATGGTGATGGCATTGATGATGCTCAGGAAACACAAAATGGCACGAATCCATTAAAACGCGATACCGATGGTGATGGTGTGTTAGATAATGCTGACCAAGCACCCACCGATCCAGCCGTTCAGTTCGATTCAGATAAAGATGCGATTGATAATGCCGCTGATAACTGCCCAGTGCATTACAATCCTACGCAATCTAATATCGACGGTGATACCCGTGGTGACGCTTGTGATAAAGATCAGGATGGCGACGGTGTCGAAAATGCTCAGGATGCCTTCCCTGAAGATCCGGCAGAATCACTAGATACTGATGGTGACGGTATTGGGAATAACACTGATCCTGATGATGACAATGACGGTGTTGCTGATGCAAATGACACATTTCCTTTAGATGCCACAGAAACCAAAGATACAGATAGCGATGGAACTGGTGACAATGCCGATACCGACCGTGATGGTGATGGTACAGATAACGATAATGATGCCTTCCCGAATGACCCTTCAGAAGATACCGATACCGATGGCGATGGCATTGGAAATAATGCCGATACTGATCGTGACGGTGACGGTATTTTAGATGTTGATGATGACTTCCCTTTACAGGCATCAGCAAGCACCGATACCGATGGAGATGGCGAACCAAACACAACTGATACCGATGATGATGGCGATGGTGTAGACGATGCTAATGACGCTTTCCCACTAAATGCTAACGAAACCACAGATACTGACGGCGATGGCATAGGTGATAATTCAGACTCAGATATCGATGGTGATGGCGTAGCGAACGATAATGACCGTTTCCCTACCGATAAAAATGAATACTTAGATACCGATGGCGATGGCACGGGTGACAATGCCGACACTGATAAAGATGGCGATGGTACTGATAATTCAGCCGATGCTTTCCCACTCAATCCAAGTGAAGATACCGATACTGACCAAGATGGTCTTGGTAATAATGCCGATACCGATGATGATAACGACGGCTTAAGTGATACCGCAGAAGCTAGTAAAGGCTCTAACCCATTACTGCGCGATACAGACTCCGATGGCCGTCGAGATGGCACAGATAACTGCCCGATCAATGCCAATGCAGATCAAAAAGATCGCGATGGCGACGGTCAAGGGGATGCCTGTGATACCGATGATGATGGTGATGAGGTTCCAGATAGTACCGATAATTGCCCATTAACGCCGAATGCTAACCAGAACGATCTGGATTCAGATGGGCAAGGTGATGCATGTGATACTGATCGTGATGGTGATGGCGTTTTTAACACCGCTGATAACTGCCCAACACTTGAAAATTCTGATCAGCTAGATGTCAACGGTAATGGAATTGGTGATGCCTGTGATGCTAACTCTGATGGCGATGACATTGTTGATGAGTTGGATAATTGCCCATTAATTACTAATGCAAACCAGCTAGATAGTGACTCTGATGGAACAGGTGATGTTTGTGATGTTGATCGTGACGGTGATGGTAAAAACAATGAAGAAGATGCTTTCCCTGATGATGCTGGTGAATTCAGAAACTCAGATAACGATACGCTAGGTGACAATGCCGATAACTGCCCGTTAACGACAAATGAAGATCAAGTCGATACAGATGGTGATGGTGTCGGTGATGCCTGTGATGCGGATGATGATAACGATGGTGTTCTAGACGGTGATGATGCTTTCCCAACGAATGCTAGCGAATCTGAAGATACCGATGAAGATGGCTTCGGCGATAATTCAGACAATTGCCCCGTCACCGCGAATGAGGATCAAGCGGATACCGATGAGGATGGTGTTGGTGATGTCTGTGATGATCTGCCTGAGTTAGCCAAGTTCTATTTGAATGAGCGCATTGTTGATACTGAAACTGAAACGGATAACTCAGGTGTCGACGGTGGCGTATGCCCTTTCGATGTTGGTGATGAAATGACCCGCGTGTCGCTATGGTTGCAGGATGGCGCCGCGATCAACGTCAGTTTCGGTGATGAAGGTCTGAATGACGGTGGTTCTGAAGTCAGCATTGATACGGTGGGTAACATAACCGGCACTCTCACCGAGAGTTATGGCGATGATATGGGCTCAATGGATTTGACCATTATGGTGGATGGCCAAGTTGATTCAAGCACAGGCCTTATCACCGTCACGGTTGATGAAGAATTTACTTTCACAGACTCAAGTAATGCCCAAGTGGCCAGCTGTGTCTATAGCAGTACAGAAACCTTCACCCCGATGGCTCAAGAACAAGCTAGTGATATCTTTGATGGACAGAGCGGTACGAATGTTGGCTTCGTTTGGATGGATGCGCATGAAGATGATCGCCCAGACGCCTCAGCGGATGCTTCATCTAGTACCGTAATGACTGCAGCAAATTTCGAATTCAGCTACGGCATTATTGACGATACCGATGAGACCGAGTTTGTTTACGACTTTAGCGCTAGTACAACCGATAAGTGGGTGATGAATAGTAATGTTGAATCAAGCTTTATGCTCGGTGCAACAGGTTGGGTCAGCGTCGATGATCAGAAAATAGTGGACGGTACGCCTGGTGCAACCGTGAACTTGGTGGCTAAAGATGCGGGCAATAATATCTTGGCCAACTGGTTGATTACCCCGTTCTCAGCCAACGTCACCAGTGAGCCGATGATGGGATTAGTGCCAACACAGTGGAGCGAGGAAGGCCTGACTGCGCCAGATGAAGTCTTTGCCGGTAGTAGTGTGTTAGCACTGGGTATTCATGCGGTCTCTCAGTTGGATGTCTATGAGATACGTTGCCCTGAAGATGTTTCTTCAATATCGACTCTGGATTGTCAGAATGCCATGCTCAAATCAGATGGTGCGGGTGGCGTCACGTATGCTCAGGGTCTGGGCGAAATCGTGTTTGCACCGGGCTCAACAATGACGGATCAATGGCAAGGCGTACCCGCAGGTTATATGGAAGAAGGTCAGGTCTTTGCTTACTTGACCGGTACGGATACCTCTGGTGCAGAAACAAGCACAGGGGTAGCCAGTTTCTATCAATCAGATTGGGAAACGGGTGGCCTGGTTGATCTGGGGGTCATTTCAACCTGGACCATTGTGGATCCTAACAATAACGATACTGACTTATTGATTCAGTTTACGCTGCCAGAATTAGTGAGCGAACAGTTCGATGAGGGCGACAAGCCAGACGCGATGATTGTCGCCATGCTCGAAGATAGCTCAGACAGCCAGCTATATGTTCGTGGTGGTCATTATCGTGCAGCGGGTCGCAACTTCTACGAAAGCGGCTTGAATAGCCAAGCTATCGAAGAAGTGAAAGGTAACTTCAGTTATGTCGGTGGTACCGGTGGTGATACCGATAGTGATGGCGTAAATGATGATACTGATAACTGCCCAACAATTGCCAATGGTGCGAATGAAGATAATCAATCAGATATTGACGTTGACGGATTTGGCGATGCCTGTGATCCAGATATCGATGGTGACGGCACAGCTAATGAGTCAGACCCTTGTCCGCTAGATCAATTTGATCAATGCACAACAACTGCATCTGATTCCGATCAGGATGGCGTCAATGATGATCTAGACCCATTCCCATATAATGGTAGTGAAACAGCTGATGCTGATGAAGATGGCCTTGGTGATAATCAGGATGATTTCCCGAATTTGGCCTCAGAACAGTTTGACACAGATGGTGACGGTGTCGGAGATAATGCAGACTTATGTCCGCTTGTTGATTCAGCAAGCCAAGGTGTGAATCACAATGATGCTGATTCTGATGGGCTTGGTGATGAGTGTGATCTGTTGGTTGCTGACTTAGCAGGTATTTGGTTGTTGAGTGGCGATCCTGATGATGCTAATCAGGTGCCAGATGATACCAATGATAACTGTGTGCTTGATGATGACACCGGTGTGTTCTATGCCAAAGCTCAGATCAAGCAATTGGGCACACAGATTTGGTTGCATGTCGATGAAGATACCTTTGCTGGTACGATTGATACCGCCGGAGACTTCAGTTTAGAAGCATTGCATGATTCCTCAACGGTCATTAGTGGCAACTATGACGGTTCAGTGTTCACTGGTTTTGGTTTTACCGAATCTGAAACAGTGACAAATGGTCTTTGCGAAGGCGCTGGTGTATTAGCAATGGAGCAAGGCGCTGAAGTAACAGAAGAGCTTGTGATGACGACTGGGGGAGTTTCCTGGTTTGAGTCAGATTCGTACAATGATAGTACGGGTAATCAAGTATTAGAGTTCTTCTCGGGTACCTTGGTTGATGGCGCACTAGAAACCATGAGTTTCTATAATGAAACATCGGGTCAGTGGGAGACAGATACTAACACTGAAACGAATAACTACTTAACGGCAACGGGTGTGCAATCAGCGGATGATAATTTCACAGTGACAGCTTATCTTGATAGCCCTACTGCTGGTGAAACCGCTATTATTCAGCCTACTAATCTAGGCAGTCCAGTTGATTATGAAATCGCCCAAGTTGATTTTATGGAAATTGATTTAGACGGCTTACCTATGTTGCCCTTCCTAGATGAAGGCTATAGAAATGGCCTATCTGATACAGACGCTTTCTCAACGGGCGCTAAAGGGTATATCACGACAATTACTGAGCAAGTAAGCACATATTCTTTCGAGTGTGATGCAGATTGGGATGATGATTGGTTTAATACTGATCAAAGTATGACTTGTAATAATATAGTGCCTATCGGTTATGAGGAAGATGGTACTAATGGGGATGGCACAACAGATTATGATCCTTTGCCAGCGACAAGCTTTGACCAAGTCATTTCGACAGCGGCTGAAATAAGCGCCATGTCGAATGATACGCGCTCACGTGCTCTATGGTCTGGAAAAGCAATGGACTTCCAAATCCAGGCTTATTTGCAGACTGATGACGGAACGGCCACAGGCGCTAATCCGACGGTAATTTATATGAAAGATTTCTGGAATGGTAATCAGTTTAAAGTAGGCGAGGGAGAGTTATCTGCCCTGACTGTAGGTTCCACAGATATCATTACTTGGTCGGTACCTGATTCTGTCAGGCAGCTCGGTGAAGGTGATCGAGAAGGCGGAAACAATTTCATCTTTGTTGATCGTGATACCATTGATGGCATTGAGCAAGATATATTGCGTCGTGGTGAAGTCAGGTTACAAGACCAAGTTGAGCATGAATTATTGTTTAATAGTACAGCTAAAGCAGAGATTATCGCAGCTTTTAGTTTGATGCTGCCACCTGAAGTCACGCTCTTTGAAAATATTGGCACCTTTTCAGACGAATTTGTGGAAAAAAATATGCCTTACGCTTTAAATTCTACAGTGAATGCAAATATTACTGGTATACCGCAACCATCAACATACTCTCTCGGAGAATTCAAGTTAGCAGTTTCAGGAGGTGCTATTACAATTGACAATATTGTTACCCAAGTAGTTCAAGGAACACTTTCTGAGCTTCCAAGCTTTTCTGATATAACTGAAGGTTTAGTTTTACAATCTGATACTGATGTTATATTTGAATTGATTTCGCCATTGACTAATGGGCAGACAGTTACACTCAATTTCTCTTTTGAAATATTGGAAAGTGGTCAGACATTCTCAGCTACTTATACTTTTACAAGTAATTAAATTTTGTAGAAAAGTACAAAAAAGCCAGATCAATGATCTGGCTTTTTTGTAACTAAAAGATAAGAGCTTGAAATTAGAAGGCAATATTCAAACGAACTAATCCTGGTATGCCTACCAAGTCACTATTACTAAATATCACAGGCACAATGTCGAGATTAATGCGTTCGTTATACAGCCAACGAGCCCCTAAAGCGATAGTATTATCGATGTTGTCAGCTGTCGTCATTAATACTTCGGCACCGACCGAAAACAAGCCTGCTTCTGTTTCGATAATGCCAACGTAGGCCCCCAAATCGAGTTCAAGGAAAGTATCGTCATTAACATCATCGTCGGCATAAACTATTTTTGGCGAGGCTGTGAAAGTGCCTGCATCAGCTTTAATTGTGGCAGATATGCCAAGTTTAAAGTTTTTTGTGACTTTACTGCTGTTGTCAGTTTCATCTACATTATTGTAGCCAGCACCAACTAATAAAGACCATAAAAGTGGTGTTGACTTAGTGCCCTCAGCATTTTCTCGCGGTAAACTCCACTTCAATAACGCAGAGCTTTCATCATAATCATTCAAGCCACTATTTAATATGAGTTCGCCATTAGATAAACCTAAACGAATACCACCACCAGACTTTCTGCCTTCTCCTTGACTAACATCGCTCGCGCCAGAGTAAAGCTCAACCGAAGCTTGGCCAGAAGCCGCAACGGTTCCATGCTCTAAAAAGAATCCGCGTGTAGGCTCCTGATAGGCTTTTTTAAGGGGTGCTGGTTCTGCAAGAAGCTGTGATGAACATATACTTAGAGAAGCAATAGAGAATGAAAGTAATGTTTTTTTCATGAAAGATGAGCTAAGAGCCATAAATTTTCCTTATTTATTAATAAACTTAAGTCCGATACCTGCCGGTTCCATTCGGACTATTTCCAACTTTAAAATGGGGCCTTCTATTTCCATACCTTGTACTTGGCCTTCGACAATGGTACCAATCGGAGGGACATCAATATTTTCTGTTAGCAAAAATATGCCGCCATCTGATATGTCTCGGGTTTGAACGATAATTTCACCAATACTCGGGTGACAAACTTTAACCTGAACCTTCATTGGTGTGCGGTGGTCATGACGCAGATCTTGATCATTTGAGTTATCGTCGTTTGAATTCATACTTTATACATCAGAGTTTTGCGAGATAGATATTAATACACATCGCGCGTTAATAGAAAAGTGAGAGAGTCTAGTCTATTTGCAAATACAAGCGTTGTCAGCCTATTAAGAAGAGAATTTATGCAAAAATTTTCTTCTTCCATTAAAGTCTAGTAGGAATCCATCCTTAAGGCTCAATTCTATTTCTTCAGATTGATGGCGCTATTAATTGATTAGAATATAGACAAATCAAGTGAATAACGTAGAATAATCGCCCTTTTACAGGCCCGTTAGTAACGTCTCTGGGCGTGGCTGTAGACACTTTATTTTTGAAACTTTATAGAACGGGATCTCGTGAATGAAATCGCATAGCGTTGAGAAAATTGGCGGTACTTCAATGAATAATTATGCCGCTATTCGTGACAATATTATTAAACGACCCCGTGGCAAAGATACCTTGTATAACCGGATTTTTGTGGTCTCAGCTTACGGTGGTATGACCGATGCACTTTTAGAACACAAAAAAACCAGTGAACCGGGGATCTATGCACTTTTTGCAAATAGTCTAGGTGATGATAGTTGGCGAGCAAAGTTGCAGTCTTTAAAGTCAGATATGTTTGCGATTAACACAGGTTTATTTGGTGAAGGTGAAACGTTAACAGAAGCCAATGATTTTATTGGGGAACGTTTAGATGATGCTGAACAATGCCTTTTAGATTTACAGCGCTTATGTCAGCACGGGCATTTCGAATTAAGCGCTCATTTGGCAACCGTGCGAGAAATGCTCGCCAGTATTGGCGAAGCCCACAGTGCGTGGAATACGGCTAAACTACTTCAGCGAGATGGTTTGAATGCCTGTTTTGTCGATCTGACAGCATGGCGGTGCGGCAAACAAACCTCTCTGGATAAACGAATCCTGGATGCCTTTCAAGCATTAGAGCCAAGTGAACAGATCCCCATTGCCACAGGTTATGCGCATAGTGAAGAAGGTTTAATGTCTACCTTTGATCGGGGTTACAGCGAAATGACCTTTAGCCGGGTTGCTGTTTTGACAAAAGCGACACAGGCGGTTATACACAAAGAATTCCACTTAAGTACAGCAGATCCACGCTTGGTAGGTGAGCAAAATGCTATTGCGATTGGTCGCACTAATTACGATGTTGCCGATCAATTAGCTAATCTGGGCATGGAAGCGATTCACCCGAAAGCAGCTCAAGGTTTACGTTGCAATAACATTACGCTTAGCGTGCGCAATACCTTTGAACCGGATCATCCGGGGACTTTAATTACCGGTGATTATGTGAGTGATTCACCGCGTGTTGAAATTATTGCCGGTTGCAAAGGTATTTATGCGCTCGAGGTGTTTGATCAGGGAATGACGGCCAATGTCGATTATTACGATCAGCAACTTATTTCTTTAATTCGTCGTTTTAAAGGCCGTGTTGTATCAAAGGATCTGAATGCCAATACCATTACCCATTATTTGGCGACGAACCTGAAAACAATCAAACGAATTATCACAGAAATAAAAAATACGTTTCCAGAGGCTGAAATTAACCAATCAAAAGTTGCGATTGTGTCAGCAATTGGCAGTAATATGAAAGTCCCCGGTATTTTGGCCCAAACAGTCGGCGCTTTGGCCGAGCAAAATATCAGTGTGTTAGCCATGCATCAGACTATGCGTCAGGTGGATATGCAATTTGTGATCAATGAGGATGACTATGAGCTTGCAGTGAAGAGTTTGCACCGTTGTTTGGTGGAAATTCATAAACACGGTAGAGCGGTGAGTTGGGTAAGTGAATAGTTGTTCAATAAATCTGGAATAACTTAAAAGGACATACGATGCAAACTGATCATAACTACTCGGCAGCGACACGAGTGTTGTTTATTTTTGCCGCTTTCATTGTGGTGATTGCCGGAATTCGTTCAGCTGAATCCATTATGGTTACCTTCCTGCTATCGGGTTTTTTTGCGATTATTTGTGCACCACCTTTCTTATTGATGCAGCGTAAAGGTTTACCGGCCTGGTTATCATTAATTTTGGTGGTCTTGTTCATTAGTCTTTTTCAGCTTATTTTACTGTCTATTATCACCACATCGTTGAGTGACTTTTCTAAAGATTTACCTATATATCAAGAGCGTTTACGTGGTCTTCTAGGTGGTGTGGTTGGGCATTTAAATTCATGGGGAGTCGATATTCCTCGTGAAAAACTCATGCAATACTTTGACCCATCTACCCTGTTTAAGTTGGCTATCGATACCCTCGGGAATTTAGGCGGAGTGTTATCAAATTCCTTTCTGATTATTCTGACGGTTATTTTTATGTTATTTGAGGGGGTATCACTGCCGGCCAAACTGCAAAAAGCCTTTGGTGAAAGCAGTGATCATATGAGACATATAGAGCGCTTCCTGGATAATGTGAAGCAATATATGACGATTAAAGTACTCGTCAGTTTAGCAACGGGTTTATTAATTTATATCTGGTTGTGGGTTTTGGGGGTCGAATACCCGTTGTTATGGGCCTTGATTGCTTTCTTGTTTAACTTTATTCCTAACATCGGCTCTATTATCGCCGCTGTTCCGGCTATGCTCTTGGCCTTGGTTCAGCTTGGGCCGTTTTATATGTTATTTACCGGTTTAGGGTATTTGACCGCCAATTTGTTGATGGGAAATGTTATTGAACCGCGTTATATGGGCAAAGGTTTAGGCTTATCAACGCTAATTGTCTTCTTGTCGTTAGTTTTTTGGGGCTGGGTATTAGGCCCCGTCGGCATGTTGCTGTCGGTGCCCTTAACGATGATGTTAAAAATTGCGTTTGAAAGTAGTGACGAAACACATTGGCTGGCGGTATTAATGGGCCCGGATGTTGAGCCCCATACGCCTGTAGGAAAGAAAAAGAAGCAGAAAAAGAAAATTTAGAAACCTTCAGAGAAGGGATCGTCTGCTGTTGCCTTTTCGCTGATTGCACCTTTTTGAAGTTTCAAAAGGGCCTTTTCTCTATCTTTACTATAGATTTCGGCTTTATCAACTTTTTCACCATAGACTTCTAACCACGTGCGTGAACCCGGCAGCATATGGGCTAAATCATACATGCCAGACCTTAATGTATCTAAAAAGGTTTGATGGCCGCGCTCTTGATCAAGAATAATTTGCTGAAGTTTTAAGTTACTACTGTTCTCGACTTTTTCTTTCAGTACAAGTAATTCATTGCGCGATGTTTTAGCTGCCTTCTTCATATTCTCTATGGTTTGTTCAAGTTCGGTAACTCTTTCTTGAAGTGCAATCACCGTTTCACTTTCTACTGCGGTGTCATCTTTTCCGACTAACGAAACCACGAGAAAGGTTGATGATACAGACACAGCAACAATGAGAAAAAGTGCCATGCTGACCAGTACAATCTTATTGGTACCAACTTTATCTTCGAGCGCCGTTATGCGTTGCTCTTCAGTGAGCGGCTCATGCTCAACTTTGTCGTCATTTTTGGCCATGATAAACCCAATTACTTAGTGTGATTACTGTTTACAGAATAAGATAAAAACGCTTATAAGCTCAGTCTAGTATAAAAAGTGGACAATAAAAGCGTGGGAAGTATAAAAAACTGTAAAACATGAAGCTATTTTTAGTTTATAAACGAGGGCTTAGCCCGGTTTATTCAATTAACTTGTTAGCTTATGATACTTCGTCATGAGCTGATCTTCAGTTTCGATATGTTCCGGGTTATGTGGAATGCAATCGACTGGACAGACCTCAACGCATTGTGGTTCATCATAATGACCAATACATTCAGTGCATTTGCTCGGATCGATAATATAAATTTCTTCACCCGCCGAAATTGCCTCATTAGGACATTCTGGTTCGCAAACATCACAATTTATACATTCATCTGTAATCATTAATGCCATAAAAATACCTCATAACTGGCTGTTATTACTGGCTGTTTTCTAAATGCACTTGCTTTAGTACATCTAAAACCTGTGGGTGAACAAACGGAGAGACATCACCACCTAAGTAAGATATTTCACGAATCAGCGTTGACGAGAGATAAGATAGATGGGTTTCGGGTGTCAGAAAAATAGTTTCTGCCTGTGATGCCAACTGTCTATTCATATCGGCTAATTGAAATTCATATTCAAAATCAGCAACGGCACGAACACCTCTTAATATCACATTTGCCTTATGTTTACGTATGAAGTCGGCAAGTAGACCATCAAAACCTACGACTTCTACATTAGAAAGGTGTGCCAGTACCTGTTGTGCGAGTCCTACGCGTTTATCGAGTTCTATTAAGGGCTTTTTTTTGGGGCTGGCGGCAACCGCAATAATCAATTTATCAAACAGTCTTGCCGCTCGTTCAACAATATTGGTATGCCCGTTAGTGATTGGATCAAAGGTGCCGGGATAAATCACTATATTCATTAAGAGAGCCTTGGTGTCAGAAAATAAAAAGTGTAGAAAACGAATAAGCTGCTTATACAGCCAAGAGGGCTCGAATATTAACCAAATTTTAGGTGTGTTACTAGCTGAGTCGAGAGTTTTGCTGCAATAGCATCAATGGACAGTCGAGACTAAGCACTGATACGAAGAGGAAAGCGTGGGCCGTCACCAGATAGTGGCGGCCCAAAAAAATATGAATTAAATTAACGAAGGAACATGGTAAATAAGGCTTTATGGATTAACGTGCCGAAAGGCGGGTAGGCAAACTTGGTGCTGTTGAAATGATTTTTGCAGAACACTGATTTGGCATGAGAAAAAGTTAAGAAGCCTTGTTCGCCATGATAACTACCCATGCCAGACTCACCGATGCCACCGAAATGTAGATCCTCTTGTGCGAAGTGTGAAATGGTGTCGTTAATACACACACCACCGGCGCGGACTTGATCCAAGACATAATTTTGCTCTTTTTTGTTTGAACCAAAATAATAAAGCGCTAAGGGTGAAGGGCGCTCATTGATGAAATCCAGTGCTTCATCGAGCGAGCTTGTTGGAATAACTGGCAAGATAGGGCCAAATAACTCTTCTTGCATGACCAGCATGTCATCGGTGGCATTAAGGACAAGATGGATCGCCATTTTGCGTGTGCCATTTTGCATGTCTTCATCGGCATGATTACACTCGATGACTGTTGCGCCTTTTTCTCGCGCATCGTCTAAATACGATTGAAGCCGTGCATACTGCCTGTCATCAACGATACTTGTGAAGTCGCCGTTGTGTTTGATAGTAGGGTACATTTCTGCAAAAAAGTGTTGGAAACGATCAATAAAGTGTTCGACACGATTGTTAGGGCATAGGATATAATCTGGCGCGATACAGGTCTGTCCGGCATTGAATGCTTTACCAAAGACAATCGCCTGAACAGCCTCATCCATATTTGTTTCTTCACTGAGGACAGTCGGTGACTTCCCACCTAATTCTAGAGTGACAGGTGTTAAATTTGCAGCTGCTGCACGCATAACATGGCGGCCTACGGCTGTTGAACCGGTAAATATTAAATGATTCCATGGAATGCTTGAAAACTCAGTTGCAACGGATGCATCACCATTAACAACACAGGCTAAGTCTTGTGGAAATGTTTCATGAATAAGTTGTTCGATCAGCAGCGATGTAGCAGGTGTGAATTCTGACATTTTGATCATGGCACGATTACCCGCGGCTAAGGCTGCCACGAGAGGCCCCATAGAAAGTGAAACGGTGTAATTCCAGGGTGAGATAATGCCGATAATACCAAGCGGCTGGTATTGTACGAAACCTGTTGCTGGTTGGAATAAGGGTGAAATTTTCTTTTTATCCTTCGTCATCCAGTTTTTTAGATGTTTTAATGAATAATCAATCGAATGAATGGTTGTCATGATCTCTGCAAGTTTAGTTTCATCGGCAGAACGATTTGAAAAATCTTTAGAAATACTGCTGATAATACGTTCTTGATTGTCCATAAGCATTTTACGCAGTTTCTTAAGATTCGCAGTACGCTCTTGCAACGAAGGCATAGGGTTCTTACGAAATGCCGCTTTTTGTTCAGAAAAAACGTGTTTCATATGTTGAATTTGTTTATTACTTTCAGTGATTTGAATGATTTTAGCGGCCATGTTGTACTCCTAAGTAGGATCAGGTGATTTTTTATTAGTAGCCTAAAATGCAAGGCAAAAAAATTATATTTAACAGTATATTTTCTATTTTTAGAGTATATACTCTAAAAAGTCAATAGCAGAGATGATTTTGTGGCTGCGAGTCACTTTTGTTTGCTGGCCATCAAGCGTTTGCTTGATTGGTCGCTACACTTCGATGCTAACGCTCACGTGAATTGTTCAGTTAATAAAAGAAGTTGCCAACTAAATGAAAACAAAAGACAAAATAGTATTAACCAGTCTTGAATTATTTAATGAAAAGGGTGAACGTAATGTATCAACCAATCATATTGCTGCCCATATGGGGATGTCGCCAGGTAATCTCTATTATCACTTTCGCAATAAAAGCGACATTATTTACGAGATTTTCAAAAACTACGAATTAATGGTCGATAGTTATCTAAATGTACCAACAGATCGTGCCATTCATATTCATGACTTAATTTCGTATTTGGATGCAGTCTTTAATGGTCTATGGGCCTATCGATTCATTCATCAGGATCTTGAGCATTTATTATCGAATGATAAGCGCTTAAGAGAAGATTATCGGTATTTTACGCTGCGTTGTTTGGAGGGTATACAGCGAATTATTCTAGCGATGGAAGGCAGTCAGATATATCGTCCTATGGAAGATCAACAGCGAAAATCCAAAGCCTTGAATACTTGGTTGATTGTGACTAACTGGATGACCTACCTGAAAAGTATTCATGCAAGCGATGACCCTGAAGAGGCGCTAAGTCGTAAAAGTATACAGCATGGAGTCTACTTGGTTTTAGATTATGTTATGCCCTACTTATTTGAAGATAAGCGTGCACTGGCCTTAGAGCTTCAAGAGAAGTACCGTTTTGATGGTATTGCACCCAATCCTGACAGGGCAAAAGCCAGTTAGCGCTATCATCTGTTAACGTCAGTCTGTTAGTAATGTTAGCTCACTGGAGGGTTTTCTGTTAGGGCTTGCATGCGTTGATTAATGATTTTATTCAGCGCTTGCTTGCTTTCTTTGATGCCGGTTTTTTTAAGGCTTGAAAAAAGAATCACATCGACAAGGTTTCCGTGCGCCTTAAGTGCTTTTTTTACCTGCAAGGAGACTTGTTTGCCAGGCCCAAAGTTTAATTTATCACTTTTAGTGAGCAGTATCAGTGTTGGAAGGTCTCTATTATGTGACCATTCCAGCAGCATTTCATCGAACTGTGTCAGGGGTTTTCGGATGTCCATAATCAGGACAAGCCCGGCTAAGCTTTCTCGGTTTCGTAAGTAATCATCTAAGTGTTTGCCCCATTCAGCTTTTAAATCCAGTGATACTTTCGCAAAGCCGTAGCCGGGTAAATCGACTAAACGTACCCCCGGTTCATTGACTTCAAAAAAATTGATCAGCTGAGTGCGTCCGGGAGTTTTACTAGTGCGGGCTAGCTTCTTGTTTTGGGTAATTGAATTAATTGCTGACGACTTACCTGCATTTGAACGGCCAGCAAAGGCGATTTCAATGCCATTATCGGGCGGACAGTTTGAAAGCTTGGAGGCACTTTGTGTGAATTTGGCGGAATTGAAAGCAATATTCAGCCATTGCTCTAGTGGATCACTATTATTGCCTGGCTTATCAGAGTTGGGTTGTATCGGCTCTGGAGAAATTTCGTTGCTGGAAGGTATTTGATTCATAAAACGTCTATTTGATGTTATGCGGAAAATTCCGAACTACGCAAAGGCATGCATGCCGTGTTTCACGATACCTTAATTAGCCGTAACTGAGCCCCAAATCGCTTGGTTTTTAAGTATCTCGCTAAGTAAGGGTTTTATCACTAAAGGCTTAGTGTATAATAGCAAAAAATATTTTGCCTGATCTTTCTATGCGATTATTAAGATATCTTCTTATACTCGAAGTGCTGGACTGATTAAGTATGGATTGTAGAATAATTTATTTTGACGAGAGAGCGACATAAAATGAAAACATTGTTAAAAAGTGTTGTGATAGTGGCAGGTTTAGTTATTGCATCTGGTGTATCTGCCGGAGGTGATGTCGAAGCGGGTAAGAATTCTTCAGTTATGTGTGCTGCTTGTCATGGGGCAGATGGAAATAGTGCCATACCTAATTTTCCAAAGCTGGCCGGGCAGGGTGAAAAGTACTTGCTTAAACAATTGAAGGATATAAAAACAGGCAAGCGAGTTGTGATGGAAATGACGGGTATGCTGGCGGCATTTTCAGATCAAGATATAGAAAACCTGGCTGCCTACTATGCGGCGCAGACAGGTACACCAGGCCAAGCTAAGAAAGACTTGGTAGAAGCAGGTGAGATATTATACCGAGTGGGTAATCCGGCAACACAGGTAGCTGCATGTGCTGCATGTCATGGCCCAACAGGTAAAGGTGTTGAATTGGCGGCATTTCCTGCGCTGTCTGGGCAGCATGCCGATTACACTGCTACACAGTTGAAAAAGTTTCGTTCAGGTGAGCGTGCTAATGATGGTGATACGCGCATGATGCGTTCCGTTTCGGCGAGACTAAGTGATAAAGAAATTGAAGCCGTTGCGAGTTATATTTCTGGTCTCTACTAGTATGATTATTGGTATTAGGTCAGTTTGCTAACTGACAAACTGCAAGACATAAAAAAACCTAAGTTGAGAAGCTTAGGTTTTTTTATGTCTGAGCTTTAAGAAGGGCAGCTTATTCAGGCAGGTTTATCTCAAGCCCATCAATATATAGTGATGTATAATGGGCATTCGAATCGATACCCAATACCAGGCAAGGGCTGGTCATTACCTGGGCTAAATAAGCGTCTTGAGCGGGGGATTTGAAAAAAATAGGCAGCGTTAGTTGCTCGTTATCAAGTTTTGCTTGGTCGCCTTGTATATCAAATCCGTAGCCGGCTGATGATTTCTGTCCCTGCGCAACAATAAATAGAGTTTCATATTGTGCATGTTTATCGAATAATTGCGTTAAATTATCTCTAGTCTCGGGTGCTTTAAACAAGCTATAACGCTTTATAAATTCTGCTTGTTCTTTCTTAGAGGAGAGCGGGACAATTTCCGGTGCTTGTATATGGCACTGATTAGATTGCTGAATAACGCTGAATTTAACCAGTTGGCTACCCGAGCATGCTGAGATGCTAAGGCCGCCAAGGCTGATGAGTAAAAGTTTTGCAGCTTGTTTCATGGCTTATCTTTGTATCTTCTTGTCTAGCGTTATGGGGCTTGAAGGCTCAAGAGCTCGCTTTATCGCAATTTGAGTGGGTTTACGCGCACTTTGTTCCGATATGTTATTGAGTGTGCTCAAAATAATCGCCGTCATTTCCACATTGATAGTTTCTAAATCTGTATTATCAATGGGATCTATTTGGCTAGTCGGGGGGTAAATAGCACAGGCTTCTCCAAGTTGGCAAATATATCCATCATTATCGACATCAGTACCAGATACAATTTCATATCGACCTTGTGGTACGTCAGTAAAGCTAAATTGAATGCTCTCAGAATTATTATTGATACCTTGAGTACTTTGAATAACCATATCATTTTCTATATCGTATAAAAGTGTATATACATTGGCTAGTTTTCCGCTTGAGCCAATATCACCGACATTCAAGGATACCCGAACCGATAAAGAAGGGGCGTTATCAAAAGTAAAAATAACCGAGCTTAGGTAAAAACCATCACTTAAGTTGAGTTTGTTAATGGAGACTTGATAACTACCTAAACCCTTATCATTGATATTAAGAGGCGATACATTTAACCAATAATTATTAGAAGACGCAGATATAACCTCAGGGTCACCATCGCCTTCATTGCTAAGTGTAATAGTGGCTTGGGCCGTATTAGTAAAACTTAAACTGCTCGGAGAGGCAAGTAATATAGGCGGTGACGGGGGCAAGGAGCCACCATTCGCAATTTTCAGGGCTGCCTGAACCGCTTTTAATGCATTGGCGTTACCATAACCATAAATGTCATCCCGGCCACTAGCCCCGGTGTCATCAGATAAGGAGCCATCCACCAGCAAGCTGTCTACAATATTTGCATTTAAATCTGGGTATACAGCCTTCATCAGTGCCAGCATGCCGGATATATGTGGTGCCGCCATAGAGGTGCCCTGATAAAAGCCAAAAACGGCTTTTTTTGTGCCACTGCTATCATCGACCAGAGTGCTGAGTACGCCATCAGGCTGGCCATCACCATTTAAATTGATAGCATTATTACCACCGGGGGCTGCAATATCAATATAACTACCAAAGTTCGAATAAGGCGCTTTGTTTTTACTGAAGTCGGTAGCGCTAACAGATATAACGCCATCGTAAGCGGCAGGGTAAAACGCAGCTGAGGTGTTATCGTTACCTGCTGCTGCAACGATCATAATGCCCATGTCATGAACTTGTTTGAATAAGCTGGCTTCAACTGAGCCAAAGCCATAGCTGCCTAGGCTTAAATTGATAATATCCGCTCTCTGGTCAGGTAGTGTGCCGCTATCATTTTCAAGGCCAGCCGCAAAACGAACCGCTTGCATGATGTCATAGCTTGTGCCACCGGCTTTGCCCAGTGCCCGGACAGGCATAATTTTAGCGCCCCACGAAACGCCTGCAACGCCGGCGTTATCATCGGTTTGAGCAGCTACTGTGCCAGCAACGTGGGTGCCGTGCCAAGAGCTAGTGCCCAAGTCTTGACCATCACCCGGGTCTTCAGGGTTATTATCTATTCCCGACTCGTTATCGCCCGAGTTTTCGTCATCTGCAATAAAGTCATAACCGCTGACAAGTTTGTTTATCAGGTCTGGGTGAGCAGAGTAAATGCCGGTATCGATGACAGCGACAATAATAGAGCCTGTGTCAGGCGTACCTGTTGTGATATCCCAGGCTTGAGGCAGGTTCATCGATGGATAGTGCCACTGATACGCGTAAAAGCTATCGGAAGGGGTCTTTTGTTTCTCGCGTATATAATTCAATGAGGCATTTAAAACATTACTCTGTTGTTTAAGTGTTTTTAGCTTTTTGAGTGTGAGCAATTTTTGATAACTTAAGTGATTTAAGCTGGCCAGTTCACTTGAAGTGGGTGTTGCATTAGCGCTTATATTGAAAGCTTCTGCTTCATTGATAAACGCTAAAGTTGGCCTTGAAATACCATCATGTAAGGTTTTGATCTCAGTATTTGCGACTTTGAATACGTCATCCTGTGTGTATTGAACGATCAATTGATTCGGCTCAAAACTCATAGAGTTTGGTGTTGATTTCGTTTGAATAACGTTGTTTTGAATAGATGCAGGCAGTATTTGAAGAATGTATTTTGATGCACCGGTCCAAGCGCTTACGCTTATATAATAGATATCGGTTGTTGGTGCTTGTACGTATTCAAACTCATCTAAAGAGTCTGAGCGTGCAATTAAGTCGTATGTTTGATTGTATAAGGATAAGTCAATATCGCCTGAAAAAGCTTCTCCCGAGACTTCAAGTGTCTCGAAATTGACGACTTGTAGCTGAATGCTCTGGCCTTTTTGAAGTTGAACCTGAAAAACATCCTTTTCATCCGTCTTATTATAGAAACGGTCTGTGCTACGGTCATGGCTAAGTGAAGGGAACTCTCGGGTGGGGCTCTTGGTCACAAAGCCTTGAACAGTCACAAAATTTTGTAGTTTTTGAGCTTCAATAAAGCTTGAGTTATCAATAAATGGAGTATTAATGTCGTTCAAGTCACTATCAAATTGCATATTGGCAGCAGCGTTAATGGTGCCACAAATTGTGCTTGTCATGGGTTCTGGGTTGCTTTCGCATGAAAGGCTCTGCTTGCTTGGGATGCTGCCTCCACCTCCACTACCACCACATCCAGATAATAGAAAAATGGATGTGTAGAATAAAAATAAGTACTTGAGTTTTAACATCTGGTTACCTTTGAGTACAGCTTAAGCGCAAGAGGTATCATGAAATCGAAAGTCCTGTTTCTAAGGTTAAGGAATCTTGCCTGTTTGAGCAATCTCAAAGCCTTTAAAATGCTAATGAGTTGGCGTAAATAGTTATTTTAAGGCTGAAGTAGATTGTTGTAGATAGAAGCGAAGTCTAACCAAATGGTCATTATCCTGCTCTTGAGGCTCTTAGGGCGCAGAGTTATAGTTAGCGGTTAATCGCTTAATATTTTGTTCCAAAGACACAACATGACAATGGGTAACCCAATGAAAAAAATGATGAGAAGCACCTTTGCACTTCTGAGTATGTCACTATTATTAA
>TARA_R110002072_G_scaffold87129_2_pt1 | contig 46232 bp, 26 predicted proteins | sample TARA_R110002072 | Tara Oceans TARA_R110002072 (sample SAMEA4397118) | marine metagenome | biome: Polar Biome; feature: [SRF] surface water layer (ENVO:00010504); material: water (ENVO:00002006), including particulate matter (ENVO:01000060) such as... | depth 5 m
TGACGGCATAGCCAAATCGTCGCAAGGCGACCACGATCAGGCCAATGATCCCGAAGTGGGTGATCATGCTGCAGCCGAGCAGAAACGTGTAGGCGCACAGGTGGGGCGTGGTGCCAAGTGGATTCGCAGGCATCGCTCGGGCAAGCGCGATGGTGGCCGCGCCCGTCGCCATCCAGGCCAAGCTGTGCACGAGCAGGCGGCGATCGAATGGCAGCTTGCGGCGCGTTCGGAACTCGCGCGGTTGCATGCCGAGCCAGATCACGGCGAAGGCGAGCCAGTCACGCAGTGGCAGTGGGCCCAATCCACTACGTCGGGCACTGCGCGCTTCGCTGCGATGGTGTTCGACTCCGACGAGTGCCTTCATCCCGTAGAGCGTGACCGCGACCAATGACACCATGCGCAGGCCGGCACCTTCGTGGCGCAGGGCGCGATCTGCGATCAGGATGCTGCCGAGCAACCAAGACCATGCGAGCCAACGCGAACGCGTTCGTTGCAGCAGGTAGCCAGTGCCGACGCATACTGCTGCTGCGAGCAACAGGCTCACAACTACGGTGGCAGAGGTTGGTGCGAAGGTTGGCACGAAGGATGGCACGAAGAGGCGTTGTCGATCGTGGTGCGAACAGATGGGCCCCTCGGGTCGCCGCTACATCGCGAGCGTGACTTTGCCGTAGACGAAGGTCAAGAACGCGAACGCGAACAGGAACGCCCAGTCGGCGAACACGAAGAACCATCCCTTCGGTTTAGCTGCGCGATACGCGAATATCTGGATCAGGACCCGCGCGCCCCAATAGGTCGTGATGAAGCCGCAGACGGTGCGGGCCAACGTCGTGCCATCCGTGAGGATGTGCGGTGCCAGCATCGAGACTCCTGCGAAGAACAAGTTGGTGCCGAGGATGTAGCACGCATACGTCCAGAACACGTGTTGGGTCAAAGGGTCGAGCTTCGGGATTTGCTTGCGCCAGCCAAGGATGCGTGGCAGCGCCAAACTCGATAGCGCGATGCCAAGCTGTGTGGCGCCCGCGTAGAAGACCAGGTCGTTCATCATAGGATTGTCCCGCGCGCCAACAACACCGGGCGTTGCCCGGTAGTTTCGCGGGCGTTGACGATTCCAAGGCTCTGGCGCCGGATGCTGTGCGGAGCGTGGTATTCATGGCCCGTTGGGATCGCTGACTGGATGTGTGCCGTAACCACGTCTGGTGCTTGCAGTTGGTATCTGATTGTGACGTCGCGCCGGGCGTCTACGGCAGCGTGCGGGGCCCCTGGCCCGGTAGCATGCGGCGATGCGTCTCTGCTGGATCCGTGTGTTCTTGCCTGTGTCGGTCGCGATCGTTGCCTGCGCGACATCAGGCTACGCCCAAACTGCTGACGTCGCGGCACGAGATGCCACCGCGCGGGGCGCCAGCGCAACGGCGCCGGCAGAAGCCGCGGGCAAACGGGCATTGACGTTCTTGGACGTGATGAAGTTTCGGCAGATCAAGTCGCCGGTGCTGGCTTCGACGGGCACTGCCGTTGCCTACCAGTCGCAGCCGGATCGCGGCGACGGCGAAGTGATCGTCTACGACCTTGCGCAGCAGCGGGAGCATCGCATCGCGCGCGGTCAGAAGCCGTTGTTCAGTGACGACGGCAAGTGGCTTGCTGTGCTGGTTGCACCACCGGCATTTGCGCAGACCGATCCAGCTCCCAAGCAGGGTGTCGTGCTGTTGGAACTGAAGAGCGGCAAGCAGACCGTCCACGAACGTGTGCAGTCCGTCGTGTTCTCAAAGGACAGTGCCTGGGTTGCGTGGCGCCACTACCAACCCGCAAAGAAGGATGCAGCCGACCCGGATGCGAGCAAAGCCAAGAGCGACGATGCCAGCAAAGGCGCCGCGGCAACTACGACGCCGAAAGCGAACAAATTGCGCGACGCTGGCACGCCGCTGAAGGTTTGGCGGCTTGGTTCCGCAGCTCCAATGGTGGTAACGGACCATGCAATCCACTTTGCGTTCCAGCCGGATTCGAAGAGCCTGTTCTACGCCGTTGCCGAACCGACGGGCGCGAGCAACGGACTGTATCGCCGCAACCTCGATAGCCAACCTGGCGAGGCACATCCCGTGATGGTTCGTGCGAACCACGTTGTGACGGCGATGGCGTGGACCGAGAATGGCGATCGTTTTGCTGCGGCGGATGCACCGCAAGACGATCTCGGGGACAAGGGCGATGGCACGATCTATCTGATCAAGGCCGACAAGGCGCAGCGCATCGCATGGACCGGCGCGACCGGCGAGCAATGGGTGATGCCGACGTCGCCCGAGCTGCGTTGGTCGAAGCAAGGTCACCGCTTGTTTACGGGCTTCTGGCATCGCGAGATGGCCGAGAAGGTGCGCGCCCTGGCGGCGCACAAGCGTGCTGCCGACGAACAGAAGAAGGCAGGCAAGAAGCTGGCCGCCGATGTGATCCCCGACGATGCATTTGACCTCGAGGCGTTGGTTGATGAGCGCAAACTCGACATCTGGCACAGCGATGATCCGCAGATCAGCACCGAACAGAAGGTGCGTTGGCAGCGAGATTCGAAGCAGACCTACGCCGCCGTCTGGCACGGCGATACCGGCAAGTTGGTGCAGCTGGCCGATCGCAAGATGCAATCGGTGAGCGTTCCCGAAGGCTCGCTGATTGGCTTGGGTTCGGATCGCGCGCGCTATGCGAAAGAGACCACCTGGGATGGGCGCTTCGAAGATGTCTATGTCGTCGACGTCCGCGCGGCAGCGCGGCGATTGGTTCGTTCGCATCTGCCGGCAGGCACGACCACGATGGGGCCAACTGGCCAGCACATGCTGTATTGGCACAGCGGCTATTGGAACCACTTTGATCGTGCTACCAGCAAGCACCTAAACGTGACCGGGGTGCTGCGCACGCCGTTTGCCAACGAGGATCACGACTATCCATCCGACGTGCCGTCCTACGGAACCGCCGGCTGGCGTGCCGACGGACAGGCAGTCTACGTCTACGACAAATACGACATCTGGGAATTTGCGTTCGATGCGTCGGGCTCCTGCGCCGCCCGCAATCTGACGCTCGGCGAAGGGCGCAAGACGCACCGCACGTTCCGGATCGTCGACCTGGATGAGGACGATCCGCACGTCGACGTGTCGAAGCCGTTGCTTCTCAGTGTCAGCCACGAGCTCCAGAAGTATCGCGGTCTCTGCATGTTGGTGGACGGCAAGGTCGAGAGCCTCGTCGAGGAGGCCGCGAACTATGCCGTGCTCGCTGACAGCGACGACGGCGGCAAGGTGTTGTTTACGCGCCAGACCTATCGGGACTTCCCTGACTTGTGGGTGGGCGACTTCGAGCTCGGCAACTCGGTGCAGGTCAGCCACCTAGGCGAACAGACCGAACCGTTTGCGTGGGGCAGTGCCGAACTGGTCGACTGGCAGAGTCTCGATGGCAAGCCCTTGCAAGGGGTGCTGATCAAGCCCGACGACTTCGAAGCGGGCAAGCGCTACCCGGTGCTCGTCTACTACTACCGGTTCTTCTCGCAGCGCCTGCACGACTTCAACTCTGTGGTCGTGAATCACCGGCCGTGCTTCCCGTACTACGCGAGCAACGGCTACTGCGTGTTCTTGCCGGACATCCGCTTCGATATCGGCAATCCAGGCTACGCGGCGACCAAGTGCCTGGTGCCCGGAGTGCAGAAGCTGATCGATATGGGCGTCGCCAAACCGGACGGCATTGGTTTGCACGGTCACTCCTGGTCGGGCTACCAAACTGCATTCGTCATCACCCAGACGAATCGCTTTGCGTGCGCGCTCGCCGGCGCCCCGGTTTCCAACATGACCAGCGCCTACGGCGGCATCCGCTGGCAAAGTGGGATGTCGCGGCAGTTCCAATACGAGAAGACGCAGAGTCGCATCGGTGGCAGCTTGTGGACCGATCTCGATCTCTACATCGAGAACTCACCGGTGTTCTTTGCGGATCGCATCCAGACGCCGTTGCTGATCCAGTTCGGGGACGAAGATGGCGCCGTGCCGTGGACCCAAGGCATCGAGCTCTACATGGCGATGCGTCGGCTGCAGAAGCCGTGCGTGTTCTTGCAGTATCGCGGCGAGCCGCATCACCTGAAGCAATACGCCAACAAGCTCGACTACTCGATTCGCATGAAGCAGTATCTGGACCACTACTGTGTCGGCGGCAAGGCGCCGGCGTGGATCGCGTCTGGCGAACCCTATCGCGGTCGCTAGTGCGGCTTCGGGTTAGCCGACCGCCAGCGTTACGGCGATCATCAGCACGATCAGTCCGGCGCCGATCCACGTCACCTTGCTGAAGCGCTTCAGTCGGCGTCGGTCATAGACGAGCATGGCCGCGATCAGTCCGAACTGGATGGCCAGCGACATCGGTGGTGCCAACCCCATGGTGACGACCAACCGGAACGCGGCCGGACCGATCATGACGATGCCGGCCAGGGACAAGAAGCGCTTGTGCATTTCGGGCTGCTTGCGCAGCAGCACGCCACAGACGAAGCACACACTGAAGCTGACCAGGTTCATCAGGTTGGCGACCAACAAACCTTCGGGCGTCAGGATCGTGTTGGTGGTGCCGCCGCGATAGAAGTCGAACGCGACCACGATACCGGTGTAGATCACGGCGATGGCAATCAGCAACGCCGCGATGCCGAGCCGTTGGTGAAGGCGCAGTTTGGCGGCAGAGAAGCGCACCGAAACCAACGCGCCCTGCACGATCGCCAGCACATACCACGCGGTCAGGCTGATGCCGTGCCACAGGAACATCGATGACAACGGCGGCCTGTCGGACGTTCGCAGATAGAAGCTGGGAGCGAATCCGGCTAGCACGACGGCCAGTGCCACAACGGCGAGGACAGTGAAGAACGGTTCGCCGGGGCGCTTCGGGGACGGGCTCACGACCATCAGCCTAGAGACATTGCCCGTGCGTCCCCAGCAGGATCAGGAATCTGAGCCGCAGGATTCCGTGCCGCAGCAAGCTGCCGCGGTGTCGTCTCCTTGGCGAAGATGGTCCGTGGCACGAGGAGTTTCCGAGGCGATGACGCGTTTCGGGGCAGGTAGTGTTGTCCTCCTGCCGGAAGAGATTCGTATGCAAGCAATTCGAAGTGCCGTCTTGGCCGCCGTCCTCACTGCCTCTGCATCGGGCGTGCTCGCCCAAGCCGAGGCTTCTCAGCAGCAACCTGCCACGGCACAGCCCACTTGGCTGCGAGCCGGAGCAAGCTGGCAATACCTGGTAACCCAAAGCAATCAGGCCAAGCCGAAGGGGAGCGCGCCGGTGCTGCATACGGTCGTCGCTGAATCGACGGCCGAGATGCCGGACGGCAGTGAGTTGCACCAACTGCGGGTGGCCCGCGGCAAGAACGGAGTCGTGACTTTCGAAGTGTGGTCCGCAGACGGCGGCAGCATCTTGCAGCATGAGACCAAGTCGTTGCTGCGGCGCGGGGAGTTGCAGGAGCACGACGCCCCGATGCAGATCTGGCGTGGCGTTAGCTCGGCCAGCGCGGATCACTGGAAGTGGCGCGGACCGCTGCTCGGAGTCGACGTCGGCAGCGGCAACGTGGCCGGAGAAGCAGGTCGAGGACAGTGGCATCACGAGGCGGAGTCACTCGGCAACGAATCGATCGAAGTGCCAGCTGGAACGTTCACCGCGGAGCACATTCGCATCCGTTCGGAGCAAGGGGGCCACCAACCGTGCCTTCGCGATGTGTGGTTGGTTCCCGAAGTCGGGGTCGTGCGCGAAGAGCGGCGCTGCGGCCAAAACTTGCGCGTGCAGCGTCTCAAGGAGTTTTCGCCCGGTAGCGGGCCAGACACCGATCGCGTGATTCGCCACGTCGAAGAGAGTCTTGAGCAGCGCAGTGTCGCGGCCTTCAACAACACGCCGCGGGTGACGTGGCTGCAAGCCGGGCCCGAGGCGTTGTTGCTTGCTGGCAGAATTGCCACCGTTCACACGGATAGCTGGGCGCAGAACTACCTCGTCGGGCGCACGAAGATCGTGCCGTTTGGGGTCAGCGGCAAGGCCGGTCTGGTGCCGGCGGCGTATGCCGCGTTCGATTCGAAGACTGCGGTCCCGACGAAGCACGTTTCCTTCCCGGGGCTGGCGTTGTTGCTGGCCCGCTCGGAAGCGGCATTGCATCAGTTCGGCAAGGTGCGCGCCGTGCCGGTGACGCTGACTCCGACGATCAGGCTGCAGGAGGATCCACGCAAGGCGAGCGCGCAGGTCACGGGCGGGGCGTTGGATGGCACGCAGCGCAACATCGCGGTGTGGTTGTCCTTTGGCAAGCGCTGGCAATACCACATGGCGGCCGACATGCCGAAGCCGGCAGTCGAGGCGGCTAGGTCGCAGAACGACGGCGGTCGCTGAAAGCAGCAATTGGCCGTATGGCAGCAGCGCGTCGCCGATCTACACTGCGGCGGATGCGCGCCACCAAGCTCTCTGTTCTCGCCCTGCTCCTGACCGCGACGACGCTCCGTGCTCAGCACGGCGATCCGCCCGTGATCGCGCCGTTCGGCAAGCGTCTCGACTCGGTTTGCGTCAACGACTGGTGGAACCGCAAGAAATCGGAAATCGTCGACGTGTTCGTGCCACGCGATCAGGTTGTCGCATTCGGCATCTACACGGTGCACGCGGGGGTCTTGAAGATGACCGCGCAGTTGTTCCCGTTGTATCCGAAGGAAAGTCGCACGGTGCGCCTCGAGTTCGAGCGCGATGGCAAGTGGGTCGAACAGGCGCGTCAGCAGGTCAACGACCTCGGCTGGGCGACGCGCTTCCGGGTCGAAGGTTGGGATGCGTCGAAGCACGTACGCTACCGCTTGCGACACGGCGACGCCGCGATGTTCGAAGGACTCGTGCGCAAAGCTCCGGACAAGAACGAGATCGTCGTCGCAGCGCTGTCGTGCAATTCGAAACACGACCGTGGCCTGCGGCTGAACTTCGTGCGCAACCTGCTGTACCAGGATCCGGACCTGTTGTTCTTCGCCGGCGACCAGAGCTACGACCATGCGCAACACACGGCGGCGTGGTTGAAGTTTGGCCTGCAGTTCCGCGACGCCTTCCGCGACCGTCCGTGCATCACGATTCCCGATGATCACGATGTTGGCCACGCCAATCTGTGGGGTGCTGCCGGTGCCGTCAGCAAGCTCCGGGGTGGCGCCGACGGTGGCTACCTGCACCATCCCGAGTATGTGCGCATGGTCGAACGTGCTCAGACCGCGCACTTACCCGATCCCGTTGATCCGGCGCCGATCGGCCAAGGCATCGGTGTCTACTTCACCGAGATGGTCCTCGGCGGCATCAGCTTCGCGATCCTCGAAGATCGGAAGTGGAAGACCGGTCCGGCAGGCACGATTCCGAAGCAAGGGCCGAGACCAGACCACATCATCAACCCCGACTACAACCCTGCGGACATCGACCTCGAAGGCCTGGTGTTGCTCGGCGAACGGCAACACAAGTTCTTGGCCGCGTGGGGCCAGCCCAAGGATGGCATTGCGATGCGCGCGGTGCTGTCGCAGACCGGTTTCTGCGGTGGCGCCCATCTGCATGGCACGAAGGAGAATCGCCTGCATGCCGATCTCGATTCCAATGGTTGGCCACAGTCCGGGCGCAACGCGGCGCTGCGTTTGATCCAGGCCGCTGGCGCGGTGCACCTTGCTGGCGACCAGCACCTCGCGACGTTGATCCAGCACGGCATCGACGAGTATCGCGATGGCCCATGGGCGTTCGTCGTGCCGGCGATCGTCAACTCGATCTACAGCCGTTGGTGGTGGCCCGAAGGAGATGCGGCCGGTGGGGCGCGCGATCCCAACAACCCATTGCCGTGGACCGGGGACTACCTCGATGGCTTTGCCAACAAGATCACGATGCACGCCTACGCCAATCCCGAGACCGAGTCGCACGGGGCCGGCTATGGGCTGGTGCGATTCGACAAGCAGAACAACGCGGTCACCTTCGAGTGCTGGCCGCGGCATGTTGACGTCAGCAAGCCCGACGCCAAACAGTTCGTCGGTTGGCCGCGCACGGTTTCGTTGCAGTAGTGTCTTGTCTCGCTGAAGGGGGAGCGCGCCGAAACCGATCAGAAGCAATACAGGTGCTGGTCGGTGCGCACGTAGATGCGCCCGTCGACCAGTGCGGGCGTGGCCATGATGCGTTCGCCGAGGTCGTTCTGCGCGAGCACTTCGAGCTTCGTGCCGGTCTTCCAGACGGTGATCACACCCTTGGCAGACGCCGCGTAGATCTTGCCGTCGCCAACCACCGGGGATGAGTAGCGTGGTCCACGCGCCCCGATGCGCGCTGAGTAGTGCTGCTTGCCGGTCTTGGCATCGAGGCACGTCGCGATGCCGCCGTTCTTGACCATGTAGATGCGGCCGTTGTCGTAGATCGGCGTTGGGCACTCGGGTACACCACGGCCGTGCTGCCACGCGATTTCGGCGTCGCGCGTGCCGTCGCCGGGGCGGATGGCGACCAACGCGTTCTTGTGTTCGAAGCTGTTCAGCCAATCGATGATCTTCTGCCACTCCAGCTCGGTGAGTTCGCCATTGCGATCGGCGTCGAGCCAGCGGAAGAAGCCGCGCAGGGGATGATCGCCTTCGCCGTCGGCGTCGTTGCGCGACAGGATGCTGGCATTGGCTGCCGCCTCGGTCTTGTTGAGCGTGCCATTCTTGTCGGTGTCGTAGCGCTTGCACATCTCGGCCCACGTTGGCAAGCCGATCACCTCAGGGCTGGTGCGCATGTTGTACGACGTGACGAACACCAGGCCATCGCCGAGGATAGGCGTCGTCGCAGGTTCGTCGGCGAGGCCCGGCACCGACCATCGTTCGCTGCCATCCTTCAGGTCGTAGGCCGTCAGCTGGAAGGCGCCGTAGATCAGCAGTTCTTCGACGTCGCCGTTTTGCCATACAACCGGTGTCGACCACGACGATGGAAACCCGGTGCGGTCGACGCTCCAGACTTCGTCGCCGGTCTTTGCATCGAGTAAATACAGTGTCGATGCCGCATTGGTATCGCGGATCAGTACGACCCGGCCTTGGTGCAGCACCGGCGAAGATGCCGCGCCGAAGGTGTTGTCGCGCACCTTCAGTTCCTTGCGCCACAGTTCGTTGCCATCCGGGTCGTAGCAAATCAGGCCGAACGATCCGAAGTAGCTGATGACGTGTTTGCCATCGGTTGTTGGCGTCGGCGATGCCGCGGAGTTGATGCGATGGGTTCGTTCTAGCGACGCGACGGTCAGGCGTTTGCTCCACAGTGGCTTGCCGTTGGCTCGGTCGAGACACAGCGTCTGCAGACTCTTGTCGGTTGCCGCAGTCAGGTAGATGCGGTTGCCGTGCATGCACGGGGAGGAATGCCCCGGGGCAATCGGCGTTCGCCAGCGCGCCTTCGACTCCTTGCTGTCGGCACTTACCAAGTGCGTTGGCAGCGGTTGCGAGTCTTGCGCATGGCCGATGCTCTGCGGGCCTCGGAACTGCGACCACTGTCTCGCGGGGGACGGGTCGTTGGCCGTGGGGGCTTGGGCCGAAGACGTCGCGGCAATCGCGATTGCCAGGATCAGAGGGCTGAGTGGCGTGGGCTGCAAAACGAGGATCTCCGGTTGCAAGGTCTCTCTACAGTTACGTGTGCCACGCAGGCAGGCGAGAAGTTTGTCCGGTTCGCGGGTGGTTTGGGCTCACCCCGCCGCAGATTCGCTTCGTGGCGGTCCCTGCCGCCGCAGCAACAGCCAAGTGGTTTGCGCGAGCCCGGCAACCGTGAACGAACCCAAGGCCACCTGGATGCCCGGCACGTGCTGCAGGAACTCGACGCCGACTACCAGGCAGATCCAGCAGATCACCAGGTAGAGCACGACGGCTTCGGTGATGGCGCGGGTGCGTTGGTTGTGCACCAGCACGCCTTGGTGATAGTTCTGCGCGACCGCGTAGCCGGGCATCAGGACGGCGAATAGCAGCGAGGTGCTGGCGAGCGCGGTCAGCTCGGGTGACAAGCCGGTGATCGTGCCGAACCACCATTCGCCGAGCGGTGTCAGTGCCAAGACCAGTAGCACCACCGTCGCGACCGCGGCGATGCCGTAGCCACAGCGCCGCAGCGCGCGGTGGCCGCCGGGTTTGCCCGCCAGGGCGACGACCACTTCGTTGAATGCATAGCCAGCCGTTCTGGTCAAGAACACCAGGCCATACACTGCTGGCCAAGCCGCGAGCGACATCAGCGGGTTGGCCATCTTGCTCATCGCCCACGAGCCGATCGGCTGGATCACGATCGTAATCAACGGCGTGAACGCGAGCGGGATGTAGAACGCGGCGAACGCGCGCCAGAGCAGCGGCTTCTCGATGTGCTGGGGATTGAGCTGCAGGCGAGTGAGTTGCTGTTCGCGCAGTTTGGGCTTGGCAAAGCGATGGAAGCACCAGCCAGCCCAGATGGCTTCTGCGATGACGCCGCAGCCGATGCCAATGGTGCCGACGACAATGCCGGACCACGTGCCGACCGCGAGGCCGACTGCGAGCACCAGCACGTTCGCCAGCAGGCGGATTGCGGTGCCGTAGACGACGAGCCTGGATTGCTCGCAACGGATCAATACGCCCTGCTGAAAACGTCGGTAGGCAATCGCCCAAGTCCACGGCGTCATGATCTGCATGCCGATGCGGCCGGGTTCGACGATGGCCTTGGGCACGCCAATCAGGTCGAGCGCGATGAAGTCGAAGGCGCTGGTGAACGCGACCAGCATGTGGACGACGGTCAGCACCGCGGCCGAAATGTGGGCAAAGCGGCGCAGTTGCTCGTGCACATCGAGGTTGCGCACCAAAGCGGTCGATGCGGCCAGCAACATGATGATCGGCGCTTCAATCAGCACCGACAGCGGATAGACCAGTGCACCCAAGGCCGCGAGGTGCGGCTCCCCGCCCGGCATGCGGGTCATCGCGACGGCGAGCATCGGCATCTCGACTCCCATCAAGAGCCAGCTGCTGGCAAGTGGCCACCACAGCGACAACACGCGGCGGGAATTGACGGGAGATTCAGGCAAGTTGGGAAACGGTGTAACCGAGGCCCACCAAAATGCACGCGTCCGAATTGGCTGTGGGCTGGCCGCGCCGGATCCGTGTTTGCGCAGCCAATGCCCGCGAAGTCGTCACGGCAGTGCCAGCATCGCCGAGCACGACACCTTCGGCCGCAACGACCCGGTGATCACGCTGCAGAAGCGAGAGGCAGGTTCACCGACATCGTGTTCCGGGGCGTCACGTTTGGGGCGGCAAACTCCGGGCACCTCAGGCTTCGCGACCATCCCACCAATCCCACAGCTCCTGGTTCTCACGCCGTCGGCGTTGCTCAGTAACGTGGCTGACGTAGACGCAGAATCCGATGCCGAGCCATGCGGTTGCGACGCCCGTGGCGCCGCTGATTGGCCATAGCGCGACGGACAGGGTCACGAGCACGATCAGTGCGATGATCGAGCCGATGAGGATCACGCGCGGTGAGCTGCCGAGCGCGCGGTCGTCTTCCATGCTCCGCAACAGGTTGTCGCCGCGCAGGCGAGCGGTCTGTTGGCGGCCGAGAGCGTAGAACAGCACCGCGAACCCCGCCGCCCACGCGAGCATCATCCAGCCAAAGAATCTGAGGTCCGGCTTGCCGCTCAAGAGGCATAGACCACCGGTGAGCAGCGAGAGTCCCGACGTGAGCGCGAAGTACACGGGAAGCATACGGCGGGTTTGGCGCAACTCGTCACGGGCCATCGCTTCGAACTTGGTGATCATCGCGTGGCTGTCTACCGGCGTAGTGATGCGAACATCGGCGATGTCGTGCAGGTGGTGCTGCATCTTGCGGACCTCTTTCTGGTAGAGCTGGCCTTCGGCGGTGGCGAGATAGCACCGCAATTGCTGCGACTCTTGCGCGTCGAGCGCACCTCCGAAGCATTGCTTGAGGCACGCGCGTTGCGCTGATTCGATCTGGTTGGCATCCATCATTCCGCCTCCGGTTGGTAGTGGCGCGCGAGTGCGGCGCGCGCGCTGTGCAATCGGGACCAGACCGTGCCGACGGGGCAATCGAGAACCTCGGCAATGGCTTCGTGGTCGAGGTCCTCAAGGCAAAACAGCGTCAGCACCATGCGGTGCAAGGGGCTGATCGCCTGCATGGCTACGTCGAGTCGCGCCAGGGACTCGCGCGCTTCGATGGGGTCGTGGTCGTGGGTGAAGATTGCCGGCGCTTGATCAAGCGGCACAGTGCGTTCGCGGCGCCGCTTGATCATGTGCTGCTGGCACGCGTTGACCGCGATACGGAACAGCGAGGTCATCACCTTGGCGCGTCGCGCAAACGTTGGCCACGCTCGGTATGCCAGGAAGAACGTCTGCTGGGTGATCTCTTCGGCATCACCCCGATCGCCAGTCATGCGCAGCGCCAGCTTGCGCACCGTCGCCCAGTGGGCGTCGATCACGTCCTCAAACTCGTTGGCATCGCCGGCTGGCATATGGTCTTGGATCCCGCCGCGGCTGTGACCTTCAGATCAAAGTCGAGAAACCTGGCAGTTCTTGATGAGCGGCCGCGGCTACTGGGTTTCGGCGCTCCTGGCTTTCGGCGCTACTGGGTTTCGGCGCTACTGGGTTTCTGCGCTACTGGGTTTCTGCGCTACTGGGTTTCTGTGCTATTGGGTTTCTGCGCTACTGGGTTTTCGAGGCTACTGGGCCACCGCAAGCGCGATCACTTACCAACTGGGGGCAGGTTCTCGATGCCGATTGGCGTCCGGCCGCGCCGTGCGGTGCGGCCACCTTGGCGAACGGTTAGCTCGGCAAGCCTTGCTTGCATGGCTTTGCGCCGCGCGGGTTCGCTTGCGAACAGGTTCTTGGTTTCGCCGGGATCTTCGGCCAGGTCATACAGCTGGCCAGTCGCGCCCGGTACGGCTTCTGGCAGTTGGTACTTCTGCATTTTGCCCTTCGTGTAGTTGTTGCCGCCGGATCCCGGGTGGTCGAGCAACTTCCAGTCTCCGACCCGCAGTTGGTATTCGCCGCGGAAGCTCTGGGTCAGCATGTGGGGGCGAACGGACTCGCCCGGCTTTTGCGTGCCGAGCATCACCGGCAACATGTCGAAGCTGTCGACGGCGGCGTCGTCGGGTAGCGAGAAGCCCACGATCGATGCCAGCGTCGCGAAGATGTCGGTGGTGTTGGTCAGCTGTTTGGACACTTGCTTGGCCGGGATGCGGCCGGGCCAGCGAGCGATGAATGGAACGCGATGACCACCTTCCCAGCCGTCGCGCTTCATGCCACGAAACCCGCCAGCTGCATCGTGACCATGGTCCTCTCGCATCCACACGGTGTGCAGCGTCTCGGGACCGTTGTCGGAGTTGAACAGGATCAACGTATTGTCGTCGATGCCGAGTGCCGCGACTTCATCGAGTACGCGACCGACCAACGCATCGAGTTCGAAGACGAAGTCACCGCGCGCACCCGCCTTGGTCTTGCCCTGGAACTCTTTGGCTGGCAGCACCGGCGCGTGACAGATCTGGGTGGAGAACACGGCGAAGAACGGCTTGCTTGCGTGCGCCTTGCGATGCTCCCGCATGAACGCCACCGTCTTGTCGTAGAACAGCAGGTCCGCATCGACAAACCGGTAGCCGGGCGCCATCCAGCCCTCGTCGTTGTCCCACCGCCACTTGCCGCCGGGATTCGGCAGGCTGGTGCGGCGATGCCGCAGGCTTGCCGGCACCGGCACCATGCCGTTTTGGATGTAGAGGTAGAGCGGATCGGTGGTCGGACAGTTCGGCGTGATGAACGACTCGTCGAAGCCCAAAGCGTTTGGGCCATCCACCAGCGGCGTGCTCTTCTCGTAGTCGATCAACAACGCGTTCTTGAAGCCGCCACCAAGTCGTTTGCCGGCCTGGTCACGCCACGTCAAGCCGACGTGCCACTTGCCGAACATTCCGGTGCGATACCCCTTCTGCTGCAGCATCTGTGCGATCGTCAGTTCGCCTGGCTTGATGAAGCTCGGGCCGCCGGGACCCTCGAAGGCGCGCGGTCGACGACCGGTGCGGCACACGAGTTGGCCAGAATAGAGTCCGTACCGTGATGGCGAACAGATCGTCGCGGGACTGTGCGCATCGGTGAAGCGGATGCCTTCCGCCGCCATGCGATCCAGTCGCGGCGTCTGGTAGGCCGCGTCCGGGTTGTAGCTCGACAAGTCGCCGTAGCCGAGATCGTCGGCGTAGATGATGATGATGTTCGGCAGATCTTGGCAGGTGGCTGGCGCGGCCAGAGCCAGCGCGAGCAGCAGCGCGAGGAACCAGGAGTTGGTGGATGGCATGACTTGATTGCGACGTTGGGGGGACGATTCTGACGCTCGCTCTTGCGACGGCTTGCCGCATGATGATCGTAATGAAGCAGCTGTGGATACTGATTCTCCTTCTGATCGTCGCGTATGGCACCACCGGTTGCACGGGTGCTGACCAAGAGCCTGCCGTCTACGTTCTCGATCCGGATACGCAGATCACCATCCGGGAAGGATTCGATGCAGAACTGCTCTACACGGTGCCCAAATCGCAGGGTTCGTGGGTTGCGATGGCGTTTGACCCCAAGGGGCGGTTGATCGTGTCGGACCAGGATGACAAGGGTTTGTTCCGGGTCACGCTTGCCAACGCCGACGATCCGGATAGCAAGATCGACGTCGAAAGCCTCCAGGGTTTTCCATTCGAGCCGGTTGCGTGGGGCAAGCGCACCGTGGCTGGCGCACTCGGGTTCTTGTATGCCTTCGACAGCCTCTACATGTCGACGATGAAGGGCTTCTACCGGGTCCGCGACACCGACGGCGACGACACCTTTGATGAGTTCACGCTGCTCAAGAAACTGCATCCTGGGTGGGAGCACTCGGCGCACACGATCATTGAGACCGAAGACGGCAAAGGCCTCTACCTGACATCGGGCAACCACTCGAAGGTGCCGGATGGCGTGCGCAGCCTCGAGCCGGCTGTGTGGGCCCAGGACTCATTGCTACCTGCCATGCCGGACCCGAGCGGCCACGCGACTGGCGTGCGCGCGCCCGGTGGTTGGATCTGCCGGATCTCACCGGACGGCAAGGACTGGACCATGGTCGCCTGCGGCTTGCGCAACTCGGTCGACCTTGCGATCAATCCGGAAGGCGAACTGTTCACCTACGATTCGGACCTTGAGTTTGATGTCGGCAGTCCGTGGTATCGACCGACTCGCGTCAATCACGTCACGTCGGCCAGCGAGTTTGGCTGGCGCGCGGGTTCGGCGAAGTGGCCGGAATACTTTGCGGACAGCAATGGTGCGGTGATTGAGATGGGGCCGGGTTCGCCGACCGGGATCAGCTTCGGGCACCACTCGAACTTCCCGGCTGTCTATCAGGACAAGCTGTTCGTCTGTGACTGGACGTTCGGCACGATCTTCACGGTCGACATGAAGGAGAAGGGGTCGAGCTACACCGCGACCAAGCAGGAGTTCCTCAACGGCACGCCGCTCAACATCTCGGCAATGCGGTTCGGACCCGACGGACATATGTACTTCTTGTGCGGCGGGCGCAACACCGACTCGAAGCTCTACCGCATCCGCTACACCGGTGCGGCAGGTGCTGGCACCAAGAAGGTGCTGCGCGAGAACCAGTCGCTCCGTGACTTGCGGCATTCTCTCGAGCAATTCCACGGCAGCAGCGACGGCGGCATGGCAGCGGTTGCGCAGGCGTGGCCGTACTTGTCGCACGACGATCGTTGCATTCGCTACGCAGCTCGGCTTGCGATCGAGAATCAGGATCTGGATCACTGGCGGGACCGTGTCTTTGCGGAAACCAACCCGCGCGCCGTGGTTCACGCCTGCATCGCGCTGTGCCGGCATGGTGAGAAGTCGCTTGGCGGTCGGGTTCTGGAGAAGCTAAACACCGTGGCGTTGGATGGCCGGCCACGGTTCGACAAATTGGCGTTGCTGCGCGCGTATTCGTTGTGCCTGACGCGACTCGACGTGTCCTCGTCCAATCAGGCGCCGTCCGTCGCGCTCGAAGCGGTTGCGGCCAAGCTCGACGAGTTCTACCCAGCTAAGGATGAGGCGGTCAACACGGAGCTCTGCCGCCTGCTCAGCTATCTCGATGCACCGAACGTCGTCGACAAGACGGTTGCGTTGATGAAGGTCACGCAGACCAAGACACTTGCCTATGACGAGCAGATGTTGACGCGGCACAAGTATGGCAAGCCCATCTTGAAGGCGATGGCCAACACGCCCAACAGCCAGAACATCCACTACGCCTACTGCCTGCGCCGCGTGCAGAGCGGATGGTCCTTGAAGACCCGCAAGTACTACTTCTCGTGGTTGAAGGACACGCTTGAGAAGAGCGGTGGCCAGAGCTTCGATGGCTACATCCGTGCGATTCGCGAGGATGCCATCGAGCACCTGCCGCCGGCAGATGCCGCGGCCGTCGCCTGGCTGCTCGGCGACATTGCGCCGTTGGACCTGAGCACGTTGCCGACCGCGAAGGGGCCTTCGCAAGTTTGGACGACGGAAACCGCGATGCAGCTGTTCGACGACGAACTCACGGCACGAGATTTCGACAACGGCAAGCGCATGTTCGCGGCCGGGACCTGCATTGCCTGCCACCGCTTCCAAGGCACCGGCGGCCACTGCGGTCCAGATCTGGGTTCCGTTGCCAAGCGCTTCTCGATTCGCGACATCCTGACTTCGATTTGTGAACCAAGCCACACGATCTCCGAGCAATACCAGGCCAGCGTCGTGAGCCTCAAATCGGGCGGCGCGGTCACCGGTCGGATCATCTACAAAAACGATTCCGAGATCGCGGTTGCGGCCAACGCCTACAACTTCAGTGACCTGACCAAGACGCCGATTGCCGAGGTCGCGAGCATCGAACTGTCGCCGGTTTCGATGATGCCAACGGGCACGATCGTCCCGATGAACGCGGACGAACTGCGCGACTTGATGGCCTACATGCTGTCGGGCGGCGACAAGCGTCATCGCGTGTTCAAGAAGCAGTAGGCAGGCTGCAGCTGTGGGGGCCCGTCCGCTGAGGCTGGTTGGCTGGGCGGCGGGAACTTGCCGCCGCCAGTCCCCGCCGCCAAGTCCCCGCCGCCGAGTCCCCGTTAGTGGAACTCGACTTCTACACCTGGGCTTGCCACGAACAGCCGCGCTTCATTCGGCGCCAGCCCGAATGCCTGGAAGGTCGCCGTCCAGACGCCGAGCCCACTTGGGATGGCGAGCGGCATCGAGATGGCTCCCGTTGTCACTGGCATCGCCACCGTCGTGGCGCCAAGCATGTTCATTCGCAGTGCGCAGCCATCGGGGTTGATCTCGATCCCGCCGCGGCCAGAGCCAACCGCAAGCAATACCCAGCTGGTGGTCGGTAGCTGGCCGATGTTGAAGGTGATCGTGTCACCACCAACCGGACAGCCAGCCATCGCAATCGTAGGTGTGGTGCCGTTGGCCTGGCCGCAGCCGTAGCCAAACACCTCGCTGCGACCGATGCAGTCGGGTGGGTCGACCGCGAGGCTCACGGTGCCGAGGTTGCCGTCGTTCTTGTGATCCTTGGCCGTGTAGGTGAAGAAGTCCGGGCCGACGTAGCCATCCCAGGCTTGATAGACCGCGGTGCTGCCGTCGAAGGCAACGGCACCGTGCTTCGGTTGATCGACGATGCGAAGGGTCAGCGGGTCGCCGTTGGCATCGGTGCCAGTCAACGTCATGGTCAGCGGCAGGTCGGTTGGTGTCGCCAAAGTAAGGTTCTGCACGACGGGCCGCGCATTGGTAGCGGTGTTCTCGCTGTTGGCGCCGTTGTGGCAGTCGTAGCAACCGACCTCGAAGCCGCGGAAGAAGTTGGCGGTACCGAACTGGGTCGTCAGGGAGCGGTCGGCATGGGCACGCGACAGCACGGTGCCGCGGTCATCCGCGCCGTGACATACGCGGCAGGATTGCACGCCGTGCTGTTCCACCATGTCGTTGTGCTTGTCGACCCAGAATGCGCCTGTGGGGTGCATGCCGTGGGGGCCAACCAGCTCTTCATCTTCGAGGTTGGTGTGGCAGGTGCTGCACTCGTTGATCGTGCCGGCATGTCCCTGCGCACCGAGCGACTGCAGGTTGTCGTTGTCTTCACTTGACGGCCAGATGGCGTGAGGCGAACCGTGGCACGCGGCGCACTCCATCTCACCGTGGCCCGTCGAATAGCGATACAGCGAGTAGGGCGCTTGCGGTGCGTCTGGAGTGGTGGCGAAGCGTTGGTTGCTGGTTTGGCGGCGATGACCGGGCGTGTCGAAGACACTGGCAAAGCGGATCTCGCCGGCATTCTGCAGTGCGTCGCCGGTATGGCAGTTCTGGCAGGTCGGTTCATCGAGCCAACCGGTGCGCGCTGGGTCACCAACTTCGCTCATGCTGCCGTGACAGTCCTGGCACGACATCATCGCTTGTCCGTCGGCGCCAATGGCCTTGCCCATTGCGCCACGCAAGCAACGGGTGTCCGCACCCGGGTGGCAGGTGTAGCACGAAGAGCGATCTGTGACCTCTTCGAGGGTGCGGCCATCAGGCAGGCGTGTTGGCCCGTGCAGGGTATGCATAGCGGCCGTCATGGAGGACACGCCAGGTTGTCCCGGCGCATTCAGTGCGACGCTGCCATGGCATGCGGCACACAAGACGGGTGTCTGGTTTTGCACGACGGTAGCTAGCAGTCCGTTCGGTGAGTAGCCGACTGCTTGCAGGGACGCCGCGAACAGTGGTTCTCCGGCGTGTCGCTCGTCGTGAAGCTTGACGATGTTGAGGCGATCGTCGGTCGCCGGCGTTCCAAAGACCCATCCGCTCGGCGGTCGCGCGGCCGGGTTGTTGGTCGAACCGTGGCATGTAACGCACGCCATTTCCGCCGACACCGGAACCACGATGTCGGTTGTTGCGATTTGTTGGCCCTGCGGAGTGCGCGCGACCAAGCGCATCAGCGGGTACGGTTTCATCTGGCCCGCGTCGTCATACGGAGTGACCGGCACGCCTTCGGCAACCCAATCGCCCAGACCCGCATGGAAGCCCATCGCTTGCGGCGTGTTCGCAGCTCCTGGCATGCGGAACCCGGCAAGGCCTTCGTCCAACGCCAGGTTGGCGCCAAACAACGCTTGGGCATGTTGCCAGAAGTCGGTCTTGCCAATCGAGGTGGTGTTGATCGAGCCCGAGGGGTCGGCGACCGCCTGATAGCTCACGGTGTAGTTGCTGTTGACGACCAATTGGCCGTTGCGCACGAGTTGCGCGTGGAAGGTGTTGAACGGCGGCAGGATCGAAAACACGGACATGTCGTTGTCCATGCAGTGCATGCCAAGGTCGTTCCAGCCAAGCAGTCGCGGTGGACCTTGGGCAACCGTGACGGCGAGTGGGCCCGCGAGAACCGCGGCAAGTGCGAGCAGGCGAGAGGGACAGGCGAGTCGAGAACGCATGAGCTGGCTCCGGTGAGGTGTATGTTCCCTTACGTGTCATGCGAATGTCATTGGCTGTCGAAAGTGTGCGTAGGGAGAGCGGGATCTTTCGCTGCCAGGGTGCTTGTTCGTTAGGTGAACGAATTGTCATCAAACCGTTGGCTTGGCCACTCCAGTCCGGTGGGCACGCCGCAGGCAATTCCCTGCTCCGTGAGTGCTGACTACGGGTCGCGCGATCTTGAATGCGCTGGCGGCGCGGCACCTCGCGGCTGTCGCTCGTGGCAGTGGGCTCGAGGCTATTGGCTCGCGGCTGTGTGGCTCGGGGCTGTGTGGCTTGCGGCTGTGTGGCTCGGGGCTGTGTGGCTCGCGGCTGTGTGGCTCGGGGGAGTGTGGCTAGGGGCAGTGTGGCTCGCCGCCGGTGGCTCGCGTAGCCGATGCAGCGAGTGGAACTTCGATCAAAACGCCGGCGGAGCCACTAGACTCGATGGGCACCTCGTTGCTACCGGGTACCCCACATGCTGACACTCGTCCTGTCGCGCCTCGCGCCATTGGTCCTCACGAGCTTCGCCGCGGCTCTTCCACAAGGAGTCGAACACTGGGCATCGTGGCGTGGTCCGTTCGGGAGTGGCTGCGCGCCGACCGGCAGCCCGCCGACGCACTGGGCCGAGAAGACCGAGCAGGCGCCCGCGAAGAACATCGCGTGGAAGGTGGCGATTCCCGGCCTTGGCATTTCGTCGCCGATCGTTTGGCAGGATCGAATCTACCTGACCACAGCCATTGAGACGGACCGGCCCGGAGTTTCGGACGTGGAACTCGAGCCCCTGGATAAACGTTCGGTGGCCCAGCCGACGGTCGTCTATGAGTTCGCGGTGCTCGCGATCGATCGCCGCGATGGTCGCGTGATCTGGCAGAAGAAGCTGGTCGATGCGGTGCCGCATGAAGGCGGTCACCGAACCAATAGCCACGCGTCGAGTTCTCCGGTTACCGATGGGGAGCACCTCTACGTCAACTTTGGTTCGCGCGGCGTGCACTGCCTCGACATGAACGGCGAACGCATCTGGTCCAAGAATCTCGGTGCGATGCGGACCCGGCGCCAGTATGGCGAAGGCAGTTCGCCGGCCCTGCACGGCGATCGGGTGATCGTCACCTGGGACCACGAAGGCGATTCGTTCCTGGTGGTGTTCGACAAGTACACCGGCGAAGAGTTGTGGCGGCAGCCGCGCGACGAAGTCACGAGTTGGTCGACGCCGGTAGTTGTCGAGGTTGCTGGGCGCGCGCAGATCGTCGTCAACGCGACCACTGCATCGCGCGGCTACGACCTGGAGTTCGGTGACGTGATCTGGTCGTTACCGGGCATGACTGTCAACTGCATCCCGATCCCAATCCACAACAACGGCATCGTCTACCTGATGAGTGGCTATCGCGGCCAGATGTTGCAGGCGGTGCGATTGGCCGGCGCGAAGGGGGACCTGCAGGGCGGCGGCAACGTAGTTTGGAAGCACACGCGTAGCACGTCCTACGTGCCGTCCGCGACCTTGTGCAACGGCCGCCTCTACTTCGTGCGTGGCAATACCGCGGTGTTGTCGTGCTTGAATGCGAAGACTGGCGAGGTGCTTTACGAGGGACAGCGGCTGCGAGGGATGCGCGAAGTCTATGCATCGCCCATCGCTGCTGACGGCCGCATCTACTTCACGTCTCGCGAAGGCGTCACGATCGTGATCGCCGACGGCCCCAAGTTTGAGCAGTTGGCTGTCAACCGACTGGATGACGAAGTCGATGCGTCCCCTGCGGTCATCGGCGACAAGATCTACATGCGCGGGCGGCGATTCCTGTATTGCCTTGCCCGCGATGAGTCTTCGGATGAGCGCGTCAAGGCCGAGGCGAGCGCTGCCGGCAAGGGCCCAGAGCCAGCTGCTTCCCCGATCTCGTTCCGGTCCGTCGGTTCCCTCGGCGACGCAACCGCGCGCACAGCGTCCTTGTCGATTGGTGACGTCGATGGCGATCGGGACCTTGACCTGATCGTTGCGAACGGCCGTCATTGGCCCGGCCAGAACGAACTGTACCGCAACGATCTCGCGAATGGTGGCAAGGGCTCGTTCGGCGAGGCGATCCCGCTAGGTTCGGAGCAGTCGACGACCTACACCGCTGCTCTGGGGGATCTCGATGGCGATGGCGACCTGGACGTCGTCGTCGGCAACGACCGCAAGCCAAGCCACGTGCTGCACAACGATGGCAAAGGCAACTTCGTGCGCGGCAAGGCCGTCGGCAAGATTTCGAATACCCGCAGTGTGACGCTCGCGGACCTCGACGGCGCCCACGGCCTCGACATCATCTTGACCAACCGCAACGAAGCCAACTTGATCTGCTTCAACGACGGTCGCGGTGGCTTCGACCGGCACGGCACGTTCGGCGAGGCCGGGCACGCGACCATCAACGTCGCCACGGCGGATCTGGACGGTGACGGCGACCTGGATATCGCTGTCGCCAACCGCAACCGCCAGCAGAACCACATCTACCTCAACGACGGCCACGGCGTCTTTGTCGACGCGAAGCCCTATGGAACGGGCCGTGACCGCACGCGCGGCATCGCGATCGCCGACTTCGATGGCGACGGGCAACTCGACATCCTCAACGCGAACATCGGCGAGCCCAACGCGATCTACTTTGGCGATGGCAAAGGCCAGTTCGCGCGGTCTGTGACGTTCGGCGGTGCGGAGAACAGCTACGCCGTCGCAACTGGCGACGTTGACGGCGATGGCCGCATGGACATCGTGGTTGGCAACGCTGGCGGCCCGAACGTCGTCTATCTGCAGCAACCCGATGGCAGCCTGCACGCGGTGCCGTTCGGGCTAGCGGCCGGTCGCACCTACGGACTCGTCGTTGCGGACTGGAATGGCGATGGCCTGCTCGAGATCGCCACTGCGAACTCCGATGGCAAGAACCACCTCTACCAACTGGAGCGGCGCTAGCAGTCGGCGCTTCTGCGCGTCCGACCGCAGGTGTCGGCATCGCATCTAGTCCTGGCTCAGATACTCGAACCGCGCCAGGTACCTGTCGCTGGTCAAGAACCACTGCAGTGGGTGCTCTGGCTTGCCCGCCTTCTGGGCTGCCAAGTACTGGGTCGCGGCCCGCGCGTAGACCGTGTCACCGTGCTGCTTGACGATGGCCTCGATGGCCGAGTGGTCCTTCGCGGCGCATGCGGCGACATAAGCTTGACCGACTGCGACGAGTTGCGTGCTGGCTGTGGTCGCGAGTCGTTTCTCGAAGCGCCTGAGGCGCTTGTCGAGTGAGTTGCCGAACTTGCCGCGCGTGCGGGCGATCATCTGGGACACCGTGTAGAGGTCGCCAGTTGCCGCGACGTGTGCGAGGCACTCAAGCTGCCAATCGGCTTCCACTGCGACCGCGACCGTCAGGTAGTCACGCACGAACTTGTCCATCTTGGTCTTGACCCTCGCCGTGCCCAGCAGCTGTTTGGCGCCGACGTAGTTCTCGAACGCGAGTGCGTGGTAGCAGTCCTGCAGACTCGGATCGGTGATGTCCGCGAGTGCGATGCCCGGCGGCATGAACAGTTCGCCGAGGCTCGCTTGGCAAGGGTGGATGATCGCCTTGTTGCGGCCGTAGGTGCTCGTGTAGCAATTGCCAAAGCGGCCGCAGCCGACCTTGTTGCGCTGCATCGAGTACAGCGGCCCGGTATGGCCACCGCCATAGCTCAGCTGATACAGGTAGTTGCGGCCGTTGGAACCACCGCCGGCGCCTTCGCTGGTGCCGCTGGTGCCAAAGCGCCGCAGCCTATGCGTGAAGCCCTTCTTGCCCGGCAAGTCATTCCAGTGGCCCGAAGCGTTGCCGTCGACGCGATCCTTTGAGTGATCGCGGGTTGCCGCGCACGCGAGCACGTCGGTCTGCCAGCACAGCACGCCCATGAGGCAGCGGATCTCGTTGGCGTAGAGCACGAACTCCGCTTCTTCGAGATCGATCTTGCGCGCCGCCATGGCGTTGCGAAGCAAGATGCCGTTGGCCTCGCGCGGTGCGACGGAGCTAGCGACCGACATCGTGAGATGCAGATGGTCGAGGTGCTCTTGGTAGCTGCGCGCCTTCGACAGCGGCGGCATCGGAATTCCGGTCGGCGCCTTCTTGCCGGTCGTTGGATCCATGCCGAGGCCAAGCGCTTGCCGCACTTCGTTGCGATAGCCGTTGAACTCGTGCATCCGCCGCAGCTGCTGGTTTGACTCCTTGCTCTGGATCTCGGCAAGGTCGGGCAGCAACAGCTTGCCGACGTTGGTCGCCGGCATCAGGAAGTGCTGTTGGAAGTGCAGCTGCGTCGAAGGGCGCAGGATGTAGTTGCTCCACACGCGGCGCACGTAGGCGACTTCGCGCATCTCTTCATCGGTCAGCGACCGCAGGCGTCGGTGATACGCAGTCCGGATCGACTCGTCGAGTAGCGCGGCGTAGTCACGTTCGAGCGCGTCCAGTTTGTCGTCGATGGCTTGTTCGAGCTTGTGCCACGTGGCGGGCTCGGCGAGCACCGTGCGAAACCACTTGCGCCGCTTTGCGGGGTCCGCCAGCTCAGAGTCTACGCTCGTCAGCGCAGCCAGCGCTTGCGTGGCGTCGCGGCTGGGCGGCACGTCGGCGCTCGGGCTTTGTGACAATAGTGGCATCGGCGCGAGCGAGCAGGCGAGCAGGCCAAGCACCAGGTGCATGGCAGTTGCGTGCCAGCGGCGAGTCGGTTTCGAAACGGTCACTTGCGTTTGCCCTCCAGGACAACTTCGGCGAAGCCGACCGGTAGTCCTGGTTTGCCACCACGACTGACGACCTTCAAGGTCAACGAACGCACCCTCTGGGTCTTCGACAGTTGGAACTCGGTTGCGGCCAACGGATTCGCATGCATGTCGACTTGGAACGGCTTCTTGCCGTTGCACGATACTTCGACCTGACGAATGATCCCCATGCGGTTGATGTCGTCGCGCTTCTGTAGCGGCTGCGTCAAGACCAACCAGCGCGTCTTGATGGCATCGTCAAACTCGAGTGTCAGCGTCGGCGTCTGGTCCTTCGGATCGCAGAGCCAATGCGTGTGGTTCAGGCCGTCGGCCGCCTTCGCCGCGTTCTTGGGCAGGCTGCTCGCCGTCGCCTTGATCTTCTGACCTTGTAGTTGGTTGCCCTTCTGCATCTGTGTCAGGCCCATCATCCATGGCTCGATCACATCGCGGATCTTGACCTCCATCGGTTTCGACTCGAGCGTGATGGTCTTGTCAATCTCGCCAGGTGGCGAGTCCGCGGCAACGGCAATCACGCGTGCTTTGATCGTGTGCGCGCCGTGGGGCAATGCTGGATGGCGGTGGATGAACGTGTCGAGGCTGGTCCACGCTTTGCTCGGGTCGGCGGCGAGTTGGCCGAGAACTTGATCGCCCATCAAGTACTCGACGCGCAGGATGCGCAGGCCGTGTTCCGAGTGTTCGTCGAGCAAGAACTTGCCGAAGTTCTGGATGTAGAGGATCAGCGGTTGCTGGCCGGCGGCGCGGAACTCGATGTCGTCACCTGACTCGCCGGCGGCGAACAGATGCCGCGTATTGCCGGCGCCAGCGCCAGCACCGGTCATCGGTCCGGTGATCGTTGCGCGGCGCAAGAACAGCAGCGCGAAGCAGGTGTCGTAGGGCTGACCCCAGCCGCCCTTCTTTTGGCGCGACAGCACTTGCTTGGCGCCTTCGACGTACCACCAGTGCTCGCCGAATTGTTCTCGTCGGGTCAACCCGCCGACGCGCTCCATGCCGTAGAGGTAGTAGAGCAACCACCTGCCGCCGCGGCCCTGCGGCTTCTGATCGTGCTTGACGCTGAAGTTGACGTCGAGCCAGGACAGCCCGGCTTCCATGACGCGCGTGAAATTCTTGCGAGCCTTGCCGCGCAGCTTCTTGCCGAGGCCGATCTCGCAGATCTTGAGGATGGACACGCCGGCGGTGGTCATCGTGCCAGTGGCGTTGTTCGCCTTCTTCGAACCGTTGGCTCGATACTGGAATCCCGCGACTTCGCGTTCCGAGGTACCTGTGCGGTTGGTGATGGCTACCTTCGCCATGTGGAACGCTTCTTGGTGGGCGATGGTGCCCGTCGCCAGGTTGTCCCACACCTCAGAGTCGATCTTGAGTCCCGCCTTGTTGGCGGCCCAAAGTCCTAGCGCCGCGTACTGCGTATTGGATAGGTCTGGTGCGCCGTGCGGATAGCCAAAGGTGCCATGCTTGTGTTGCATGCGAATCATGATCGCCAGCAACTCACGCATGCGGGGCTTGTGATTCGGGTCCGCAGTCGCGCCATACGCGAGCAGCATGCAGCCGACCGAGTAGGTTCGGTTTGGAGTGATGCCGTCGAGGAACGCGAACGCGCGTTGCAGCGAGGGATGGCTGATCGGCACGCCGCACTTCAGCAACGCGTAGGCACAGAGAGCGGTTTGGCCGCCAAGGTGATCGCTGGCAACGCCCCACGAACCATCGCGGAGTTGCTTGTCGAACAGCGTCTCAACACCCGTGGCAATCGCCTGGTCGATTCGCGGCTTGAGCTTGATCTCGTCGGGATGGATCTGCTGAGCCGGCAGGGTCGCGGTTGCGATCACGCTTGCGATGACGGCCACGAGCACGAGGATGCGCATCTGGCAGAGCATACCCCTATTGGGCACGAATGATCGCCCGGTGATCGGTTCGGTGAAGATCGCATCCGTTGCGTGTTGGGGTGGCTGGCAGCAAGGCAATTGTACCAACAGCCAACGGGCCAGCTCTGGTGGCGGTGAGTCGTCGCCGTTGCGCTTCGTAGAGGTCGCCCGCCGTCGGGCCCCGCGAGTCTGGCAGCCATTGCGGTCGGTCACGGCAGATGGCCACGCCGACAGCCATCTGCCCATCGTGAGAGCGCCGCTGTCTCAGCGCCCGCAATCTGTCGCTGGGCTACTGGTATTCGAAGAACGCCACCGGGCAATACCAGCCCGACTTCTGCCCCGTGGTGACACTGGTCGGCGCGCCGGATGCAGCCACGATTGCGGAGCGGTTGCGAATGCCGGTCACCACGTGGCCGGCCCGTGATGTCACCAGGCCTCCCGGCACGAAGAAGTCGAGGAACAGTCCCTGCGCCGAGATGGTCACGTCGCCGAAGATGTTGTTGTTCGGGATCAGAAACGTCCAGACGGCGTTGCCAGAACCGGTGGTGCCGCCACTGAGGATTGTCATGCCGATGCCGTTCATCTGGCCGGTGCAGTTTGGGCCGATGCCGAGTAGCGCGCTGAGATCATACGGCGGCACGATGGGGTTGCCGACATTGACGGCGAGGAAGGCCGGGCTGTTGCTGGGTGCGGATGTGGCGTTCGCCGTGAAGTTGATGCCGGGTCGGGTCTCGGCGAGGGTCAGGTTTGAGATCTGACCCGAGGTATGCATGCATCCCGCGGGGCCATAGGTGCGCGGCGAGTAGAAGTCGGCGCGATCTAGGCGGTAGTTGAATTGGGCTCCACCGGCGCTGGTGCCGAAGATGCGGTATTCGACCAACAGGTTGCGGCCGTTGGGCTGGTAGAGGAACGGCGTCTGCAGCGTGATGAAGAACTGTCCGTTCGGCAGCGGGTTGGCTGGGTCGTGCAGGTTGGGCAGCGTGTAGAGCGCGGGCCCGAAGACGTTGCTCGGAGTCGTGGCGTAGTTGTTGTCGAAGTTGGTCTGCATTGAGACGTGATCCTCGGTGGTCCAGCCCATGCGCACTTCCAGCTGCAGTGAGCGTCCCGCCACGAACGTCGTAACGTCACCGTCTTGACGAAACCCTAGCTTGGTGATGTTGGTGCCGTGCGGCACGTCGAGGTCGACATCTTCGTACAAGCACATCACTCGCGAGATGCCCTTGGCCAGCGGCAGCTGGCTGGAGAATGTCGGGCCCTCGGGAACGTTGACATACTCGTTGGGGTAAACGGCGACGTTCTGGGCGAATGCGCTGGTCGCGAGGACGGCACCGGAAAGCAGCTTCGAAAGGTTGTTCATGGCAGGTGGAGCTTCAAGTCGAATCAGGCACCAACACTTGCGGCGAAGGCCGCTTGGGATGAAGTGGGGGTGCTTCTGCCCGGTTCAGCGTGCTCTGGCGTGCGACCGAACACCTGCGCCACAGATTCCTTCCGCGCGAGGTTCGATGTGGCCTTGACAGTCCGGCAATTGACGACTGCAATTCGGTAATGTCGTCAGACCAAGGCCATACGCTCGAACTGCTTAGCCGCTGGAACTGCGGCGAGCAGCAAGCCCTTGGCGAACTGCTTGCGCACCACCTCGATTGGATCACGGACTACGTGCACGGTCGCATCGGAGAGCAACTGCGCGGCCGCGCCGAGACGATGGACTTCGTGCAGGCGTCGATGCTCGACTTTCTGAACTACGGTCCGCGCTTCGAGGTTTCCGACGCGTCGGCGTTTCGCGGCTTGCTGGCCCGCGTCGCCGAGAACAACATCCGCGACCACCAGCGCCACTTCCTGTGCAAGAAGCGCGACATCAAACGCACCGAGCAACTCGGCAGCAACAGCGTGCTGCATCTCGATGCCAACAAGGACGTGACCCGACCCAGTCAGCACGCGCAACGCGATGAGAGCGTCGCGATGGTGCGCGTTGCGCTCGAGTTGTTGGACCCACAGGATCGGCAGATCGTGCTGTTGCGCGAGTTTGAAGAACTGTCGTTCGCCGAGGTCGGCAAGCGCATGGATGTGACGGAGGACGCGGCCCGCATGCGCTTCGGCCGCGCGTTGCCCCGGCTCGCGGAGAAGATTGCCAAGTTGCGCGAAAGCGGTTTGGCGGGGGCCTTGCAGGACCGTGATGGCGGTGAAGCCACTGCCGCCAGCGATCAAGCTCCGCAGTAAGTTTCCGCAGTAGTCTTCCGCAGGAATTTCGCGCAGTGGCTTCGGACCGGGCCTCAGGTCCTCACCGGCGAGCGAGCTCGGCTAGGGCCCGAAAGTCCTCGCGGTCGGTGAGCGCTTCGAATGCGGGATGATTCTCGGTGTGCTGCCACAGCTTGAAGTCTGCGCGGATCGCACGATCTAGCCACTGCATGGCAAGGTCTCGCCAGGCGGGAACCTGTGGCGCGAGGTCCGGCTGGATCGCAGCTACCGTGGCCGATCGCGCCAGTTCTTTGGCCGCCTGATAAAGCGACTCTGCATCGGGCATCTTGTCCGCGAAGCGAAGGCAGCTCTTGTGGGCGTTGCTCAGTTCGCCTAGTTCGCGTTGGCAGGCAATCAACCGTACGAAGGCGACGCGCGCGTTCATCAGTGACATTGCGTCAACCGGAGACTTGGCGATGACCCGCGTGTAAAGGTCGACCGATCGCGTCAGTGCGTCCTGGGCACGCTGCATCTGGCCGGCGTGTTGCAGGTCATTGCCATAGGATGATAGTGCCGTCGCGAGTTGCGTCAGCAGCACTCCAGACTTGGGATGTTGCTGGAAGCTGGCTTCGAAGAGGGCCACCGCCCGTTCGTGCAGGGGCAAGATCTCGTCGCTGCTGGCATCGTCGAGTTGGCGCCGCAAGCTGGCGAGTGGACCAGCGATGTTGCCCATCAACGAGATGGCCGCGAGGCCCGAGTTGGCTCGTTCGACCAGCGCGCACGCGACTGGCCACGCCAACTCAAGTTGATCGAGACAACCTCTCGTATCACCGGCGCTACTGCACGTGATCGCGAGGCTGAAGAGCGCGCTGGCATACGAGTAGTGTCGCACCAGCGACGCGGGAAAGTCGCGATGCAGTTGGTGGGTCGCGACGATCGATTGTTTGGCCACTTCGATCGCGTGCTCGAAGTCCTGATTGCGTGTCAACGCCTCGGCCTGTCGTTGCAGTGTTTCGGCGATCTTGAGCCGCGGGTGGGTGTTGCTTGGTTGATTCTTGGCAACGACTCGGAGCAGTCCGAGCGCGCGCTCGCAGTCGCGCACGCCCAACTCGGGATCGCCTCCGCGGCAGTGTAGCAGGCCTCGATAGGACAAGGCGCTGGCGTAACGGGTCCGCAATTTGTCGGCTGCCAAGCCCTTGTCGACGATCGACTGCCACAGCTCGATGGCGTGATCGACGGCCTTGAGCGCCTGCTTCGGTTGGTGATTGTACTCGGTCAAGCGCCGCGATCGCTGGGCATGGATATGCGCCAACTCATGGGTCACCAGTTGCCATTGCTCGTCGGTCGCCGTTGGCATTTGCTCAAGCAGCGAGACGGCCTTGGCCTCGTGTGCTTCGGCCGTTGGCATGTCTGAGCGGTTGACAGCAACCGTCATGACTCTCGAATGGGTGTGGGCTCGCTGCAGTGCCCACTGGAACTCTTTGCCGGGTGGCGGGTCCATGCCGTCCAGTTGCGTCAACACCGACTGCAGCAGTTCGTGCGCGCGCTCATGTTCGGCCAGGTCGTTGGTCACCGTGCTCAGTTGGAACCGCGCGAGCATGGCATCCCACTGGAGCATCGGTTCGTCGCCGGCCAGTTCGATGAACCGCTCGTAGAAGCCGCCGGCGCGCTCCAGTAGCTCGCGCCGCACCTTGCCCATGCCCGGTTCATTGGCCAGTCGGTCGGTCGCCAGCCACGAGTAGACATCGTCGAGCGCCGCCCTCGCCTCGGTCAGGATGTTGGAGGCAAGGTCGCGCTGGCGCGCCGTTTCCAGTTGCTCGAGGTTGAGGGCATCGCGCGATTGCTTGAAGTAGAACGCAAAGCTGATCGGGGCAACGACCAGCGCCAGCATCGCGAACACCGCCGCCACCGAAATGGCGCGGTTGCGTCGCACCAGCTTGACGGCGCGGCTCGCAGCGCTGGGGGGCGTCGCCAGGATGGGTTCGTGGCGGCAGAATCGCAGCAGGTCTTCGGCCAGCGTCGCCGCGCTCGGGTAGCGGCGAGCGGGATCCTTCTCCATGGCCTTGTTGCAGATCGTCGCCAGATCGCGGGGTGTCTGCGGCTGCAGTCGGCGGATGGGGGAGGGCTCCTTGTGAAGGATTGCGCTCAGTGTCGCGTGGATCGAGTCGCTCGAGAACGGCCGTTCCCAGGTAAGCAACTCGTAGAGCACGACGCCCAGCGAATAGACGTCGGTGCGCGGGTCGACCGGTTCGCCGCGCACCTGTTCTGGGCTCATGTACTCAGGTGTGCCCGCGGTGTCGCCCGTGCGAGTTACCGATTCGCGGTCGAAGTCCTTGGCGAGCCCAAAGTCGACCAGCTTCACGCCCGAAGGGCCGCCGAGCAGGATGTTGTGTGGTTTGACATCGCGGTGCACGACGCCATGGTCGTGTGCGTACGCCAAAGCTTCAGCGACGCGCGCAACCAGCTCGGTGATGTTCGCGTAGTAGCCCTTGGCCCGGCCGTGCACTTGCTCCAGCGGTTCTAGGGATGCGTTGCGCACTTGGTAGGGACCGTCGCCTGCCTGGCGGCGCAACTCAGCGAGCACGGTTGCGAGGTTCGGACCGTCGACCAGCTCCATCGCGATGAAGTGTGTGTCGCCGTGTTGTCCGACGCGGTGCACGGTGGCAATACCGGGATGCTGTAGGCGTCCAGCGGCGGCAGCTTCGCGGCGGAATCGTTCGAGGCGCGAAGTGGTGGTGCCCGGCTGGTTGGCAAGCAGCTTGAGTGCGACACGACGTTGCAGCGCGACTTCCATCGCATCGAAGACCACGCCCATGCCGCCGCGGCCAACCTCTCGCAGCAGTTCGTAGTCGCCGAAGAATCGAGGCGATTCGAGCTCGGCATCACGTTCTGCCTGGGTTTGTGTCCCAGCTTGTGCTTCCGCGTTCGCGGTCCCCGATTCGAGCAGCGGCTCGAGCAGGTCCGCCAACTCCGGATGCCGTTTCATGATCTCCGCCGAACTGTCCGACGCGGTGGTGCTCTTGTCCGGGTCTTCGCGGTGGCGAAGGTATAGATCCACGGCTTCGGACAAGCGCCGGTAGTGCTCTTCGGGTGTCTTCGAATCCATGGCCGTGCCGTGTGGGTGCACACGCAGTATCCGGTCTATCAGCGATGGATGCGCTACGACCGAACAGCTCAGCGCCGGTTTTTCTGCTACTTCTCGCGTCGCATGGGTGGCTGCGAGCGAGTGCGCCGAAGAATTAGCTACCGAGCGCGTCTGGGGAAGAGCACGTGCGCGGCGTGATTCGAAATCGAGCAGGTCCTGGTGCTCGGTTGTGAATTCGCGATCGCGGCGTTCGGTTGGGCTCGAAACGGTCGCTGATCAGGCAACGCAATCCTGCGCCGACTTTCATCATGCCAACCCCCATGCTTCTTCGTCCTCAAGCTCTTCCTTCGTTTCTACCCCATGTCGCGGGACTCGTTCTCGGGGCAACCATGCTTGCCACCGTTGGCCAGGCACAGCATGCCTTGGCCGCACAGGCTCCTGCGTTGACGCTCGGGAATCCAACGCCTGGCACGCAGGTCGCTGACCAGCTGGTGGCGATTCACACGGCCGCATCCGATGGCGGCGTCGACTACGGAGTCTGGGCGGCTGGTCCCGGCTTCAAGGTGTCGTTCCACGATGGCGCCACGTTCGTGCCCATGCTGGGCAAGGACTATCCGCACAACCAACCGTTGCGATGGCGCACCGTTTCGGCCCGTGTCGGCGAACTCGAGTTGGCCACGCAGGCTGCCCGACTCAGCTACCAGGGGCTTCGTGCCGAATACGACTTGGGCTCCATCGTCGAGGCCTACGACGTAGGCAAGGCGGGCGTCGAGCAGACGTTTGTCCTGGCGGCACGACCGGGCACTGGCAACTTGGTCATTCGAGGCGTCGTGGATTCCATGCTGCAATCGAGCAACGTGTCGGCCGCGCACCAGTCGCTTGCGTTTGTCGATGCCCAAGATCGACACTTGGTCAGCTACGGCAAGGCGACTGCGATTGACGCCCGTGGTTATGCGAAGCCGATGACTACGTGCTATCAGGATGGCGAGATCACGCTACGCCTCGACGCAGTCTGGCTCGCAAGCGCGACCTACCCGGTAGTTGTCGACCCACTCTTGGGCATTGGCACGCAAGTCACCGGCAACACGCGCGATGAAGTCGACTTGATCCGTGACAGCGAGACCACCAATCAGGCCGCGTGGATGGCCTACTCGACGTGGTCGTCCGCGACCGATCGCGACGTCTTCTTCCGTCGCTACAGTGATCTGGGAGTCTGGGGGGCAAGCGTCTACGCAGACGTCACCGCGAGTTGGTCTTCGCAAGGAGCCCGAGCCGGCTACTCCGCGGGCGCCAATCACGCCGTCATCGTGTTCGATCGCATCTTCACGGTCGGCGCGACTCGTCGGTTGCGCTACCACCGCCACTCGCGCACCGATTTCACGAACAACACCAGTGTCGCATCGATCCCGACCACGGACAACGCTTGGCGTTGTGATGTCGGCGGCGCCGAACAAGGTGCGTCTGGCCCCGAAGTCTTGGTGGTCTGGCAGCAAGAGTCGAACTCGGGCGGCGCCTGGCAAAACACCACCGGATCCGGCATTCGCGGCTGCCTGCTGGACATTGCGGCTGGGGTGGTTGGTCCGATCTTCCCGATCGCGACCAGCTCCCTCGGCGATGAAGAGCGTCCGCGCGTCAACCAGTATGCAACCGGGACCAACCCCAACAACGCGCACTGGTTGGTTGCCTACCAGACGTTCAGCAACCTATCCGCCGCGGACGACTGGGACGTCGGCTTGCGTCAGGTGGATCTCAACGGCAACGTCAGCGGTCAGATGTTCCTCGACAACTTTTCGAACGACCACAAGATGTCGCCGATCGTTTCGGGTTCGGGTTCTCGCTACCTGGTCGCGTTCACGACATCGACGCAGTTGCAGCTGCCCGGCAAACCAATGGACCCGGAAGGTCACAAGATCCAGGTGGTTCGCGTCGACTGGGATCCGGGCGCAGCAAGTGGCACTGAGCCTCATGGCACGGTCCAGCGACTTTCCTTGCCGACGCGAAGGGCCAGGCTTGGAGACGTCGCATTCGACCGCGAGTCGCAGAGTCATTGGGGCGTGTTGCATCAGGACACGGGGTTCAACTCATTGCATTTCGCAACGATCGGCTATCAGGGCGAAGGCCTGCACTACGAGACCGTGCAACAGACGACTGGCACGGATGATGTGGTGTTGGGTGGCCTCAGCTTCAACGAGTTCAACAACCAGTTCATGATCGCCTACGGCTACAACTCCCCTTCCAGCAACAACTGGGTGGCGATCAACCGTTGGGCCTACCCGCAGGTGACGCCATGGTCGCTGTCGGGCACCGGCTGCAGCAGCGCGAACTTCGCGTGGAGCGGATCCCAGTACATCGGCGCCGAACTCGGTTCTCTCGAAGTCAGTGGTGCAGCTGCGAATGCTCTGCACGTCATGTTGATGGCTACCGACGTCATCTCGCTGCCGTTGAACAACATCTCGCCAATCCAAAACGGCTGCTGGTTGTTGGTGCCCAACGCGGGCTCGCAGTTCGTCGGCACGTTTGGTCTGCAGATCGGATCGAACGCGAGCTACCCGCTGCCGTTGCCCAGCTTTTTGAGCAACGCGACCTACTACTTCCAGGACTTCCATACGGTTGCCGGCGCCACGTTCGAGCTGGTCAGCACGCCGCGGTTGGAACTGCCGATCGCGCGCTAGGACGGCTTGGCAACCGGTGGCTCGGCAGCGGGGTACGCGATGCCAACGCCGGGCCTTCGAGCTGCCGCGGCTACGTATGCACACAAGCAGACGGGGCGCGAGCAACTTCGATACCTGGATAGTCAACGCTGGCGGGTAAGCTCGCGCAGGGATGTCTCCTGATTCGACCGCCTTGTTGCGCGCCGTGCGCGATGGCGACGCCGGCGCCAAAGATCAGCTCATGCACTTGGTCTACGATCAGCTGCACGGCATGGCACAGCGTCTGCTCGGGGAGAATCCGCGGGCGACGTTGCAAGCAACCGAGTTGATCCACGAGGCGTGGCTCAAACTCGTGGATGGCGAAGCCCAGCGCGACTACGAGGGCTTGCGCCACTATCGACGGGTTGCCGCTCGCGCGATGCGCTTCGTGCTTGTCGATCGCGTTCGGGCGCGATTGGCAAAGAAGCGTGGTGGCCAGAATCGGCCGATAACGCTGGATGAGCAACTGGTTGGTGCGAGCCCCGAGCAAGATGACGGCACGTTGTCGGTTCACGAAGGGCTTGAGCAACTCGCCTTGGTGGATCCAGACTTGGCGCAGCTCGTGGAGCTCCGCTTCTTCGGCGGCCTCAGCATGCCGGAGATAGCCGAGAACCTTGGTGTCTCCGAGCGGTCCGCGCATCGCATGTGGCGATTGTGTCGGGCTTGGTGGCTGGAACAGTTCGGCACCGGTGAACGTAGCAATTGACGAACAAGGCAACTGACGAACGAGGCTCTTGACGAACGAAGCAACGGCCGAACCAAGCAACTGGCGAACGAGGCAACGGGCGAACGAAGCTCCTAAGCTACTTGCCGGTCAGCTTTTCTCGCCACTGTTTGGCGACGTCGGGCTTGCCCCATTCCTCATAGAGGCGTGCCGTCTCCTGGTAGTTGGACTGAGTGCGCGAGTTCGTTGCGCCGAGGCGTTGCTCAAGGACCTGTCGCGCTAGTGCGAACGCAGCTTCTGCTTCGTCAAATCGGGCGCACTTGCGCAGGGCGATGCCATGGTGCTGTCGAAAGACTGCCAGCCGCCAATTGTCCTCTGGCAGCATCTTGGTGGCATCGTCGAGCAGCGTATCGAGTTCGGTGAGTGCCGCCGATAACTTGGCCTCGCCAGGCTGCCTGTGCAGCGCGACGCACAAGTTGAAGCGCGTGACCAGATCGGAAATCGTCAGCTTTGCCCCCGCGTCCTTGCGAACCTTCAATACCTGCCGGTAGATGCGTTCCGCGTCGGCGTAGGCTTGGCGCTTCTCCGCACACAACGCGTAGTTGGTCGCTACTCGCACAGTCGACGCATGGGCTGGGCCGCGCACGTGTTCGAGGGTGTGCCAGAGTGTTTCGAACAGCGGCTCAGCGTGCTCGATCCGACCGGTATCGAGCAGCAGCGTGGCGTGCGAATTGCGAATGCTCAAGGTCTCGGGGTCTTCCGCGCCAAAGTCGTCCGTCGCGCGTGCAATGGCTGCTTGGTAGTGACGGTCTGCGTCCTCCGGTTGGCCATTCCTGGCCAGTGCATTTGCCAGCACGGTCAGCGCGCTGGTTACCTGGTAGCTCTCAACTTGAGGATCTGATTGCAGGATTGGCAGCGCGCGGCGCATCAGCGTGATGACCTCGCCATATTGGGCGCGCTCGTGCAACACATTGGCCAACTGCAGGCGCCCCCAAGCCGCATGACGATGATCCTCGCCGTATAGCTCAATGTTCTGACGCAGGGTCTTGCGCCGTATCTGCTCTGCTTGCTCAAGCTGGCCCAGTTCGTAGAGCAGTCGCGCATAATTGCTGCGCACGAGAATGGACGTTCGCAGCATGGCGGGTCCATCGTCAATGCGTTGCAGTGCCGCGTCGAAGTGCTGCTGGGAGCGTTCGGTCAATCCAAGGTCCAAGAACGCCCGCGCGAGTGCCGTGTAGAGTCCCGCGGCGACCCGGTCGTTCTGTGGTGGGTCGCGGGTTAGTCGGGTACTCGCTCGTTCCAACACATCGACCAGCAACGTGTTCTTGTCGCCGCGGCTGCCTTGCAGGATGTCGCCCTGCAGTTCGCTGAGATACGCCAATTCATCGGCCAGTTGTTCGGCGGTCTGGCGACGATTGTCGGCTAGTTCTTCGGCCGCGACGGCTCGACTCCAGCCAAGCGAAGTTGCGATGGTGCCGATGATCAATGCCAACGCAACCGACACTGATGCGGCCACGGGCAGGCGGTGGCGCTGTACGAATTTGTGTAGCAGGTAGCTGCGTGTTGGCGGCCGTGCAACCAGCGGTTGTTCGGCCAGGAACCGTCGGATGTCGGCAGCAAGATCTGACACGGTTGCATAGCGTTCGTTCGGTTCGGCAGCTAGCGCCTTGAGCAGCAGCCAGTCTAGCTCCGTTGGCAACGCGACGGGCGCGGTCGCAACCGTCGATGGTCGTGGCGGCGCCTGGTTGCGCACGCGTTGTAGAAACTGGCCGAGCGAATCCGTGCTCTGGTCGTGCGGCGCGTGCCCGACCAGCAGGTCATACAACGTGCTCCCCAACCCATAGACATCGGCACGCACATCGACGCGCGCGGGATCGCCGTCGAGTTGCTCGGGACTCATGTAACCTGGCGTGCCGAGCACCTGCCCGTTGAGCGTCTGCGCGCTGCGCTGCTCGTCGGCGGCCCCGATGGCGCGAGCGATGCCAAAGTCGATCACCTTGATTTGCCCGTCGTCGTTGACGAGCACATTCGCCGGTTTCAGATCGCGGTGCATGATGCCCTGTTGGTGGCCGTGCTGGACGGCGTCACACACTTGCAGGACGAGCCTCAGGCGCGCTCGCAGGTCAAGGTTGCGAGCATCTGCGAATCGGGTCAACGGCAGGGCATCGGTGACGAGCTCCATTGCGAAGAACGGCAGTTGCTCGCCGGTGTCGGGGTCTTGCCAGGTGCCGGACTCATGGATCTGCGCGACGTTTGGGTGGCTCAGTCTGCCCAGCGATTCTGCTTCGTATGCAAATCGGCGACGGGCCGATTCGGATGCGACCAGCGTGCGCAAGACCTTGAGTGCGACCCTGCGTGACGGCTGTTGCTGCTCGGCTTCGAACACCATGCCCATGCCGCCGCTACCGAGCAGGCGCAGCAGCTTGTAACCACCGATCTGTCGCAGGCGGGTTGGATCAGCAAGGGCCAGCTGCACATTGACCGCACTGTCGATCGCTGGCGCCGAGGTCGAGGAGTCTTGCGCAAGCAAACGCTCGACTTCAGAACGCAAGTCGGCGTCGTTACGACACAGAACGTGCAGCTGGGCTGCGCGATCCGCGGGCGGCAACTCGACGACATGTTCGAAGATGCGTCGGACTTCGGCCCAGCCAGTCATGCGCGGATCGCAGCCGGCGGCGGCTGTCGTGATGAGAAGGCCTCGACCATGTGGACCAACATACTGCTGCGGGCCGATGCCGTTGGCGTTCGATGCGCTCGGACGTGTCGCGCCGGGTGCCTTCGGTGGCTGCGTGTGTCCATACTGAGTTTTGCCAGCGTCTTGGGACGTGGCCGGGCTACTGCAACTCGAGCTCAATCCCCGGCGTAAACGCCGGGTAGGCCTGGCTGCCGATCACGGCCTGGGCGCGCACCACGATGCCGCTGAACGAAGTGCCACCGGGTAGGGGCACATTCAGTGCCCAATGCCCCAGTTGCTCCCCGAAGGTTCCTCCGACGACGAACGGTACCAACAGATCGGGTTGCACCAGCAACGTGCCACCCCACAACGGCGTGCTGGTCGCCCCGCCAAAGCCGAATGCGAGCACGCCCACGCTGCCGCCCGAGCTGTCCTGCAGGCGCAGTGCAACGGTGCTTCCCGGAGTCAGGTCGCCAGCGGCCGACAAGATCGGCACGATGTTGTAGAAGCTGGTGGTGGAGCCCTGCCCGTAGCTTTGCGCTGTGGTATTGGAGAAGCGCATCAAGAACGAGTCGGTCGAACCGCCGGCTCCCGACCACGCTGGTTGGAACGCGTTCGGCGTCGTGTACCAGTTGGCGTTGCGGGTCGTGCCGACGACGATCGCGCGGTTACTGGCGTCGAGCGCGAGCCCCGTAACGTCGATGTTGGCTCCGGCAAAGCGGCCGCCGAAGTAGGTCGCGTATTCGATTGCATCGCCGGTGGGTGCGAGCCGCGTCAGGTAGCCGCAGGGGCCTTGGTAGCTCGGTCCCTGGAACGCGTCGTCCATCGGCAGATCCTTGGACTGCGTCCAGCCGGCCACGTGGATGCGATGCAGGGGGTCTTCGGCGATCCGGTTCATCTGATCCGTGCTGTTGCCGCCGAGATACGTCGAGAATCGCAGGCCGCCCAGCAGGTGGGTGAACTGGGTCACGAACCCATCTTCGAAGCTGCCGCCGTAGTTCGGCTGCAGCGCGTTCTGGATCGGCAGGTTGGGCGAGTTGGTGGTCCCAACGATCGTTACGTAGAGTTGCGCCAGGTTCTGATCGAAGCGCACGAACAGGTCTCGAGCCCCGTCGTAGCCGGTGCTGCCGAAGTAGGTCGAGGCGACTCGGCTTGCCAGGTTGCTCGTCAGGCCGAACACAAAGCTCGAGTAGGCCCCCGGATTCGCGGTTTGGAACGCATTCGCCGAAGTCGGCATGTCGTTCCCATTGGTCGAACCGGTCACCCAGACGCCGAAGTAGTGGTCGATGGCAAGAGCCGAGATGCTGCCGGTGAACGCCAATGCGGTCGAGAACTGGTAGACGATGCCGCTGTCGATGGCTGCGACGATCGGGCCAGCCCCGCTATTGCTGTACGCTCCTGGCGTCGTCGGGAAGCCGCCGTCCGACGACCCGGCAAGGTAGACGTAGCCCGACAGGCCGACTTTGACGTCGACGACGCGGTCATTGTTGGTGCCGCCGGCATAGGTCGAATACTGCAGCTGCCCGTTGCGGCCGAGGCGTGTCACGAACCAGTCGTAACCGCCGGCCGGGGTCGGCTGCAGCGCGCCGATGGTGGTCGGGTGGGCGCCCCAGGTCGTGCCCGCGACGATGGCATTGCCGTAGGCATCGACGTCGACGCACGCGTTGATCCCTCCGTCCCCCAGATACGTCGACAGCACCAGCGAGCCCGACGCGTCGAATCGCGACACGAAGATGTGTCCGCCGGTAAAGGCTTGCGGCAAGCTGTTGACGAACGGGAAGTCGCCGCTGTTGGTTCGCCCGACCATGATGGTGTCGCCGTGGATCGGGTCGTAGGCGACGTCTTGCACGTTGTCGTCGAAGCTGCCGCCGAACAGCGTCGAGAACTCGATGATTGGATCGATTACGAGCGGCTGGCGCGTGTCGTGCGCGCCCAGCTCGAAACCAACTTCGACGCTATTCGCCGAGTCTGACGCTGCGACGCGGTAGCTGCTCGCCACCTCGCGTCGTTCGCCGCTGAGAGGGTCCTGTTGGAACGCGATCGGGGCGCGCAGAGTCAAGGTCTCGTCGCCGATCGGCACGACCAACTGGCCATCACTTCCGACACGCAGGCCTTCGACCCCGTCGAAGCGCAGCCGGACCGACGCCGGATCGACGTCGGCGGCCAATGCGAGGTCGAACTCGACGTGTATGCCCGCCGGGTAGCAGACCATCTCGACGCCTGGCAGAGCATCGCGCAACGTGACCTTGCCGTAGTGCGGCACTCCCGGTCGCCATGTGCTCGGGTCGGAACCCAGGAAGTAGCTGCTGGCACCACCGGTCGGCTCGCTCGCGCAGACCGTGCCGCGAGAACTGCCAACCAGCGTGCAGCGGATCTCGCGCCCGGCGGGCAGTCGCAGCGTCAGGCCGCCTTCGTCGACGAGCACGGAGACGCTCGCATGGCGCGCCAGGAAGGCCGGTGTCACGGCGTTCTGGACCGGTTCGAAGTGCAGCTGGGTCGAGGCCTCGTGCGCTCGGGCAGTCGTCGGCTGTTGTGCGTGGCCGGGGCGCGATCCGGCCAGGAGTACGAAGGCGAAGAATAACGGGATTGCGAGTATGTTCATGATAGGACTCCGGTCTGCCTGTCCGGTCGTGAACGTGTGCTCCGGGCTGCCAACAAAACCGCAAATCCTTCGCCAACGGTCGGGCCAAGGCGCCAATCGGCTCGCCGCGGCAGCGTCGGGCGATATGCCCGAAACTGCCATCTCGCCGCATCGCAGTAGGTAGGGCCGGATCGCAGTAGATAGGAGAAGTGCCGAGAGGAATTGCCGCTGGAGCCGGACGCTGTTGGCAGCGTCGGGCGACACCCCCAAGTCCACAATGCCAACCTCGTCGCGGCTTTCTCACGATGGTGGCGGAGGCCGAAACGCCTTGAATGTGGCGTTGGAGGGACCCAATCCATGGTTTTGGGCGTATACTACAATGCTCGCGAACGACCGCTGAGAGCGGATTCGCGAGTATCACGCGTCATACCATTGCGAAGGCCGGCACCAAGGAAGTCGCCAGCTAGCGCAAATGATGACGCAACCCCATCTAGCGGGCGACCGCTTTCGTCGATACCATGAAGGAACTACCTATATGCACGTAAACCAACAAACTCCAATAGCCGGCGTCACAATGGACGTTCTGAGCATTCCACTTCGCAGCGCAGTGACCCTGGGTTTGACCCGATGAGTCGGCATCGCAGAGGTTCTGGTGGCGGTCCTTCGGGCTCGGTCAAAGAAGAAGCCATCGAAGTCGAGGGCGAAGTCCTGCAAGCGCTCGGAGCAGGCCGTTACCGCGTCCGTGTCGATGGCTCAGATCACGATCTGATCTGCAAGACTGGTGGCAAGATGGGCAAGTTCCGGATCCGGATCACCGCCGGTGACCGCGTTCGCGCCGAGTTGTCGCCCTACGACCTGACCCGCGGTCGCATCACGTATCGCCTGTAAGAGCTGGCCGCCCGTAGGTGCGGCCGCCGACAACACTGCCGCAACCACTTGGCGGCTGACTTTCGACCGTCGCGCTGCAACAGCGCGCGAGTCTGCGGCGCCGGCCAGTGCCCGCGCCGCCGAGAGTCGATCAGTTGCCGATGGTGAGAGCGAGGCCGTTGGAGGTCACCAGACCCGCAGCGTTGGCGCCTGGCGAGAGCATCGCGGACTCGGCGAAGACCTGCTGGCCGACCAGCGCCGGATTGTTGGGCACCGCCAAGGTGTAGTTCGCAGTCGCGCCGGTAACGATCAGCACGTCCGTGAAGTCCAGGGTGAGGTAGAGCGAGCAGCCCGGCATTCCGGCGGCCGCCAGGCTCGCGCCTGGATTGATCTGCGTCAAGCTCAGCGCCATCACGCCAAGCCCGACTCCGGCGGGGATGCCGCTGACGACCATGTCGGCGTTGCTGTTGAGCAGCGGCCGCGTGGCCGCGTCGAGGATCAGTTCGGAGCCGGCGTTGCAGCCGATGCCGTAGGGCTGCGTCGTCGCCAAGCCACCCGGCGCGATGTAGGTGATCTCGATGACTGCCGACTGCTCGAGGGTGAAGATACCGACCGTGGCCGTGTTGCTGGTCAGGTCGTAGATGCGCGACCCGAGGGTCGGAGCAGTCGCCAGGTCCTGTCGGCAAGTCGTGCCACCGGTCCAGCCATTCGCCGGAACCCCAATGTCGATCGCGAGGTCGTTACCCGAGGTCGGGTCGTAGACGAAGGGCGTGCTCAACGTGACATCGGCATACCACGTGTTCGGCGACGTGCCGGCGGCGGCGGCGACGTTGACGGGTCCGTTGAAAACCGGCGTCAGGTCCGGGCCGAGGTTCGCCGCGAACGTCGTGCTCATCAACGTGTGGTCAGTGGTTGCTGTCGCCATGTCGATGGTTACGTCCATCGTGCCACCGGTAGACGTGAGGGCAGCGTCGGCGCGCCAACGCAGCCGCGTGATGACGATCGGGAACGCGACGTTCTGCAGCGTGAACATGCTGCTGTCGTAGACGTACTGAACGCGCAGCGCGCTCGTGGCGCCATTGTTCCAAGGCAGGCCCGACGAGTTGTTGGAGTCGGCGTAGCGATGAATCGCTTGTGGGCCGACTACGTTGTTCTGCGCCACGAGCGTCGCGGCGAGAGTGGGCAGGAGGAAGACGAGGGGGAGCTGGCTTCGCATGGTGAGACCTTGTGTTGAGGTGTAGTGGCTCAGCTTCTGTCTGCCGAACCACGCCACAACATACGGGAGCGGTCGCCGCCACGGGGAATCGTCCGGAGCCGTGGCAAGAACGGGGCATTTCGCGGTCCGTAGGATGTGCCTCGGGCACGCGCAGTCTGAGGGTGTTGCTAGTTCGAAAGGCCGAGTTTTCTACCTACTACGCGCTCCCTGGCAGGCCCGCACGACAGGATTCGCCGGTGGAGCCAGTCGTTGCTTGCAGTGGCAGGCGGCAAGCGAGAACGGTCAGAAGTGGTTACCGGAGTTCGTCCGTTAGGCATCCTGTTCGACGGAGTCGTGGCATCTTGCGGCTCCAAGCAGTGGTGACTCGCATTCCATGCAGAGACGTGATTTGCTCGAAGGATTTCAGAAACCGCGCCACAGCGGGCGTGCCTTCGCATTGGTGCTGACATGCCGAGGCCCGCAACTAGCAACCGATTCGACATGACGATCGGTGCGCGAGCCAAGAACAGAACCCAAGCCGAAGCCAAGGCCGCAGCCGATGCAGCGGCAACGTGGCTGTTGGTTGGCGGCTCCGTGCTTGCAGTCCTTACGGCACTGTTTGGCAGCGTTGCCCCAGGCTTTCCCCTGCTCGTGGCCGTGACCTATGCGGTTGCAAGCGGCGTCTGCCTTGCCAAGCACCGGACGGCAAAGCGCTGGGGGCGTCGCTTTCTGCTCGTGCCGCTCACCGCGCTGCTGCTGGCTTGCGTGCCGACGATCACTCACTCGTCCGCCAGCACCTGGATCGCCAGCACTTTGTTGGTCTTGATCGTGCTGCTGGTGTTGTTCGTGTTTCCGGTTCTCGTTGACTTCGCATTGCAACGAGTGCCGGCGGCGCACACCTACTCGGTCGTGGTGTTCGCGGGCGCAGCTTGCTTCGCGGTATCCGGACTCGACGTCTTGATCTCGCTCTTCCTGATTCCGATCTTCGTGGTGACCGCCGGGTTCGCCATCGCCCGCTGTGCAGCTACCGGACAGCACGCAGCGGGCCGCTTGGTGTTTGCTGCCACGATTGGTTTTGGCGTCGCGTGGTTGGGCCTGCATCAGCAAACACCGTCGATCTGGACCTTGCCACGGCCCGAACACGCTCCGTGGTTCGTGGACTACCCGGCGGATGCTGCGCACTACCAGACCCTCATGGTCGCTGGCTTCCCGATCCAGCGGATCGAAGGCCATGGTGGCGGCGGCGCGCGTGAGTACTTGCCTTGGCAGAAGGGGCTCGGAGTGCTGCTTGCCAACTACCTGATTTGCACTGGCGCGGCGTGGCTCGCGGCGTGTTGGATTCCGGTGCGCGCGCTGATCAGCGCGACGGCGACGGGGATCGTCTTTTCGATCGTTGCTGGGCTGACTGGCTGGTGGCGCCTGTTGGTGATGCTCGATTAGTCGCCGTGTTCGACTCGACAGGAACGGTGCATCGCAATCCTGATGGCCGCTCGCCAAGCCAAGCTACGAACCCTATCCTCGCAGCCATACCGCCATTCCCTTACCAAGCCCCACTGCAGTGATCCGCGAAAACGAAACGTTGATCACCAGGAAGAACGAGCCATGACCAACCGTTGGATTCCTTGCGCGATGACCTTCGTTCGGCGCAATCTACTTTTGATCCTGCTAGTCGCAGGAGTGGGCGCGTGCTTCGGGCTTCTGCGGGCGTTGACGACACCCAACCAGTATCGCTCCGTTGGCAAGCTGCTGCTGCGGCCAGGAATGCGCGAAGTGAGCAAGCCGGAGTCGGCCATTTCTGGGGATGACACGCAGGCGGCTAGAAGCTCGTCAGGCGAGGCCATCCAGAACGAAATGCAGGTGCTAGCCTCACCCATTCTGTTCGCCAAGGTCGTCGAGCGCGTTGGCGCAGAGCAAGTGTTGGCGCCGTATGACCCAGCGAGTCGCGGCGATGGCTCTGAGACATGGTTCGAATCGAAGGTTCACGCCTTCCAGAGCTGGTGGTTTCAGTCGACGGATAAGAGAGCCAGCGCCGACCTGGGGCTAGATGCCAAGAGCCTCGCGCGCAACATGCTCGCCGAATCGATCGACATGTATCCAGAGGCGGGCACCAACGTGATTTCGGTGGCCTATGTCTCGCATTCCCCAGACTTGGCCCAGGAGGTCGTCAACGCCACCCTTGACGCCGCGATCGCAATTCATGATGAGGTCTTCCATGCGCGCTCTTCCCTTGACGCCATCGAGGCAGACGCGCAGATGGCAGAGCAGACAGCCCGCACAGCCGAACGCACGCTACGCACATTCCTCAGGGAGAACAGCATCTATGACCACGACGTGCAGCGCAGCGGGATCCTGGATGATCTGAGCGCCATGGATCGACAGATCCGCAACACCAAAGAGAATGGCCAACTCGACAAGCAAGAGCAGTTGGCCGTGGCGCGCGCCGCACTCGTCGACGAACTAGCCGCGTTCGATGCCAAGATCCCGAACCTGCACAGGCTCGAGCTCGACGCCATGCAGAAGCGCACTCTTGCAAGCCGTCTAAAGGAAGGCGTGACCAGCATGCAAGCCGCGCAGCGGCTAACCCAGAGCAACATCGCCGTGATGCAAGTAGGCACGTTGGAACCGATCCAGATTGCTCCGGCACCCGGTAAGCGCGTCCTTACGGCTGGCTTGGTTGGCGCACTAGCCGGCACCATACTCGCGTTGCTACTCGCATGGCGGACCCGCCGAGTCCGTCGCCGACACGATCTGGCAGCCCTTGGTGTGCCGCTGTGATTCGTCGATGACCTATTCGACTGTGCTGTAGCGGTGTAGCGGTGTAGTGCCCGCCGCCAGTCACGCGTCCACACCACCCAGTGCGATGGACGGAAGGCAGAATGCCCCCGCACGAGAGGATTCGCCGGTGGCGCCAGTCGCTGCTTGCAGCGGCAGGCGACATCCCCGACTCCTCACGTCCCACCACATGCCGCTTTGCGGCAATGTGGTCGGGCCGAGAGGATTCGAACCTCCGACCTACTGGTCCCAAACCAGTCGCGCTACCAAGCTGCGCTACGGCCCGACGAGGCGGCACCATAGCAACCTAGGTCGGCGCTTGCCAACACCTTGTCCACTTCGATCCGCTACTTCTTCCCGCCTCGATCTTCCGGCCGCAAATGCCTGCCGAAGAACCGGGCCAGCTTCTCCAGGAAGTGCTTCCGGTAGCCTCCCCTCAGGCCGTGCAGCTGTTGTGGGTAGGGGAAGTACTCGAGTTGCTGGACACCCTCGCGCACGCTGGCATCGACGAACTTCAGCGTATGGGCCCACATCACGGTCCGGTCATCGCTGCCGTGCACGATCAGCAGCGGGTTCTGCAGCCGCCCGGCGATGGGTAGGCAGCTCGATTCTTGGTAGCCATCTGGGTTCTCTTGGGGGCTGTCCATGTAGCGCTCGCCGTAGCCGGTTTCATACATGGACCAATCGGTGACGGGGGCGCCGCTGATGCCGCAGGCGAACACCTTTGGATGCAGCAGCATCAGGCGAAGGGTCATGTAGCCGCCGAAGCTCCAGCCGTGCACGCCGATGCGGCTTGGGTCGACGTAGGGTTGCTGGCGCAGCCAGTCGATGGCGCGCAGTTGGTCGGCGACTTCTTTGGTGCCCAGGTGGCGGTGGATCTTTTGTTCGAACTCGATGCCGCGGTTGGGGGTGCCGCGGTTGTCGAGGCGGCAGACGATGTAGCCGGAGCCTGCCAGGCCTTGCAGCCAGGTAGCGGCGCCGCCGAACCATTGGTCCTTGACGAGTTGGGCGTGGGGGCCTCCGTAGACGTAGTGGATGACGGGCGCGCGTTCGCCTGGTTGCAGGTCGGGTGGCAGGGCGACGTGGCCGTAGAGCAGGCTGCCGTCTTCGGCTTCGACCTCGAAGAAGTGTTGCTTGGGTAGTTCGAACTCGGCTAGCGGGTTTGTGGGTTGGGGGAGCTTTTGGACCTTGAGGGTCGAGGTGTCGAGAACGCGCGCGTTGGGGAACGTTTCGAGGTTGGAATGCACGACGTGGGCTTGGGTCGCGTCCGGCGAGAGACTGACTTGGTGGCTGCCGCGTTCTTGGGTGTGCTGTTTGGTGTCCTCTTTGGCGAGGCTGGCCGAAAACAGATGCAGTTGGCGCGGGTCGTCGCCGGATGCTTGGTACCAGAGGCGACTCTCATCTGCTTCGAGGTGCAGCAGCGACAACACATCGCAGTTGCCCAAGGTCACCTGGCGGATGAGTTTGCCGTTGGGCTCGTGCAGGTAGATATTGCGGAAGCCAGAACGGCGCGACCACCAGAGGAACCTGCCGTCCTTGAGGAAGCG
>TARA_R110002072_G_scaffold251220_1_pt1 | contig 46191 bp, 54 predicted proteins | sample TARA_R110002072 | Tara Oceans TARA_R110002072 (sample SAMEA4397118) | marine metagenome | biome: Polar Biome; feature: [SRF] surface water layer (ENVO:00010504); material: water (ENVO:00002006), including particulate matter (ENVO:01000060) such as... | depth 5 m
TCGCGAAGGCGGCCGTACCGTTGGTGCCGGCGTGGTTGCCAAGATTATCGCCTGATAATCTGAGCCAAAATCAAAAGCCCCCTTTTTAAGGGGGCTTTTGTATTTAGGTTGACAGTGGGTGGGCGCATCAGTAGAATTGCGCCTCCCTTGGATGGGCCTACCCGGTGTTCGGGTGTGCTCTGAAGAATTGAAGCTTGGAGTTTCTGGTCAAATGCAGAACCAACAGATTCGTATTCGGTTGAAGGCTTTTGATCACCGCCTGATAGATCAATCAACCCAGGAAATCGTGGATACCGCGAAACGTACTGGGGCTCAGGTCCGTGGTCCAATTCCATTGCCGACACGCAAAGAGCGTTTTACAGTGCTGGTTTCCCCGCACGTCAATAAAGATGCCCGTGATCAGTACGAGATCCGCACCCATAAAAGGGTTCTGGATATCGTTCAGCCTACCGACAAGACTGTCGATGCGCTGATGAAGCTGGACCTGGCAGCTGGCGTTGAGGTTCAGATCAGCCTCGGCTGATAGTCCCATACGACGGGGGCTATAAGTCGTGTAACGCCCTGCAATGGGCGGCCATAGCGGGTAATAGCCCCGTGCACTCATGAGGTTTACAGAATGACTATTGGATTAGTCGGCCGGAAATGCGGTATGACCCGCGTTTTCACTGAAGATGGTGTTTCCATACCGGTTACGGTTGTAGAAGTTGAGCCGAACCGCGTCACACAGGTTAAATCCCTGGATACTGATGGCTATCAAGCCGTTCAGATCACCGTTGGTGAGCGTCGCGTTTCTCGCGTCAGCAAGCCGATGGCCGGGCATTTCGCCAAAGCCAATACCGCGGCTGGCCGTCGCGTTTGTGAATTCCGCTTTGAAGAAGGCGAGTTTGCAGCTGGCTCCGAAATCACCGTGAGCATTTTTGAAGCGGGTCAGATGGTTGATGTTACTGGTCAGTCCAAAGGTAAGGGCTTTGCCGGTACGATCAAGCGTTGGAACTTCCGTGGTCAGGATGCAACTCACGGTAACTCTGTATCGCACCGCGTTCCTGGCTCTATCGGCCAGTGCCAGACCCCAGGTCGGGTATTCAAGGGCAAGAAAATGGCTGGTCACATGGGTGCTGAGCAAGTGACCGTGCAGACCCTTGAAATCGTCCGCGTTGACGCCGAACGTAACCTGCTGCTGATCCGGGGCTCTGTCCCAGGCGCGCCAGGTAGCGACGTCATTGTCCGCCCGGCTGTCAAGGCCAAGGGTTAAGGGGGAGTTACCATGAATCTGAATGTAGCTGGTGCAAACGCGATCGAAGTATCTGATCTGACTTTTGCTACCGAGTTTAATGAAACCCTGGTTCACCAAGCCGTTGTTGCTTATATGGCTGGTGGCCGTCAGGGTACCAAGCAGCAGAAGACCCGTGCTGACGTTTCCGGTGGCGGCAAGAAGCCATGGCGTCAGAAGGGTACCGGTCGTGCCCGTGCTGGCACCATCCGCAGCCCAATCTGGCGCGGGGGCGGTACCACTTTTGCAGCTCGTCCACAGAACCATGAGCAGAAGCTGAACAGGAAGATGTATCGTGGCGCTCTGCGCTCGATCCTGTCCGAGCTGATCCGCCTGGACCGTCTGGTAGTGGTTGAAGACTTCTCTATGGAAGCTCCCAAGACCAAGGCCCTGGTTGGCATGCTCAAGGATTTGAATCTGGACAACGTGTTGATCGTTACTGACAGCCTTGATTCCAACCTGTATCTCGCTGCGCGCAATCTGCCGCACGTCGATGTACGTGATGTGCAAGGTTCAGATCCGGTCAGTCTGATCGCTTACGACAAGGTACTGATCACTGTACCTGCTGTTAAGAAGTTCGAGGAGATGCTGGGATGAACCAAGAGCGCATTTTCAAAGTACTGCTTGGCCCGCATGTATCCGAGAAGGCTACCGTGCTGGCTGACAGCAAGAACCAGTTCGTGTTCAAGGTGGATACCACCGCGACCAAGCTGGAAATCAAGAAGGCTGTCGAGCAATTGTTCAGCGTCAAGGTCAAGACTGTTGCGACCTTGAACGTCAAGGGCAAGACCAAGCGAACCGTTCGCGGCCTGGGCAAGCGTAATGACTGGAAGAAGGCGTACGTCAGCCTGCAGCCTGGTCAGGACATCGATTTTGCCAGCGCTGATAAGTAAGGGGTAAATCATGGCAATTGTTAAATGTAAACCTACTTCCCCTGGCCGCCGCTTCGTAGTCAAGGTCGTCAACTCTGACCTGCACAAGGGTGCTCCTTATGCACCTCTGGTTGAGAAGCAAGGCAAAACGGGTGGTCGTAACAATAATGGCCGCATCACCACACGTCATCGTGGGGGCGGGCATAAGCAACACTACCGTTTGGTCGATTTTCGTCGCAACAAGGATGGCATTCCAGCCACCGTTGAGCGCATCGAATATGATCCGAACCGTACCGCTCACATCGCGCTGCTGATGTATGCAGATGGCGAGCGTCGTTACATCATCGCACCCAAGGGTGTGAGCGCTGGGGACCAACTGGTCTCAGGTGCAGAGTCGCCGATTAAGCCCGGTAACTCCTTGCCGCTGCGTAATATTCCGGTGGGTAGCACTATCCACGCGATCGAACTGAAGCCCGGTAAAGGCGCTCAGGTAGCTCGTAGTGCTGGTGCCGCCGTACAGCTGGTTGCTCGTGATGGTGCCTATGTGACAGTTCGCCTGCGTTCCGGCGAAATGCGCAAAGTGCTGGGCGAGTGCCGTGCCACCCTGGGCGAAGTGTCCAACGGTGAGCACAGCCTGCGTTCATTGGGTAAGGCTGGCGCCAAGCGCTGGCGCGGTGTTCGTCCGACCGTTCGTGGTGTTGCCATGAACCCGGTTGATCACCCGCACGGTGGTGGTGAAGGCCGTACTTCCGGTGGTCGTCACCCAGTATCGCCATGGGGCTTCCCGACCAAGGGTGCCAAGACTCGGTCCAACAAGCGCACAGACAAGATGATTGTCCGTCGCCGCAGCAAGTAAGGGGATACGACAGTGCCGCGTTCTCTAAAGAAAGGTCCTTTTATCGATCTTCACCTGTTAAAGAAGATCGAAGTGGCAGTTGAGAAGAACGATCGCAAGCCAATCAAGACTTGGTCGCGCCGTTCTATGGTCCTGCCGCAGATGGTTGGTTTGACCATTGCTGTTCATAACGGTCGTCAGCATGTTCCGGTTATTGTTTCCGAAGACATGGTCGGCCACAAGTTAGGCGAATTTTCTGCAACGCGTACCTATCGTGGTCACGTGGCAGACAAGAAAGCCAAGCGCTAAGGGGTTAGAAGATGGAAGTTGCCGCTACACATAAAGGCGCCCGCCTCTCTGCCCAGAAAGCGCGCTTGGTCGCCGACCAGATCCGCGGAAAGAAAGTGGATGAGGCCCTGAACCTGCTGAAATTCAGCAACAAGAAGGCCGCTGAAGTCATCAAGAAAGTTCTCGAGTCGGCTATTGCCAACGCGGAACACAATGATGGCGCAGACGTGGACGACCTCAAGGTGTCCACCGTGTTTGTCAACGAGGGTCGCTCTTTGAAGCGCATCATGCCACGTGCCAAAGGCCGTGCTGATCGCATCGTAAAGCGGTCTTGTCATATCACGGTCAAGGTTGCTGACAAGTAGGGAGTCGATCACATGGGTCAGAAAGTACATCCGATAGGCATCCGCCTCGGTATTGTTAAACAGCACACTTCGGTGTGGTACGCAGAAGGTCGCACTTACGCGGACTATCTGAATACAGATCTGAAAGTACGCGAGTACGTTCAGACCAAATTGAAGAGTGCTTCGGTCAGCCGCGTTGACATTCAGCGCCCGGCACAAACCGCCAAGATCACCATTCACACTGCCCGTCCGGGTATCGTGATTGGCAAGAAGGGCGAGGATGTCGAGAAGCTGCGTCAGGAACTGACCAAGCAAATGGGCGTGCCCGTGCACATCAACATCGAAGAGATCCGCAAGCCGGAACTCGACGGTGCCCTGGTTGCACAAAGCGTTGCTCAGCAGCTCGAGCGTCGCGTTATGTTCCGTCGTGCTATGAAGCGCGCTGTACAGAACGCCATGCGTATCGGCGCAAAGGGTATCAAGATCCAGGTAAGTGGCCGCCTCGGCGGTGCTGAAATTGCCCGGACCGAATGGTACCGCGAAGGTCGTGTGCCTTTGCACACCCTGCGCGCCGACATCGACTACGCGACGGCTGAAGCCCACACCACATACGGTGTGATTGGCGTCAAGGTTTGGATTTTCAAAGGCGAGATCATTGGTGGTCAGCCTGAAGAAACCAAAACTGCCGCTCCCAAGAAAAAAGCTGCTAAGTAAGGGGTACGCACATGTTACAACCCAAGCGTACGAAGTTCCGCAAGCAAATGACTGGCCACAACCGTGGCCTGGCACTTCGCGGTAGTAAGGTGAGCTTTGGCGAATACGCACTGAAAGCCGTAGGCCGTGGTCGTTTGACCGCGCGTCAGATCGAGGCAGCACGTCGTGCCTTGACCCGTCACGTTAAGCGTGGCGGCAAGATCTGGATTCGTGTATTCCCGGACAAGCCGATCTCCAAGAAGCCGTTGGAAGTTCGGATGGGTAAAGGTAAGGGTAATGTCGAGTACTGGGTTGCCCAGATCAAGCCTGGCAAAGTCCTGTATGAGATTGAAGGTGTTTCCGAAGAGTTGGCGCGCGAAGCTTTTGCTCTTGCTGCTGCCAAGCTGCCTCTCGCTACCACCTTTGTTAAGCGGACGGTGATGTGATGAAAGCTACAGAACTTCGTGAAAAATCTGCTGAGCAGCTCAATGAGCAGCTGCTCACCCTGCTGCGTGATCAGTTCAATCTGCGCATGCAGAAGGCAACCGGTCAACTCGGTCAGAGCCACCTGCTGAAGCAGGCCAAGCGCGATATCGCCCGAGTCAAGACCGTGCTTAACCAGAAAGGTGGTAACTGATCATGGCCGAGACACAAACAGTAAGTACCGTCACCGGCCGTGTGGTCAGTGACAAGATGGATAAAACCATTACTGTCGTCATCGAGCGCCAGGTAAAGCACCCGCTGTACGGTAAGTACATGCGCCGCTCTACCAAGCTGCATGCGCACGATGAAAACAACGAATGCCGTATTGGCGATACTGTCACCATTAAGGAAACCCGTCCCTTGGCTAAAACCAAGAGCTGGACCCTGGTGCAGATCGACGAGCGCGCGGAAATAGTTTAAAGCCCCGCGCGTTTGCGGATTTTTTAAGGGTCGGAGAAAGTTATGATTCAGACTCAATCCATGCTGGAAGTGGCAGATAACAGTGGTGCACGTCGCGTTATGTGTATCAAGGTTTTGGGCGGTTCTCACCGCCGCTACGCCGGCATTGGCGATATCATCAAGGTGACCGTGAAGGAAGCAATTCCCCGCGGCAAAGTAAAGAAAGGCCAGGTGCTTAACGCGGTCATCGTGCGTACCCGTCACGGTGTACGCCGTACGGACGGTTCGCTGATCCGTTTTGATGGCAACGCAGCCGTTCTGCTCAACAACAAAAATGAGCCGATCGGTACCCGCATCTTTGGGCCAGTGACTCGTGAACTGCGTAATGAGCAGTTCATGAAGATCGTTTCCCTCGCGCCCGAAGTGCTGTAAGGAGCCCGGTCATGCAAAAGATTAAACGTGAAGACGAAGTAATCGTCATCGCCGGCAAGGATAAAGGCAAGCGCGGCAAGGTCCTCAAGGTCCTGGCTGATCAACGCCTGCTGATTTCCGGCGTCAACATTATCAAGCGGCACACCAAGCCTAATCCAATGGCTGGTTCGCAAGGCGGTATTGTTGAAAAGGAGGCGCCAATCCACGTCTCCAACGTGGCAATCTTCAACGCCGCGACTAGCAAAGCCGATCGTATCGGTTTCAAGGTCGAAGACGGTAAGAAGGTTCGTATTTTCAAGTCGACGCAAAAAGCCGTCGACGCTTGAGAATCTAGGTGCTTACCATGGCAAGATTGAAAGAACACTACCGGACTACTCTCGTTCCACAGATCCAGGAAGAACTGGGCCTGACGAACGTGATGGAAGTGCCGAAACTCACCAAAATCACCCTTAACATGGGTCTTGGTGAAGCTGTTGGTGATAAGAAAATCATCGAAACCGCAATGGCTGACCTGGAGAAGATCACGGGCCGTAAAGGCATCGTGACCTACGCTCGCAAGTCGATCGCTGGCTTCAAGATTCGTGACGGCTGGCCGATTGGTGTCAAGGTTACCTTGCGCCGCGAGCAGATGTACGAATTCCTGGATCGCCTGTTGTCGATCTCTCTGCCGCGTGTGCGTGACTTCCGTGGCCTGAACGCGAAATCGTTCGATGGCCGTGGTAACTACAGCATGGGCGTCAAGGAACAGATCATCTTCCCGGAAATCGATTACGACAAGATCGACGTTCTGCGTGGTCTGGACATTACTTTGACCACCACTGCCCGGACGGATGAAGAAGGCCGCGCGCTGCTGCGTGCGTTCAAATTCCCGTTCCGTAACTAGGAGTCAGGTAATGGCTAAAGTCAGCATGAAAAACCGCGAGGCCAAGCGCACTCGTCTGGTTGCCAAGTACGCCAAGAAGCGTGCAGAGATCAAGGCTGTCATTGGGAATATCAACGCGTCTGTTGAAGACCGTTGGAATGCCCAGGTGGCCCTGCAAAAGTTGCCGCGCGATGCCAGCCCGGTCCGTCAGCGTAACCGCTGCCGTATCACTGGCCGCCCGCACGGTGTTTATCGCAAGTTTGGCCTGAGCCGTATCAAGTTGCGTGAAGCAGCTATGCGCGGTGACGTCCCCGGTCTGGTTAAAGCCAGCTGGTAAACCAGACCTTAATTACTCAGTTTCAGGAGCACAAAGCCCATGAGTATGCAGGACCCGTTAGCTGATATGCTAACCCGCATCCGTAATGCCCAGATGGCTGAAAAGTCCAGTGTCAGCATGCCTTCGGCAAAGCTGAAGGTGGCTGTCGCCAAAGTATTGAAAGAAGAAGGTTACGTAGCCGGTTATGACGTACAGGGCGACACCAAGCCTGTACTGTCGATCGAGCTGAAGTACTTCGAGGGCAGACCGGTTATTGAAGATATAAAGCGCGTAAGCCGTCCAGGTCTGCGTCAGTACAAGTCCGTTGACCAGATTCCTAAGGTCAAGGGTGGATTGGGTGTTTCGATTGTCTCCACCAACAAAGGTGTTATGACTGATCGCTCCGCTCGCGCTGCCGGTATCGGCGGTGAAGTGCTCTGTACCGTATTCTGATAGGGGGTTACGATGTCTCGCGTCGCTAAAGACCCTGTCAAATTGCCACAGGGCGTAGAAGTCAAACTGAACGGTCAGGATATCTCCGTCAAGGGCGCCAAGGGCACCCTGGATCTGAACCTGCACTCGACAGTAGAAGTTGTTCAGGAAGACGGCGAACTGCGGTTTGCCGCCCGTCCGGGCAGCGTCAATATGGCCATGGCCGGTACCACGCGTGCGTTGGTACAGAACATGGTTACCGGTGTCACCGATGGCTTTGAGCGCAAGCTGCAGCTGGTTGGTGTGGGTTACAAGGCTCAAGCCAAAGGACAGGTTCTGTCTCTGGCTCTGGGTTATTCCCATCCCATCGAGTATCAGCTGCCTGAAGGTGTTTCTGCGGAAACCCCCAGCCAGACTGACATCATCATTAAAGGTATCGACAAGCAGCTGGTCGGTCAGGTAGCCGCGGAAATTCGTGATTTCCGTCGTCCCGAGCCTTATAAGGGCAAGGGCGTTCGCTACACCGACGAGATCGTGCGTCGTAAAGAAGCCAAGAAGAAGTAGGGCATAGCAAATGAGCGATAAAAAAGTTATTCGTCTCCGTCGCGCTCGCCGTTCGCGTTTGAAGCAGCGCGAGCTGGAAGCCGTACGTCTGTGCGTGTACCGTTCTTCGCAGCACATGTACGCACAAGTGATCGCAGCTGATGGCGCCACTGTTTTGGCCAGCGCTTCCACGCTGGACTCCGATTTGCGCAGTGGCAACACTGGCAACATCGAAGCCGCCAAGAAAGTCGGTTTGCTGGTAGCTGAGCGCGCCAAGGCCGCCGGTGTAAGTCAGGTCTCCTTTGACCGTTCCGGCTTCAAGTATCATGGCCGCGTGAAAGCGCTTGCCGACGCCGCTCGTGAAGGCGGGCTGGAATTCTAAGGGTAGAGCTATGGCTAATTTCGAGCAAAAGCGCGACGAAGGTTACATTGAGAAACTCGTTCAAGTTAACCGCGTTGCCAAAGTAGTAAAAGGCGGCCGTATCTTCGCTTTCACCGCACTCACTGTAGTCGGCGATGGCAAGGGTCGCGTGGGTTTCGGTCGTGGTAAGGCGCGTGAAGTGCCTGCCGCGATCCAGAAAGCCATGGAAGCTGCACGTCGTAACATGATCCAGGTGGACCTTAACGGTTCAACCTTGCAGTATCCGGTCAAAGCTGCACATGGTGCCTCCAAGGTATACATGCAGCCTGCTTCCGAAGGTACCGGCGTTATCGCTGGTGGTGCAATGCGCGCCGTCCTGGAAGCTGCTGGTGTGCATAACGTACTGGCCAAGTGTTACGGTTCCACCAATCCGGTCAACGTCGTCCAGGCCACTTACAAGGGCCTGAAATCCATGCAGTCGCCTGAGTCAGTAGCGGCCAAGCGTGGCAAGACCGTCGAAGACATCGTGGGGTAAGCTGTCATGGCTAATGCAACAATTAAAGTGACCCTGTTCAAAAGTGTTGTTGGGCGCCTGCCGAACCACAGACTCTGCGTCAAGGGTCTGGGTCTGCGTCGCATCAATCACACAGTCGAGGTCGAAGATACTCCGGCCGTTCGTGGGATGATCAATAAGGTCTCCTACATGGTTCGGGTAGAGGGTTAAGACATGAAACTGAATGATCTGCGTTCCGCGCCTGGTGCACGCCGTAACAAGCTGCGCGTAGGCCGTGGTATTGGTAGCGGCCTGGGCAAGACTGCCGGCCGTGGTCACAAAGGTCTGAGCTCGCGTTCCGGTGGCACCGTTGCCCCCGGTTTCGAGGGTGGTCAGCAGCCTTTGCATCGTCGTCTGCCGAAGTTTGGTTTTACTTCGAAGATTGCGATGGTGACTGCCGAGATCCGCACCAGCGAGCTGAACAAGCTTGATGCTGACGTGATCGACCTGCAGGCGCTGAAAGATGCCAATATCATTGGCAACAAGTTTGTACGTGCCAAGATCGTCCTCTCCGGCGACATGACCAAAGCGGTCAATGTCAAAGGGCTGATGGCCACTAAAGGCGCACGTGCAGCAATCGAAGCAGCTGGCGGCAAGTTCGAGGAATAAATGGCTAAGCAAGGCGCTCTCTCAGGAATCAAGCAAGGCGGCTTAACGGAACTGTGGACGCGTCTGCGTTTTCTGTTCCTGGCGATCATTGTTTACCGCATCGGGGCTCATATCCCGGTTCCCGGTATCAACCCTGATCGTCTGGCCGATCTGTTCAGACAGAATGAGGGGACCATACTTAGCCTGTTCAACATGTTCTCGGGTGGTGCACTGGAGCGGATGAGCATCTTCGCTCTGGGCATCATGCCGTACATTTCTGCATCGATTATCATGCAGCTGATGACGGCGGTGAATCCCACCCTGGAGCAGTTGAAGAAGGAAGGTGAGTCCGGGCGTCGCAAGATTGCCCAGTACACCCGTTACCTGACCCTGGTGCTGGCCTTTATTCAGGCCGTTGGCATGTCGGTAGGTCTGGCAAGTCAGGGTGTCGCCTTCAACACCGGTTTCGGCTTCTACTTCCTGGCGGTGACCACTTTTGTGGCCGGCGCCATGTTCATGATGTGGCTGGGCGAGCAGATTACCGAGCGCGGTATTGGCAACGGTATTTCCATGCTCATCTTCGCCGGCATCGTGGCGGGACTGCCCAGTGCGGTAGGGCAGTCGTTTGAAGCGGCTCGTCAAGGTGATATCAATATCTTTGCCTTGATCGCCATTGCGTTGCTGGCGATTGCGATGATTGCCTTCATTGTCTTTGTTGAGCGCGGGCAGCGGCGGATTACCGTCAACTATGCCAAGCGTCAGCAGGGCCGTAAGGTCTTTGCCGCGCAAACCAGTCATTTGCCGCTGAAGGTCAACATGGCGGGTGTTATTCCGGCAATTTTTGCCAGTAGCATTCTGCTGTTCCCGGCTTCGCTGGGTACCTGGTTCGGTCAGGGTGAAGGTCTGGGTTGGCTGCAAAGCATCTCCCAGTCTCTGGCTCCTGGTCAGCCGTTGAACATCATTCTGTTTAGTGCGGGGATCATTTTCTTCTGCTTCTTCTACACAGCCTTGATGTTCAACCCGAAAGATGTGGCTGAAAATCTCAAGAAGTCAGGTGCGTTTATTCCTGGCATCCGCCCAGGCGAACAGTCCGCCCGGTACATTGATGGTGTGTTGACACGCCTGACCATGTTCGGTGCCCTGTACATGACCGCGGTCTGTTTGTTGCCGCAGTTCCTGGTGGTGTCGGCCAATGTGCCCTTCTACCTGGGTGGGACTTCACTGCTGATCGTAGTAGTGGTTGTTATGGACTTCATGTCCCAAGTACAATCGCACCTCGTTTCTCAGCAGTACGAGTCTCTTTTGAAGAAATCCAACCTGAAAGGCTATGGCGGCAGCGGAATGCTGCGCTGAGCGCCAGGTTCTAGGAGTCTGTTATGAAAGTTGCAGCATCAGTCAAGAAGCTTTGCCGTAACTGCAAGTTGGTACGACGCAATGGTAGCGTTCGTGTCATCTGCAGCGCTGAGCCCCGTCACAAGCAGCGCCAGGGTTAATAATCCCTCTAGTTGATTGTCGACTACGTCTCAGGATAACCGCCACTCGGCCAGATAATTGGTCGGGTGGTTGATTTTTATATTTGTTAGCGCTACCCTACTGCACCCTTTTTCACACAACCTGTGAACATTTTGGTTGAGTCAGGTAGCTGTCAGACGGAGTAAATTTGGATGGCCCGTATTGCAGGCGTCAACATCCCGGATAACAAACATACTGTTATCTCTTTGACCTATATCTTTGGTATCGGTCAAACCAAGGCACAGCAAATTTGTGCAGCAACTGGCATTGCGCCAGATGCAAAAATCAAGGATCTCAGCGAGGAGCAGGTTGATCTGCTGCGCACCGAAGTGGGCAAGTCAAACACTGAAGGTGACCTGCGTCGTGCGGTCAACATGAACGTCAAGCGTCTTATGGATCTTGGTTGCTATCGTGGTCTGCGTCACCGTAAGGGCCTTCCGGTCCGTGGTCAGCGCACCAAGACCAACGCTCGTACCCGTAAGGGTCCGCGCAAGCCGATCCGTAAGTAATCGCGAAGGAATATACAGATATGGCTAAGCCTGCTGCTCGTGTACGTAAGAAAGTCAAAAAGACAGTGGTTGATGGGATTGCCCACATCCACGCGTCTTTCAACAACACCATCATTACCATTACCGACCGTCAGGGCAACGCTCTGAGCTGGGCGACATCTGGTGGTTCCGGTTTCCGTGGTTCGCGTAAAAGCACCCCCTTTGCAGCCCAGGTTGCAGCGGAGCGTGCTGGTCAGGCTGCTTTGGAATACGGCTTGAAAAACCTCGACGTTAATGTGAAGGGCCCAGGCCCGGGTCGTGAATCGGCTGTTCGTGCTCTGAACTCTTGTGGCTACAAGATCAGCGGCATCACCGATGTCACCCCCATCCCACATAACGGCTGTCGCCCGCCTAAAAAGCGCCGCGTGTAACCAGGAGACGGAAATGGCTAGATATATTGGTCCCAAATGTAAACTGTCTCGTCGCGAAGGCACTGATCTGTTCCTCAAGAGCGGCGCTCGCGCTCTTGAATCCAAGTGCAACCTGGAGAGCCCTCCTGGTGTGCATGGTCAGCGTCGTGGTCGTCTCTCTGAGTACGGCACCCAGCTGCGCGAGAAACAAAAAGTACGTCGTATCTACGGCATTCTTGAGCGTCAGTTCAGCAACTACTACAAGGAAGCTGCCCGTCTGAAGGGCGCGACCGGCGAGAACCTGCTGCAATTGCTCGAGCGTCGTCTGGACAACGTTGTATACCGTATGGGCTTCGGCTCTACTCGTGCCGAGTCACGCCAGCTGGTCTCTCACAAGGCTATCAGCGTCAATGGCAAGACCGTCAACATCGCTTCTTTCCTGGTATCCCCGGGTGACGTAGTCGCTGTTCGCGAAAAGGCCAAGAACCAGCTGCGTATTGGCGGTTCCTTGGAGCTGGCAGCACAGCGCGGTCAATCCGAGTGGTTGGAAGTGGATGCAGCCAAGAAGGAAGGTGTCTTTAAAAGCCTGCCCTCACGGAGTGATCTGTACGCCGACATCAACGAAAACCTGATCGTCGAGCTTTACTCCAAGTAAGTGACAGACAGCATAAAGGTGCCCCCATGCAAAGTTCGGTTACCGAGTTTCTAACACCACGTCATATTGACGTACAGGAAACCTCACCCACGCGCGCCAAGATTACTCTTGAGCCGCTGGAGCGTGGTTTTGGCCATACCCTGGGCAATGCGTTGCGTCGCATTTTGCTCTCCTCCATGCCCGGTTGTGCCGTGGTAGAGGCGGAAATCGACGGCGTTTTGCATGAATACAGCGCCATCGAAGGCGTACAGGAAGATGTCATCGAGATCCTGCTGAACCTGAAAGGTTTGGCGATCAAGATGCACGGCCGTGATCATGTGACCCTGACCCTGTCCAAAAAAGGGCCGGGCCAGGTGACTGCAGCTGATATTCAGCTGGATCACGATGTCGAGATCATCAACCCTGATCACCTGATTGCTACCTTGTCTGACAATGGTGTGCTGAACATGAAAATAACCGTGGCCCGTGGCCGTGGTTATGAGCCCGCTGATTCTCGTCAATCTGACGATGATGAAAGCCGCTCCATCGGCCGATTGCAGCTGGACGCGACTTATACCCCGGTTCGCCGTGTGGCATATGTTGTTGAAAGCGCCCGTGTTGAGCAGCGTACCAACCTCGACAAGCTGGTTATTGACCTGGAAACCAACGGTACGCTGGACGCTGAAGAAGCCATCCGCCGTGCTGCGACCATCCTGCAACAGCAGTTGGCCGCCTTCGTTGACCTGAAAGGTGAGCACGAACCCGTTGTTGAACAGCAGGAAGACGAGATTGATCCGATCCTGCTGCGTCCGGTTGATGACCTTGAGCTGACTGTACGTTCAGCCAACTGTCTGAAAGCCGAAAATATTTACTATATTGGCGATCTGATCCAGCGTACCGAAGTGGAACTGCTGAAGACTCCCAACCTGGGCAAGAAATCCCTGACCGAGATCAAGGACGTTCTGGCCTCACGGGGTCTGTCACTGGGTATGCGTCTGGACAACTGGCCGCCTGCAAGCTTGAAGAAGGACGACAAGGTTTCGGCCTAATCGTCTCGACACCGAGGAATTGAGAGATGCGTCATCGTAAAAGTGGTCGTCACCTGAGTCGGACCAGCTCACACCGTAAGGCCATGTTCCAGAACATGGCGGTGTCGCTGTTCGCGAACGAACTGATCAAAACCACTCTGCCCAAGGCCAAGGAATTGCGCCGTGTAGCTGAGCCTTTGATCACCCTGGCGAAGGAAGATACCGTCGCCAATCGCCGTCTGGCATTTGACCGCACCCGCAGCAAAGAAGCTGTTGGCAAGCTGTTCAATGACCTGGGCAAGCGTTATGCAGACCGTCCCGGCGGGTATGTGCGTATCCTCAAGTGCGGTTTCCGCGCTGGTGATTCTGCGCCCATGGCCTACGTCGAGCTGGTTGATCGCCCTGATCTGGCTGCTGCCAGCGAAGAGTGATAGCAAAGCGTTAGAAAAAACCGGACCTAGTGTCCGGTTTTTTTGTGTCTGTGATTTGAGTTCAAGAGATAGATGCTAGGTGTATTCACTATTGAGGTGTGCTGGAAAACCGATAGCCCGCTACATGACACGCTACCAGCCATCCATGGGGCTCGTCGGCGCACGTCCCTGTGCGCCGACGGTCATGCAGCGGGCTATCGGTTCCACAGCAGGCGGGATTAGTGCTACCTGCGTGTGATGATTGTTATGAGCGCGGAGTTAGCGCACTGGTCCTATACGTCCGCCCGGATCAGACCGTCGATGGCAGGGATGCCATCGCCGAGCTACAGGGACGTACTCGCAGCGTGTCTGAGTAGGGCGGTCGTATAGGACCAGTGCTGGCACGGAGCATCAGAATCAAGATTCCGAGGCACCGCACTATAAGTTACGAACCGGTCAGCGATCCCGATCCCGCTCAAGCAAAGGCCCCAGGAATCGTCCGGTGTGCGAAGCCTCAACCGTGCTCACATGCTCCGGCGTACCAGTGGCGATAATGTAGCCACCCTTGGAGCCGCCCTCAGGCCCCAGATCCACCAGCCAGTCAGCCGTTTTGATCACATCCAGGTTGTGTTCAATCACCACCAGGGTGTTGCCGTGATCACGCAGGCGATGCAATACATCGAGCAACTGCTGAATATCCGCAAAGTGCAGGCCGGTAGTCGGCTCGTCGAGGATATACAGTGTCTTCCCAGTGTCGCGCTTGGACAGCTCGCGCGCCAGCTTGACGCGCTGAGCCTCACCGCCTGACAACGTGGTCGCTGATTGGCCAAGGCGGATATAGGATAGCCCCACATCGATCAAGGTCTGTAGCTTGCGCGCCAACGCCGGGACGGCTTCGAAGAACTCGCGGGCTTCTTCGATGGTGAAATCGAGCACCTCGTGAATGTTTTTGCCCTTGTACTTGATCTCCAGGGTTTCACGGTTGTAACGCTTGCTCTTGCACACATCACAGGGCACGTAGATGTCGGGGAGAAAGTGCATTTCTACCTTGATCAGGCCATCGCCCTGGCAGGCTTCGCAGCGTCCGCCTTTGACATTGAAGGAGAACCGGCCAGCCTTGTAACCGCGCGAACGGGCTTCCTGGGTACCGGCGAACAATTCACGGATCGGGGTGAACAGGCCGGTATAGGTCGCCGGGTTGGAGCGGGGCGTGCGGCCGATCGGGCTTTGATCGATATCCACCACTTTGTCGATATGCTTCATACCGTCAAAGCTATCGTAGGGCGCCGCTTCCAGCGTGGTAGCGCCATTCAGTTCCGTGGCGGTAATTGGGTAGAGGGTATTGTTGATCAAGGTTGACTTGCCAGAGCCGGACACGCCGGTCACGCAGGTCATCAGGCCAACGGGGATCTCGAGGTTGACCTTGTGCAGGTTATTACCGCACGCGCCTTTGAGTCGCAGCCATTTGTCTTTCTGTGGAGGGTTGCGCTTGGCCGGCACTGGAATCTTGACCTTCCCGGACAGGTACTTGCCGGTCAGGGACGCAGGATTGTTCATCACCTCTTCAGCGGTGCCGTGGGCGACAATTTCACCGCCGTGCACCCCAGCGCCAGGCCCTATATCCACTACGTAGTCGGCCAAGCGAATAGCGTCTTCATCATGCTCGACCACGATCACGGTGTTGCCCAGATCTCGCAGGTGAATCAGCGTAGAGAGCAACCGCTCGTTGTCGCGTTGATGCAAACCAATCGAAGGCTCGTCGAGAATATACATGACGCCCACCAGACCGGCGCCGATCTGGCTGGCTAGACGAATTCGCTGTGCTTCGCCGCCTGACAAGGTGTCGGCACTGCGGTCAAGCGACAGGTAATCCAGGCCCACGTTGACCAGAAACATCAGGCGCGCACGGATCTCCTTGAGAATTTTTTCGGCAATCTCTCCGCGACTGCCGTCGAGTGTAAGGCCGGCAAAATAAGCAGCGGCCTCCCCGACGGGGAGTGTTGTTACGCCGGGCAGATTGCGCTCATCGATAAAGACATGCCGAGCCTCGCGGCGCAGGCGGGTGCCGCTGCAGGAAGGGCAGGGCTGGGTGCTGAGGTATTTGGCCAGCTCTTCACGCACGCTCTGCGATTCGGTCTCGCGGTAGCGGCGCTCCAGGTTCGGTACTATGCCTTCGAACGGATGCTGGCGTTGGACGATATCGCCACGGTCATTCAGGTAGCGGAAAGATACTTTTTCAGTGCCGGTGCCGTGCAGGACCAGTTTGCGATGCTTGTCTTCCAGATCGCCAAAGGGCTTGTCCAGGGAAATGCCGTAATGGTCGGCCAGGGAACTGAGCATCTGGAAGTAATAGACGTTACGTCTGTCCCACCCGCGAATCGCACCTTCGGCAAGCGTCAGTTCACCATTGACCAGACGCTTGCTATCAAAGAACTGCTTAACACCCAGTCCGTCGCAAGTCGGGCAGGCGCCGGCGGGGTTGTTGAAGGAGAACAGGCGGGGTTCCAGCTCGCTGATCGAGTGGCCGCACTGGGGGCAGGCAAAGCGGGCGCTGAACGTCAGCTCTTCACCTTCTTCGCCGTCCATGGGGGCGACAATGGCAATGCCATCAGCCAGATTCAGGCAGGTCTCAAAGGACTCTGCCAGGCGCAGCTGCAGATCCTCACGCACCTTGAAGCGATCGACCACCACTTCGATAGTGTGCTTGCGATTCTTCTCCAGCGCCGGCGCTTCATCCAGATCATGGATGCGGCCATTGATGCGTGCACGCACAAAGCCCTGGGCGCGCAGTTCATCAAGCAGCGCCAGGTGTTCGCCTTTGCGTTCGCGCATGACCGGGGCCAGCAGCATCAGCTTGGTGCCCTCGGGCATCGCCAGCACCTGGTCGACCATCTGGCTGACGGTTTGCGCTGCCAACGGCAGGTCATGGTCCGGGCAGCGCGGCTCGCCGACGCGGGCAAACAGCAGGCGCAGGTAGTCGTAAATTTCGGTAATGGTGCCCACGGTAGAACGCGGGTTGTGCGAGGTGGATTTTTGCTCGATGGAAATCGCCGGCGACAGGCCTTCGATATGGTCGACATCGGGCTTTTCCATCATCGATAGAAACTGCCGGGCATAGGCCGAGAGCGACTCGACGTAGCGGCGTTGGCCTTCGGCATAGAGCGTATCAAAAGCCAGGCTCGATTTGCCCGAGCCCGAGAGGCCGGTAATCACGATCAATTTGTCGCGCGGCAGATCGAGGTCAATGTTCTTCAGGTTGTGGGTGCGCGCCCCACGGATCGAAATGGTATCCACAGTACATTTACCCTACGGCCAGCAAAGCAGAGCAGTATACGTTGTCCAGCACCGGCCCGGCAAAACACCGGGCAACAAACTGATGACAGGTGAAGCTCGCTTTGCAACTAGAGATGTCCGTTTCTGCTTGTGCCGAGCAGCATGTTAGAATCCGTTGTTTTTCGCGGCGCCTTGACTGTGCGCCCACTCCAACCACCATCCATCAGGAAATGCCATGCACCAGGCTGATCGCATGACGTCCGCCGAGCAGCGCGCCGCTGGCTCGTTGGCCGCCGTATTTGCTTTCCGCATGCTCGGTCTGTTTATGGTGCTGCCGGTACTGGCGACCTATGGTGGTTCGCTGCCCGGCGCCACGCCTTTACTGATCGGTGTGGCAATCGGCGCCTATGGTCTGACCCAGGCTTGTCTGCAGATTCCCTTTGGCATGTTGTCTGATCGTATTGGCCGCAAGCCGGTGATCATTGGCGGGCTGCTGCTGTTTGCGCTGGGTGGGTTGGTCGCAGCGCAGGCCGAAAGCATGCAAGGGATCATCGTCGGACGCGTTATTCAGGGCGCCGGCGCGATAGCCGCAGCGGTCATGGCGCTGGTCGCTGATCTGACCCGTGAGCAACACCGCACCAAGGCGATGGCGATGATCGGCATGAGCATCGGCGTATCTTTCGCAGTGGCGATGGTCGCGGGCCCCGTGATTGCCGCGCGTGCCGGACTGGAAGGGGTGTTCTACAGCACCACTGGGTTGGCGTTGGTTGGCATGGTACTGGTGATCTGGGTAGTGCCGGCGCCCCAGCAAGCGCTACGCCACCGGGAGGCCGGAGTGGTGCGCAGCGCCTTTCTGCCGAGTTTGCGCAACAAGGATCTGCTGCGGCTCAACTATGGTATCGCGGTGCTGCACGCCATTTTGATGGCCAGCTTTGTCGCCATTCCCCTGGCGTTGCAGGAGCAGGCCGGGCTGCCCCGCGAGGAGCACTGGTGGGTTTATCTGTCTGCACTGTTGCTGTCCTTTTTTGCGATGGTGCCCTTTATTATTTATGCCGAGCGCCAACGGCAGATCAAGCGGGTGGTGCTCGGCGCTATTGCGTTGCTGGCGTTGGTGCAACCGGTGATGTGGCTGGGTATGGGTTCGCTGCCCTGGCTGGTTGCGGCCATCGTGTTGTTCTTTGTCGGCTTCAATCTGCTTGAGGCGACGCTGCCGTCGCTGCTCAGCAAGATCGCTCCGGCGGGCGGCAAGGGCACGGCGATGGGGGTGTATTCCACAAGCCAGTTTGCCGGTGCGGCGCTTGGCGGTGTGATCGGGGGAGCGGTTTTTGGCGCCTGGGGTTTGGGCGGTGTTTTCCTATGCTGTGCGCTACTCGCGGTTTCCTGGTGGGCGATTGGTGTTACCATGAGTGAACCACCTTATGTAACAAGCTACCGCCTGCCGTTGTCCCTGGCGTTGGTTGGCGATGAGGCGTTGCCCCGGCGGATTCTCGCGGTTCCAGGGGTAGCAGAAGCGGTGGTTGTGGCCGAAGAGGCTGCAGCCTATCTAAAAGTCGATACACAGGTACTGGACCGTGAAGCGCTGGATCGGGTTATCAACCCGGCCTGAACCGGACCCTACCTCAGGAGAAAAGCACCATGGCCAGAGGCGTCAACAAGGTAATTTTGATCGGTAATGTCGGTGGCGACCCAGAAGTTCGCTACCTGCCCAATGGCAACGCCGTTGCCAACATCACCCTCGCCACCAGTGATAGCTGGAAAGACAAGCAAACTGGCCAGCAGCAGGAACGTACTGAGTGGCACCGCGTGGTGTTCTTTGGCCGTATCGCTGAAGTGGTCGGCGAATATGTGCGCAAGGGCTCGAAGATGTATATCGAAGGCCGCCTGCAAACCCGCGAGTGGGAAAAAGATGGGGTAAAGCGTTACACCACGGAAATCGTCGTGGATATCGGCGGCCAGATGCAATTGCTTGATGGCAAGCCGCAGGGTGGCGAACAGGGCATGGCCCCGCGTCCGCAACAGCAGCAACCGGCTCCGCAGCAGCAACCCGCGCAGCAGGCACCCCAGCAGGCGACGCCGGATTACGACAGCTTTGATGATGATATTCCGTTCTAAATTATACCTGAGAAAGAAATGTAAAGTTTCTTTGGTTAAAGCCCCGTTATAAGGGGCTTTTTTTGTTTTTAAGGTGGTAAAAAAAGTAAGCTTATTTCTGGAATTTATAGGTTTATGCTATACCTTGCAAAAGGGTCAAGTTTTGGGTGCGGCAAATGGTTAATCAGTACGCAGTAAATGTATTCGTAATGGACAGCGGAGAGAGATACTGCCATGTGGTGGATCGGAGGTCTGGTTTGCCCCTATACCACCCGAATTTGTATCTCACGACCAAAGTCCGACCCACCAGTTCCTCAGCGACAGTGCAATCTGCAGCGTCGCACCTCGTAGTGTTATTGAGGTTTTTAAAGTCAAGCAATATCGATCTTGAGCACCGGATATTCAAGCTTGAGTTCCTGACAGAGCATGAATTAGACGCCCTGCGGGATTTTTGTCAGATCAAGTTCAAGGGAAGCGTCGCCTCAGAGCACAATGTATGGGTGCTTGCATTGAAAAAAAACAAACGCAGTCACCAGAATGTGGTGCAGAAAAACTCGCAGCACTCCCGCCTGACTACGGCCGCGCTTTATATTAAGTGGCTCTCCAAGCACCTGTTAATAGATCTGAGTAATGAAGATGCAAAGAAAATCGATAATGTCGCAGGCCAGATCAAAGCTCTTCGTCCAACAAATGGAGGTCGCAATGTATTGCGGATTGAAGATCGAGCGCTTGATGAGATGCAAGTCCGTGTACTGCTGGAAATCATCAGTATTGGGTCTGATTTCAATCCCTTTCAGCCTGATGTTCAGCGCAGGAACCGCCTGATAATCTTACTGTTACTGTACAGTGGGATTCGTGCGGGTGAGCTGCTGAGCATTAGGATTTCTGACATAAATCAGACTTCCGTTGCTGGGATGGACGCCACCCTCATGATTGCACGACGTGCGGACGAAAAGGGTGACCCGAGGATACGGGAGCCCAACGCAAAAACCCAAGATCGCAGGCTGCCTCTTCGAGCCACTCTTCTTAAAGAAATATATGACTACATACGCCTAGATCGTCGTCATGTACCAAATGCTCGGAAAAACGATTTTCTTTTCGTGACACATAAGGCCGGGCCGACGGTGGGACAGCCCATTTCTATTTCTTCTTATCAGAAAATGATGTCAGTACTTGCTTCTGCCGCGCCGCGCTTAAGCGGTCTGACCGGGCACATGTTTCGCCATACCTGGAACAATCACCTCTCGGAGAAGTTTGATCTTGTGGATGAGCGCCCCACTGAAAAAGCTAAGCAGGATCAAGAGCAGGTGCGCTCTTACTTGATGGGTTGGAAGCAAGGGTCAGGGACTTCAGCAATCTACAACGGCCGATTTATCACAAAAAAAGCAAATCAGGCTGCGCTAGAACTGCAAGCTTCAAGTGGCACGCGCAAGCCGGAGAATCTCGATGAAAAATAATGACTTATCGACGACTCCAATCGTCCTTCTTGGAGAGGGTGATGGCGGGAAGGTTCTAGCGAGAGCGAAAGGCTATTCCTTTCGTCTTTACGATGATCAATGGATACTGGATAAAAACACCACCGTATATTTACGCAAATTTCGAAGATACATTTCGGGCCATGTATTGGATGGGTTCCTGAAAGCTCTCTCGTTCTTCGCGAGGAATCTGTCGGCAGGACATACTGCCGAATGCGCTGACCGCTTTTTGCATTTCCTTAAAACCACTGGTGCCGAGGAGATTACCGAAGTAGCTTTGATTAATTATCGAGCGTCGCTGACACCCGATAAGGAATCATACCTTGGAAGAATGCGAACGCTGTTGCGTAAATGGCACCAGCTTCAGTATCCGGGAGTAACGGATGAAGTCATTCAGCTTCTGGATCAGTGGCGACTCAAAGGGGCCCCAAAGGGAGAAGTGATTAAGCGGCTGGATCCAGTTGTGGGGCCTTTGACGGAGATTGAACTTCAGGCCTTCAACGAAGCTGTGGTAGGGGGGTTCGAGCTGGGTAGGATAACGTTGAAAGAACTCGCCATTTGCCTCGTTATCAGCAACACCGGGCGTCGACCCGTGCAAATATCTCACCTCCGCCTATGCGACGTCATGTCCAATCAGAATCAAAAAGGCGAACCACTTTACGTACTAAATATTCCCCGCGCTAAACAGCGTGCCGATTTCAGGACGTACTTTAAGGCGTTTGCTATCTCTCAGGACTTATTTGCTGTCATTCAAGCGCAGGCTAAGCTTGCCGCCCTCGAAGCAGAGCATTGTTTAGGGTTTAAACTGCAAGATAGAGATCGCCAACAGATCCCACTTTTTCCTAATCTCAAGGCTATCTCTTGCGTGCAATCTCCTGATGAGTTTCGTCGGTTGATTCAGACAGATATGCTGCATATTCGCCGTTTAGAGGTCACCAGGACGATTCAAGGCGTTGCCTCTCGCTTGGGAATTCGTTCAGAGCGCACAGGAGAAACGCTGAACATTACCTCTCAGCGCTTTCGATACACTACGGGCACGCGTGCCGCGCGGGAAGGGTTTGGGGTGCTTGTTATCGCGGAAATACTTGATCACTCTGATACACAGAACTCGGGTGTGTACGTTAAAAATATTCCTGAGCACGCGGAGCGGTTGGATGAGGCAATTGGATTTCAGCTCGCACCTTACGCTCAGGCTTTTGCTGGTGTGCTGGTGGACTCGGAGAAATATGCTCAACGTGGCGATGATGTAACCAGTCGGATCAGAACAGGAGAGGGGCAAGGCATTGGAACGTGTGGCGAGCATGGATTTTGTGGTTCAAATGTCCCAATTCCCTGCTACACGTGCATGCATTTCCAGCCCTGGGTAGATGGCCCCCATGAGGAAGTTTACAAAGACTTGACTGCTGAACGGGTCCGCATAAAAGATGTTACCGGAGACTTGCAAGTGGCGTCCGTTCTGGATCGCAGTCTCCTCGCGGTAGCCGATGTAATAACCCGATGTCAAAAGCGTCGGGAAGAGTTAAAACAGGAGCAGGGGTCCACTAATGCCTGAGATTATTGCCTTCAAGTCCCGGCCCGAAGCTCGTGCTGAGGAAAATCTCGAGGCGTTTATCAAGATGTGTCGCACGGAGTTGACAGTGTTTGGTTCCAGTCTCGATTGGAATGCGGTCACTTGGCCAAAGGTTCAGACATTTGCAAAACTAGGAGTCATTACGCGCAAGCCAGACACAGATGAGGTCATGGATAAGGATTTCATCCAGTTTGCAAAGGCTTATTTTCGATACCAGCAGGGGCACAAGCCTACTGGAAGCAGAAACGAGGGACGTGCTTTAAGAGCGCTGGAGTCGGCGCTGCTTCAAGTGAACGGGAGTGGGCATATCTCCGACGTATCAATGGTTGTGCTCGATGAAGCTATAAAGCTCGGGGCTGAGTACTACTCTAAGGGTGTCAGCTATCACTGCGGGCGCGAGCTGGAGCGCCTCGCTAACTTTATTTCGGCACATAAGCTCACTGCGCGTGATGTCTCCAATTGGAGCAGTCCGATTCGCAGGCCTGAAGATACGGTAAGGACTGGCGCGGCGGCTAAAAAAAACCGTGAAAAAAAGCTCCCTAACGAAATGGCGCTGAACGCACTGACAGAAATTTTCTCAAACAATCCAGACAATGAACGGGACATTTTCACGACATCTGTGTTTGCTCTGCTGATGTCCGCCCCTTCCCGTATTTCGGAAGTTTTATCTTTACCAGTCGACTGCGAGCATATCGAAAAAGACCGAAAGGGAATTGAGCGTTATGGTTTGCGCTTTTGTTCAGGCAAAGGCTATGGCGGTGACATAAAGTGGATTCCGACCGAAATGGTAGGCATTGCGAAGCAGGCGGTCGCACGAGCAAAAGCACTTTCGGAAAACGCTCGGAAGCTCGCAGCATACATAGAAACGTACCCAGCGGCCTTTTATCGGCATTCAGACTGCCCGAGGGTGGCTGATGATACTCCGCTTACTATGGAGCAAGCGGCTCAAGCTCTCGGATTGAACCATGGAGTTCGCAGAGATGCGCAAACATCGCTTTTTGGTCGAAAGCTAGCGACTAAGGACAGTGTGCATACGCTCAATAGCCTGTGGCTACACACCTTGGAGCGCTTGCCTGAACAGTTTCCATGGTTCGATAAAGAAAAGGGAATTAAGTACAGCGGCGCATTGTTTGTGCTCAACAAAGCTCAACTGCATACATCGAAAGCCACGATGCCAGTAGAGTTATTCAAGCCCACAAACAACTTCTTCAACAATGATTTAAGCCCTCGTGAATCACTCACAGAGTATCCACATAAGAGCATTTTTGATCGTCATGGATGCTATGACGAGCACGGAAACCGTCTCAAAATGACATCGCACCAGGCGCGTCACCTGCTAAACACGATCGCACAGCGAGGTGGTCTCTCAAATCTTGAAATCGCCAAATGGTCCGGGCGAGCGGATGTGAACCAAAATCGCGTTTACAACCACATGACAGAGTTTGAGATGATCGCTAAAGCCGAGCAATTGGATCCGGACAGACAATTGTTCGGACCAACAGGTGAAGCTTCTAAAAATATTCCTGTGACCTCTCTGGAATTTAATTCTTTAGAGCAAGCGCCCGTCCACATTACCGAGTATGGTTTTTGTGTGCACGACTATACGATGAGCCCGTGTGAAAAATACCGTGACTGCATCAACTGCTCAGAGCATGTTTGCATCAAAGGCGACACGCAAAAACTGGAGCGCATCAAGGGGCGACTGGCGAAAACAGAGAGGCTGTTCGCTTTGGCGAAGCAAGCGATGGAAGAAGGCGACATGGGCGCGGACCGCTGGTACCAATACCATGAAAAGACTGTTAACCGGCTTCGGGAGCTAGTCAGCATCATGGAAAACCGAGAGCTTGAAGATGGCGCGCAAGTCAGGCTCCGCGGCAATGACTTTAGCCAGTTACGCCGTGTTGCGGAGAAAAAGTCTCTGGAGCTGAGTTTGGAGAAAAGCGGTACTAAGCTATCTGAGCAAAAAATACTCAGCGAAATGGTAAATTCGCTGGGAGGCAAGCTTGGCTAAGCATCTGACTCCCGCCAACATCAAGACAATCGTAAATCTGATCCGTGGTTGGGAGGAGTCTAAGATCACTTGGCCAGCAATTTGCGAAGCCGTTGAGTACCAAATCGGAAGCCGGCCAACTAGACAAACTCTAAATGCTCACGAACCCATCGTTGAAGCTTATCACGCAAAGAAAGCAATACTGAAGGGCGAAGGCGTCGTTAAGCGTCGACCAGCTAGTCTTGGAATTGCAGCGTCCAGAATCGCGAATTTAGAAACCGAAAACCGAGAGCTGAAAGAGCAGAATCGCTTGTACAAGCAAAAGTTCACAATTTGGCAATATAACGCTTATAAATATGGGCTTTCGGAAACTCAGCTGAACGAGACGTTGCCTCGGGTGGATCGTGAAAGAACTGATGGTGAAACCCGTTAGTGACTGAAAGCCTAACGGTTACTTAGAATGATTTACGCATTCTGATGAGTGAAGCTTATCTGAGGCTGTTTCAAGCCCTTATCTCACCCGGCCTCAATAAGGTAGTTGCGTTTTAAGCTACGCGCCCATGGCTTGGTTAGTGGGTTGCTGCTAGGGCTTTGCGTAAGCTTCTTCAAGGGGGGATACTAGGTTAGGATCCTGCTAGCCAGCCCATCCAGCCGCTCCTTGGTCTTTCCCCAACCAGGCATAACTTGTCCCATAAGCCGGTAAAACTGCTCACTATGGTTATGCTCAGCTAGATGACAAAGCTCATGCAGAATGACGTAGTCAATACACTCCCGCGGTGCCTTGACCAGATGCGGGTTCAGAGTGATGCGACCATTGGGTGAGCAACTGCCCCATTGGGTCTGCATGCTCAGAATCCTTAACTGCGGCTTTTCCGTGACCCACAATGCCTGCTCCATAACGGCCTCTAGCCGCCTGGTAAAGTTTTCCTTTGCACGCACCCTGTACCAGTCCGAAAGCAAGTCGCGTACCTTGTCGGCGTTCCTTTTGCGTAAACTGACTTCCAGCTTGCCGCGCAGGAGTTTCACGCCTTGCACCTGGTCAGGAGCTTCAATGACTTTCAGCAGGTACTGTTTACCCAGGTAGAAATGGGTTTCGCCACTGACAAAACGCCGCGGGGTTATATGCTCGAGCTGCTGGCGGAACTCTCGCAGTTGCTGGTAAATCCAACGGCCACGTTTTTTTACCGCGCACAGCACGGCTTCATTACTGGCATCCTCCGGGGCTGACACCACAATCCGACAGTCCGGGTGAACCTTGATCAGTATTCTGCCGGTTGCCTGTGGGCGCTTGACGCGCTCGAAGACAAGTTGCTCGTCACCGTAGCGAAAGTTGATGGGCTGTCCTCTGGGTCTGATCGACACGTTCATACTTACCGCACACCGTTCAAACCGACACGGGTGATCTGCACCACCATTTCCACAATTTTCTTGGCTTGATCCATGCCGCCGCCAATAGCTTTGCACTCTTGGAACATGCGTGGCAGCAGCTTCTTGCGGATGTCTGCTTCGATGTTCTGCGGATTGATTGAGTTCTCGGCAACGGCGATCTCGACTACCTGATCAATTTCAAATGCCAGCTTTATCCACTTGTCCTGGACCTGCTGATCCATCACGGCCAGCGCTTCAGACAATACCTTTTTGAATACGCCAAAGTAGGCCTGGGCGTGGCGGTTGCCAGTAAAAGCGTCCGGCATGTCGTCCAGGCGGCGCTCGCGTACCTGTTCTTCGAACTCGTGGAACAGCAGATACTGCTTCAGCGGATGGTCGAAGAGTTTTTCCGCCTCTTCAATCGCCTGGCGCAGTAGTTTAGAGAAGGACTCCTGTGCATAGGGATCATCGCGCAGTTCCTGCTCAATCATGCGTGTGATGCGAGTCTTGATGATGTCGGTTTCGTTGCGCGTCTTGTCTTCGTTCCAGTCTTCGGGCTTCTGCGACTGGCCCATCTTGCCAACCTCATACACACCCTGCGGGTCTTTTACGCCGACACCGACAACATGTTTATCCAGGAGCTTCTTCACCTGATCGGCATACTCGTCGTAGTCGACTTTTTCTCCGGCATCCTGTTGCACCAGTTGCCGCAGGCTGGATAGCTGCTTGACGGTTTCCTTGTAGTGGCGACGGTCGGCATCGGTGAAGCTTTTATCATCAAAGAAGGTAGCCGACTGCAAGGCTACCTTCAGGCAGCTGGCAAACGCTGTGAGAGCCTCGTAGAAGTCTTCCCGCACCTTCTGGTGTACATCCATCAGCTCGCCATGTCTCTCTTCAATACGGGGCACCAGAACCTGCCGCAGCTGCTCTATGTCGCTCTTGTTCCTGACCTGGTCGAAAATGGCCCATAGCTGCTTGTAAAGTTGAGGTAGCCGCTTGTACTCGGTGCTCATCTGGTTGTACAAGCCGGCAATGTCATTGATGTCGTAGCCGCCCTGGGTACGGGATGCCAGATCTTGATACTTCTGAATGGTGGTATCCAGCTCGGCCAGAATTCCGCGGTAGTCGATCAGAAGGCCAAACTTCTTCTGCGGGTGAAGGCGGTTGACCCGTGCAATCGCCTGAATCAGATTGTGTTCCTTGAGGGGCTTGTCGATGTACAACACCGCATTCTTTGGCTCGTCGAAACCGGTCAGCAGTTTGTCCACCACAATCAGCATTTTCAGCGGGTCTTGGGCATCGGCAAAGCGCTCAATCAAATGCTTGGTATAGCTCTGCTCATCCTGACTCCCCACGTTTGCCTTCCACCACCGGGATACTTCCGGGCTGGCCGCTTCATCCACGGCGGTATTGCCTTCGCGGGTATCGGGCGAGCTCATTACTACGGCAGCTTCAAACAGGTTGGCCTCGTCCAGATACTTCTTGTACTTGATGGCTGAAGCCTTGCTGTCGCAGGCCAGTTGACCCTTCAGCCCATCGTCGATGTTCTTCACAAAGTGGTTGGCGATATCCAGCGCAATTAGACGTATGCGGTCATCTACACCGTACAGCTCGCCTTTCTTGGCAAACTTGCGCTTCAGGTCTGCCTTCTGCTGGTCTGTCAATCCTTCGGTGATCCGTTCGAACCAGCTGTCGATGGCGCGTTCATTAACTTCCAGATCGGGGATGCGCTCTTCATACAGCAGCGGTGTCACCGCTCGATCTTCCACAGCACGTTGCATGGTATAGGCATGCACGATGGGACCGAATTTGTTGGTGGTTTTATCGTCCTTGAGCAAGGGTGTGCCAGTGAAGGCGACAAAGGAGGCTTTGGGCAGGGCCTGCTTCATACGGATATGGTTTTCTCCGCCCTGGCTACGGTGGCCCTCATCGATCAGCACGATGATGTCGCTGCTGCTGTTCTGACATTCTGGCAACCGGGTAGCCGAATTGAATTTCTGGATCAGCGAGAAGACGATCCGTTCGGAGCCCTTGCCAATCTGTTCTGCCAGACGTTTGCCTGAGGTGGCCATGGCAGCTTCACGGTCTTTCTTGTCAGCCAATTCACCGCCTGAGGCAAAGGTTTTGCTCAGTTGGTTTTCTAGATCAACCCGGTCCGTAACCACAACTATACGACACTGCTTGAGGCTGTCATGCAGGATTAGCGCCTTGCTAAGAAATACCATGGTGAAAGACTTGCCGGACCCTGTGGTGTGCCAGATCACACCGCCCTCACGCCCGCCATCCGGGCGACGAGTGTTGATACGTTCGATCAGCCGCTTGATACCAAACACCTGCTGATAGCGGGCAACGATTTTTCCGGCCTTCTTGTCGTATAGAGTGAAAAAGCGTGTCATTTCAAGCAGGCGGGCAGGGCTCAACAGACTGATTAACAGCCTGTCCTGGCCGGTTACCGCGAGATGGCCCGCAGCGGTCAGGCTGTCATACCAAAGCCGGTCAGCGGCTGGACGATAGTCGAACAGGCTGGCCAACTCGGACTCACCCAGCGTGTGGTTTTTGACCGCATACATTTCGGCGTCGGAAATATCTTCCTCCCGCCAGGTAGCCCAGAACTTTGCAGGTGTACCGCATGTGCCGTAGCGTCCGTCCGTTCCGTTTACCGACAGCAGCAACTGGCTATAGGCGAAAAGCAGCGGTATCTCATCGTGGCGCTGGTTGCGCAGGCTTTGTGAGATACCCTCGTCAATGGTCGGGCCCTTCTTGGCGTTTCCATCAGGGCGTTTGGCTTCAATCACCACCAATGGGATACCATTTACAAAGCAAACGATGTCGGGTCGACGGTTCTCCACCCCACCCGAGCGGGTAATGCTGAATTCTTCGGCAAACACAAAGCTGTTATTGGCCGGGTTGTGCCAGTCGATTAGAGCGATGGTCGGGTTGGACTTCTTGCCGTCCACAAACTCAGTAACGGAAATGCCGTAGAGCAGATGGTTGTACAGGCGCTCATTAGCGGCCTGTAGTCCTTCGTTGAGCGGCGGGCTGCATACCTCGGCAATAAGATTGTCGATGGCTTTGTCCGACAGGGAGCAGGTTTTACCAGCCACGCTGTAGGTACGCTTTTGGAGTGCCTGCCGCAGCAAACCGCGCAGCACTACTTGGTCAGCTTTGCCATCACGCGCAGCCAATGCTTGTTTCGGGGGCAAAAATTGCCAGCCCAAATTGGCGAGTAAGGCCAATGCCGGCAGCTTGGCGCTGTATTCTTCCTGAAACTTTGGGGTGTTGTGATTCACACTCAATCCCTGTTGTTAGTGAGTTGCACCCAGCTTACCTGGCCAGATACGTTCGCATATTGTCCGATAAAGCTCTTGCCTGATTTCAATATCCTGCTTTTTGAACACCGTATGCGCGGTAAACGCCAGGTTGTGCTTGCGAACCAGCGCTTGAAAATTCGGGTTGTTCTCGTACGCCAACGGGCTTAGCGACTTCACCAAAAGGTTTTCTTTGATGTAATGAGGCTGTTTGTCCTGGTAGGGTAAATCTCCGTAAGACTGATTCGTACCGCGCGGCAACAACACCAAGTCACCCAGTCGGTTGCGGTAGTTCTGGAACTCGTGCTCCTGCTCGAATTCGTCCTTGTGGCGGAAAAATTTATCTGCCCAGATATGTTCTACTTCGAAGGGTCTGCCGCTGGCGGGCTCATAGTAGGTGGCAAAATTGGTACTCATTCCGGCCTGCTGTTCGCACCAGGCCGTCATGCGGGCGAGCATAAACTTCACAAATCGCCTGTTTTGGCCGTGCATACGGAACTTGTCCATGCCCTCAAAAGACTCTTTCATATCGGCGAGTTTTTGCGTTAGTAAAGCGTGAATCTCTGGCAGATCTAACCCTCGCAGCTCTTTCACCAGGCTATACATGGTGTAGCGGATAGAGCTGGCGGAGAAATTACGGAAGTTGATGGAGCGCCGCACGACAAAGGTTTCGATGTATGAAGCCACAGCACTGATCTTGGCGTCCACCGTGCTGTCATCGTCCTCGGTATTCAATGCCGCTAGCATCAATGGATAGCTGAGCGTTGGCGCAATACCCCAGCGGCTGATGTAAAACACTGGTTCCAGCCCTGGTATTAAATCCCACTCTGCATCAAGGATGCGCAGGTAGGCTTTGAGATAAAAACGAAAATCTTTCTGCACAAAACTCACGAAGCTATCGCTTGTACTGGCATCCAGTCCAACTTTATCTAAGTTGTCGCGCACCCAGCTGTGAAAGCGCGTACCGATTTTTTCAAAGTCTTCGTTTTTTGAACCGGCCTTGCCGGGGCGGATGCTGTCGGCATAACGGGCACGCAACCAGGATTGAAAAAATCGCTGGTCTTCGTCTTTGTCGTAGGCTTTCAGCTGCAGCATGCTTTGCTTCCAAAGCTCGTTGGCCTTGTGCCGCTTGGCTGGCTGGTCGAACCGCGACAACACATAACCCTTGAGCATTTCCGAAGGGGTTAGGTTAAGGCCACGGTCGTTCATGGTTTCAAAAATGGTGTAGGCGTTCTCATCCGAGTAGGCAATGATTTCCACCATGATCACGTTGTACTTCAGCCAGTCGATAAAAAACGGAAAGGCATCGGTTTTCAGTTCTTCCGGAAAGGCCCGCACAATGTCCTGATAACGTTCGGCCATATTGCGAGTGGATTCGGAGGCATAGTCATCGGGCTGGCATTCGCCTTGATTAAACAGATTTTCCAGGCAGGGAATGCGTTCCTCTACCGTAATATTGAACGACTTACTGCCTCGAAGCTCTGAAAAAATCATCGGTTCGATTTTTTCGTAGAAGCCCTGTTCTTTCTGCAAATTGTGCAGGTAAATCAGAAACAGCGTCAGGGAGGTTAAGCGCTGCTGGCCGTCGATAATGCTGCGTTTGCCATCTTTGCTGCTGACCACGAAGGGTCCAAGGTAATAGTTGTTGTACTGCTCGCCCTGCTCACGCTTGTCGCCGGGGCTGTACTCGGCCAGAAAGGCCGAGGTCAAATCCGTTACCAGCTCTTCAATGTGCTTTTCGCCCCAGCTGTATTCGCGCTGAAAATAATCGACCGTGTACTTCTGCTGATTCAGCACATCGAACAGATTGCGGTGGCGAGCCTCAATTTTATTTTCCAGCTTGCTCATACAGCCTCCTTGCTCAGTTCAGGGAAACGCGTCGCTTGCCGGTCAGCAGCTGCTGCATCAGGGCTTTTTTCTCTAGCTTTAATGCATGAAGCTTTTGTTGCAGGGTAGTGATTTCCTGATCGGCGACGGATAGCACTGCGGCGATTTTTTGCTGTTCATCCATCGGTGGTAGCCTAAATGGAAAGCCACATAATGCATCGAATCCAACAGAATCGCGTACCGACCCTTGCGTACTTCCTGATATGCGCTGCATGGCTTCATTTGAACTCATCCAGTTCATAAAGTAATCACTGCTGAGAAGCTTTTCATTCACACTGAACACAACGTACATCGGGCTTAGCAAGCCCGCCTCATAACTATCTAATCGTGCAAACGAGCCGACATTGAGACGCGAAGGGTTGTAGCCATACTGTCCCCTTTTAACAACCTTGTAATTGCTTACATCATCGCTTGCGACACGTTTTGAAAACTGATCTTCTGGCAAAACAAAGCCGCTATGATTTGTTACACTCAGAACCCGTTCTATCGAGTTGCTCTTGTTTCGTGACTTTTCCTCGCGTAGAACAGTTTTTAAGCGTATGTCGCTCCACCTCCCACTAAACCTAAGACCATTATTATCAAGCAGTCGTTTTTTGCCGGTGAGCAGCTGCTGCATCAGGGCTTTTTTCTGCTGATGACTGTTGGCCAGCAGCTGTTCGGTCGCGGTGATAGCCTTGTCCCAGGTGGAAAGGATTTTGGCGATTTTCTTTTGTTCAGGGAGGGGGGGAACTGGAATTGCGAATTTTCTGAGTGTATGTATTGAAAACTCACGTCTCGTGGTTCCGACCGTCAAGTTATCTATTTCACGTTGAGTTTTCTCTGCTAGCAGCTGCAATGCAATGTACGTGGAGTCATATTCCTTAGAGGGTCTAATCCTTGCTATCTCTCTAGCGATGTTGCCTAGGAATCCATTAGGTACTATTCCAACAGCCCCGATAGTTCCTTTAACTGAAATCAATACATCACCACCCTGTACACGGCTATTCGCGTACTTCTGTTCGATACCTTTCGAAGCGCGATGGAGTCTAGATGTGGCAATAGAATTTATATATTTAATGGGTACGATCGGAATTCCGTCCACAATATTTTCGCCAATCTGAACCACGCCATAACGAATAGGCGCCGCAGTCTCAGAGATATTCTCTAAGGCTATCAACCTCCACTCTTCAGGCACCATAACCCAGCTCCTCCAAATAATTCGCCATTTCGATTTCTAGTTCCGTCAGCTGGGCTTTTAGAAACTCACGCTCCGCACGCACCGCCATCAGGTCGATCTCTTCCTCTTCTTCAAAAGTATCGACATAGCGTGGAATGTTCAGGTTGTAGTCGTTTTCTTTGATCTCATCGAGGCTGGCGGCATAGGCGTATTTATCAACGCTGACTCTGGCCTTATAGGTGCCCAAAATTTTCTGAATGCTGGCATCGTCAAGCTGATTCTGGTTTTTACCTGCCTTGAAGTCGCGGCTGGCATCAATAAACAACACCTTGTCGTCGTTTTTGGTTTTTTTGAACAGCATAATTGCTGCAGGGATGCCGGTACCGTAGAACAGCTTTTCCGGCAGGCCGATCACGGCATCGAGCAGGTTCTCATCAATTAACTGCTGACGAATCCGGCCCTCGCTGGAACCTCGGAATAGGACGCCGTTCGGCACGACAACACCCATGCGGCCGGTTTTGGGTTTCAGGGTTTCGATCATGTGCAGGATAAAGGCGTAATCGCCTTTGGTTTTCGGCGGTACGCCACGTCGGAAGCGGCTGAACTTATCGTGTTCAGCTTCGTCGTGGCCCCACTTGTCCAGGCTGAACGGCGGGTTGGCGGTCACGATATCGAACAGCATCAAGTCGCCGTTTTTATCCAGCAGCTTGGGGTTGCGGATGGTGTCACCCCATTCGATTTTGTGATTGTCTTCCCCGTGCAGAAACATGTTCATCTTGGCTAGCGACCAGGTAGAGCCAATGGCTTCCTGACCATACAGGGCGTAGTTCTTACTGTTGTGGTGGGCGCGTACCTTGCTACCGCATTTCATCAGCAAAGAGGCAGAACCGCACGCCGGGTCACAGATGCTGTCTCCCGGTTGGGGGTCAAGCAGCTCTGCAATCAGCTCTGATACTTCCGGCGGGGTATAGAATTCACCGGCTTTCTGGCCACCGCTGGCGGCGAAGTTCTTGATCAGGTATTCGTAAGCGTTACCAATCACGTCTAAGCTGCCGACGCGGCTGGGTTTGAGGTTCAGTTCGGGTTTCGCAAAGTCTTCCAGCAGATGACGTAGGATGGTGTTTTTCTGCTTTTCCTCACCCAGCTTGTCGGTATTGAAGGAAATGTCCTGGAACACGCTTTTGCCGGCGTCCTTGAGCTTTGTGCCGTTGGCTTCCTCAATGGCGTGCAGGGACTGGTCGATGCGCTCACCGTTGCCAGGTTCGTGGCGACGCTCATACAAATTGTAGAAGGAGGCGCCTTTCGGCAGCACAAAGCGCTCATTCTTCATCATTTCCACGATGAGCTCTGGCTCGTCGCCGTGCTGCGTCTGGTAGTCGTCATAGTGATCCTGCCATACATCCGAGATGTATTTGAGGAAGAGCATGGTCAGGATGAAATCCTTATAAGTATCCGCGCTGATGGTTCCCCGGAAGGTGTCGCAGGCGCCCCATAGGGCTTTGTTGATGCCGTCCTGATTGATCTTATCGTTCATGAGCTTGTCTCCATAAGTAAGTGCTGAAACATGCCCTGTAGCATGGTTTCACGGTTGTTTAGCAAGGCTTGTGTCAGCTGTTGTTCCTTTTCCCATAGCTCATTCAGGTGCACGATTTTCTTTTGAATGGTTATATTTGGAACTGCTAGTTCTAGTGATTTGGCCGCTTTGGTGCTGAGCATCACCAGGCTTGTGCCTTGACTGCCAGCTCCCTCGGATAGCATGTGCTGCATCTCGGGGCGATTAAGCGACCAGCAGATAAATTCTGGTAGCACCCCCGGCTTGGGGATGATGACGAGGAACTGGCTGGTAACCACTACGGGCAGATCAGACTTAGAATCTGGCATCAGGTAGGACGCACGAAAGTAGCCGCCTTTGGCACCCCGGGCCGGTAACAGCACCGCCCCGGGGTTTACGAAAGCCTTATCTTTTCCCTGCCAGTTAATCTGGGGTAGCTGATGGGCTCGCAGTTCTGTTGTGTAGGTTGCCTCCAGCACTCCACGCACGTCCTTTATCTGAGCCACATGGGCATTACCACCGGTTGAAATCTCCTCGACTTTCTCTCGGAAGGTAAAGCCAGTCCGAACCTCTGCTATGTCACCAAGAGCTTTTAGCCTAGTGGCTTTGCGCATGTGATGACTCCTTGACTTTTCTGACCCGCAGCATGCACCCATCAATCCGCCCGGTCTGAGGGTTCTCCAAGAATTCGACCTCGTTCCATCCGGTCTCCAGCGCAGTATTTACGAACCATTCCTTCACCGTGCAGGTCAGTTTTCTTTGAGTTTTGGCCAGCTGCTTGTTGTAGATAGCCAGGATACGATCAGTTGGGCATAGGAAAGCCTTAGCCTCGGTTTTATGTTCAGTAGGCTCTGGAAAAGCAAGCTGCTCTTTCTTTTGTCGCGGCGACGGTCTTGTGGCAAAGTCCATGACTTGGACTCTAGCTTGAATCAGTTGAGTGGTTTCGAGGATGAAAACCTCATTAATTCTTTTACTGGCTTGTGATGCTTCGTTTGTTTGGTATGCTTGATTCATTCAATCCCTCCATTGGTTTGTCTCAGAGTTGGTTTTGAATACGGCGACAGGCTGCCACCTGTCGCCGATCCGCCTTTTCAAAAAAATACAGTTAACCGCTAATGATTTGCTGCGGCCTGAGCATAATGCTCGCGGCCGCGCTTCCTGTCAATCAAAATATTGCAGTTATTCGCCTACTGTATTTGTGGGTTAGCAATTTCCGAGCCTGTACATTCTGTATTGGCCGATTGCATATGCCTCTTCCAGCAATGATTCAGAATTAAATGACTCAAGATCGAGATAAGGCTGAGGCGCCTGAAGGATGAGACCTGGCTGTACATCCGAGACACCCGGTCAGCGGAGGCAGGGAACAACGGTGGCTTCGAGGCTGGGATAATACGTTAAGGATTGAACTCCGCGATTGGCGGCAAGAGTAATGCGGGGTCGCAATTTAGCAGGCTAGCGATTCGGTATAGTTTCTCAACGGTAATATTCACTTCGCCTCGTTCAATACGGCCCATATAGCTGCGGTCGATATTGCAGGCAAGCGCCAAAGCATCCTGTGATATGCGACTAGTCTTTCTTTGCGCTCGGATTCGAGATCCCAGTGCTTTCGCCAGTGACTCCATATCTGCCTCAGCGCTATTTGAGGCAGAACTATCCTGTGTTTGCGGACACATCGGCCACGGATTATAATCCGTATTCCTTTGCTTCCTTTGGTTGCGCGCATGAAAACTGCCCCATTCACCTTCGATAGACGGCTTTACGAACTGCTCCAGGAAGAAGGGTTCTCGAAATTCACTACCCGTGATCTACGAGATGCCTATGCAAAGCGCTTCGCGGATGTGGACTTTAATCTTGGTGATGTACGTCTTTTCGTGTACGAGCAGATACGACGGATGCTACGTGCAGGCTGGATCACGCTTGATGAGGATCGACGTAAAAGAGGGCAGATCTACCATTTGCGAGCATGCCCTAAAAACTTGCGGCTTGAACTGGTCGACGGTGTTTTTGAGAAGAATCTCAAAGGCGTGGTTAAGGCAGAGCATGGCTCGTCTGCTGGCAAGGACTCAATCCGCTCTGCTCCATCGCTCAACACTGCTCAGCATTTGCAGAGTTTATTGAAAGAAGTCCGGCTCGATTTCCTGTCTGCAATGGGGGAAGCGGAGCGTTATAAGCAGCTTCTGGGTGACATGCCTGAATTGCGTGAAAAAGTTGAAGATGACTATCTTGAGGCACGGGATCGTAGTTCGCGGCTCCTAGGGCACCTCCGCGCCGTCGAGAAGACACTCAAAACGCTAGCAGCGACGCAATGACATCATCGCTCCGCAGATGGCAAAGTCGGTGCATCACAGGGGCGCTCGAGCAATTCAAAAGTTCTAGACACTTCTTCTGTCAGGCTACTCCTGGTGCGGGAAAGACTCGAATGGCGGCGGAATTGGCGCGCTGCCTTTTAGAGCAAGACAAGATCGACCTTGTACTGTGTTTTGCACCGTCGTGTCAGGTTGTTGAGGGCTTTCGTTCAACCTTTGAGCAGGTACTTGGCATGCGTCTGGATGGCCAGCTCGGTGCTATTGGCGCTGCGCACACATACCAGGCTATGGATTTCAGGGATGAAACATTCTGGCAGCTTTTAGACGACTACCGGGTATTCGCTGTCTTCGACGAGATTCATCACTGTGCTGGTCATGACCCGATTCTAAGCAATGCCTGGGGGCAGCAGATCTTGCAGCGCTTGCAGGATCAAGCAGTCTTCACCCTGGCGCTTTCAGGTACGCCATGGCGTTCAGACGACAGGGCAATTGCACTGGCCCGTTATTCCTCGCCAGAAGGGCAGCTGATCTGTGACTACCGGTATGGTTTGAGGGAAGCCATAGCGGACCGAGTGTGTCGCTCGCCCCGTATTACACTGCTCGATAACCAGCAGGTAAAGCTCACAGAGGAGCTGGCTACTGAGAGTTCTGTCAAGCTCTTCCCCAGCATTACGAAGCTACTCAGTGGCTCCCCAGTCACCTATGAGAGCCTGCTGCGTCACGACGAGGTGATCGACCAGCTGCTCAGGCTGGGATGCGCCAAACTGGATGCGCTTCGTCAAGCCAAACCGGATGCTGCTGGTCTCGTGGTTGCGACAGATATCGAACATGCCTATCAAATCGAAAAGGCTTTGCTAGGTAGAGGGGAACGCTGCTCGGTCGTGACGAACGAGACCCCGAACGCTCAGGAAGTGATCAACCTTTTTAGATCCAGCAACTGTAGTTGGATCGTCGCAGTGGGGATGATAAGTGAGGGAACAGACATACCTCGCTTACAGGTGTGTTGTTATCTCAGTCGAATCCGAACAGAGCTTCATTACCGGCAGGTACTGGGAAGGATCCTGAGGCGAACATCTGAAGTTGATGAACTTGCTTGGTTGTTCATGTTGGCTGAGCCGACTTTGCAGGGCTACGCAGAGCGAGTAGCTGAAGATCTACCAGAAGATCTTGCAGTGCTGAGCAGTGTGCAGTTAAGTGCCGGAGTGCCTGAAGGCTCTGCATCTGGGGGCACAGATGTTGGTGAAGCTCAGATGGGCCAGGTTCAAAAGCCTGCCCCCTCAGGCGGTGTAACCGACTGCCAGGATGTCACGGCTTTGGATAAGCCTAGCTACCACATCAGTTTTTCTCCGTATTACCGGGAATTATTGTTGGCGTGCTTCTGACCGTCGAAAGACTTTCCGCTCCACAGGGGCGAAAGAAATGGTTTTCCGAGCTTTTCGCATTTGCCCGGTAGCTTTCACCGCATAGCTGGCTCAGGTTTTCGCTTCAGCGTGCTGGATTGGTTTGAGCACTATGATGCCTTCGACTAAAGCTATGCTGACTAGATCACCCAGACCTACGCTCATTCCAGCTAAGGCGTCAGGCGGAAGCTCGACAAGCTCTTGATAGCCACTTCAACTGCTAGGGCCCTTAAGCCTCCCAAGGCTTAAATCGATCCTCATCTGTGCGCCATACTGTGGCCGAACGCGGCAAAATCAGCAGAGACAAGACATATTCGAACTGATCAGATGATACCTTCATCTCTCGGACAAAGGTCTCGGCTTCTGCATGTGGGAACCAGATCTTCGCTGGCAATTCGATTCCCCTACGCTCTTGTCTGACACTTGGGTCAGCAGCGAGAGAGCCAGATGGTATCTCGACAGCCTGCTTGCGTGTACGGAAGAAAACACCAGCTCGCGACGCTTTCTTACTTGAAAACGCCCACTGCATAAAGCCGTCGCGGGACAAAACCAGAACCGCATTCTCCTCGGTGTACTGAAGCCACTTCAAAACAGCGGCTGTCAGGGAGACACCGTAACGTTCAGCACAATAGCCTAGCAGCTCTAGGTCGACGGTGGAGGTGACCTGTGCCCTAAAATCATCCAGAGGCATGAGCAGGTAAGAGGCGAAGAGGTCCGCCTGAGCCTCAATTGTCTTGTCTTCCCAATCAAGCATGTCATCGCTACTGCACTGAAAGGCAGGCCTTGCCTGACGGTGCAGTATGTAATGTCCTAGCTCATGAGCCTGCGTAAAGCGTATGCGGCCTGGTGAGGCCATCGCACTGTTGAATAGCAGCATCCATTTTTTTCGCTCATCGTCTGGGAACAGTGCGCCATCAAAGCTTTTGATGTCGACCGGTGTTACCTCTGTGATCGGGTCCGGCCAGCCGAAGATGGTCGCTGCCTCCAGTGCCAGCATTGGAACGTCTACAGGAAATCTGCCGCCGTGTACGCTACCAACAACTTCCATGATTTTTGACAGCCGATTGGCTGCCCGCTGAGGTGTCCATACCTTTTCCTCGGTCATTATTTTCCCTTTTTGAAGGTTTCCAGAATCTTTCGCAGATGTTCCTTGGCATCCGGCTCCAGATTCTTGTACCCGCGAAAAAATGCATCGTCGAGATGACGCTCCTCAGGAGCACGCACATCCTCTTCGAAGAAGTACTGGGTCGCTACGCCCAGGACGTCAGCCAGAGCCGTGAGCTTCTCAGCTGATGGGCGTTGAGATTCACGGTTTTCCAGTTCCCAGAGATAGCTTTTACTCAGACCTGCCATGTCTGACAGCTTCTCTAAGGTAAGCCCGCGCTGCTTGCGCAGCTCACGTAGCTTCTCACCGAGCCGACTTGCCACGATCTCGCTCCTTTCTTTTGGTTATCAAAAAAATATTACCACGATTCCGAACAAAGTGTTTGACATTGCCGAATTTCGGAGTAGCGTAAATACAAAGTTCGCTATTCCGAACTTTTTGACAGGCTAGCCGATGTGCGCTGTAAGCGTGGTCGTACTGGCTTCATCTGATGCACATCCCCGGGGGGAACGGTATGTCCAGAGAACATGTAGACCATCGCGACATCGCTCGGTTCGCCGAAGAAAAGGTGAACCTGCCCAAGGAAAAAGCTAGCGCATACCGAGAGCAGGCCGGACGCTTGCAGGAAAAATTAGACCGCTACCTGTCAGATCATCCAGATTTCTCGCTCAAACGGATGCTGGTCTCGGGTAGTCTGGCAAAAGGTACTGCCCTACGTTCGCTCAGCGATATCGATGTGGCGGTCTACGTAAGCGGATCGGAGGCGCCGCACGACACCAAGGCACTGATCGATTACCTGGCCGAAAAACTGCGCAAGGCCTTCGCCAACTTCAGCCCAGAGCAGGTAGTGCCTCAAACATACTCGGTAACCGTGTCGTTCCGCGGGACGGGACTGGACGTCGATATCGTTCCAGTCTTGTATAGCGGCCTCCCCCAATGGCGGGGCAACCTGATCAGCCAGGAAGATGGTTCCTTCTTGGAAACGAGCATACCGCTGCACCTAGAATTCGCGAAAGCACGTAAACGCGCCCAGCCTACGCACTATGCACAGGTGGTAAGGCTAGTGAAGTACTGGGCAGCTCTGATGAAGCGTGAGCGCGACGGCTTCAGGTTCAAGTCTTTCATGATCGAGATGATCTTGTCGAAGCTTTGCGATGATGGTGTCGATTTCTCTGACTATCCAGAAGCTCTTCAGTCCTTCTTCAGCTACATCGCTCGCTCAGAGCTGCGCGAGAAGATCTTATTCACAGACAACTATCAAGCATCCGAGGTCGGTACGTTCAGCGAACCGTTGCAAATCATCGACCCTGTGAACCCGACCAACAACGTTGCTCGGCTTTATACGCAGCAGAACGTTGATGCGATCATTGAGGCAGCACTGGACGCAGGTGACGCCATTGACGCGGCGTTGTATGCGCCAACCAAGCAGTTGACCGTTGGCTATTGGCAACAAGTCTTTGGATCAACCTTTCAAGTGTGAGGTAGCAAAATGTCGTCTTATAGCTATGCGGTCGCGGAAACCCAAACCTTTACTTTGACTCACGCCAAACACATGGCGGCGAAAGTAGCAGCCGACCTGATGCGCCTTCAACGCCTCTACGGCACACCGAGCACCGAATGGATCTCGGATTACGAGAAGGAATTGACTGTGCTCCTGAAGGCCGGCTACCTCGGCACAGTGACCTACGGCTTCAAGCGAGATGGAAACTGGATTGAGCCTACCCTCAGATACACAGCTTCGGAGCTTTCGGGCGACTGTGCAGATGACACGCCAGGACGGATCCGTCCAAATGCAGACATCACAGGAGCCGCCTTTTCAAGCTACCTGACGTACAGCAGTGCCTGGAGTAACGCCTCGCATAGCGAGCGGGAGGCCGTGAAAGAGCAAGTACCTGTTAGCAGAAATGGGACGGCCGAGCCAGGAGTTAGCGGCTACATGACCACAGACCGCTCCTACTCATCCGGGGGCCGCGCCCTCAATCGTTCTACCGTAAGGAGTTACTGATGAACAAACCAGCGCTGGATGAACTCTTTGAATACCGGGTCAGCTATCCAGATTTCGAACCACAGGAGCGGTTGGCCAGGCTGGTCGGCCTGGACGACCAAAAGATCCGCTTGACTAAAGTCCTTGGCCTTTTGGTTAACTCCTCCGGCCTGACACACTGGGCTAATAAATTCCATCCTGGTTCCGAGAGCCTGATCGATACAGTCATGCGCCGGCCGCCTCTCGTCGTCCTGGCTGGCGATGTGGGTAGCGGCAAAACCGAGCTGGCGGAGACCATCGGCGATGCGGTTGCCCGTCAAGAAGATATCGGCATCACGCTTTTTCCGCTGAGCCTCTCCACCCGCGGACAAGGTCGGGTCGGGGAAATGACTCAACTGATCTCGGCGGCTTTCGATTACACGATTGAGGAAGCCAGGAAGCTCAAGTCGAGCAATGGCCGCTCCAGGGGCGCCGTCATCCTGCTCATCGATGAAGCAGATGCCCTGGCTCAGTCTCGTGAGAATGCGCAGATGCATCACGAGGACCGAGCTGGGGTGAACGCCTTCATTAGAGGGATCGACCGAATCGCGAACGCTCAGCTGCCGGCCGCAGTCATCATGTGCACCAACCGGCTCAACGCGCTGGACCCTGCAGTGAAACGGCGCGCAGCCGAAGTGCTGTCGTTTGGTCGCCCTAATGACGAGCAACGTCGCAGCATCCTCACCCAACGTCTGGGGCAGCTCGGCATTCCTCGGGCGGCACTGGACGATCTCGTGAAGGAAACGGGTCCGCGGGAAGGAAACATCCCGGGGTTCACTTTCTCTGATCTGACTCAACGGCTGATCCCGTCGATAATTTTGGATGCTTACCCGACCCAAGCAGTGAACCCGGGTAGAGCCGTACGAGTTGCGCATGAGATGAAACCGACTTCTGCGTTCCAGGATCACTAACCCTGACGCCAGTCGAACACCATTCCACCTTGCCTTGCGAGTGAGTAACCATGGCTACTAAAAAAGATCGCATTGCCGACACTGCCTGGATGAAAGATGCTTTTGTGGATGTTCAGGCAGAGTTGGCCATCAAGCTGAAGCGAGCAGCTCAATCCATCTCGCATGCAGGGACGCACGGTACCGTCGTCGAGGATCACTGGATTGAAGTGTTCAGGGCCTACCTGCCGAATCGCTATCAGGTTGCGACGGGCTTGGTGATCGACAGTCAAGGTAACCGAAGCGACCAAATTGATATCGTCATCTTCGACCGTCACTTCACCCCGACCCTGCTAGACCAGCAGAATCATCGGTACATTCCCGTCGAAGCCGTTTACGCGATTTTTGAATCCAAGCCACATTTAGACAAAAGCTACCTGGAGTATGCTGGTAACAAGGCTGCATCGGTGCGCAAGCTACACCGCACCTCGGTTCCGATCGCGCATGCTGGAGGGACCTATGACCCCAAGCCCCTATTCCCTATCCTGGCGGGCATCGTCGCCCCCAAATCAAGCTGGGCTGATGGCTTGGGGGAGCATTTCCTGAAGCACTTGCCTGCCGAGGAGTCGGAACAATTGGATTGTGGTTGCGCGCTAGATGACGGAGCGTTCGACAGTTTCGATGGCAAGCTCAAAGTCGTCAGATCTGAGGGCTCGCTCATCTACTTCCTGTTTCGCCTTCTTTCTCGTCTTCAATCGCTAGGCACGGTCCCGGCGATTGATTGGGAAGCTTACGCAGCAATCATAAATAAATAGGCACCATATCAGGACTTTAATTTCGACGACTCAATGCAGGTGGCCCTACGCGGGCTACCCACAGGACCACTTTTGCTTTCAATAGCCGCAACGAAATAGAAACATGAGTACCAATACCGAAACGAAACCGCGAAAAATCAAGCCATGCGAGTTGTTTTACACGGATAGCAGCGACCGGGCAGTGTCTGGAGGTGATCCCACTAAAGTCAAAGAAGACGCGGGCAGGTTCAGTCGCAAAGAGGAATACAAAATGGTTGATATGGTCAATCTAATCACATGGAAAAACGATAGCAACAGTCTTAACGGTCTGCTGTGAATCGCCCCTGATTTCGTAGAGATCTTGACCTTCCACTTCTGGCCGACAGTACCACGTGGCGATGGTCTAATGCCGGCGGTCAATAGCTGGCTCAGGATTTCGTTTCAGCATGACTGATTGGCCTGAGAACTATCGCGCCGTCAATCAATTCGAGACTTAGAGAATCACCGAAACCGACATCCATTCCTGCAAGGACGTCTTGCGGGAGCTCGACAATAACGTCCCCGGAGTCATCGCCGGGATCTTGGCATTTCACAATCGTCCGTCCTGATTCGCTCATGGGAAGTTTGCCTCACTCTTTAGCCACTGTTCTGCCGAATTCGATATATTAGGCTAAAGGGCATGCGATCGGCAGCTACCGGCCAAGAGCAGCCCTCCGAGTATCAATACGGTGGTCTGCCCCGATTATCTCTGTCTTTATATCTGCTCGGAAACTCTTGAAGGAAGCAAGAAAGGTATGCGACTACACAAATGGCTGCAAAACAACAGACTCACGGGGCTGGAGTTATTTTTGCTAGGGGGCTGCCATGGAAAGTAGAGAGCAGCTGTGTGAGCAAGCCCTCATTCGCATTCTCGATAGTCTCTATTCCGATGGGGATCAACAGCTAAGTTCATTTATAGTTACTATGCTAGGGAGGCCGGTAACGCCTGTTGTCTGCGCGACGCTCATTCCCGGTACGGGTCTCCTGTCAAATACGCCTGATAAAGGTCGTCAAACAGCATGTTGGTATGTTGCAGGAGCGCATCATCATCATCACAACGTTCCTTGGCCCCGAGCAGCATGAGTTTTAACCCTACTGCCTCTGGAACGGGGGGGCCTCCCACATCCAGGTAGTGAACTAGCTCCCCAATCTTGCTTAAACCCAGTTGAGTCTCAAGACTGAAACTCCTCAGCAGCACTTCAAAGGTGACCTTGTCATCAACATGGGTGAAGTTGGCTCCATCAAAATCATACCCTAGCGCATCTGGCGGGCACTGGTTTGGGTGTTCCAGCCACACGAAGCGAGCCTCGGGATCAATAAAGCGCTGGATCAACCAAGCCGATGCTAGCCGATCCACCCAGGGGCGGCGCCGCGTGGCCCAGCATCTTCCGATAAATGCAGAGCGATCAAGCAGTGGGATCTCGGCCTGGTTCGGCTGCGGCTCGTCAGGCACAAAGCAACGATTAAAGACGTTCTCCGCATCTGCCATGGCTGTGACGGCGTGCTCACTTTCTGCGCGTGGAAAGAAATCGATCTCCATAATGCTTTGCAAACGTCTCTGTAGCTGGGTCAATTGACGCTGTGCTTCTCGCTCCTCCAACTGAGGGCATGCCTGCTGCCAGTCAACCACCGCTGTTCTTAGGGCTTGAAAATCTGCCGCTCGATCAAAGAGCGAAGGCAAATCATCAATGCCATCTATGGCTGACTCCTCTAACTCAATCAGCAGCGCGTCACCTCCCAGCATCTTGATTTCGCTGGCCTGCTGCTCCAGGGCCTCTCTGCGGGAGGAGCTGGCAGGCAGCAAGTAAACGCCATCTCTGAGTACCGCCACACCTAAGCTACGAAGAGCGCGCCAAATCCTCATGCGAGGCGTTCCCGCCCGCCCGCTGAGGCGCATGATCAATATTAACCAGTGTTGCATGTGATCAGCCATAACGCCCTCTCGTTGTATTCATTACAATAACGTTATACATTCTACAAAAATCCCGCCATTATTAAAGAGTGCGCCATGCCCCCAAACATTGAATCGTCCCATCAGGTACCGTTTCGTGAGGCCGTCAGGGTCTGGTTACGAATTGCATTATTGAGCTTCGGCGGCCCAGCCGGTCAAATAGCAGTGATGCACCGCATCCTTGTCGAAGAAAAAAAATGGATTGGCGAGCGCCGTTTTCTCCACGCGCTCAACTACTGCATGATGCTACCGGGGCCAGAAGCGCAGCAGTTGGCTATTTATATCGGCTGGCTAATGCATCGCACCAAAGGTGGCTTGGTCGCGGGCAGTCTCTTCGTGCTACCGGGTTTTATCGCCATTCTAGCACTGAGCTATCTGTATGCAGTCCTGGGCAATGTTGGAGCTGTTGAAGGGCTCTTCTTTGGCTTGAAAGCGGCGGTACTGGCAGTGGTGCTTAACGCAGTTGTACGTATAGGCAAGCGAGCTCTGAAGAATTGGATAATGCTTGGCATCACCTCTGCGGCTTTTGTCGCCATCTTCCTTTTTAAGGTGGGGTTTCCACTCATTATTTTAACCGCAGCTCTTCTAGGTTATTGGGGCGGGAAGCGCGGCATGACTGCCTTTGAAGTGAGCGGTGGCCATGGAAGTGCTGACGAGTCAGTTCTTAGCGACCGAGACTCCATACTCGGGGAAGGACTCCCTGCACATGCAAACCCCAATCGCCAGTGGTCGCTACGCATGTCAGCCACCCTACTGCTGTTGTGGTTAACGCCGGTCGTGCTCCTGTTGGCAATGTTTGGTAGCGAGAATGTATTCAGCCAGATTGCTCTCTTTTTCAGCAAGATGGCGGTGGTGACCTTTGGGGGTGCATACGCGGTGTTGGGATACATAACCCAAGAGGCGGTGCAAAATTATGGATGGTTGGCACCGGGCGAAATGCTCGATGGCCTCGGCATGGCGGAGACGACCCCGGGCCCGTTAATTCAAGTGGTGCAGTTTGTCGGGTTCATGGGTGCTTATCGCGAGGCCACAGGCCTTGATCCCTTGGTAGCAGCGACGCTGGCTGCGCTGCTGACGACCTGGGTTACTTTCGTTCCTTGTTTCCTTTGGATATTTTTAGGGGCTCCGTATGTGGAGCGTCTACGCGATAATCGCGCACTGAGCTCCGCGCTGTCAGCCATTACCGCTGCGGTAGTCGGGGTTATCCTGAACTTAGCGATCTGGTTTGGGTTTCACGTTATTTTCGCTGAAGTAGGCGAATGGCGCTTTATGGGAGCGCGTGTGTTAACGCCAAACCTAGAATCCCTGGATGTACTGTCGTTGCTACTGGCTGTAGGCGCCATGGTCGCGATTTTTCATTTCAAAGTCGGCATGATCAAAGTGCTGGCAGGGTGTGCGATTCTTGGTGTTTTAGCTTCTCTTGTGGTTTTTTAGCCAGCGGTCGCGCTATTGACGTCAGATGCAGATGAACATTAACTCCAGGTCAGATTCCATGCAGAAGAAAACTAAGACCGCCAAGTCATTACGCAGTTTGAGAACGACGACTGAATATGGCCGCGCCTTTAGTTCGTCGACGTTCAAGGCTTAAGCTCGGCTGTCAAAAGCCCCCTTGAGCTCAAATAAACCATCCTAGCGTGACGGCTGCCAGCAGCAGGTAGCGGGCAGTCTTGGCCAGTGTGACGATCAACAGAAAGCTCCAGAAAGGTTCGCGCATAACGCCGGCGACCACGGTCAGTGGGTCGCCAATAATTGGCACCCAACTGAGCAGTAACGACCAGCGGCCAAAACGATGGTAAGCCTGCTGGGCTTTTTCCAGTTTGCGCTCGCTGACTGGAAACCAGCGTTTTTGTCGATAGCGCTCTATAGAGCGGCCCAGCAACCAGTTGACGGCGGAGCCAAGCACATTGCCAGTGGTTGCGACCGTCAATAATGCCCAGGCAGCGTAACGGTCTGTCAGCAACAGCCCGACCAGCACCGCTTCTGACTGCATCGGCAGTAGCGTGGCGGCACCGAATGCCGCAAGGAAAAGTCCAAGATAGCCGGAAAGCTCCAGCCACGCGTCAGGCATTGAGCCCGGTCCAGCCGTGAATGCCGATATATATACCCACCCCGATAATCAGTACGCTGGAAAAATAAGGGGCGCGGCGTGCCACCGTGCTGAGCCAAGGCCAACGATTGGATGCCTGCCGTGCGCCGATGGCGGCAGCGGCGCCGACGGTGACCAGCGTGATTGCCAAACCAATACTGAAGCACAACACCAGTA
>TARA_R110002072_G_scaffold81148_10_pt1 | contig 46085 bp, 38 predicted proteins | sample TARA_R110002072 | Tara Oceans TARA_R110002072 (sample SAMEA4397118) | marine metagenome | biome: Polar Biome; feature: [SRF] surface water layer (ENVO:00010504); material: water (ENVO:00002006), including particulate matter (ENVO:01000060) such as... | depth 5 m
GGTCACGCTGGAAGAGGCCTTTCACGGCAAGGACACCCAGGTCGAGATCGAGGTCTCGAAGCAATGCGACGATTGCCACGGCAGCGGCGCCCGTCCGGGGACCCGCGCACGCGCCTGCAATCTGTGTCAGGGCCACGGCAAGGTTCGCGCCAAGCAGGGTTTCTTCGTGGTCGAACGGCCATGCCCCAATTGCCACGGCCGCGGCGAGGTCATCACCGATCCCTGCCGCACCTGCCGCGGCGAGGGGAGGGTCGATACCCCGCAGACGCTCGATGTCGAAATCCCGCCCGGTGTGGACACCGGGACGCGGATCCGGCTTTCGGGCAAGGGCGAGGCGGGGCCGCAGGGCGCGCCTCCGGGCGATCTCTATATCTTCGTTCACATCGCGCCGCATGCGATCTTCCAGCGCGAAGGCACGACACTCGCCACGCGTGTGCCGATCAGCTTCACTCAGGCTGCGCTCGGCGGCGAGATCGAAATTCTCGACCTTTCGGGCGAGGCGGTTTCGCTGTCGATCCCGGCGGGTATCCAGTCGGGCAAGCAATTGCGGCATCGCGGCGCGGGTATGCCCGTGCTGCAGGGTCGCGGGCGCGGCGATCTGGTGGTGGAAATCGCGGTCGAGACCCCGACGAAGCTTACCAAAGAGCAGCGCGCCCTTCTCGAACAGTTCCGCGAGACCGAGACCGGCGACGAATGTCCCGAGAGCCGCGGCTTCTTCGAGAAACTCAAGACCGTTCTGGGCGCCTAGCCGCCGCTATTCGGGCATCCGCTCGGCGATCTCGCCGCGCAGCGAATCGATCAGCCCGGCCGAACACCGACCCGCCGCGTCTTCCTCGTCGAGAATGGCGAGGAAGGCGGCGCGTTTGAAACCGCGGGTCTCCTCCTCGGGGAGCCGGTCCTCGAGCGTGGAGCCGACCAGGTCGATCATCCGCTCGGCGCCGTGGAGCCGGCCCCAGAGATAATCGTTCTCGCGGTATGCGCGGCTGAAGAAGGCGCCGAAATTGTAGAATTCGGTGCCGCGCAGAGTCGCCCGGGTCCCGCCTTCGCGGATGCTGCGCGCATCTTCTGGCGAGATGCGGTCGACCTTGGCGGGATCGAATTCCGACAGTCCCTCGTCGCGCAGCAGCGCAAGCGTCGCCACGTCGTAATAGGGGAACCCCAGATAGGTCAGCAGCATCCGCCGCTTGAGGTCCTTGGGCATCTGCGCCAGCGCCTCGGCGAGCAGCAGTTCGGCCTCGTTGTCCACCTGCGGCAGCAGCCGGTTGTTCTCGAGATGATCGAGCACGGCCGCAGGGTTCTGAAGCACATTCTGGGCCAGCTCGCCGAAATCCGGACCGAGCGAGCCAAGCCCCTCGCGGTCGAAATAGAGCGCCAATATCCCATAAAGCGCATCGCGCGCGGTCTCCAGCGCAGCGTCGGGAATGTCGGGATCGGCCTCCCAATCGCGCGCCAGCCGCTGCGCCAGAAGCCGCAGACGGCGGATGCGAAAGCCCAGGTCGTGCGCGCGGAAAAAGGCGATCGCGCCCTCATGCGCGCCGCCGCCGGGTGCCGACAGGCTTTCGAGCCCGCGCCTCGCCAGCTCCTGGCGGAATACCGCCTCGATCCCCTGCGCATCGGGCAGGCCCAGTTGCGGCGCCGCCTCGAGCGTCAGCCTCGCGAGCCGGGAGACGATGCCGGAAACCTTGGTCTGGGCATAGGACTGAAAGGCGTAGCCCGCCTGTTCAGCCGCCGCGGTCTGCGCGCGCTGGCGCCAATTGCTCAGCCGCCGTGCGGTGGGTTTGTCGAGGAACAGCGTGCGCCCGAACAGCCGGTCGACCGCGCCTTCGACATCGGGACGCAGCCGGGTGACGATCCGCCGCAGCCGCAGCGCCTCGCGGCTCTGCATCTCGAGCGCTTCGAGATTGTCGCGGATCGGCTGCTCGCGCGGGATAGCGGAGAGCGATCCGAGGATTGCCGAGAAGAACCCCACCGGCTTGCTTTCGATCTCGCGCGACGCGCCCGAGCGGTCGGGGCGCGGGTCGACATAGACGAAGCGGCGGTCGACCTCGCGCTGCGCGGGGCGCCCCTGCAGCGCCGCGATCGCGCCCTCGAAGGGCTTGTTCACCAGCACCGAGCCGTCGATCAGCGACACCCGGTCGATCGTGTCGTTGCGCAGGTGGACCGGCATGATCCGTTCGAGGAAATTCTGGCGGTTGATCCAGGCACGCCCGGTCTTTTCCGCCAGCTCGTCGATTTCCGCGACCTGCAGCGGCGGGAAGGCGCCGGGGAAGCTGGCGGTGGCGCGCGCGGCAAACACCAGCTCGACAGGATCGGCGAAATTCTGGCCACCGGAATAGGGTGTCCGGCTGCGGAAATCGATCGGCATGCGGTGTTCGCTTTCCTCCACCACGGGGGGGCTGTTGAGCCGCAGCAGCGAGAGGTGGCCGTGGAAATCGGTGGCGGTTACGAACAGGTCGAGCGGGTGCCGCGGTGGCAGCAGCGGCGCCTCGGGTTCGGTCCGCGCCATCGCGGCGAACGCGCGCTCGAGCAGCGCCGAAAACCCCGAGCCGCTGAACGGCGGTTCGAACCAGCGCCCGCGCATGAACCGCGAGACCTTGCGGCGGACCTCGTCGCGCGTCTCGGGGGCCACGCTCTCGCTGACCAGATTGTCGGGCCGGCTGAGCACCCAACGCACCAGCGGCTGGGTCCAGAATTTGGCGAAGCGCCACATCGGGCGGGCATCGGAATCGACCAGCTCGTCGACATCGGCCATGTCGAGCCAGAGCTCGGTCAGCGGGTCGAGCGAATAGCCTGAATGCACCGCCTGCGCGAGGAACACCGCATTGATCCCGCCCGCGCTCGCGCCGGTGAGAATGTCGGGGAGCACGCGCAGCCGCAGCTGCCGCTCGGCTTCGATATGCTCGAGCAGGTCGCGATAGACCCCCGCAACCCCGCCGGGCTTCTCGCTGCCGCCGTGATAGGCGCGGCTGGCGCGGGCGAGGTGCCAGACCTCCTTGGTGACCCCGTGCATATAGACCGCGAGGCTGACCCCGCCGTAACAGACCAGCGCAATCCTGAGTTCTTTTTGCCGCATCCGGCGACAGTGGCGCAGCCGCGCGGCGAAGGCAATTGCGTTCCTGAAACGTTCCGGTTATCGCGCGGTGATGGCCAAACCCAAACGCCGCTATGTCTGCCAGGCCTGTGGCAGCGTCTCGCACCGCTGGCAGGGGCAATGCCCCGATTGCGCGGAATGGAACACGCTGGTCGAGGACGCGCCCGCCACGGTGTTCGCGCAGAAGCACGATCTGTCGAGCGGGGGGCGCGGGATCGAGTTCGTCTCGCTCGACAAGCCTGGCGCCCTGCCGGTGCGCGCAACCACCGGGCTGGCGGAATTCGACCGCGCGCTGGGCGGCGGGCTGGTGCCCGGCTCGGCGATCCTGATGGGCGGCGATCCCGGGATCGGCAAATCGACGCTGCTGCTCCAGGCCGCCGCCGCAGTCGCGCGCGCGGGCAAGCCCTGCATCTATGTCAGCGGCGAGGAAGCCACCGCCCAGGTGCGGATGCGCGCCGGCCGGCTGGGGCTGGCGGATGCTCCGGTACGGCTTGCCGCCGCCACCAGCGTCCGCGATATCCTCACCACGCTGGGGCAGGGCGAACCGCCCGCGCTGCTGGTGATCGATTCGATCCAGACCATGCATTCGGACAGCATCGAAGGCGCGCCCGGCACTGTCAGCCAGGTGCGCGGCTGCGCCTTCGAGCTGATCCGCTACGCCAAGGAAAACGGTGTCGCGCTGGTGCTGGTCGGCCATGTCACCAAGGACGGCTCCATCGCCGGCCCGCGGGTGCTCGAACACATGGTCGATGTCGTGATGAGCTTCGAGGGCGAGCGCAGCCACCAGTACCGCATCCTGCGCGCGCTCAAGAACCGCTTCGGCGCGGTCGACGAGATCGGCGTGTTCTCGATGGCGGGCGACGGGCTCGAGGAAGTCGCCAATCCCTCGATGCTGTTTCTTTCGGGGCGGCAGGAACAGCTCGCGGGCAGCGCGGTGTTCCCGGCGATGGAGGGTACCAGGCCGGTACTGGTCGAGATCCAGGCGCTGATCGTCCGCCTACAGTCGGGCGCCACCCCGCGCCGCGCGGTGGTGGGGTGGGACAATGGCCGGATGGCGATGCTGCTGGCGGTGCTCGAGGCGCGCTGCGGGCTCAACTTCAGCTCGGCGGAGGTCTATCTCAATGTCGCCGGGGGATACCGCCTCTCGGATCCCGCCGCCGATCTGGCGGTCGCCGCAGCGCTGGTCAGCGCGCTCGCCGACAAGCCGCTGCCCGCGCGCAGCGTCTGGCTGGGGGAGGTCTCGCTCGCGGGCGAGATCCGCTCGGTCGCGCATGCCCCGCTGCGGCTGCGCGAGGCGGCCAAGCTGGGTTTCGAGCGCGGGTTCGGACCGCGCGACGTCGATCACGCCTCTGCCAAGCTGGAATATCGCGAGGTTGGCCAGTTGCCCATTCTCGTCGACCGCGTCATGGGGGGTACATAGTCCTTCTGCCTTGGAAGCGTGATGACGGGTTTCGACTGGATAGTGCTAATCATCGTCGGCGTAGCGGCCACCGGCGGCTTCATGCGCGGTTTCGTGCAGGAAGTGTTTTCGCTCGTCGCCTGGACGCTGGCGATCTTCGCGATCCGCTTCCTCCACTCCCCGCTGACCGAGGCGCTGGCCGATTACACCGGGCGTGACATCACCACCGCCGTGCTCGCGTTCGCGCTCCTGCTGCTGATCCCCTATGCGGCGATGAAGGTCATCGCCGGCAATGTCAGCGGCGCCTCGCGCGGTTCGGTGATGGGTCCGATCGACCGCGTGCTCGGGTTCGGCTTCGGCGCACTGAAGGGCGCGGTGATCGTGGTGATCGCCTTCTCGCTGCTGGTGCTGGGCTACGACAGCGTCTGGGGGTTCAAGGGCCGCCCCGACTGGATTTCGGGTGCCCGCTCCTACGATTTCGTCGATGCCAGTTCGCGCAGCATGGTCGAAATGGTCGCCGAGCAGCGCGCGCAATTGCGCGACGAACGCGAGGCTGCCGAAGCGGCCGAAGACGAAGCATGAGCGCGGCAGCCCCGCTGCGCCCGGGCGCGCTCTACTCGCCCGCGCTGCTCGGGCTCGCGGTCGAACTGGCCGAATATCCCCTCATCGACGCAATGGCGCTGCGCGGCGAAGCACGTTCGCGTAGCTGCGGCAGCACGCTCGTGCTGGGCTGCACGACCGATGACGAGGGTGCGATTGCCGAGCTAGGCATGCGGGTGAGCGCCTGCGCGGTCGGGCAGGCGTCCGCGGCGATCTTCGCGAAGCAGGCGCATGGCCGCGATGCTGCATCGCTGGAGCGCAGCCTGGCCGGAATCGACAATTGGCTCGCCGGTTCCGGCGAACGCCCCGCTTGGGCGGGGCTTGATGCGCTGGATCCCGCGCTGCCCCACCCCGGTCGGCACGAGGCGATCCGCCTGCCGTGGAGAGCTGCGCTGGCCGCGCTTTCCAAGCGCGCCCCCGCGCGCTAGCTCCCGCGCGAAGCCTGCGGCAACCGGGGAGGGGAGAGGGCATGGCCACCAGCACCGATGCGGGCGATCTCACGCCGACACCCGCGCCGCGCGAACCCAGCGAGAAGGAGATCCGCCTCGTCATCGCCGCGAGCTCCGCGGGGACGATCTTCGAATGGTATGATTTCTTCATCTACGGCACGCTCGCCGGACTGATCGGCGCAGCCTTCTTCCCGAGCGACAACGAGACGCTGCAGATCCTGCTGGTCTGGGCGGGCTTCGCGGTGGGTTTCGGTTTTCGCCCGCTGGGGGCGATCCTGTTCGGCTTTCTCGGCGACCGGTTGGGGCGCAAATACACCTTTCTCGTCACCGTCACGCTGATGGGGGTGGCAACCGCGGGCGTCGGCATGATCCCTACCGCGGCCAGCATCGGCATCGCCGCGCCGATCATCGTCATCGGTCTGCGGATCCTGCAGGGGCTGGCGCTGGGCGGCGAATATGGCGGGGCGGCGATCTATGTCGCCGAACACGCGCCGCCCGAGAAACGCGGCTTTTATACCGGCTTCATTCAGGCCAGCGTGGTCGGCGGCTTCGTGCTTTCTATAGCGGTGGTGATCGCGTGCCGCGCGGCCTTCAGCGAGGAGGAATTCGCACAATGGGGCTGGCGCATGCCCTTCCTGTTGTCGCTGATCCTGCTGGCGATCTCGCTGTGGATGCGGCTCAAACTGTCCGAAAGCCCGGTGTTCCAGGCGATGAAGGCGGCGGGCAAAACCGCCGGAAATCCATTCGTCGAGAGCTTCACCTATCCCGGCAACAAGCGCCGGCTGCTGATCGCTTTCGCGGTCACAGGCATTCTGACGACGATCTGGTACACCGCCTTTTTCTCGGGCCTGTCCTTCCTGCGCGGCCCGATGCGGCTCGAGGAGGGCGTGGTCGAATGGATGCTGCTCGCAGCCGGACTGATCTCGATGAGCTTCTACGTGGTGGTCGGGCGCTGGTCGGACCGGATCGGTCGCCGCCGTCCGATCGTGATCGGCGCGCTGCTCAGCCTGGTGCTGCTGTTCCCGATCTTCTGGGGCATGGGCAATCTCGCCAACCCGGCGCTCGCCGAGGCCGCCCGCGACAACCCGGTGGTGGTTGCGGGGAGCGAGTGCTCGACCGACCCCTTCGCCGAACTGTTCGACCGCGAGCAGAGCCGGTGCGGCATGCTGCTCGAGACGCTGACCGCGAGCGGGGTGGCCTACAGCGTCGAACCGGCCTCGGCGCTGTCGCTGACTGTCGGCGATGAAGCGATCAGGCTGCAGTCCGCATGGTTCGAGGACGGTACCGCAAGGCGCGAAGGGCTACAGGCGGCTTTGACTGCGCAACGTTTCGATTTTGCGCGCCAGGCACCGCCACCGGCGAATATCCTCGGCATCGTGGCACTGCTGCTGGTGCTCGGCATGCTTTCCGCGCTGACCTATGGCTCGGTCGCGGCGCTGCTCGCCGAACTGTTCCCGCCGCGAATCCGCTACAGCTCGATGTCGATCCCCTATCACATCGCCGCGGGCTATCTCGGCGGTTTCCTGCCGCTGATCGCGGGGATCATCGTGGCACGCTCGGGCGATGTCTATGCCGGGCTGTGGTACACCTGGGCAGTCGTCGCCATGGGGCTGGTGGTGGTCTGGTGGGGTCTTCCCGGCGGCCCCCCACGCGATTTCTCGGATGAAGTGACTGGAAATGGCTGAAGCGCCGCCGCCCACTCTCCGGCTCCGGCTCGACGAGACCGCGCTGGCGGCCAATTGGCGTACGCTCGACGCGATGTCGGGAGCGGCTCGCGCGGGGGCGGCGGTGAAGGCCGATTGCTATGGTCTCGGGGTCGAGCGCTGCCTCCCGGTGCTGCACGAGGCCGGCTGCCGGGATTTCTTCGTCGCGCATTGGTCCGAGGTCGAAGCGGTGCTGGCGCATGTCCCCTCGGGGCAGCTCTCGGTGCTCCACGGGGTGCTCGACGCAGCGCAGGCGGCCTATGCCCGAGCGACGGGAGTACGCCCGGTGATCGACAGCCTGCATCAGGCGCGGGTCTGGAGCGAAAGCGGCGGCGGGCGCTGCGATCTGATGATCGACACCGGGATCAACCGGCTCGGGATCGCGCCCGAGGAAATCGCCGACCCGCTGATCCAGAGCCTCGATATCGAGGTGCTGATGTCGCATCTTGCCTGCGCCGACGAGGACAGCGTGATGAACGCGCGCCAGCTCGCCGCTTTCCGAGCGGCGATTCCGCTGGTCGCGCATCGCGAGGCGAGCCTCGCCAACAGCGCCGGGATCGCGCTGGGCCGCGACTATCACGGCGATCTCACGCGCCCCGGCCTCGCTCTCTACGGCGGCGTTCCGCGGCCCGAATTCACCGAGACCATCCGCCAGGTCGCCTATCCCGAAGCCACACTGCTGCAGGTCCGCGATGTCCCTGCGGGTGCCAGTATCGGCTACAATGCCATATTCACCGCGCCCGCACCGATGCGGGTCGGGGTCGTGTCGCTGGGATATGCCGATGGTATCCTGCGCAGCTGGGCGGGAGCGCATTTCCAGAGCCACGACCGCCGCCTGCCGATCCTGGGCAAGGTGTCGATGGACATGATCGTGATCGACCTCGCGCAGACCTCCGATCTCGTCGCGGGCGACTGGGTATCGCTGCCCTACCACCTCCCCGATGCTGCGCGGCAAACCGCTCTTTCGCAATATGAATTGTTGACAGTACTCGGCGACCGCTTCGGCTGAGCGCGCGCTCTTGTTGCGCTGCACATTGTGCAGGTGCTAATGCAGCATGGAGGCAGAGAGAGGTATTTTTCGATATGGCCAAGCGCACGAGCGATGGCGGCCCCATCGTCATCAAGAAATACGCCAACCGGCGGCTCTACAACACGGATACCTCGAGCTACATCACGCTCGACGATCTTGCGAAGATGACGCGCGAGAACGTCGACTTCTCGGTGATCGACGCCAAGAGCGGCGACGACATCACCCACACGATCCTAACCCAGATCATCGTCGAGCAGGAAAGCACCGGCGAACAGATGCTTCCGGTCAGCTTCCTGCGCGATCTGATCTCGATGTATGGCAATTCGATGCAGGCGATGATGCCCAGCTATCTGGAAGCCAGCATGACCAGCTTCCGCAAGAACCGCGAACAGTTGCAGGAAGCGTTCCAGAAGGGCGTCGAGGCCAACCCCATGGCGAGGATGGTCGAAACCAATCTCAAGCTGATGCAGGGTGCCGCCGAGGTCTTCATGCCGGGGTGCAAGCCGCCGGCAACCAAGCCCGCCGCCACCAAGCCTGCCTCGAAAGACGAGCTGGCACAGATGCGCGAGCAGATGGCGGCGATGCAGAAGAAGCTCGACGAGCTCGACAGCTAGACCCCGCCAATCCCGACGGCGGGACAAAACCCGGCTCGACTAGCCTCGACGGCTGCGGCTAGGGGCTGCGGCGACCACACTTCATAGAACGAGATTGCCCGATGGCCGAGATTCGCCACGCCCTGACCGCCCGCCGCGCCGATGATTTCGCCGCCTGGTACCAGGAAGTCATCGCCGCCGCCGACATGGCCGAGGAATCGGGCGTGCGCGGCTGCATGGTGATCAAGCCCTGGGGCTTCGGTATCTGGGAGCGGATGCAGCGGCTGCTCGACGACCGGATCAAGGCGACCGGTCACGAGAATGTCTATTTCCCACTGTTCATCCCGCTTGCCAATTTCGAGCGCGAGGCCGAGCATGTCGAAGGCTTCGCCAAGGAAATGGCGGTGGTTACCCACCACCGGCTGGTCGCCGGCAAGGACGGCGGGCTGGTCCCCGACCCTGCGGCGAAGCTGGAAGAGCCGCTGGTGGTGCGCCCGACCTCGGAGACCATCTTCGGCGATGCCATGGCGCGCTGGATCCGCAGCTGGCGCGACCTGCCCCTGAAGCTCAATCAATGGGCCAATGTCGTGCGCTGGGAAATGCGCACCCGCATGTTCCTGCGCACCAGCGAGTTCCTCTGGCAGGAAGGCCACACCGCGCATGCCGACGAGACCGAGGCGCGCGAGCACACGCTGCGGATGCTCGAGGTCTACCGCGCTTTCGCCGAGGACGATCTCGCCCTCCCGGTCGTCGCCGGCGAGAAGCCCGAGAACGAGCGCTTCCCCGGCGCGGTCGAGACCTGGTCGATCGAGGCGATGATGCAGGACGGCAAGGCGCTGCAGGCAGGCACCAGCCATTATCTCGGCGAGAATTTCGCTCGCGCGAGCGGCATCCAGTTTCAGGACAAGGATGGCGGTCAGACCTATTGTCACACCACCAGCTGGGGCGTCTCGACCCGCATGGTCGGGGCGATCATCATGACCCATGGCGACGACGACGGCTTGCGCGTGCCGCCGCAGGTCGCGCCCTGGCAGGTGGTGATCCTGCCGATGCTGCGCGACAAGCCCGAGGACGAGGCACTGCTCGCCTATTGCGAGGAACTGCGCGCCATGCTCGCCGCCGAACGTGCCTTCGGCGAGCCTGTCCGAGTGCTGCTCGACACCAAGCCGGGCAAGGCGGCGGCCAAGCGCTGGGACTGGGTCCGCAAGGGCGCACCGATGATCGTCGAGGTCGGCGGACGCGACATGGAACAGGGGGTGGTCTCGCTGCTGCGCCGCGACAGCCTGTGGGACGCCGCCAGCGGCAAGCCCGCCTTCGCAAACCTCGCACGCGAGTCGCTGGCGCAATCGATCGCGGGCATGCTCGCAGAGCTCCAGGCCGGGCTGCTGTCCGAAGCCAGCGAGCGCCGCGAGGCCAACATCACCCGCAATGTCACCGAAATGGACGCGGTCGAGAAGCATTTCGCCGAGGACCAGCGCTATCCCGGCTGGCTCGAGGTGCAATGGTGCAAGCCCACCGGCTCCGCGCTCGACGCGGTGGTCGAGCGGTTGAAAGCGCTCAAGCTGACGGTGCGCAACGTGCCGATCGGCGCGCTGCCCGCCGATGGGACCTGCATCTTCACCGGTGAACCGGCTGTGGAGCGGGTGCTGCTGGCGCGCGCCTACTGACTTGCACCCGGGCGGGATATGAGGGAGACCCGGGCGCATGAAAAAACTAGCCCTGGTCGCCGCCTTCCTCGCAACCCCACTCGCCGCACAGACCCCGCCCGCTGGCGAGGTCTCCGCGGACCGCTTGCGGGCCGATGTCGAAAAGCTAGTCTCCTTCGGCACTCGCCATACATTGTCCAGCCAGACCGACCCCGAGCGCGGGATCGGCGCGGCGGTGGACTGGGGAGCCGCCGAATTCGCGCGTATCTCCGCAGCATGCGGCAATTGCCTCGAAGTGGTGCTGCCCGAGAGCATCATCGAGGGTCGCCGGGTGCCGACGCCGACGCGGCTGCGCAATGCCGTCGCCATCCAGCGCGGCAGCGAGCGACCCGATGAAGTCGTCATCGTCCAGGCCCATATCGACAGCCGGGTCTCGGATGTGGCGGATTTCGCCAGCGACGCTCCCGGCGCGAACGACAACGCCTCGGGCAGTGCACTGGTCCTCGAAGCCGCGCGCGCGCTGAGCGGCGAAACCTACCCGACCACGATCATCTATGCGCTACTTTCGGGCGAGGAACAGGGGCTCTACGGCGGGACGCTGCTGGCGGATTGGGCCAGGCAACAGGGTTTCACGGTCAAGGCCGTGCTCAACAATGATGTCGTCGGCAACAGCTGCGGCAGCGACGGCTATTGCGATCCCGATCACGTCCGGGTGTTCTCGGAGGGGCCGCGCGCCGATCTCACCGATCCCTTGCGCGCCGCGCAGCGCCGCGAGGGAGGCGAGAACGATTCCCCCGGCCGCAATCTGTCGCGCTGGATCGACGGCCTCGCCGCGCAGGACGAGGCCGGCCTTGATGTCCGCCAGATCTGGCGGGTCGATCGCATGGGGCGGGGCGGGGACCAGATCCCCTTCCTCGAAGCAGGCTATCCGGCAGTGCGCTTCAGCGTCGCGGTCGAAGATTACGACCACCAGCACCAGGACCTGCGCACCGAGGATGGCACGGTTTACGGCGACACTGTGGACGAGATGGATTTCGCCTATCTGGCCAAGGTGACGCAGCTCAATGTGCGGGTGCTGGCCAGGCTTGCGGGCGCGCCCATGCCACCTGCACCCACCGCGCAGGCCGCCGTGCGGACGGATACGCTGCTGGAATGGAAGGGTGTCGAAGGCGCGTCGGGCTACGTCGTGAAAATGCGGCGCACCGACGAACCCGAGTGGACGCGGGACGGCCCGATCGTGACATACGAGCAGCCGACTCCCGGTGCCGCGACCCCCAAGAGCCAGCGGACCCATAGCGTGGTGATTCCGGTTCGCGGCGACGACTGGATTTTCGGGGTCGCATCGATCGGGTGGGGTGGAACGAGCCCCTTCGCCAGCGCCGTTCCGGCGGGCCAATTCGCCCCCGTCGCTACCGAAGAGGATGACAGCGACTAGAGGCGACCCCATATGGCGCGGATGAATAAGAAAAACGAAAACAATAGCCGCACCGCCGGCATGCCCTCCCAGACCGAGATCATCGAGTTCATCCAAAGCTACGATGGCGCGGCGGGCAAGCGCGAGATCGCCAAGGCCTTCGGATTGAAGGGTCAGGAAAAGATCGCGCTCAAGAAGCGTCTCAAGCAGATGGCCGAGGACGGGCTGATCGACGGCAAGCGCACCGCCTATCACCGCTCGGGCGAGCTGCCCAAGGTCACGGTGCTCAAGATCGTCTCGATCGAGGATGGCGAGCTCTATGCCGAACCCGAGAGCAAGGACGGCGATGACGAAGCCGAAGGCAAGCCGCAGCGGATGCTGGTCAAGGAAAGCAAGAAACACGGCGCGCTGAAGCGCGGCGACCGCATCCTCGCGCGCACCGAGCAGACCGAGAACGGCTGGCGCGCGCATCCGATGAAGAAATTGCCCGCGCGCAGCGAAGGGCTGATGGGGGTCGTCGAGATCGACCAGGCGGGCAAGGCCTGGCTCGGCCCCGTCGACAAGAAGATCCGCAATTCCTCGCCCATTGCCGATCTCGGCGGCGCCGAGGATGGCGAGCTGGTGATCGTCGAGCGCACCGGCAATTCGCCGCGCGCCGGGGTCAAGGTGGTCGAGGTCGTCGGCGATCCGCTGGCGCCCAAGAGCTTCAGCATGATCGCCATCGCCAAGCACGGCATCCCGCATGTCTTTCCCGGCGAGGTCGTGGAAGAGGCCAAGCAGGCCGCCAAGCTGCCGCTCTCCGAAGACAAACGCGAGGATCTGCGCGGGGTCCCGATCGTGGCGATCGACCCCGCCGATGCGCGCGATCACGACGACGCGATCTGGGCCGAACCCGATGGAGAGGGCGGCTGCCGCGCGATCGTCGCCATCGCCGATGTCGCCTTCTACGTCCGTCCCGGCGGCGCGCTCGACAAGGAAGCGCGCAAGCGCGGCAATTCGGTCTATTTCCCCGATCAGGTCGTGCCGATGCTCCCCGAGGTGCTCAGCGCCGATGTCTGCTCGCTCAAGCAGGATGTCGACCGCGCGGCGCTGGCCTGCCACCTGCGGATCTCTCCCAAGGGCCAGATCACCGAATGGCGCTTCACCCGGGCGATCGTCCGGCTGGCGCGCAACATCGCCTATGAGGATGCGCAGGCCGCGATCGACAGCGGCGAGGCACCCGAGGCGCTGACCCATCTTTGGGGCGCGTGGAAGCTGCTCCACGAGGCGCGGACCGCGCGCGATCCGCTCGAGCTCGACCTGCCCGAGCGGCAGGTGCGGCTCAACGAGAAGGGCCAGATCGAGGAGATCGCGGTGCGCGAGCGGCTCGACGCCCACCGTGTCGTCGAGGATTTCATGATCGCCGCCAATGTCGCTGCGGCCAAGGCGCTGGAGGCCAAGACCGCGCCGGTGGTCTATCGCATTCACGAACCGCCGAGCCGCGAGAAGCTCATCGCGCTGCGCGAATACATGGCCACCCAGGGCCGTAAGATCGCGCTCGGCCAGGTGATCACCCCCAGCCTGTTCAACCGCCTGCTTAAGGATGTCACCGACGAGGCTGAAAAGGTGCTGGTGATGGAAGCCGTGCTGCGCAGCCAGACGCAGGCCTATTACGGCCCCGCCAACGCCGGGCACTTTGGACTGTCGCTGGGCTCCTACGCGCACTTCACCTCACCGATCCGCCGCTATGCCGATCTGCTGGTCCACCGCGCGTTGGTCGATGCGTACAAGCTGGAACAGCCCAAGCCGGGTGGCGGATTGCCGCCGGGCAGCGGGCTGGCCGACCGCGACCGCGATTCGCTGCAGGCGATCAGCGACGCGATCAGCCAGACCGAACGCCGCGCGATGGAGGCCGAGCGCGACACGATCGACCGCTATGTCGCCGCCTGGCTCTCGGGCCGCGTCGGCGAGACTTTCGACACCCGTATCACCGGGGTGCAGGGCTTCGGCTTTTTCGCCACGATCGAAAAGCTCGGCGGCGACGGGCTGGTCCCGGTCTCGACGCTGGGACGCGAATATTTCCGCTACGACGAGGCCTCGCAGACGCTCACGGGCGAGGGCAGCGGCACCAGCTATTCGGTGGGCGACAAGCTAAAGCTTACACTCGCCGAAGCCAATGCGCTGACTGGCGCGCTGAAGTTCGAAGTGCCCGAGTCGGAAGGCAAGGGGATCGAGGTGCGCGGCCGGCGCGACGACGGACGCAGGAAGTCCGGTGGCCGCGGCGGCGGCAAGCACGGCCCGCCCGGGGGCAAGGGCGGTGCGCCTAGAGGCAAGCCCGGTTCGGGCAAATCCAACCAAGGCAAACCCGCTGTCGGTAAATCGGCTCAGGGCAAATCCGTCGAGGGCAAATCCTCTCGGGGCAAGCCCGCAACGGGCCAGCATGCGCAGGGCCAGCGAGGCAGGCCCGCGAACATCCGTCACCAGGGCCGCAAGAAGCCGTAGCGCCGCGCGCCGGGGGGCGCGTCGGCCTGGAACAGCGCCGGGCCGCGGTCATTGGATGGGGGAAGGAGATTGCCCCCCATGTTGACCCCCGGCTCAACCGCCCCAGACCTCGACCTGCCGCTGACCATCAAGGCCCGCTTCGTGCTATCCGACCAGCGCCCCGAGGCCTTCACCATGCTGGTCTTCTATCGCGGCAGCCATTGTCCGATCTGCAAGCAATACCTCACCGAACTGGGCGGGCGGCTGGACGAGTTCACGGGCCGCGGAGTCAATGTTTTCGCGATCTCGATGGATTCGCCCGAACGCGCCGCGACCGCGCATGACGAGTGGGACACCCACGACCTACCGCTGGCGCATTCGCTGAGCGAGGAGCAAGCGCGCGACTGGGGTCTGTTCCTGTCGGAGGCGCGCCCCGATAGCGAGGAGCCGGAGGTTTTTTCCGAGCCCGGCTTGTTCCTGCTCAAGCCCGACCGTTCGATCCATTTCGAGGTCGTGCAGAGCGCGCCCTTCACCCGTCCCGATCTCGATCAATTGATCGAGGGCATCGATATCATTGCCGAGAAGGATTACCCCGCGCGCGGCACACTCACCTGAGCGGCGCGGCGGAACGGGTGCGGCTCACGCCAGCCGGTCGAGCGCCTCGCGGTCGAGCCCGCCGGGAATGATGTAGAGCGGGCAGGGCAGGGTGCCCGCATGCGCGGAGAAATGGCTCACCAGCGGGCCGGGTCCGCCCTCGGCGCTCGCGCCCAGCACCAGCGCCGCGATATCCTCGCGCTCGGTGAGGTAATCGCGCACAATCGCTTCGGGATCGCCCAGCCGCACCGCGATCTGCGGCATCTTGCCGCTCTCGGCGAAGATATTGCCCGCGGCGGAATTGGCCATGACTTCGGCGCGCTCGCGCGCTTCCTGTTCGATCGTCGCCTGAACCCCGCCAAACGCGTTGAAGTTCTGCCGCGGCACCAGCGCCAGAATGTGCACCGATCCGCCGGTCTGCGCGGCACGGTGGCTGGCGAAGCGCAGCGCGCTCTTGGCCTCCTCGGTCTCGTCCATGACGACAAGGTATTTGCGCATCAAATCTCTCTCCGACCCCCGCCCGATCCTGGGCCAGGTCTCTTGCCCGCGGGTATCCGGGATAAACCCGGTGTTCGCAAGAACCTTGCGGGAAGCGGCCAAATTGGCCAGAGGTGCGCCACGATATTCCGACCCCTGCCCGACCGCTGCGAGGACGCGCCAAACCCCATGCCGATCGCCATCAAGATGCCCGCCCTGTCGCCGACCATGGAGGAAGGCACGCTCGCCAAATGGCTGGTCAAGCCGGGCGACACGGTTCGCTCGGGCGACATCATGGCCGAGATCGAGACCGACAAGGCGACGATGGAATTCGAGGCGGTGGACGAGGGCGTCCTCGCCTCGATCGCGGTCGAGGAAGGCAGCGAGGGGGTGAAGGTCGGCACCGTGATCGCGATACTCGCGGAAGAGGGCGAGGATGCGGACGAGGTGGCCAAAGCGGATGCGCCCAAAGGCTCTCCCGACGAAGTCAGGGATACTTCTCCTGCTTCGAAAGGCTCGGAACCCGCGGATGGCGAAGCCGAAGGTTCGAAAGAGCAATCCGAAGCCAAGCCGGAGCCCAAACCCGCTTCCGAAGCCGCACCCAAACCTTCGGGCGATCGCATCATCGCCAGCCCGCTCGCGAAGCGGATCGCCGAGCAGCAGGGGATCGACCTCGCCAGCGTGACGGGCAGCGGCCCCAACGGCCGCATCGTCAAAGCCGATGTCGAAAGCGCCCAGGCGGATACCGCCGCGCCCGCAAAACCGCGGGACGAAGCCACCGCCGAGATGGCGCCACCGCGGACGCCCTCGAAGACTCCCGCCGAGAGCGAATACGGCGCACCCTATGAGGAGGAAAAGCTCTCCAGTGTGCGCAAGATCATCGCGCGGCGGCTCACCGAGAGCAAGCAGCAGGTGCCGCATTACTATCTCGCGGTTGATGTCCGGCTCGACGCTCTGCTCGACCTGCGCAAACAGCTCAATGCCGGCCTCGAAGCCGACGGGGTCAAACTGTCGGTCAACGATCTGCTGATCAAGGCGCTGGCGCGCGCGCTGATGCGCGTGCCGCAGTGCAACGTCAGCTTCCAGGGCGAGATGATCCACAAATATTCGCGCGCCGATGTCTCGGTCGCGGTCGCCGCGCCCAGTGGCCTCATCACCCCGATCGTCACTGAGGCCGACACCCGAGGCCTCGCTTCGATCAGCACAACGATGAAGACGCTCGCCGAAAAAGCGCGTGACGGGAAGTTGCAGCCTCACGAATATCAGGGCGGCACCGCCAGCCTGTCCAATCTGGGGATGTTCGGAATCAAGCAGTTCGATGCGGTGATCAATCCGCCGCAAGGCATGATCATGGCGGTGGGTGCGGGCGAACCGCGCCCCTATGTGGTCGATGGCGCGCTCCAGGTCGCCACCGTGATGACCGCCAGCGGCAGCTTCGACCACCGCGCGATCGACGGCGCCGACGGCGCGCAGTTGATGGAAGCCTTCAAGAACCTGTGCGAAAACCCTATGGGGCTGGTGGTTTGATCGAAGAGAGCACTCCGCACATCTTCTCCCTTGGGAGCCAGCCATGCTGAGTCGTGAGGTCGAAGAACTTCCGGGTGGGCGCACAGCGTTCGGGCTTCTTGCGCTTGGCCTCGGCACCTTATTCGTGTGCTTCATGATGGTCGCTCTGGCATCCGGCGACCTTGCCGAGCTCGAGATCGGCTCTTCTGGCTGGGTGGTGCCTGGCTGGGCACTGGTTGCTGTGGTTCTCGCTTTTCGCCTGCGCCATCACCGTTCGCGGTTTGAGCGTCGGTTTTCAGGCCTGTGGCTCGCTATCGGCGTGGCGGCGGTGCTCTTCTTCATTCTCGGGACGCAAATAGTGATTTCATGACAAAATCCCTACCACTCTGCGCTCTCTTCCTCTTGCTCGCTGCCTGCGACTACCAGAACGACCCGGGCGAGCCGCGCACCTACGATATGCAATCCGCCGAGGAAGCCGCCGTGGTCGACGAGCGCCCGGTGCAGATCGGGTTCGACGGGCGGCGATTTGCGGCCTGCGCCAGCTATGGCGAGGTCACCGGTTTTAATCCGCGCGGCGAGGACACACTGACCGTGCGCGCCGCACCCGCCGGGAGCGCTTCGGAGGTCGACCAGCTGGCCGCGGGAACCGGCGTTGCCATGTGCCAGAAGGTCGGCGGCTGGATCGGCATCGTCTATCCGCCTCCGCCTGCCGCGGCAGAAGAAGGCGAAGAGATCGAGGAACTGCTCGATTGCGGCACCGGCTCGCCGGTCCCCAGCGCGCGCAATTACGAGGGTCCCTGCCGAACCGGCTGGGTCCGTGAGGAATATATCCGCCTGATGGGAAGCCAATCATGACCGAACGCATTCCCCTGATCCGCGTCACCGCCATGCCCGCCGACACCAACCCCTATGGCGGTGTGTTCGGAGGCTGGCTGATGAGCCAGATGGCGCTGGGCGCGGGCGCGCTTGCCAGCCGTGAAGGGCAGGGCAAGGCGGTGGTGGTCTCGGCGAGCGATTTCGCCTTTCCCGGCGCAATGGCGGTGGGCGACGAACTCTCGGTTTATTGCGAGATCGCCGCGGTCGGCCAGACCTCGATGACCGTCGCCGCCGAGGCGATCGCGCGCGATCGCAATGGCGAGGCGACCACCCGCGTCGCCGAGGGGACGTTCAAATTCGTCCTGCTCGACGACGAGGACCGCCCGCGACCGGTGCGGCTCTCCGCCGAGGCCGCACTGCCGCGGCGCGAGAAGGCCGGTGCCGGGGCGCAGAACGATGCCTGAGCGCTTTCCCATAAGGATGGCGCTGCGGCATGATCGACGCATGATTCACAACCGCTCCGCCGCTGCGCCGCGTCCCTCTGGGGCTTTCGCACGCTCCGGGCACAGCAACACACAGGGTTCGCATGGCTGAGAAATACGATCTGATCGTGCTGGGGAGCGGGCCGGGCGGCTATGTCGCGGCAATCCGCGCGGCGCAGCTCGGGCTCAAGACCGCGATCGTCGAGCGCGAGCTGCTCGGCGGGATCTGCCTCAACTGGGGCTGCATTCCGACCAAGGCGCTGCTGCGCTCGGCCGAGATCTTCCATTATATGCAAAACGCGGGCGATTACGGGCTCAAGGCCAAGGAGATCGAGGCCGACCTCGACGCGGTGGTCAAGCGCAGCCGCGGGGTGGCCAAGCAGCTCAATCAGGGCGTCACGCACCTGATGAAGAAGAACAACATCACCGTCTATATGGGCGAGGGCAGGCTGACCGGTCCGACCTCGCTGACGGTCAAGAGCGACAAGGGTGAAGAGAAGCTAGAAGCCAAGCATGTCATCGTCGCCACCGGCGCGCGGGCGCGCGAGCTGCCCTTCGCCAAATCGGATGGCAAGCGCGTCTGGACCTATCGCCATGCGATGACTCCGAGCGAGATGCCCAGCAAGCTGCTGGTCATCGGCTCGGGCGCGATCGGAATCGAATTCGCCAGCTTCTACAACGACATGGGCGCCGAGGTGACCGTGGTCGAAATGCTAGACCGGGTGGTCCCGGTCGAGGACGAGGAGGTTTCGGCCTTCCTTCAGAAAGCGCTGACCAAACAGGGGATCGCGATCAAGACCGGAGCGGGCGTCGAGGATCTCGAGGACGGGGCCAAGGGCGTCACGGCGAAGATCAAGGGCAGCGACGGCAAGCTCGAGACAACCGAGTTCAGCCATGTGATCGTCGCGGTGGGGATCGTCCCGAACACCGAGAATATCGGGCTCGAGAAGCTGGCCGAAATGGATCGCGGCTTCATCCAGATCGATCCCTATGGCCGCACCAAGTCCAAGGGCCTGTGGGCGATCGGCGATTGCACGCCGGGCCCCTGGCTGGCGCACAAGGCGAGCCACGAGGGCGTCACCGCCGCCGAGGTGATCGCGCAGGAGCTCGGCAACAAGCAGGTCGCGCCGCACGCGCTCGACCGCGCCAACATCCCGGGCTGCACCTATTGCCACCCGCAGATCGCCAGCGTCGGTCTGACCGAGGCCAAAGCAAAGGAAGCCGGCCACGAGGTCCGGGTCGGCAGCTTTCCCTTCATCGGCAATGGCAAGGCGATCGCGCTCGGCGAGGCCGAGGGCTTCGTCAAAACGGTGTTCGATGCCAAGACCGGCGAACTGCTCGGCGCGCATATGATCGGCGCGGAGGTCACCGAGCTAATCCAGGGCTACACCGTGGGCAAGCAGCTCGAGACCACCGAGGCCGAACTGATGCAGACGATCTTCCCGCACCCGACACTTTCGGAGATGATGCACGAGAGCGTGCTTGCCGCCTACGACCGCGCGCTGCATATCTGAGGCCAGCTTCGCGTTTTAGCGCACCAGCTCTTCGCTTCGTCGTTAGCGCGTGCGCCGGTTCGCCTCCTCGTCGGTTGATCCTTCGAGGAGACCGAAGATGGAATACGAGATCGACGACGACCCGCAGGGCGAAGAGGACGAGAACCTGGGCGACCGCGATGGCGGCGTCGTGGAGGATCACAGTGCGCTCAAGAACCAGTCGAGCGTGAAGGCGCAGGACTATCCGGTCGAAGACCGACGCAACCAGTCGCTGGTCAACAAGAAGAAATAAGGGGGAGTCGGGCCGAAGGGTGTGGGTGCGTTTATATCGGCTTGCCGGGGCAATATTTGGCGAGATAATCCGCATGCGTCGGCATCTGCTGGACGAGGAACCTGATGGATTTTTCGATCTCATCCACTTCGCTCAGGAGTGCGGGCGCGCCGATCGTATCGGCCATCGGGTTGTGTCCTCCCATGTCGACGCCCTGGCCCATCATCACCGCGGCCCAGCTGGTCTCCGTGAACAGCTCGTCCTCTTCGCGGAAAATCTGCCCGTTGGTGCGGAACAGTTCGATCTTTTCGGCGAGACTATCGGGCACCCCCATCGTCCGGCAGTGGTTCCAGAAATCGGAATCGGTGCGGTTCGTCGCGTGGTAGTGAAGCACCAGGAAGTCGCGAATGCGCGTATATTCCTTGCCCGTTAGGCGATTGAACGCATCTTCCTGCGCCTGAGTGATCCCGTCGAGCGATAGCAGCGAAATGAGCTTGCTGATGCCGGAACTGACGAGATGGATCGAAGTGGATTCCAGCGGCTCCATGAAGCCTGCCGACAGGCCAAGCGCGACGACGTTCTTGTTCCAGAATTTCTTGCGGCGACCGGTTATGAAGCGCAGGAAATTGGGCTCCGCCTGCGGCTTGCCCGCGATATTGCGCACGAGGATGTCATGCGCCTCCTCGTCGCTCATATATTCGCTGCAGTAGACGTGTCCATTGCCGTTGCGATGCTGCAGCGGAACCTGCCATTGCCATCCCGCGCTGTGCGCGGTCGCGCGCGTGACGGGTGGCAGCGCGCTGCCGTCCTCGCGCTTGCATGGCAGCGCGACGGCGCGGTCGCAGGGCAGGTAGTGCCGCCAGTCCTCGTATCCGGTCTCCAGCGCCTGCTCGATCAGCAGGCCGCGAAAGCCCGAGCAATCGATGAACAGGTCGCCGGCGACGGTGTCGCCGTTTTCCATCGTCACCGAAGCCACATAGCCGGACTCGCCATCGAGCGTGACGTCCGCGACCTTGCCTTCGCGCCGCACCACGCCGCGCTTTTCCCCATAGCCACGCAGGAACGCCGCGTAGCGGGTGGCGTCGAGGTGATAGGCGTAATTCGTCGGGGGAAGATCGTCGCTGCGGTAGTCCTCGGTCCGGGCGAATTTGCCGAAATAGGCAGCCATCGTCTCGAGGCTGAACACCTGGATCGGCCGCTTGTCGCCGGTCTGGCGGAGCCGGTGCCAGATGTGTTGAAACGACACGCCGCCGATCTCGTACCCATAGGCACCGAAGGGGTGGATATAGCTCTCGCCGAGATTACCCCAGTTCACGAACTGAATGCCGAGCTTGAACGAACCCTGCGTCGCCGCCAGCATCTCCTGTTCGTCGATCTCCAGCAGGCTGTTGAATTCGACGAAGGGCGGGATCGTCGCCTCGCCAACGCCGACGGTGCCGATCTGCTCGGATTCGACCAGTTCGATGTCGATCGCATTACCGGTCTTCAGACGGGACAGGGCGGCGGCGGCCATCCAACCTGCGGTTCCGCCCCCGACGATGACGATTTTTCGAACAGCCATCCAATCTCACTGCCAGCTTTCCCGGGCCGGTGCCAGTCTATCGCGGAAAAATTGTGAACGTTCATACTAGCCCTTGTGAACGCTCACAACAAACGGTAGATGACAAAAAAAAGGCGGAGTCGTTCGCCGCAAAAGATTGTGCCAGGGGAGGATACATGTCTCAGAAACCTACCGGAATTGCGCGTGCGGCAAGCCGCGTCGCCGTATTGACGACCGCATCGGGACTGGCGCTGATCGCGTCGCATCCCGCCCTGGCGCAGGAAGCGCCGCCGATCGACGAGGAAGAAGCCGCCGTCGCCGAAGCGCCGGTCGCCGATGACGTGATCGTGGTCACCGGCTTTCGCGCCTCACTCGAATCCGCGCAGCAAATCAAACGCAGCGCTGATACCGTCGTCGACGTCATCACCGCGGAAGATATCGGCGCGCTGGCCGATCGCTCGGTGGCCGAGGCGCTGCAGCGTGTCCCCGGCGTCAATATCGGCCGGTTCGAGAAGACCTCCGATCCCGACCGCTTCTCGGTGGAGGGCACCGGCGTCGTCATACGCGGGCTTCCCTACGTTCGCTCCGAACTCAACGGCCGCGACATCTTCTCCGCCACCGGCGGCCGCGTGCTGTCGTTCAACGATGTGTCGCCCGAACTCCTCGGCCGCGTCGAGGTCTACAAGAACACCACCGCCGACATGATCGATGGCGGGATTGCCGGCACCGTCAATCTGGTGACGCGCAAACCACTCGATAATCCCGGGCTGAACATCGCCGGTTCGATCGAAGTGAATTACGGCGATCTGGCGAAGGAATGGTCGCCCGGCTACTCGGGAATCATCTCGAACACCTGGACCACGGGCGGCGGCAGCGTCTTCGGCCTCCAGCTGGGCTATGCAAAGTCCGAGCTTGTCAGCCGTACCGATGCTTCGCAGCTGCAGGACCCCTGCTACCGGGATGCCGGTCTGGATACCCCCTGCGTTCGCGTTCAGGACGTCAGCTCGGCCGGGCTGGGAGACGTCAATTTCGATGAAAGCAACTTCCCCCCCGCCGGCACGGTGATCGTGCCCAAGGGGGCGGGTGTGCGCACCACCGACCTGGAGCGCGATCGCGAGGCCTTTTCCGCAGTCGGCCAATTCGAAAGCGGCGATGGACGCCTGCTGGCGGCGGTCGAGTATCTGCGGGCAGAAACCCAGTTCTTCACCGATGAGTATTTCATCCAGGCTCTCGTCAACAATGACGCGGGCTTCCCGATCCGGCGGGCCGGAACCGATTGGACCTTCGACGAGAACGGCGTCTTTCAGACCGGCACCCTGACCCAGATCACGGGCGATTCCAGCGCTTCGCCCTGGGGTGGTCTGCCGACCGAACTCGCCCGCTTCCAGCGCAACACCGTGGCGAAGACCGAGGATATCTCGTTCGATGCGCAGTTCGAGGCGACCGACCGGCTCAGGCTCAATTTCGAAATTCAGCACATCAGCTCCGACCTGCGTCAGGATTCGATCATCGGGGCGATGAACACTTTCTCCGATCTGATGATCGACAACACGGGCGCCACGCCGCAGGTCCAGTTCGTCACACCGATCGGGGCTCCCGATGGCATCTACGACGATCCCGCCTACACCTATTACTGGTTCCTGCTCGACAGCAAGGCGCGCAACGAAGGCACGCTCGACAGCGTCCGTTTCGATGTCGATTACGATGTCAGCGACACTGGTTTCATCAAGCGCGCTGCGTTCGGAACCCGCTGGGCGGAACGCAGTCGGACTACGCGCGATACCAATTTCCAGAATTGGGGTTCGCTCGGGGCGCCGTGGACCGGCCGCAACGGAAACTGGAGCAGCAACAACCAGATCTACGGCGGCGGCGGCGGCGCGTATCCGAACGATTTCCCCGACGCATCTGCTTACCGCACCCCGTTTGCGGACAATTTCCAGCGCGGCAATGCGCCGACACCCATCCAGAACGGCGGCGGCTTTTTCTTCGGTGGCGATGACTTCATCGGTGAGTATCTGGATGGAACCACCGTTGCGCAGGGCGAGGCGATCGCTGCATTCAGCTTCCCCGAGTTCCTGCCGGAACGATGGACGCCGATGCTCGACGGCTTCACGCCCGACCAGATTTCCGATGTCGAGGAACTGACTGCGGCTGCCTACGCCCGGTTCGACTACGGTCTCGACTTCGACAATGGCTGGGCGCTCGAGGGTAATTTCGGGGTGCGTTATGTCCAAACCACCGTGAAGAGCGGCGGGGTGATCGCATTGCCCAATCCGGCCGATTTCGACAATCCGGCCAACAATTCGGCCGCGAATGGCGACGGGATCGTCCAGGTGTCCGAGATACGATCCTCCTGCGCCAACAATCCCAACCCGACGGCGCAGATCGGCTACTGTCAGCTCTCCGACGCCCGGCTTGCGCAATTCGCCGCAGCCTACACCGGCGAAGTGATCGTCGATAACCGCGACATCACTTTCGACCATTGGCTGCCGAGCTTCAACGCGAAGCTGGAGTTCGGCGATGGTCTGCTGCTGCGGGCCGCGGTTTCGAAAGGCATCTCGCGCCCCGATCTGGGGGTATTCAGGTCGGGCGGCACCATTGCCGACAATACGGGTGATCTGCTCTCCGGGGGCACGCTTGAAACGGGCCCCCTATTCCAGCTTTCCACCGGCAATCGCGATATCCAAGCGACCGAATCCTGGAATTACGACCTTTCGCTCGAATGGTACTTCAACAGCGTCGGATCGCTCACGCTGGCGGGCTTCCTGAAGGATCTGTCGGGGATCGTCAGCGGCGGCGTGAACATTCTCGATGTTCCCAGCCAAACCGGTGACATCGCAGTCGAATTCAACCAGCCCGACAACGAGCAGGGGGGGACGCTCAAGGGCTTCGAACTCGCCTATCAGCAATCTTACGACTTCCTGCCCGGCCTCCTCAGCGGGTTCGGAACCCAGCTGACCTACACCTATGTCGATGCCGGGGACTTCTCCAATCCCGACATCCTCGGCAACCGCAGCAATTTCGCGGCGCGGCAGCCGCTTCAGGGGGTTTCGGAGCATACGGTGAACGCGACTCTTTTCTACGAGAAAGGGCCGATTTCCACACGGGTGGCGTACAACTGGCGTTCGGATTTCCTGATCACGCCGCGCGACGACATCTTCCCGTTCTCGCCGATCTGGCAGGAGTCGACCGGACAGTTGGACGCGTCGTTCTTCTACGCGGTGACCGACGGGATCAAGCTGGGCGTGCAGGGGGTCAACCTGCTCGATGCGGTGACCCGCACCACGCAGGTGATCGACTTCGACGGCACCCGCCTCACGCGATCGGCTTTCCGCAATGATCGCCGCTTCACCTTCCTCGCGCGGTTCGATTTCTGATCGGCTGCTCGAAGCCCCGCAACGCAAGCGGGCCGGTGGGGCGCCACCGGTCCGCTTGCCGTTCGGGCGGAAGGCGCCGCGTTTCCCGCGGGCTACAGGGTCTGGCACTGTCTGCCGGAGCGCGCTAGCGACCCCAACTGCATGAAGAACAAGAACTGAAAGATGGCGAGACGGCGTCAGGCAGTCACGATCAAGCACGTCGCGGCGGATGCGGGCGTGTCGCTGCAGACCGTCAGCCGCGTCATCAACAAGGAACCCAATGTCCGCCCCGCGATGGCGGAAAAGGTGCAGGCCAGCATCGACCGGCTCGGCTACGTTCCTTCGATCGCGGCCCAGCGGATGAGTGGTTCGCGGTCCTATCTGATCCTCGCCATCAACGACCGCGAACGCACGATAGCCGACTGGAAGGCGCGGGAAGGGCGCGATTGGGTCGACCAGATGCTGCTGGGCGGCATGTTGACCTGCGCGGAGCGCGGATACCGGATGCTGATCGAACTGGTCGACACCCATAGCGATCACGTCGAGCGCGAACTCGGGGGCGCCATCGCGGCGCTGCAGCCCGACGGCGTCATCCTGACGCCGCCGCACTCCGAAAACCCGCTGATCACGAGTTTTCTGGCGGCCACACACATTCCCTTCGCGCGGATCGGATCGCGGCAGGAGGGGCCGGGCATCGCCATCACCATGGGCGACACCGCAAACGCGCGCCTGGCGACGCAGCACCTGCTCGATCATGGACACCGGCGGATCGGGTTCGTGGCCGGCCCCCCCGAATTCAGCCTGGCGAACCGGCGGATCGACGGCTGGCAGGCCGCCATGGACGAGGCGGGCCATCCGACGGGCGATCTCTGCGAGCGCGGCGATTTCGGCTTCGAGACCGGCAAACAGGCAGCCCGCAAACTGCTCGCTCTGCCCGACCGCCCGACCGCGTTGATCTGCAGCAGCGATCAGATGACGCTCGCCGCGCTCGAGGTCGCCCGCGAGCAGGGCATCGATGTCCCGCGCGATCTGTCGCTGGTCAGCTTCGACAATTCGCCCATCGTCCGGTTTACCGACCCACCGCTGACCGCCGTCGATCAACCGATCGCCGCCACCGCGTCGCGCGCGGTCGAACTGCTGATCGACAGCCGCAAGGCACCTTCGCCCGACGAACCGGTAATCCTCACCGGCGAGCTGGTGGTGCGCGGTTCGAGCGGCCCCGCCCCTGCGCGTGGACAGCGCTGAGGCAACCTCAGGGGCGGAGCGCCAGTCGCTTCGCTTCCTGCTGCTCTACGCGCTCGCGGCAGCCGGCGGGGCAGTGGCCTACGTCCCCTTCCTGACCATCCTGCTGCCCGTCCGCGTTCAGACCGTGAGTGCAGGGGACGAGATTTCCACTCTCGCCTACGCCGCTTTCGCCGGGGCCATCGCGGCGAGCCTGGCCAATATCGGCTTCGGCTGGCTTAGCGACCGCACGCAGCGCCGGACCCCATGGATAATCGGCGGGCTGATCCTTTCCGGGAGCCTGCTCGTCGCGATGCGCGAGGCCGATGACAGCATCAGCCTGATCGGTTTGATCGTGGTGTGGCAGATCGCGCTCAACATGATGCTGGCGCCGCTGGCGGCCTGGGCGGGAGATTGCGTGCCCGATCGGCAAAAAGGTCTGCTGGGCGGCTTGCTGTCCTTCTCGCCCGCGCTCGGAGCCCTGTCGGGAGCGCTGGTGACCTGGCCAGGCTTTGCGGGTCCCCATACGCGGCTGGTGCTCGTCGCGCTCATGGTCTTTGCCATGGTGGTGCCGGTCCTCGTGCTGGGCCGCCCGCGCGCAATGCCCCAGCTCATGGTCGCCGATCGCAAGGTCCGCGAGAGACCGCGGCGAACCAGCCGCAAGGTCGCCAGCATGTGGCTCGCCCGCCTACTGGTGCAGATCGCCGAGGCGGCGCTGTTCGCCTATCTCTTGTACTGGTTGCAGTCGATCGAGGAAGGCTTCGGCGACAACGATACCGCGACCATCTTCGCGGCGGTCCTCGCCGTGTCCGTGCCGCTGGCGATGCTGGCCGGGCGCTGGTCGGATCGCTCCAACCGGCCGATCAGACCGCTGGTGATCTGCGCCGGGCTGGGCTCGCTGGGCCTGCTCATCATGGCGTTCTCCGTCGATCTCGTGACCGGGATTGCCGGCTACGCGGTGTTCGGCCTCGCGATGGGGGTGTTCCTGTCGCTCCATTCGAGCCAGACCTTGCGGATCCTCCCGCGGCCGCAAACGCGCGGCCGCGACCTGGGGTTCTTCAATCTCACGAACACCGTGCCGTCGCTGGTGATGCCATGGCTCACGCTGGCGCTGGTCCCCCTTTTCGGCTTCGACGCGCTGTTTCTGCTGCTGGCGGCTCTCGCCATGGTGTCTTGCGCGCTGCTTGTCGCGATCGAACACATCTAGTCGCTTGATTTCACCCATTCGACATGCAATCAATCGCATTGATAACGTTCCCAACAATGGGGAACGCGAGAGGGGATAGGTATGAAGGCGTGGTTGTTGGCGGCGGTTGCCGGACTGGCTGTATCGGCCTGCGCTTCCGTGGAGCCGATCGGGACGGCGGCTGCGCCCGCGATCGCGCCCGAGACGAATGAAGATGCGCGCGTGGCCGACCTGCTCGCGCGTATGAGCCTGGAGCGCAAGGTCGCCCAGCTCATCCAGCCGCAGATCAATTCCTTCACCCCCGAGGACATGCGCCGCTACCGCTTCGGCAGCTATCTCAACGGCGGAAACGGCGGTCCTTACGGCGACGAATATGCGCCTGCACCGCAATGGCTCAAGCTTGCCGACGAGATGTGGGACGCCTCGACCGCTCCGCTGCCGGGTGATGAGCCCGCGATCCCCACCATCTGGGGGACCGACGCCGTCCACGGACACACCAATGTGATCGGCGCGACGATCTTCCCGCACAATATCGGGCTTGGCGCCACGGGCGATGCCGATCTCGTCCGGCGTATCGGCGAAGCGACCGCCGTGGAAATCGAGGCCACCGGCATCGACTGGAACTTCTCTCCGACAGTGGCGGTCGCGCGCGACGATCGATGGGGGCGGGCGTATGAGAGCTATTCGGAGGATCCCCGGCTCACCGCCAGGCTGGGTGCAGCTCTGGTCGAAGGGCTGCAGGGCCGCAGATCCTCGAGCGAATTTCTCGGCCGGGGTCGTGTGATCTCCACGGCCAAGCACTTCTTCGGCGATGGAGGCACCGATCAGGGCGTGGACCAGGGGGAGGTCAACGGCGATATCGATGCGCTCAAGGCGATCCATGCCGCACCCTATCCTGCGGCTATCGACGCCGGCGTGCAGTCGATCATGGCGAGCTTCAACTCGGTCAACGGGCGCAAGATGCACGGCCACGAAGCCATGCTGACCGGCGTGCTGCGCGACGAAATGAAGTTCGACGGCGTCGTCGTCGGCGACTGGAACGGACATGGTCAGGTTGCCGGATGCACCGTGACCGACTGCCCGCAGTCCCTGCTGGCAGGGCTCGACATCTACATGGTCCCGGACGACTGGAAGGGGTTGATGGACAATCTCGTCGCGCAGGTTCGCGGCGGCACCATTCCGATGGCGAAGCTGGACACCGCCGTCGGCCGGGTGCTGCGGATGAAAATGCGGGCCGGTCTGCTGGATGCCGATGCACGCAAGCCCTCGGCGCGGGCAAATGGCGGGGCCTTCGACAAGCTCGGCTCGCCGGAACATCGCGCGATCGCGCGCGAAGCCGTCGCCAAATCGCAGGTGTTGTTGAAGAACGACGGCATTCTCCCGCTCGGAAGCGGGCAGGACATCCTCGTTGCGGGTGTGGCCGCAGACAGCATCGCCCAGGCTGCCGGGGGCTGGACCCTGACCTGGCAGGGCGGCCGCGAGCTAACCAACGACTATTTCCCCGGCGCGACCTCGATCTGGTCCGGATTGCAACAGGCGGCCGAAGCTGCTGGAGGAACGGCGACGCTGTCGACCGACGGCAGCTATGCGGACAAGCCCGACGTTGCGGTCGTCGTGTTCGGCGAGGAGCCCTACGCCGAATTTGCGGGAGACCGGAAAAATCTGGTCCTTGCCGACGAGGAAGGGCTCGAGCTGCTCCGCAAGTTCGATGCCGAGGGAATCCCGGCCGTAGCGGTGTTCCTTTCGGGTCGGCCGATGTGGATGAACCGCGAACTCAATACCGCGGACGCTTTCGTGGCCGCGTGGCTTCCGGGCGGCGAAGGCGCCGGTGTGGCGGACATCCTGTTCGGCAAGCAGGAAGCCACCGGGCGATTGTCGTTCAGCTGGCCCGAGGGCTGTGCAGGAACGCCGGTCAACGATGCGCAAGGGGCGCTGTTTGCGCTCGGCTACGGACGTTCGCTGACCGACACGTCTGCGCTGCGGCAGCTCGACGAGACCTGCGGTTTTCTCGCCGGAAGCGGTGCGACCGAGTGGTTCGTCAACGGACGGATGGGTCGCGGCATCGTGGCGCGCGCCGGGGAAACCGATCTGCCCAACCTGCGCGGGGAAGCGAACGGAATAGTCGCGCGCGGGATCGACAATCAGCGCCAGGAAGATGCGCGGGAAATCACCTTCGCAGCAGGAGCGACCCTGTCTCTGGCCCAGTCGGGGCAGGGCGGGGGCGACTATCGGATCAGCTACGCCATCGACCGCCGCCCCACCGCGCCGGTCGTGCTGCGGGTGGGCGACACCGAGATCGACATTACCAGCCAGCTCGCCCATGCCGAGGGCAAGGACTGGAGGGAGATGATCGTGACCGAGCAATGCACCGATGGCCTGCGCGACAGCATCGCCATTTCCTCGCAAGCGCCGCTGACCATCCGCATCGCAAGCATTGCACGGCAGGATTTGCCCGACGATACGCAGTGTTCGTTCTAGACCGGGGACCCGGCGGAGCGCAGCGACGAGCGACATTTTTTGAATACGCGGCCCGGAGAGGCCGATCTGGGGAGGACAATGAACCATGGCACTGGCACCTGACGCCGCATCGAGCACCGATCCGAGCCCGGTCGAGGCGGAGGGCTCGCATATCGACGCTCCGGGGCTGCAGTATTTCGTCTTCGGGCTGTTCTTCATCTTCGGCGGCATCACCTCGCTCAACGATGTCCTGATCCCCAAGCTCAAGGAGCTGTTCACGCTCAACTACACGCAGGCGATGCTGGTGCAGTTCTGCTTCTTCGCCGCCTATCTGATCATCGGCATCCCCGGTGCGAAGCTGGTGAAGAAGATCGGCTATATGCGCGGCGCGGTGGCGGGTCTCCTGACGATGATGGTCGGCTGCCTGCTGTTCATTCCCGCCAGCCAGAACGCGACCTATGCGCTGTTCCTGCTGGCGCTGTTCGTGCTCGCAAGCGGCGTCGTGATCGTACAGGTCGTCGCCAACCCCTTGATCTCGCTGATCGGGCCGCAGAAGACCGCGCACAGCCGGCTGACCTTTGCGCAGGCGTTCAACTCTCTCGGGACGACGGTCTTTCCGATCGTCGGGGCCACGGTGATCCTCGGCAGCCTCGCCGCCATCAGTGCCGACCAGCTCTCGGGCGCGCAATTGCAAGCCTACCGGCAGGCGGAAAGCGAGGCGATCTGGCAGGGCTATCTCGGCGTGGCCATCCTGATCGCGCTCGTCGCCCTCGCCGTATGGATGTTCCGCGACCGGCTGAAGGGGGAGAAGCACGAGGCTTCCTCCGGGCTCGCCGGCCTCGACCTCCTGAAACGCAGCCGCTTCGGCTACGGCGCGCTGTGCATCTTCCTCTATGTCGGCGCCGAGGTCTCGATCGGCTCGATCATCATCAACTATCTCGCGCAGGACCGCGTCCTGGGGCAGCCAGAGAGCGTCGTCGGCTGGATGATCGGCCTCTACTGGGGCGGGGCGATGGTCGGGCGGTTCATCGGCTCGGCGGTGCTGCGCATGTTCTCGCCAGGCAAGATCCTCGCCTTCAATGCAGCGGGTGCGATCCTGCTCATCGTCGTCAGCACCATGACCTCGGGCGAAACTGCCGCCTACAGCCTGCTGGCGGTCGGGCTGATGAATTCGATCATGTTCCCGACGATCTTCTCGCTCGCCTGCGAGAAGCTTGGATCGCGGGCCGCCGACGGATCGGGCATCATCAACGTCGCAATCTTCGGCGGCGCGGTCGTCCCGCTGCTCTACGGCATGATCGCGGACGTCAGCGGGAGCCTGGCGGTGGCGATGATCCTGCCGATCGCCTGCTACGCAATCATCGCTGGCTTCGGGATCTTCGCCCGCCGCCCGGCCTGACACGAATCAATACGGAGGACCAATTATGGCCAGGACCAAATCTGCAATGCTCGCCGCTGCCATCTCGGCGGTGGCCATGGGCTGCGTCGGCACGCCCGCCTCCCTCTCGGCGCAGGTCGACCAGACCGAACGGCTGGTTTTCGCCGACGAATTCGATGCGCCCGCGCTCGACCGGTCGAAGTGGAACACCATCGGTCCCGACTTCTGGGTCAATGAAGAAGAGCAGGCCTATATCAATTCGCCCGAGACGATCCGCTTCGCACCCGCGGGCAGCGTCGAGGGGGCGGACAGCGGCGTCTTGGTCCTGCAACCGCGTTTCCGCGAAGGTTTCGAGACGCCCACCGGGCGCGAGGCCGATTTCGTCTCCGGTCGGATCACCACCGAAGACAAATTCGATTTCACCCACGGACGCGCCGTCGCGCGGATCCGCATGCCCGACGCGGCCGGGGTGTGGCCTGCGTTCTGGCTGCTGGGCAACGGCACCTGGCCCGAGACCGGCGAAATCGACATCATGGAGTATGTGGGCGAGGCGGACTGGACCGGGGTCGCGCTCCACGGCCCCGGCTATTCGGGCGAGACCCCGCTGGTGAACAAGTATTTCTTCGAGCCCGGCACCGACGTCACCGACTGGCACGAATACGAGGTCGACTGGACTGCGGATCAAATCCTGTTCAAGGTCGATGGTCGCCTGACCTACCGCGTCACTCGCCCGATGGTCGAACATTATGGCGAGTGGCGGTTCGACACACCCAAGCACATCATCCTGAACTTCGCCGTCGGCGGGGTCTATCCGTTCAAGACCAACGGCATTTCCGAACCCTACAAGGGGCTCCCGGCCGAGACAGCCGATCGCATCAAGAACGACGAGGTCGCGATGGAGGTCGACTGGATACGGGTTTACCAGCACAATGGCATCCCCAAGCGATCCGAATAGCTTTCGCGGCCAACGCGTGGGCTGAGACTCGACCGCAAAGCCGCGTTTTGCAAACAGCTTCGCGCGAGCGAATGGCAGGCCCTCCATCCATCAAATCATTGGTACCATTCGGTCAACGGTGAAGGTGGGAGGCAGGATCTTGGCGGACAGGGTGGGATTCGAACCCACGGATGCTTGCGCATCGCCGGTTTTCAAGACCGGTGCATTCGACCACTCTGCCACCTGTCCGCTCGCTGCCGCCGTTAATGGGCGGGCGCGGGATTGTCACGCCCTGACGAGCGCTATCCTCGCTCTCTACCGGAACAAGCCCGAGCGTGGTGGATAGGACCCGCAAGACATATCGCGTTCATTGGCGATGTGCGAGGGAGCGCTCATGATAGTCAAACGTGCCATGCTCAACCGGTTGAGCAAGTCGATCGCCATCGCTGCGGCGATCTTCGCCGCGCAGCCTGCCTTTGCGCAGGACATGTCCTTCGATTCCTATGTCCAATTGCTGATGGCGAAAGCTCGGGCGCAGGGGGTCAGCGAGGGGACCATCGCGCGGATGACCGCCGGTCTCGAGCCCAATCGCCGGGTGATCGAACTCGACCAAGCGCAGCCCGGATCGCCGACGCGTTCGGGCTATCCGCCACTGTCCGATTACATAGCGCGCCATGTGGATCAGGCGCGGATCGTCCCGGGCCGCCGCGAATATGCCAGCGCCCGCGGCACCCTGAGTGCGATCGAACGCGAATATGGCGTGCCAGGCGAGATCCTGGTCGCGATCTGGGGCCATGAGACGGCCTATGGCAATGTCCGCGGCGGCTTCGACCTCTCGCAAGCCTTGGCCACGCTGGCCTGGGAAGGGCGCCGCCGCGACCTGTTCGAAGGCGAGTTCCTTGCGCTGCTCAAGGTCGCCGATCGCGGCTATTCGCGTTCCGAGCTGCAAGGCAGCTGGGCCGGTGCGTTCGGCAATCCCCAATTCCTGCCGAGCGTCTATCTGCGCCTTGCCGCCGATGGCGACGGCGACGGGGCCGCCAACATCTTCACCAACCGCGCCGACACGCTGGCCTCGATCGCCAATTACTTCCGCGATGCCGGCTGGCGGACTGGGCAGCCCTGGGGCGTGAGCGCTTCGGTGCCGCGCGGTTTCGATACCGCCTCCGTAAGCACCGAGCTCGTCGCTCCGGTCTGTGCCCGGGTGCACGAGCGCCACAGCCAATTCAAGACCGTCGCCGAATGGCGTGAGCTTGGCGTGCAGCCGTTGCGGCCACTCGCGGAAACCACGTTGGTCTCGCTGTTTCAGCCCGATGGACCGGGCACGCCGGCCTGGCTGTTAACGTCAAATTATCGGGTTATCCTCGAATACAATTGCTCCAATTACTACGCCATGAGTGTGGGTTTGCTGGCAGATGAGATTAACCGTTAAACATACGATCCGCTTCGGTTCGATCGTCCTGGGCTTCGCGCTCGCTTCCTGCGTGCCCGGTGCCGGTGCGGTCGAGAGCGCACCCCCGCCGTCCGGGGGCATGACCGGTCAAGGCGCGCAGACCGGCCCACAGGCCGACTATCCGGTGGTTGTGGGCGAGCCTTTCACCATCGACGGCATCACCCACACGCCGGTGGATGTCCTTAATTACGACGAGGTCGGCTACGCGACGCTCGTCGGACCGGGGGCATCGGGGATCAGCGCCGCGCACCGTACGCTCCCGCTCCCCAGCTATGTCGAGGTCACCTCGCTCGAGAGCGGAAGGACGATACTGGTCCGTGTCGAACGCCGCGGTCCGATGACCAATGCGCGGCTGATCGCCTTGTCGCCCGATGCCCGCGCCCAGCTTGGCGTCGGGGAAGGCACGCCGGTGCGCGTTCGCCGGGTCAATCCGCCCGAGGAGGAACGCGCCGAACTGCGCGCGAACCGCGCGGCGAGCCTGCGGATGGAAACGCCGCCCGGCCTGCTCGATGTGCTCAAGCGCAAGCTTCCCGCCGTGGGCTCGGTCTCGCTGACCCGCAGCGAAGGCGAGGAAACGGCAGCGCTAGGGGAAGGCACCGCGGCAGCGATCCGTTCGGTCGATCCCACCACCGGGGTACCGTCGACGCGGGTCGAACTTGAGGACGAAGTCACGGGCGGCACGGTGGCGGCGACGGGCGCTGCGGCGGCAACCGGTCCTGGACCAGTCGCGGCGCCCGCTTCCGCTCCGGAACCGGCGGCGGAGGGCAATTACGCGGTTCAGGCCGGGGCCTATTCGACGCAGGCGGCGGCCGAACGGGTCGTGCGGAGCATTGGCGGCTACCACGAACGGGTCGGCAGGCTGTGGCGCGTCCGCGCGGGGCCCTATGCCACCCGGGGACAGGCCGCCGACGCGCTCGCCAAGGTGCGCAGTGCCGGTTATAGCGACGCGCAGATAGTCACGCTGAGATAGGCCGCCGGGCGCTCCCGGGGGCGGGAGCAGATTTGATCCGAACCCTCACACTTTGCTTTGCAGCCGTCATGCTGGGCGCTGCAAGCCCGGCACCGCTGGATGATGCTGCGCGTCCTCCCGGCGCACAGGACGCACCGATCGCGCTGCTGGTCGATCTTTCGAGCGGGCAGACGCTGTTCGCGCGCGAGAGCGACCGGCGGTTCATGCCCGCCTCGATCACCAAGGTGATGACCACGCTGCTGGCCTTCGAGATGATCGAAGATCAGCGGTTGTTCCCGGAACAGGTGATGACCGTCCGGCCCGAGACGTTCCGGCGCTGGAGCCGGGTCGGCTCGACCATGTATCTGCCCCACGACGCCAGGGTGACGGTCGATGAACTGCTGCATGGCATCACCACGGTCTCGGGCAATGACGCCTCGGTGGTGCTGGCCGAAGGGGCGGCAGGGTCGGTGCGGCAATGGCTCGCCGGTATGAACGCGGTCGCGGCCAAATACGGGATGCACGACAGCCATTTCAATACGCCCAATGGCTGGATGGACGAAGGCAGGACCTTCACCACCGGACGGGACCTGGTGACGATGGGCAGCGCGATAGTGCGCCACCATCCGAGCAAATACCGCCATTACTTCGGGGCGACGGGGCTGGAATACAACGGCATCACCCAGCGCAACCACGATCCGATAACCGGCAGCGTCGAGGGCGCGGACGGGATCAAGACCGGCTTCACCAATCAGGCCGGCTACGGCTTTCTCGGCAGCGCCGAGCGCAACGGACGGCGCCTGATGATGGTTGTCGCCGCCAGCCCCAGCGGACGAACGCGCAACGAAGCCTCCCGCGACCTGATCGAATGGGGCTTCGCCAATTTCGCCAGCATAAGGCTGTTCGAAAAGGACGAGCCGATCGCCGAGGCGCGGGTGCAGGATGGCAACGCCAGCGCGGTGCCGCTCGCGGCGCGGGCTCCGGTCCGGCTGTCGCTCCCGCGAGACCGGGAAGCCGCCATCGATCTGACCGTTCGCTACGAGGGGCCCTTGCGCGCGCCGATCGCGCAGGGCGAGGAAGTGGCCCGGCTGCTGGTCAGCGTCGATGGCGAGCAGGTCAATTCGGTGCCGCTGGTCGCGAGCCAGACCATTCTCGAGGCGAACCTCGTGCGGCGGGTGTTCAACGGGCTGCGCGGATGGGTCGCGTGAGAAGCGGGTCGTTCATCGCGCTCGAGGGCGGGGAGGGGACCGGCAAGTCGACCCAGGCGCGGCTGCTGGCGTCCGCGCTCGAACGGCGCGGGATCGATGCCGTGCTCACCCGCGAACCGGGCGGAACCCCGGGCGCCGAGGCGATTCGCGCGCTGCTGCTCGATCCGCCGGGGGAGGGCTGGGGGATGCGCGCCGAGGCGCTGCTGTTCGCCGCGGCGCGTTCGGACCATGTCGAGCGGCTGATCCGCCCCGCGCTGGAGGCCGGGCGCTGGGTCGTCTGCGACCGCTTTCTCGATTCCAGCCGCGCCTATCAGGGCGGGGCCGGATTGCTGGGCGACGAGCTGGTCCGCTCGCTTCACGAGCTGGGCAGCGAAGGTCTCCTGCCCGACCTGACGCTGGTGATTGCGGTGGGGGACGCCATCGCGGCGGCGCGGCTGTCCGCGCGCGACGGGACGGTGTCCGATGCGATCGGCGGGCGCGACGATAGCTATCATTCCCACGTGAACGCCGCTTTCGTCGAATTCGCCGCGGCAGAGCCTGCGCGCTTCGCGGTGATCGATGGCGAGGGCTCGGTGGACCAGGTCCATACACGCATCCTCGCTGCGCTTGAACCGCTGCTCGCCAAGGGTTCGCGCGCGTGATCGGCCACGACGCCGCCTGGTCGGCCTGGCGCGACGCCATGGCGGGCGAGCGGATGCATCACGCCTGGCTGCTGGCGGGCAAGTCTGGCCTGGGGAAGATGCACTTCGCGCACGCTGCGGCACGCGAACTGGTGGGGGCGGATCCGGGTGCCGAGCACCACCCCGACATCCATGTCCTCACGCATCTTCCCAAGGACGACAAGGAGGAGCGCAAACGCGACGAGGGCAAGCCCTTCGAGATCAAGCGCAACATCACCATCGGACAGGTCCGCGCGATGCAGCAGCGGCTCAACACCCGGCCGACGATGGGCGAGCGGCGCGCGATCATCGTCGATCCCGCCGACGACATGGAACGCAACGCCTCCAACGCGCTGCTCAAGAGCCTGGAAGAGCCGCCGGTTGGCACCTTCTTTCTGCTGGTGAGCCATCGCCCTGCGAAACTGTTGCCGACGATCCGGTCGCGCTGCCGGACGCTGCGGTTCCACGCGCTCGCTGATCGCGAGATTGCCGACCTTCTGGCCTCGCTGGCCCCTGATGCAAACGACGCGACCCGCGCCGCCGCGCTCACCGCTGCAGCGGGATCGCCGGGGCGGGCGCTGGCCTTCGTCGAACTCGGTCTTGGTCCCGTGGCGCAGATCCTGCACCTGATCGCACAGCAGGGCGATCCCGAGTTCACCCTGCGCGGCGAACTGGTGTCGGCCATCGGAACGCGGCCCGATCGCGCCCGGCTCGAGGCGGTGCTCGAACTGGCGCGCTCGATCCTCGACGAGGGCCTGGCCGAGCTCGACCGCCAGCGCCTGCCTGCGCGGATCGCCGCGCATGCCGAACTCGTCCGTCTCTCGGGCGAGATGCCGACCTACAATTACGATCCGGGGCTGCTGGTGATGGAAATCGGCACCTTGCTCGCGGGCGCGGCGCAGTCTAGCGGAGGCCCCCATGGCTGAGCCCTTCTATATTACCACGGCGATCAACTACCCCAACGGTCGCCCGCACATTGGCCACGCCTATGAGGCGATCGCCGCCGATGTCATCGCGCGCTTCCAGCGGCTGCGCGGCCGCGAGGTCCGGTTCCAGACCGGCACCGACGAACACGGGCTCAAGATGGCGCGCAAGGCCGCCGAGCAGGACCGTAGTCCGCGCGCACTGGCCGATGAAATGTCCGGTTATTTCAAGGCAATGGACGATGCTCTTGATATTTCCTACGATCGCTTCATCCGCACGGTCGAGGACGATCACCACCGCGCCAGCCAGGCGATCTGGCGGGCGATGGAGGCCAAGGGCGATCTCTATCTCGACCGCTACGAAGGCTGGTACTCGATCCGCGACGAGGCCTATTACGACACCAGCGAACTGACCGAGACCGAGGGCGGGGAGAAGCTGTCGCCGCAGGGTACGCCGGTCGAGTGGACCGTCGAGGAGAGCTGGTTCTTCCGCCTGTCGAACTATCAGGAAAAATTGCTCGAACTGCTGCGGACCCCGGGCTTTCTCGAGCCCGAGAGCCGCCGCAATGAGATGATCGCCTTCGTCGAGGGCGGACTGCGCGATCTCTCGGTCAGCCGCACCAGCTTCGACTGGGGGGTGAAGGTGCCCGGCAGCGACGATCATGTGATGTATGTCTGGGTCGATGCGCTGACCAATTACCTCACCGGGCTGGGCTATCCCGAGGATACCGAGGACTGGCGCCGCTTCTGGCCCGCCAGCCTGCATCTGATCGGCAAGGACATCGTCCGGTTCCACACGGTCTATTGGCCCGCCTTCTTGATGAGCGCCGGTCTGCCGGTGCCGCGCAAGGTGTTCGGCCACGGCTTCATCCTCAATCGCGGGCAGAAGGAATCCAAGTCGCTCGGAAATGTCACCGATCCGCTCGCGCTGGCGGAGAATTTCGGGGTCGACAATTTGCGCTATTTCCTGATGCGCGAAGTCGCTTTTGGGCAGGACGGCAGCTATTCGGCCGAGGCGATCGTCGCGCGCTGCAACGCCGAGCTCGCCAACAGCTTCGGCAATCTGGTCCAGCGCGCCTTGTCGATGGTTCACAAGAATTTGGACGGCGCGTTGCGCGCCTTTTCTCAGGCCGACGCCGACCGGGCGCTGCTCGCGACGGTGCGCAAATCCTGCGGCGAAAGCCTGCCCGAGCGTTTCGAGGCGCTCGATTTCAGCCAAGGCATCGAAACCTGGATGCAGGCGGTCTGGGCCTGCAATCAATATGTCGACGAGCAGGCGCCATGGGCGTTGAAGAAGACCGATCCGGGGCGGATGGAAGCCGTGCTGCTGACGCTGGTGCTCGCCATTCGCGACCTCGCGCTGGCGATCCAGCCCGTGATCCCGACCCGCGCCGGCGCGGTGCTCGACATGCTCGGCATTCCCGGCGACGAGCGTTCATATGCCAATCTCGACGACCCGGCCTGGTACGATGCGCGAGTCGCCGCTGGACAGGTCATCGCCAAACCCGAGCCGATGTTCCCGCGGCTCGAACTCGCCACCGAGGCCGCGTGATGCTGGTCGATAGTCACTGCCATCTGGAGTATAAGGGCCTGGGCGAGGATCAGGCGGCGGTGCTCGAACGCGCGCGCGCTGCCGGGGTAAAGACCTTCCTCAACATCTCGACCAAACGCGCCGAATGGGATCAGGTGATCGCCACTGCCGAACGCGAGCCCGATGTCTACGCCAGCGTTGGCATCCACCCGCATCACGCCGACGATCACCAGGATCTGACCGAAACCGAGCTGCGGGAAGCCACCGCCAATCCCCGGGTGATCGGCATCGGCGAGACCGGGCTCGACTATTACTACGAACATTCCGACCGCGCCGCACAGCAGCGGCTCTTCCGCCTGCATATCGCCGTCGCGCGCGAGGTGCAGCTGCCGGTCATCATCCACACCCGCGACGCCGAGGACGACACGCTCGCCATTCTCGAGGACGAGCTGGGGAAGGGGGCCTTCCCCGCGCTGATCCACTGCTTCACCGCCTCGGCCGAATTCGGCGAGAAAGTGCTGGCGCTCGGCCTGTCGATCTCGATCTCGGGGATCGTCACCTTCAAGAACGCGCGCGATCTGCAGGCCGTGGCCAAGACCGTTCCGGCCGACCGGCTGCTGGTCGAGACCGACAGTCCTTTCCTCGCGCCGGTGCCGCATCGCGGCAGACCCTGCGAGCCCGGCTTCGTCCGCGACACCGCGACCTTCCTCGCAGAGCTTCGCGGTGAGAGCCTCGACCATCTGGCGCAGACCACCACGCGCAATTTTCACGCTTTGTTCGCGAAGGCCGCAGCGTGAAGCTGCTGATGCTCGGCTCGGGGACCTCGACCGGGGTGCCGCGGATCGGCAACGACTGGGGCGATTGCGACCCCGCGGAACCGCGCAACCGCCGCACCCGCGTGTCGATCATGGTCGAAAACGACGCCGGGCAGCGGATTCTGATCGACACCTCGACCGATCTGCGCCAGCAATTGCTCGCCAACCAGATCGACCGCGTCGATGCGGTGCTCTGGACACATGATCACGCCGATCATTGCCACGGGATCGATGATCTGCGCGTGATGCGTTACGACCGCAGCAATGCGCTGCCGGGCTATGCCGATCCCAAGACCGCGAGCAAGCTGCGCAAGCGGTTCGACTACGTCTTCGCGGGCCAGCATGGCTATCCGACGCTGATCGAACTGTCCGACCTGCGCGACCAGCGGCTGGTCGCCGGCTTCTCGCTCGACTGGGTCGAGATGCCGCATGGGCCGACGCACAGCACCGGGTTCCGGCTCGAGGCCGATGGGGCGTCGCTGGTCTATGCCACCGATTACAGCGAGATCACGCCGCAGATGCTGTCGTGCTTCGCCGGGGTCGATCTGCTGGTGAGCGATTGCCTGCGCCGCGCTCCGCATCCCACGCATGCGAGCCTGGGTCTGGCGCTGGAGCTCGCTTCGAAAACGAAGGCGAAGAAGACCGTCCTCACGCATCTCGACAAGAGCATGGATTACCGCGCGCTGTCGGAGGAAGTGCCCAAGCGCGTGATCGTTGGCTACGACGGGCTGGAGCTGGTCGCATGAGCGAGTTCGACATCGTCTCGATCATCTCCCTGGTCGGATTTTTGGTTCTGGCGGTGAGCGCGTTGTCCGCGCATCGGTTTTCGCTCAAAAAGGGCATCGTGATGGCATTGGCCTGGGCAGCGATCTTCGCGATCGTGGTGCTGTTCATCAGCCTGATCGACGGATGACCCCCTTCCTCCCGCATCCTCCAATTTAACATAATATATGTTATCATTCCAACATGTCCGACGCATCCCATCAACTGACCCGCCTTCTCGGCATCATGGCTCGGCTGCGCGACCCCGAGCACGGCTGCGAATGGGATTTGGCGCAGAGCTTCGCCTCGATCGCGCCCTATACGATCGAGGAAGCTTACGAAGTCGTCGACGCGATCGAGCGCAGCGATATGGACGAGCTTCGCGGCGAGCTCGGCGATCTGCTGCTCCAGGTCGTGTTCCACGCGCGCATGGCGGAGGAAGCCGGACACTTCGCCTTCGCCGATGTCGCGCGCACGATCTGCGACAAGATGGAGGCGCGGCACCCGCATATCTTCGGCGACGAGGACGGGACCATGGGCGAAACCCGCTGGGAGAACCTCAAGCAGACCGAACGCGAGAGCGCAGGCGCGACCAGCGCTCTGGACGGCGTGGCAAAGGCGCTGCCGGGGCTGCTCCGCGCGCAGAAGCTGCAGAAACGCGCCGCGCGGGTCGGGTTCGACTGGCCCGACGCGGAAGGTCCTAAATCAAAAATTTTCGAGGAAGTGGAGGAGCTTGAGACCGCCTCTTTGGAAACCCGCGAGGAGGAAGCCGGCGACCTCCTGTTTGCCGCGGTCAATCTGGTGCGCGCCTACGGCATCGACGCTGAAGAAGCCCTGCGCGGGGCCAACGCCAAATTCGAACGCCGCTTCCGCGCGATGGAGGAGTTAGCCGATGGCGCGTTTCCCGATCTAACGCTCGACCAGCAGGAAGCGCTCTGGCAGGCGGTCAAACGCGACGAGAAGAAGGCCCGCTAAAGCGAGGAAAACCTTCCGAATTCCTTCGGCGTCAACCGCACCGACAGCAACCGTACTGGCCCCTCGCCCAGATCGGCGCTCTCTTCCTCGATAACCTGGCCGTGCTGGTGCAGCCAGGCGCTGCGCATCCCGTCGCTGGCGGTCAGCTCGATTGCGTAGGTGCGCGAATCCAGCGTCAGCAATGCATCGATACGCTGCAGCAGCGCCTCGACCCCCTCCCCGGTCAGCGCCGAAATCGGAACGCTCTTGTCGTCGTGCCAGGCGATTTCGGTCAATTCCGCGCGCCGCTCCTCGGGCAGCGCATCGAACTTGTTCCAGGCCTCGAGGATCGGAATCTCGCTCGTCCCGCTCTCGCGGTCGATCACCCCGAGATCGGTGAGAATTTGCAGCACCTGCTGCTTCTGCGCCGCGGCATCGGGATTGGCCATGTCGCGGACATGGACGATGACATCGGCGCCGGTCACCTCTTCGAGCGTCGCGCGGAAGGCGGCGACCAGTTGCGTTGGCAAATCCGAGATGAACCCGACCGTGTCCGACAGGATCGCCTTTTCGACGCCCGGCAGCTCGATCGCGCGCATGGTCGGGTCCAGCGTCGCGAACAGCAGGTCTTCCGCCATGACGTCGGAACCCGTCAGACTGTTGAACAGCGTGGATTTTCCGGCGTTGGTGTAACCCACCAGCGCGATCACCGGCCAAGGCGCCCTGCCCCGCCTGGCGCGGTGCAGCGCACGGGTCTTGCGGACCTGCTCGAGCTCCTTGCGCAGCTGCGCCATCCGCGCGCGGATCAGACGGCGGTCGGCCTCGATCTGCGTCTCGCCCGGACCGCCCAGAAAGCCGAAGCCGCCGCGCTGGCGCTCGAGGTGGGTCCAGCTGCGGACCAGCCGGCTCTGCTGGTAATCGAGATGCGCCAGCTCGACCTGGAGCCGGCCCTCGGCGGTTGCGGCGCGTTCGCCGAAGATTTCGAGGATCAGCCCGGTGCGGTCGATGACCTTGCGCTCCAGCTTGTCTTCGAGATTGCGCTGCTGGATCGGGGTGAGTGTCCCGTCGACCACAACCAGCACGGCCTCTTCCTGCTCGCACTGGATGCGGATGTTGTCGACCTGCCCTGAACCGAACAGCAGATTGGGCTTCACCTGCCGCACGGGCAGGACAAAGCCCTCGGCGATCTCGATCCCGATCGCTAGCGCCAGACCCTTCGCCTCCTCGAGCCGGGACTCGGCATCGAGTTCGTAGGACTGGCCGCGAATGTCGGGACAGATGACGAGAGCCCGCGCACCGCGCGAAACTTCACCCAGCAGGTCGTCGTCGAAGCTCAGTTTTCTTCACCTTCCCAGTCGTCCGACAGATCGACCGCCGTGGCGGGCTGGATCGTCGAGACGGCGTGTTTGTAAGCGAGCTGCACATAGCCCTCGCGCTCGAGCAACATGCAGAACAGATCATAGGCCGCGATCCGGCCCTGGAGCATCACGCCGTTGACGAGAAACATCGTCACCTGCGCCTCGGCCTCGCTCACGCGGCTGAGGAACACGTCCTGCAGCAGGCGCTGCCTGGCGCCTGAACCCTGTTTCGCGAACTGATCCGCGTCGAGCGGCGAGCCCGGCATGATCGTGGAAATGGCGTGCTTGTAGACCAGCTGTGCCTGCCCGTCGCGGCGCAGGAGGATCGAGAAATTGTCGAACCAGGTGATGATGCCCTGCAATTTGACGCCCTTCACCAGAAACATGGTGACCGGCACCTTGTTCTTGCGCAGCAGGTTGAGAAACGCATCCTGGAGGTTCTGCGGCTTGCCGCCAGCATTCTTGGCTGCGGGTTTTTCCGCCTTTGCTGCGGGCTTTTCCGCTTCGACGGATTTCACCGCTCGCGGGCGCGCGGATAGGGTCTTCTCGGACATGAAACTGCCTCCTGTTGTTGGCGGCCGCTCTGCGCAGTCCGCAATCTGGGTGCCCAAGCGGCTCGAAACCGAATGGGCGCGCCCGTCAATTATGCGCGAATGTGGGTCGTGCCGCCCAAAAGACAAATGCTTTTATCGCTTCCGCGTTCCGCATCGTCCGGTGATTGCTATCAGGACGAACCCTCCCCGCTCTTGCGTTCCGACATTCCGAGCATCTTGAGCTTGCGATGAAGGGCCGACCGTTCCATCCCGATGAAGGTCGCGGTCTTGGAAATATTGCCCGAAAAACGGCGGATCTGGACCGCGAGATACTCGCGTTCGAAATTCTCGCGTGCCTCGCGCAAAGGCGCTCCCATCATCGCCGTCATCGCCTGCCCGCCGCCGATCTTGCCTTCGGTAACCTCGCCCGAAAGCATGGTCGGCTCGACCTTGTCGAGTTCGTCGCGGGGAGTGAGGATAATCGTCCGCTCGACGACATTGCGCAGCTGCCGGACATTGCCCGGCCAGTCGTAGGCCTGAAGCGCCGCCATCGCTTCTGCGGTGACCTGCGGGGGGGAGAGGCCTTGCTCGGCCGCATAGCGGGCGAAGAAATGCTCGGCCAGAACGGGGATGTCGTCGCGCCGTTCGGATAGCGACGGCACTTCCACCGGCACCACGTTGAGCCGGTAGAACAGATCCTCGCGGAAGCGCTTCTCCTCCATTTCGCGCTGCAGATCGCGCGCGGTCGAGGAGACGACGCGGACATCGACCCCGATCTGGCGCGACCCGCCGACCCGGACGAAACTCTGCTCGGTGAGCACGCGCAGGATACGTGCCTGGGTCGAGAGCGGCATGTCGGCCACCTCGTCGAGATAGAGCGTTCCGCCATCCGCCATCTCGAGCAGTCCGGCGCGGACCAGCTTGCCATCCTGCTCCTCGCCGAACAATTCATGTTCGAAACGCTCGGGCGTAATCCGCGCCGAATTGACGGTGACGAAGGCGTGATCGGCGCGCGGGCTCCAGCTGTGGAGCAGCCGCGCGGCGACTTCCTTGCCCGCGCCCGCGGGGCCGTAGATCAACACCCGGCTTCCGGTGCCCGCCACCCGCTTGAGCGTGGCGCGCACCTGCGTAATCGCAACCGAATTGCCGGTAAATTCGTCCTCGGTCCCGAGATAGCTCTTGAGCCGCGTGTTCTCGCGCCGCAGTCGTTCGGTTTCGGTGGCTCGCTCGACCAGCAGAAGCAGACGTTCCGCCTCGAAGGGCTTTTCGATGAAGTCGAGCGCCCCGCGGCTGACCGCGGCGACCGCGGTGTCGATATTGCCGTGGCCGGAGAAGATGATCACCGGCAACTGCGGCTCGCGGATCTTGATCTCGTCGAGCACCTCGAGCCCGTCCATCGGACTGCCGTGCAGCCAGACATCGAGCAACACCACGCTGGGCCGCTTTTCGTCGATCGCGGCGAGCGCGGAGGTGCTGTCGCCCGCGGTGCGGCACTCGTAGCCTTCGTCGCTCAGCACGCCAGCAACGAGATCGCGAATGTCGCGTTCGTCGTCAACGATCAGGATGTCCAGAGCCATGCTAAGCTACCTCATTCATGCGATTGGGGAGGGTTCGAACGCGACGTGTTTGCTGGCGGGCGCTGGGTCGGGTCGCGAGCGAAGCGCAACCTCACGCAGGTGCCACCGCCTTCGCGGGCCAGGAAACCCATTTCGCCCCCATGCTCCTCGACGATCTTGTTCACGATGGCGAGGCCCAGCCCGGTCCCCTTTTCGCGCGTGGTCACATAGGGTTCGAGAATGCGTTCGCGATCCTTGGGCAGCCCGACGCCATTGTCCTCGACCGTGACGGTCAGTGCGGTCTCGTCCGCCTCGACGACGACCACGATCTTGCCGCGGTAATCGACCGGCGCCACGGCGGCGCGCGCTTCTACTGCTTCGCCCGCGTTCTTGAGCACGTTGATCAGCGCCTGGCCGAATTGATGCCGGTCGCACTGGATGCCGATCGGCCCGTCGGTCTCACCCGTCAGGCTGTAATCGACATGCGGATGCCCGACTTCCTGCAGGAACAGCGCCTGACGGACGAGATCGAGCGCATCCTCGGGACGGAACACAGGCTTGGGAAGGCGCGCGAAGGACGAGAACTCGTCCACCATCTTGCGCAGATCGCCGACCTGCCGAACGATGGTGTTGGTCAGATCGTCGAACAGTTCGCCATCCTGCAGGATCTGCTTGCGATAGCGCCGCTTCAACCGCTCGGTGGCGAGCTGTATCGGAGTGAGCGGATTCTTGATCTCGTGCGCGATCCGGCGGGCGACATCCGACCAGGCGGCCTGCCGCTGATCGAGCAACTGGCGGGTAATGTCCTCGAAGGTGATCACATGGCCGTCGCGCTCGGGGCCGATCTTGACCGCCAGCGTCAAGAGGTCTGCGCCCTTGGAATAGCTGACGATGCCCTTTTCGAGCCCGGCCTCGACCATCACCGCAATCTGAGGCGCCAGATCGTGGATATTGCGCGTGCCGCCATCGTGCTCGCTATCCGCATCGCCCAGCAACGCCTGAGCCGGACCGTTCATCAGCAGGATATCGCCGCCGCGATCAATCGACATCACCCCGGCGCTGACCGATTCGAGCACTGCCTCGATAAAACTGCGGCGTTCCTCGATCTGGCGATTGGCGGTGACCAGCGCGTCGGTCTGGCGTTCGAGCTGCGCGGTCATGCGGTTGAAGGCGCGGTTGAGCAGGCCGATCTCGTCGCCGCCCGTGCGCCCTTCGACGCGCAGCGCGAAATTGCCCCCGCCCACCTCGCGGGCGGCGGCGACGAGGTCGGTCAGCGGCTCGACCTGCCTGT
>TARA_R110002072_G_scaffold109160_2_pt1 | contig 45991 bp, 43 predicted proteins | sample TARA_R110002072 | Tara Oceans TARA_R110002072 (sample SAMEA4397118) | marine metagenome | biome: Polar Biome; feature: [SRF] surface water layer (ENVO:00010504); material: water (ENVO:00002006), including particulate matter (ENVO:01000060) such as... | depth 5 m
TGCCGCGAGATGGGATCCGCTGTCGGTGATGCGCGAGGAAGTGTTTTCTTGTCCTGGCACCGTACGCACATCCTCGGGGTGGGTATTCTTGGGGGATGCGTAGAGTTGGTTGGATGTTGGCCTTGGTTGGGGGCTTGTTTGGGGCTTGTGGGATTGGTGGGCAGCGGCAGTTGCGGGATGCGTTTCCGGATCTGGGGGTGTTGGTGACTACGGCGGATCCGGCTCGGGTCAGGGCGGAGTTGGCCAATGTGACGTTGCCGGATAGCGATTCGCACAACATGGAGTTGCTTGCGATGCTGCGGGGACGCGAGACGGTGACGGCTGCGCATCTGGTGCTGCTGGTTCGGGCGGTGGCGCTGCCGGAGAACATCATTTGTTCGAACGGTGCCGGCAAGTGGACCTATCCGCAGCGCGGCAAGAGTGAGCATGCGGCGTTCGTCGATCAGTTGCTGACCGAAGGGGCGGCGAAGCTGGATGACGTCGATGGCTATTGGCTCGGGGAGCTGATCGGCATCTCGCAGAGCGATGCGACGATGATGATGCTGTGCGAGCAGTACGTGCCCGCGGTGGATGATGGTTCTGAGCGCGCATTCGATGAGCTGTTGCGCGGGATGCCAGGGTCGCCGGCGATGCTGCCGTTCTTGTCGTTGTACATGGGGCCGCAAGGAAGGCTCGATGGTGCTCGCGGCTGGCATGCGTTTGGGAAGATGTCGTTCGATAATGATCGGGTCGCCTTGTTGGAGACGTTGTTGCAGCGCAACGAGGAACTTTCCGACGAACGGGTGTTGATGGCGATGAAGGCGTTCTCGTTTGATAATGGGCGCGAGCGGGCATTGGAGTTGCTGGTAGATCGAGCGAGCCCGCTCGATGCGGAAACGGCGCGCGCTGCGGCTAGCACGTTCTCGTTCGATTCGGGACGCGGTGCTGCGTTTGCAACGCTCGCCAAGCGCGGCGGCGTCGTGATGGAAGAGAGTCAGTTGGCTCGCTTTGTCGGGCTGTGCAGCTTTGATGCCGACCGGGTCAAGTGCGTGCAATTGTTTGCGCCGAAGCTGCAGGGGGAGCCGCGCGGCAAAGCTGCCAATAGCTTGCTCAGCAAGCTGAGCTTTGATTCGGGCCGTTTGAAGGTTGTCGAGTTGATGGCCTCGCGGTGGGTGCAGTTGTCGAAGGACGAACGCTTCGCGCTGTTGCAGGTGTTCTCGTTCGATTCGAGCCGCAAGCAAGCAACCCGCCTGCTGATGCGCTAGAGCCTCTCGACCTTGATTGCGATGGGCTGCATGCCCACCCGCAGTTCGATGACTCGCTGCTCGATGCGCCACTTGGTCTTCTGCGGCTGCCACTTGGCCTTGCGTTGGGCGTCGCCCGGTTGCAGTCGCTGCAATGACAGATTCGGGCTGTAGCGGAATTCGTAGGTGCCCGGCGCGAACGTGCTGAGGCTTCGTGCCGTGCCGCGTCCGTCAACGAACTCTACCTTGCCGGAACCATCGAGCGTGCGCAGGTTGAGGTAGCGAAGACGACCGCCTGTGGTCGGCACCAGGCTGACTTGTATGGAGGAGTGGATGAGACGTTCGTTTGGCGCGACTTGTGGCAGTTGCAGTTCGACGACCAGTGGGATGCCGACGGTTGTGCGGTCGCTGATGTTGGCGGTGTCGCCTTCGACGATCGTTACCTGGTGCTTGAGCACGGGCCAGGGGCAGCGGTCGAGGCGGCCCTTGACGACCTCCGGGCCCGGCAGCACTTCCACAGTTAGCGCGCCGGTCGGCAAGCCATGAATGCGCCCACTGTTCGGCACGGAGTACCACAGACCAGGGATGTCGGATGGTGGCGCCCAGGTGGCTTCCATGCCCGGCAACGGTATTGGCAAGCCACTGCGTGTCGGGACGCGGCTCATGCGAACCCAGAGTGGCGTCACCGTCTCGCCGTCTGCATCGCGCACGTCGATCTGCAGGGAGCCAGTCGCGGTTCGCGGGGACAGCACGATGTGAACTTTGCCGCGATGTTGATCGGCACGCAGCAAGCACGCTCCGTAGGTCGGTCCGCAGTCGTGGAAGCAACTTTCGATGATCGTGAACGTGTCGGGCGTCGCTCGCAGGAACCTGTCTGAACCCGCATACATGGCGTCGTGTTCCGTTGCCGTCGTCATCAATGCGGTGGAGGCACCTTCGCTCTGGAAGCGAGCTTGCGCGCGAATGGCATCGGGACCCTTCCAGGTGTGCGCACCGTAGAACGCCTCGGGCAACCACGTGCCGTATTGATCCTCAAGCAGAACTTCGATCTGCGCCGCGCGGTGGGGCACGTCGTAGTTGATGTCGACGTGGGTGACTTGCTGGCCGGCTCTCACCGTCAGCGGTTGCATGAGGTTGCTGCCGACGTCGATTTCGTAAGAGCCGCAGCGAACGTTGTGGTAGATGAATCGGCCCGAATCATCGGTTGTGGTGTCCGAGAGGCCTTGCAGACTCTCCTCGAATGCTTCGATCTCCAGGCCGTTGAGGAACACTGGTGGCAGGTCGTCGCCTTCGTCGAAGTAAACCGACACATCTAAGTCTGCGACCGGCTCGCCATCCGGGTAGTGCACGAAGCCCTCGATGCGTTGGCCGATGGGCCGCAAGACGAGGTCTGCCAGTCGGTGTTCGCGTTGCTTCTTCGGGTAGACCGCGACGACGTTGGAGCGTCCATATCGGTCGTGAACGGCAACCAAAGAATACACATCTGCTTCGCCGGAGTGGCTGAGATCGATCCCGAACGTGCCGTCGAATTCGGCGTCGAAGGATTGTTTGCCGTTGTCGGTGAACAGAAGCAGTCGCGCATCCCTGACTGGCGTGCCATCCGTCGTGACGACGCGGCCTTTGGTCAGGACTTCCGCGGCTAGATTGGTGTCGAGTGTGCCGTTTTCGTCCTTGCTGAGAATGTCGCGCAACATCACCGTGACGATGTCGGTGCTGTAGCCGACCGCGTCGATGCTGGCATGCACGGACACTTGCGACTGCACGATCTGGCTGAGCGCGCGCAGTGGTCCTATCGATAGTGAGAAGGTGCCGTCGGCAGCCGTGATGGTTTCTCCGATTGCGATCTGCTTGCCCAGGTATTGTTGTTCGCCGACGGTCGCGAACACGCGGACGAACGCCCCTGCGATTCCTTGGTCATCCTCGCTGTCGATCACGGTGCCGGTGGCCGTCCACGGGTCCTTGGCTGCGGTCGTCGCGTCCTGCCGTTCGTTTCGCTGGGTTGCCAGAGGTCGTTGCTGCCAGTTGGTGTCGTTGTCGCTTGCGCTCTCGGTGCCAGCGACCGCCGGCTCACCTTGCAACGGACCCGGAGGTGGCGTCACGACTTGGCTATCTGGCCACGCGAACCAACCAACCAGCAGCGAGGCTGCGACTAGCAACAACACGGCCTTCTTGTTGGAGCTGACCGCAGTCACCGCGACCATGTGGGCGGTGCTCGCCGAGGGCAGTGCCAGTGGTGCCAGCGCCGCCATCCAAGCCTTGCGGTCCCCCTGGTGTTGCCGATCGAGGGTCGCCCGCAGTCGTTCCGCGGCGCGGCTCAGATGGGTTCTCGCTGTGCTCTCCGGAATGCCGAGCGAGGCGGCGCACTCGGCGATGTCGAGGCCATTGAAGTGGCGTAGCAAGACGATCTTTCGATACGGCTCTGGTAGCGCCAGCACCGCTTGCACAACCGAACTGCGCAACTCTTCACGGGCGACGACTTCGTCGGTCGACGGCGCCGTGCCCGACTTAGTGGCGCGAAGTTCGCGTGCCTTCAAGCGGCCTTCTTTGCGGTAGTGCTTGTGCGCCAGGTTGCGCGCGACGGTCGCTAGCCAGCCACGCCGGTTGTCGAGCTTGGCTGGCGGCGACTCTATGGCTGTGGCCAGCGTCGCCTGTGCGACGTCTTCCGCGGCGTGCACGGAGTGGCATAACTGCCGCGCCAGACTGCGTACGAAATCCAGATCGTCGAGCAGGCTGGTCGGGTTCTTGAGTGGCAGGCTTGGCATCACAAGGGAAGTCCCGCCGAGGGGCGGACTGTCTCACGCGTGTCGGGTTTTTTCTCACCCACCCGTTTCTGATCGTGGCCCTGCTCGCCGAGCATCGGCACACAGTAACCCGAATCCCGGTCGCTGGGGGTAAACCCGGCGTCGGGGGCCATTTGTCCGAATTGCATGCTGTGCACGCGGTCTCTACGGTCTAGACGTCCTCGCAGTAAAAACCTTCATATGACCTCCGATCACAGCAGCCAGAATCCCCAAGCCGCCGGCGAACCGCGCGGCGTTTCCCGTCGACAAGTCTTCTCGGCAACGTTGGGCGCATTGGCCGTTGGCATGGTCCGTCTGCCCGCGAGTTCGATGCCCTGGCCGAAGGGATTGCTGGGCTTTGATCCGTTGCCATCGTCAGCCGACGATGCCGTGCACGTTGCGCCGGGCTACCAGGCAAAGGTGTTCATGGCGTGGGGCGATCCGCTCGCGGAGGGTGGGCCGGCTTGGCATCCCAACAACACGGCAGCGCAGCAGCGATTGCAGGCGGGCATGCATCACGACGGCATGGTCTTCTTCGCCGACAAGAGCGACGACGGTCGGCCGCGCTCCGATTCTGGCCAGCTGGCGGTCAATCATGAATACATCGACCTTGGCTTGCTCTACGAGAAGGGCATCGCGCAGCACTCCAAGGAATTGACGGAGAAGGCGCAGGCTGCGGTTGGAGTGTCAGTGGTCAACATCCGGCGTGATGAACATCATGTCTGGCGGCGTGAAGGCGGCTTCAAGGTAGATGGCAACACGCTGATTGACATCGGTGGCCCGGCGAAGGGCCACAAAATGATGCGAACGCCGGGCGACTTGTTCTGCAAGCAAGAGCACGAAGGCACGGCGACGCACGGCACGCTTGCCAACTGCTCCAGCGGGTGGACGCCGTGGGGCACTTACCTGACGTGCGAAGAGAACATCCAGGACTTCTTCAAGCGCTCCGAATCAGACCTGTCCGACGGCGAGAAGGCGTATGGCATTCCCAACCCCTATGGCATCCCGGACGATTGGCACACGCGTTATGGATGGGATCAGCATGACAAGCGCTTTGATGCCGACCGCCAAGATGCGCGCAATCACTTCAATCGCTTTGGCTGGGTGGTGGAGATCGATCCGCGTAACCCCGACAAGCGGGCGGTAAAGCGCACGGCGCTCGGTCGCTTCCGTCACGAGAACGCGGGTGTCGTGATTGCCAAGGATGGCCGCGTGGTCGTCTACATGGGCGACGATGAGCGCTTCCAATACATCTACAAGTTCGTTTCCAAGAACCGCTGGAACCCCGACGATCCGGAGGCCAATTGGGGTTTGCTGGACGAAGGCACGTTGCACGTCGCGAAGTTTGATGCCGCGCTGCAGCCGTCCGGTGTTGGCCGTGGGCAGTGGGTGCCTTTGACGACGGAGCTACCCGTTCTGCGTGAGCATTTTGGTGACGACCAAGGCGCCATTGCCATTTACGCGCGCGTCGCTGCCGACTTGGTTGGGGCGACCAAGATGGATCGTCCCGAGTGGATTGCCGTGCCGCCGCATCAAGGCGTTGGCGACAAGGTGGATTACATTTACTGCAGCCTCAGCAACAACAACAAGCGGCGAACCGAGGACGAGCATCCAGCGAATCCACGCGCCAACAACATCTGGGGGCACATTCTTCGCTGGAAGGAAGACTTGGGCGACTCTACCAGTCGCACGTTTACCTGGGATGTCTTCTTGAAGGGCGGCAACCAGACGCATCCCGAGATTGAGCATCGCGGCGATGTGGCGGTGGTCGAACCACGACACGACTTTGGTTCGCCGGACGGTGTCTTCCTTGATAGCCGTGGTGTCCTGTGGGTGCAGACCGACGTGTCGTCGTCGACGATCAACGAAGGTCCCTATAGCGGCATGGGCAACAACCAGATGATGGCCGTCGATCCCGATACCAAGGAAGTGCGCCGCTTTCTGACCGGGCCACGTGGCTGCGAAGTTTCCGGCATTACCCAGACGCCGGATGGTCGCACGATGTTCGTCAACATCCAGCATCCTGGCGAGCGGCCCGACGACACGCCAAGCGATCCGGACAACCCGCTGAGCACCTGGCCGAACAACGAGCATGGCCGGCCGCGCTCGGCAACGCTGGTGATCGAGCGTCAGGATCGCGACAACACGCGGCCGATCGGCGAGTAGCTTCTGGCGCTGTCGTGTGGGTGTGAGCCGGCCCTCCGCGTCGCTTCGTCGTTGCTTGCGCAGCAGGGGTTTACGCGTGGAGGGGCAGTCAATCATCGCGGGGCTTCGGCGCAGCGGATGCGGTTGGCCGCGTAAACTGCGAGATCAGTCGCTGCGGGAGTGACAGGCTGCAGCGTCGGCCGGCTACGTTGCCGCGCTGTCGGAAATACAGCCCACCATCTCCATGCGTATCCAACTGCTTCGTACTATCCCCCTGCTCGTTTCCTCGCTCTGCGCGCCGCTCGCTACGGCCCAGGACACTGCTGCTGCCGCCACCGAAACGGCGGTCGAGAAGGCGGAACCTGAGAAGGTCGCGTTCTTGCGTCCGGCAGGTGCCTATGCGGATCTGGCTGAGTCGAGTTTTGATCCCATGAGCCTGCTGACCGGTGGCGGTGGCGCCCCGAAGTCGTTTTTCCAGTTTCTAGAGATGGTGGACGAGTTGGCGGCCGCGCCTGGCGCCAGCGTGCTGCTCGATCTGTCGGCGGGCGTTGGCATGAATCTCGCGCAACAACGCGAATTGGAGCGGGCCATCACGCGCGTTCGCAAGGCCGGTAAGCACATCACGTGCTACCTCGAGCACGCCGGCATCGGCAACTACCAGATTGCGGCGCAGTGCGACCGGATCTTGCTGGCCGACATGGGCGGCGTCGATTTGCGTTCGCCGGCGATGAACGTCATGCACTTCAAGGATGCGCTCGACTTGCTTGGTGTGCAGGTGGAAGTGACTCGCGTCGGCGAGTTCAAGGGCGCGGTTGAGCCCTACATGCTGCCGACGATGTCGAGCCACTTGCGTGAACACTACCAGGCGATGTTGACGTCGATGAATCAAGACATCGTTCGTCGCATTGCCAGCGGTCGCAAACTGTCGATCAGCAAGGTGCGCGAGCTGCAGGAAACCCGCACGTTCACCGCCAAGCAGGCGTTGCTCGAAGGGCTCGTCGATCGCCTTGTGCCGTGGACGGGCGCCAAGCGTGCCTTGACGTTGGCGCGCGGCGATTCCGACTACGAGCTGAAGGACGTCGCGCCGAAGAAGAAGAAAAAGCGCCGCGACCTGATGTCGTTGATCGGCGAGATGATGCGTTCCAAGAAGGAAGAGGAGATCGAGGATCCCGAGATCGTCGTCATGCACCTTGCCGGTCAGATCGTTGACGGCAGCACGGCATCGGCCGGCAGCATGGTCAGTGGCCCGTCGGTCAAGCGTCTCGACAAGTTGGCGGACAACGACCTCGTCAAGGGCGTGGTCATCCGCATCAACTCACCTGGTGGTTCGGCAACGGCCAGCGAAGCCATCCGTCAGGCGATTCAGCGCCTTGCCAAGAAGAAGCCGGTGGTGTTCTCGATGGGGGAATTGGCGGCCTCCGGCGGCTACTGGATCACCGCGATTGGCGAACCGATCCTTGCCGAAGCGGGCACGATCACCGGTTCGATTGGAGTCTTCGGCATGCGCTTCCAGCCCGGCGCCCTGATGCGTCGTCTCGGCGTGCACACCGAGATCGTGCGCATTGATGAAGGTCCGATGATGGACGCGATGGATCGGCCCTGGAGTCCCAAGGCCCGCGCCCGCATCCAAGCCGGCGTCGACGAGATCTACGACCTCTTCCTGGAGATCGTCGCGACCTCGCGCAGCAAGACCTCGGAGCAAGTCAACGCGATCGCCGGTGGCCGCGTCTGGTCTGGCCAGCAAGCGCTCGAGAACGGCCTTGTCGACAAGATTGGTGGCATCGAAGACGCCATTGCGATCGTTCGCGAGCGAGCCAACATCGAAGGCGACCTAGAAGTGCGTCACGTCCCAGAGCCCGGCAACTTCGCCGACTCCCTATTCAGTTCGCTCTTCGACGCGCACATCCAAGCCGCCCCCAACCGCGCCGTGCTACAAGCCATGCTCGCCCAATGCGGCCGCTTCAGCGAAGTCCTAGGCATGCTCCAAGAAGCCCTCCTCGGCGACGGCAAGACCAAGATCTACGCCCTGATGCCCGCCGGCCTAAGAGTCCGTTAGTACTGTGCCAGGCACGGTACTAACACCTTCGCCAATCGGTGGTTTGAACCGGGTACGGTACGCAGATTCTGTGTACGGTACCCGGTTCGAACCACCGGTTTTGGCGGTTAGGAGCCGATGTGCAGTTTGATGGCGTTGCTCCAGTAGGTGTTGTTGCTGAAGTCGAAGGCGGCGTGTTGCAGGTAGAAGGTTTGGTAGGCGGTCGCTGGTGGTAGTGGGATTGGGAAGAACAGGCTTGGGGCGATGCCGCCGGTGGTGAAGTTTAGTTCGGAGACGTCGGGGCTGACGTAGAGCGAACAACCGGATGTTCCGAGGAACGGGTCGAGGTTGAGCGGCAGCGAAACGGTTTGGAAGATCGTGTTGCTGGTGCCGACGATCAGGGCGCCGGCCATGCCGACGACCGCGCCGGTTGGTGGGTAGCCAGTCGAATGGGTCGTCAAGATGCTGCCGGATTTTAGCGAGCCGTTGGCGGTCAGTTCGACGCCGTAGCAGCCACTACCGAACGGCAATGCCATGCCACTTGGCTGCACGCCGGCGAGGTTGGCGTTCGGGTTGCCTTGCGAGTAGTTGGTCGTCGCGCCGGTTTGCACATCGATCGTGTAGAAGCCGTAGCCACCCCCGATCAGTTGCCCGTCCGGTCGTTCGGCCAGCCACTTGACGGTGGTGTTTGGTCCAAACGGCCCCGCATCGGTGAACGCGCCCGTCGTGGTGTTGAGGGTGCCAAGGCCCTCGGTTGCGCTGTAGGCGTAGAGCAAGCCTTGATGCATGACCATGCCGTTGATGGTCTCGCCGGTATAGCCTATCAATGTGCGCGCGCCAGTCGTCGTATTGAGTCGAACCAGCAAGTCGCCGCTCGCTTGGTGCTCGATCGCATATAGCTCGCCGTTGCCGGCATTGGCCATGGAACGCACATCGTTGCACGTCGCGATGGCTTGCAGGTTGAGCGAACTCGGATTGAGGCGCGTCAAGTGGTAGATAGGCGTGCCGAAGAACGTGCGGCTGATCGTCCACAGGTTGCCTTGGTCATCACGCGTCAGGCAGTGCTGGCCGAACAGTCCGGGGGCCGCGAGCGAGCTTTCGCCGGTGACGGAGTCGACAGCGAAGATCGCCCCCGACCAACTCACGCCGATCATGTCTTGGGCATGGACGGTCGCGGTGGTGGTGGCGGCGAGAAGTAATGCGAGGCTGCGGACGGTACGCACGGCGGGCTCTCCTTTGGGTCAGAATCGTGTGCAGCCGGATAGCATGGCCGAAGCTGCTCGTAACTCGATGAGCGGATCCGCGCAGATGTTACCGGGTATCCGGGCGAACCGGACAGCTCCGCCGGGCCCCGGGCCGACCCTCAGCCGCTCACGGTCAACGGCTTGTCGTCGAGTCGCTCGGTCATCTTCTGCAGCACGGTCTTCGCCTGTTGGGTTGAACTCTGACGCCAATCGAGCACCGCGTCGGCACTCCGGCGGGCCGGCTCGACGAACTGTTCGTGCATCGGGCGAACGGTGTCAAAGTACTGCTTGATCACCGATTGCAGCGTCCGGCCTCGTTCGTCGATATCGCGTTGCACACGGCGCAGCGCGCGCACGTCGGCTGGGGTCTCGATGTATAGGCGAAGGTCGAACGAACGCCGCAACTCGGGCACGGCCAGCAGCAGGATGCCCTCGCAGATGATGATCGGTCGAGCGGCCACGGCCTGCGTCTCTGCCCGCCGCGTGTGCGTCGCGAAGTCGTAGTGGGGCCGTTCCACCGGCTGGCCGCGCATCAGCTGGCGGATGTGTTCGGCGACCAGCCCGTTATCCAAACTGTTCGGATGATCGAAATTGGTCGTCGCCCGGATCGGCAAAGGCTGATCGCTGAGATCTTTGTAGTACGAATCGTGATCCAGCACGCAGCACTGTTGGGACCCCAATTCCGCCACAAGCGCCCGTGTCAGGGACGTCTTACCACTGCCGGAGCCACCGGCGATTGCGATTGCGAATGGTTTCCTGCGCATTGCCGCCTGGAAAGTAGCCAACCTGAGGCCGTTCGCCCAGATGTCGCTGGGGGTAACCCGCGCACTTTCTTCGTCGACCAGGGCTTGAGCCGGGCAGGTGCAGGGGCTTACTGTCCACGTTGTCGGTGTTGCGCAGGTCGCGACGCCGCATAAGCACCCGTTGACATACGATCCGACGAACGTCTTCGCTCGCATCCTTCGTGGGGAAATCCCAGCGAAGGTCCTTCACGATGACGAACACTGCATGGCGTTTCACGATGTCACGCCTCAGGCTCCGACGCACTTCTTGGTGATTCCCAAGCGGGAGATCGCGACGTTGAGTGACGCGACGCCGGCAGATGAGAGCTTGCTCGGACATCTTCTCGTGACGGCCGCCAACGTCGCGAAGCAACTGGGAGTTGACGAAGACGGGTCGCGAATCGTGATCAACAACGGGGCAGGTGCGGGGCAGACGGTGTTCCATCTGCACGTGCATGTGCTTGCTGGTCGCAACTTGGCTTGGCCGCCGGGCTGATCAAAACTTGATGAACAACAAACGCGATACGCGCGACGAGTTTGGCGACCCCGATGTCATGTTCTTGCCGCTGGCGGCGGAGCCTGGCGACGGATGGGGCACGCTCGATGCGGGAGTGCTCGCGCGCCGCATCCCCGACTTCGTGCATCAGGTTCTCAACCAGGGGCGAGCTGGGCCGACGGCGATGCTCGAACTGCAAACGGCGGCGGACTCCGGGCCGGTGACGTGGGTGCAACTCGATACGCCACCCGACCACGAAGACGCGTTCGACTTGATGCCGAGCGAAGTCAATGTGCACGCGGTTGTCAGTGGCCAAATCTCGCCGACCGAAGGCGGGCTCAACCTTGAGTTCCACGTCTTTCGCGACGACGACGATGGCGACTATGTGACCGAGAAGATGGGGTTGGTGCTGTCGCTGCAGGACCCCGTCACTGGGTTGTTGAAGCTCTCGCGCCGCCTGGCGCGTTCGTTGGCGATACCGTTCCATGAGCCGCCAACTGGCTTGATGACCACGGATGGTCGCGCGTTCCGCCACTTCTTGCGTGGCCTCGACAACGCGATGCTGCTCAGTGGCGACCTCGAGATCGCGTTGCCCGCGGATCGCGCGTCATTGATCCAGCCGTTCGCCGATGCGCTCGTGCTCGATCCTTCGTTTGGGTTCGCCTTGCGCGTTGCCAATGCGACGATGGTTGTCGCGTTGCACGGCGCACGACTCGACCGCGAAACGGTGCGCACGTTCCTCGATCGTTGTTACTCGGCGCAACCGTTCGATGGTGAAGCCTGTGTCGCAGTTGCCGAACACCTGTCCGAACTGGGCGACGACGCGCGTGCCTTCGCCTGGCTTGAGCACGCGACCCACCTCGATCCACCGCCGTGGCAAGGCCTCGAACACCTCGGCATCATCAAGGCGCGAAGCGGCGATCCAACGGCAGCCCGCGACTTGTGGGAGAAGGGATTGTCGATTGATGGTCATCCGGACTTCTTCTCGCACCTTGCGCAGCTGAGTTTTGCCGAAGGCCGCCAGGACGATGCCTGGAACTTCTTCGAGCGTGGTCTGCGCCGCTTGCGGGAACGCACGTTGCGCGCCGCAGAATGGGTTGATGTCGGTCGCGGTGCGGGCGTTCTGCTTGAATGCCTGCAAGCGCATCTGGTCGAGCGGCAAGCACCGCCGGAATTCGCGGAGACGTTGTTGTCGTTGCGTTCGATGTTCTCAGGCGAAGACCGTGTCGCCCTCGGGTTGTGCTTGTTCTCGTGCGGCAAACGCCGCGAAGCACGCGTTGAGCTGGTGGCGGGCATGCGCTCGTTGATGGACCTGTCCGCTCGAGACCGCGCCGTGCGCGCCATGCTGCAGATCGATGTCGCGGACTTCGAAGCGCGCTTTGCCAAGGCAACCGAGCGCAGTTTGCGCGGCCGCAATCCGAAGCTGGCGCTGGCCGAGTTCCAGCTGTGGTTGCACTTGCAGCCTGAGTTCTGGCCGGCGCTCTACTACTCCGGGATCGTCAAACGCCGCATGTCCTGCAACGAAGAGGCGCTCGACTTGCTCGCCGCCGCGCTTGAAGTGTCGCCGCACCAGCCGGACATTCTGTTCGAGATGGCCGAGCTGTTTGCTCGCCGCCAAAACGCCAAGCGCGCCCTCGAACTGGTGGATCGCGCCTTGCCGCAGCGCATGAACGAAGCCCGCCTGCACGAAGCGAAGGCTCGCTACTTGCGCGATCTGTCGCGCAAGGGGGATGCGCGGAAGGTGGTTGCTCGGGCGATCACGGGTGGGGTCGATAGCCCCGAACTGCGTCGATTGGGTCGCTCGCTGCGACGCGGCTGAGCCCGCGACTTAGCCCGCGCCGGGGTCCAACCCGTTTGGGGGCGCGGTGCCGTCACTGAGCCGGAGTGATGCAGCTACCGCTCGCGATCTGATTCCGGCCAAGTTGTGTCGCGGTCGAGCGGGAAGATGGGCCGCCGTACGTTGCGATACGGCAGGCGCCCATAGTGCGTGGTGCAGAGAGCCCCGCTGTCGCAGACGATGACCTTCGCGGCGATCGGTTCGTACACCGCGCGAAAGTGCTGCATCGACTTGAGTGCGACGATGCCCTTGCGCTCGGGTTCGATACCGAACGCTTGGAACTGCTGCAGGTCGAGTTCTGGTTCGCCAGATGATTCTGGCAGTGGGGCGACACGCCTGTGATCGGTCTGGCTTGACGTCGTCGACGGACATCGAGATTCTGGGAGCGAGCAGCGATCACCAGATCGTCGAGTGCGCGGGCGAGTCTTTGCAGGTCGGTGGCGAAGTGCGGTTCGAACCCGACTACAGTGCGCTGCTTCGCGCCATGACGTCGCCGTTCGTTGTCAAGGCCGAGGTGGTGACGGAGGTGGGGGCGTTGATATGAGGTTGGTTGGTGCGGCCGGCTGTGCGCCTTGAGCACTGTGCCGGTCTTGCCAATCCCCTACACCGGAGCTTGCAAGGAGACTGTCTCGAAGTCGTGCGAGTCCAGTTGGCAAGGTTCGGAGGCGTCTGAATCCTTGTATTCTGGGCCGTTCCTGGCACGCAGTGTTCGGCGGTAGCCGGATACGCAAGTGCACCCACCTGACTCTCTTTCGACCCATGAACAAGATCAACTTCCTCGTCGCAGCGAGCGTTTTGCTGTCGGCCACGGCCGCTACCGCACAAGTCACCTACATCGACGCAGACGCCAGTAGCAATACGACGAACGCCGACGGAACCCCGTTGACACCAGTCATCGGCCCCATCGCGAACGACAACCTTTGGCAGCAGCGGCCGTTCGCCAACGGTGGCACAATCATCTCCAGCAACGACTCCGGAAGCGGAACAGAAGACTGTCCGATGTTGCGGACGACGATCTCTGGGTTGATCCCGACCTTGTCGTACCATGTCTATGGCTATCAGTGGAACACGCAAGTCGACCAGTGGCGCCTTGGTTTCGATGTCGATACGCAGCAACCAGTGGGACCGTTGTCGCTTTGGCACACGCGCGGCAGCGGCACTCCGATGAGTACGCCGCTCGCCTTCGACGCGCCGACCAACGCGGTGACAAGCTTGGGCTTGCAGTACGGTGCGACTGGTCTCGAGACGAGTGGCCACTTTGTCAGCCCCGTTATGATCCAGGAAGGCAACCGCTGGCTGTTTGAGGTGCCACTCGGCGTTTTCGCGGCTGACCTCAACGGTGAGATTCACGTCTACGTCGATGATGATCCACAGAACGGCAACTTCTACCGCAATTGGTACGACGGCGTTGGCTACGAATTGGCGCCGCTGCCCTACGGCCTTTCGTGTGGCACTGGCGAGATCGGCTTCGCTGGCCAGCCGCACGGCAACAGCAACTTCTCGGTCGACCTGACCGCTTCGGATCCCAGCGCGTTGGCTCTCGTGCTCGTCGGCTTGAACCAGGTGCCACCATTCGACGTCGGCACCATCGGCTTCACGCCGGGCTGCTTCCTGAACGTCGACTTCGCGTTCATCGACGTCACGACAACCAACGCCACTGGTGACGCCAGTTGGGCCGCTCAGTTCAGCGGTCTGCCAGCAGGAATCTCTCCGGTGTTCTTCCAGTGGGCGACGTTCGACGCGACCCTGACCTTGGCGTCGATGACCTACGGTCTGCAAGTCGACTTCCATCCGTAGCGGATGGGGCCGAGAGCACCGGGATCTGCATACCGAATCTGCGTACCGTACCCGGTTCAAACCACAGATCCGCGCGCGCGCGGATCTGTGGTTTGAACCGGGTACGGTACGCAGATTCCGGCGGTCGCCGATGCTGCGCTGGAGCCGTTACTTCGCTGGAGCTGCTAGTTCGCGCAAGTCGATGCGATCGATCGAGCTGCTGCGGAGCAGGTGGTCCATCTTGGCTTCGGACAGCCAGTCGTAGACGAGGTCCATTGGTGTGCAGAGGCCCATGTGCGGGACGACGACTGGTTGGCCCTTGCCGTGGGTGTAGATCTTGGAGAACACACCGATCAGTTGGCGAGTGTCGGAGCGGTAGATGCCGCCGCCGGAGTTGCCGAAGTAGGTTGGTGCGTTGACCATCCAGTAGTTGGCGCCGTTGAGCACGTTGCTGAGCGAACTGACTTCGCCTTTGCTTGGCACCGGGTCGTTGCCGAGCGGGCAGCCGACGGCGCAGACTGGATCCCAGACCTTGACTTGGTCGGTTTCGTTGCGGGGTAGAACGTTGGCGACGTTCGGCAGCTGGCGTTCGGTTTCGAGCTGCACGAGGGCTGCGTCGATCTTGGCCTCGCTGGCGACCATGCGGCCCTTCACGATCAGGTTCTCACCCGGCAGGTAGACCGTGACGTCGAAGCCGGTCTTCTTGGCCCGCGGCGTGTCGGCGAGGATGTTGCGCACGACGTGGTAAGACGTCAGCACGTAGGTCTCGATCTTGTTGCGGTTCCGCTTGTTGGGGCCGGAGAACACAATCGTGCCAGAACCAACCGTGTCGTCGCCGTTGAGCTGTACCGTCGGTAGCAGCATCTTCTGGGTCAGCTCCTGCTTGTCCTCGTAGATCGTGCTGGCCAGCGTCGCGATCTGTCCTTGGGTCTCGGACATCTTCATCGCGGCGTTCTGCTCCTTGGCGCGAAACTCGCTGATGTAGGCGTCGACGAGTGCCTTGGTGCGCTCGAAGTCGCTCGACATCTCGCTGCGGAACGCGTTCACGTCGCGCTGCGCCCGCTCGAGCTCGTCGGCGATGCCCTTCGCTTGGTCAGAACCTGCGGCAGCCATTTGCAGCTGCCGCTCAAGCGACTGCATGCGAATTCCGGTCTGCTCGAGGATCTGGACGCGCAGCGCCTCCAGCTCCGAGCCGTCCGGTTGGTTGGCGACCGCGTCTTCGAACTTGCGTTCGAGGGCGTTGACGTCCGTCTGTTGAACCTCCAGCCGTGCGATTTGGTGATGGAACGAAACCATCAGAACCAAGGCCGCGAGGCCACAGAACACCTCAATGAGTGTGCGCTTCATCCCTGTTGCTCTTCTTCCCTGTTGCTTGGCAGAAACTCCTGCCAGGAAACGGCTTCGGAAAGCACCGGAAGCGCTCTGAAGTAAAAAGCAACCTCTGCTTGTGCAGGCACTTGTGACGGCCGTGGCAGGGGTTGTTCGGCGTCATCGGATGATTCAGCAAAGTGCGCGACTGCTGCACATCCCGTCACTTGATCTGGTTGTGTGGGGTTCTGCGGCAGCCTCAGCAGCGGTTTGGCGTCATTTTTGGGCGTATTGATCGATCACTTGTGATGGATTATGCGGTCCGATAGCATGAATACGATCGCTTGTGATCAATGCATGCCGTCGTGCGGTCGCTCTTGGCAGCATTATATCTCCATATCAAAAGTGATCACGAACGATCGGAATATGGCCGAAAGTGGCTATAGTGTATCATAAGTGATCGCAATGAAGATTGACCAACTCACCCCCGGCGGTGCCGTTCTCGCGGAGCTCGGCGAGCGACTGGCCTGCATTCGCAAGCAGCAGGGCTACTCGCAGGAGGCTCTCGCCAAGGCCTCTGGGATTGGTGTCGCGACGCTGCGTCGAATCGAAGACGGCAACGACAGCAAGCTCGGCTCGTGGATCCGCATCCTCAAGGCACTACAGATGGAGTCGTCGATCGATTCGTTGCTGCCAGAGAACTTCCGTTCGCCCATGGCGGAAGTGAAGGCGGGCCGCAAGAGGACTCGCCGCAAGCAGGCCCTTCCCAAGCAGTCCGATGGCAAGCCGAGCGGGAGTGGTTTCACGTGGGGGGATGAACGGCCGTGACCACCGCAACCGTCAAGCTTTGGGGTACGGCAGTCGGCTATGTGTCGATGGACCGGGGCGAGCGCTTCGCGCGCTTCGAATACGATCCTGAGTTCGTCGCGTCCGGCATCGAGTTGGCGCCGTTGATGATGCCGAGCGCTTCGGGCCGCATCTACCAGTTCCAAGACTTGGCGCCGCGCACGTTCCACGGCTTGCCGGGACTGCTTGCCGACAGTCTGCCCGACCGCTACGGCAATCGTCTGATCGATGTCTGGTTGGCTCGCACCGGCCGAACGCGCGAAGAGTTTCACGCGGTCGATCGGCTTTGCTACACCGGCAGTCGCGGCATGGGGGCGCTTGAGTTCGAGCCGGCCAGCAGTGTTGCGGCGCTCGTCGACCGGCCACTCGAAGTGCAGCAACTGGTCGAACTGGCATCGATGGCGTTCGCCAACAAGAACACGCTGCACACCGAACTCACTGGGGAACTTGGCGAGCAGGCCATGCTCGACATCCTCAGTGTCGGCACGTCCGCTGGTGGCGCGCGCGCCAAGGCGGTGATTGCGTTCGATCCAGAAACCAAAGAAGTGCGTTCTGGTCAGACGCAGCTGCCGCCGGGCTTCGAGCACTGGTTGATCAAGTTCGATGGCGTCGAGTTCAGTGGCGATTGGGGCGTCGCCGATCCAGCTGGCTATGGCCTGCTCGAATACAGTTACTCGCAAGTCGCGAAGCAATGCGGCATCGCGATGACCGATTGCCAACTGCTGCGCGAAAACGGCCGCAGCCACTTCATGACGCGCCGGTTCGATCGCGAGGCGGATGGCTCCAAGAACTTCATGCAGACGTTCGCGGCGGTCGCGCACTTCGACTACTTCGAGAGTGGGGCGTATTCGTACGAGCAGTTGTTCATGACCATGAAGCGGCTCGGCGTGCCACAGGCGTCGATGGATCAGCAGTTCCGCCGCGTTGTGTTCAACCTGGTCGGCTGCAACCAAGACGACCACGTGAAGAACTTCGCCTTCGTCATGGATCGGCAAGGCCAGTGGGATCTGTCTCCGGCCTACGACCTGTGCCACGCCGAAGGCAGTGACTTCACCAGCAAGCACCAACTCAGCCTCAACGGCAAGACCAGCGACTTCACGATGGCGGACCTGAAGTACCTCGCCGACTACGCCGGATTGCCACGCGGCCGCGAAAAGCGGATCGTCGAGCAGGTAGTGGAGGCGTTCTCGGGCTGGTCGAAGCAGGCCGAAGAGATCGGGGTTCCGAGGTCGATCATGGATCATGTCACGCGCACGCTGCGCATGAGTTGGTAGCCAGTGCGGTCTGGTTTGGTGAGCGTGAACTCCAGCAAGGCAACGCGCGGACCCTCGATGTGCTCGCTATCGATGCCTTCAGCAGCGACTCGATTCCGGTGCATCTCCTGACCAGCGAAGCCAACCATGTCTATTGGCGGCATCTCGCGACGGACGGGATCCTGCTGCTCCATGTCAGCAATCGCTACCTCGATCTCATTCCGGTCGTGCGCGGCCTGGAGGTCGATGCAAGCAACTTCGACTGGTGACCGTGCTCTCCGAAGACACCAACGCCAACATTGGCTCTGCTTGGGCCATCGTCACGGACAACGAAGAGCTCCTCGCGCAAGCGGCGATGCGCGACGCATCGGATGCAGCCAGCAGGGCGAGCATCCTTTGGACCGACGACTTCAGTAGCCTCTGGCACGTGGTCCGATAAGACACACGGCCGAGCTTCGCGCGCGACTTTTGTGGCGCGCTACTGGATCACGAATTGCTGCGCGTCGCTGAACGTATCCGGGAACGCTGGCGATCCCGAAGGGCCGCGACTGGTGCCTTGGACCCAGATGGTGTTGCCGGCGAGGCCATTGGGGATGTTTCGCAGCACGGCGCTGCCCGTCAGGTCGGGCACCGCAAACCAACTCGTCATCTGTGAGCGATCTAGATGCAGGCCGGGGAACGCGCCCATCGTGGGGAGCGTCCCGGTTGGCAGGATTTGCAGGTAAACGCCAGCAGCATAGGTGTCGAGGGCGTGCAGTGGTGAGACCAGTTGCAGGTAGATGCCGTCACCTGAGGTCAGATACTTCTTGGCGCGCACGTTGAGGGCGTCGGCAACGGTGCCGGTGCGCAATTGGAAATCGCTGTTGCTGCCGGGAAAGGGTCGCATCGCCGGCCGCTGCGAGCGATCGGCGTAGCCAACGATCTTGTCCCACATGGCTTCGTCGATGTTGCCCGCGATCATCGCGTCGACGAACGGAGTGCTGACACTGAAATCGACGGGGATGTCGGCGATTCGGCCGCCGTAGATCTCCAAGTAGTAGAGGCATGCCACCAGGATCTTGCCGCGCTTGTTGAGGTGGTGGAGATCGTTTTGGTAGTAGTCGAGTTCGTAGCCGATCGTGTTGGCCCAGCACGTGCCTTGCTTGGCGATCTGCATCGGTGGACTTGCGGGGTGCGCGGCCGTGATGACTTCGGCTGCATGTGCATAGGCTGCTTGCGGGAATGCGAGCCACGTCGCCGGATCCGCGAACCACGATGGGTAGCGATTGCTGGTGGGGTGGTCGGCGCCGGTCTCATGGCCGATGAACAAGCCGTTCGGGCTGTGGGCGAAGTACGCGTCCGCCATCGTCTGCATGTTCGCGTGGAACGCGGCGACGTCGCCCGTCAGGTAGTCGGTCGTCTCAAACGTCGACCCTTGCACAACCATCGCCCGCCAGGTCTGCCCCGCCGGCAAGGACGAAGTGACCAGGCCCAACTGACCGACGTGGTTGCCGGTGCGGGCTCCGCCGACGATCGAAGAGACGATGTTTGGGGCTGGCACGCCCGCCTGCACGATGAGGTCGTTGAAGAGCTGGATGAACGGGCCGTTGATGATGCTGTTGCCGTAGATCAGGATGTTGTCCTGAGCGGCGGCCGAGCGAGCCGTGACGTCAACCGTCGCAAGCGCCACGGTTGCCAGTAGTGCGGTTCGGAGAACGGTTGTGGTGAGGTTGCGGAGGTTCGTTAGGGAAGATCGCATGGGAGACTCTCGTGAATAGGGGGGGGGCGGGCAACCTCAAGTGACGGTCGCGCTGCATTGGGTGGCGCAGTGCAGTCGCGCGCGTAACAAGAATCTTCCACATGCGGCGATGGCACAGCCGTTGGAGGCGCCGTCAGCCGATCGGGCGTTCGCACAGCAGTTTTGCCCGCTTCGAGTAATTTCAGTCCGAGCGAAAGTTGTTTCGCTGCAACCTGCGGCCAGATGTGGATGACCGCGCACGATTCGCTGGCAAGTTGACCGCGCACGAGTCACGATGCGGAGCCGATCCGCGTGCAGACGACCGAGCCATATTCCGAGACGACCGAGGCACCGCCCAAGCGAGGTCGCCTGCGTCAACGCATGGAGCGCATCGCGGAGAGCCGCTTTTCGTTGTTCTTCATGACGCTGCTGTCGTTTGCTGACGCGTGCTGTTCGCCGATCCTGCCGGAGGTTCTCTATGTGCCGATGGTGTTGCTGCGGCCAGAGAAGAGCTGGTTCTACGCGTTCTGCTGCTCAGTGGCCTCGGTGCTGGGAGGCATCGCGGGATACGCGTTGGGCTTCTGGTTGTGGGAGCACGGTCTGCGCGAGTTCGCCTTCGAGCACGTGCCGGGCTTCACGCCGGAGTGGTACGCGAAGATCAGTACCTGGTACGGCAACGACGCCTTCATCTGGGTCTGGCTCGGTGGCTTCACTCCGTTGCCCTACAAGATCTTTACGGTGACTGCCGGAGTCTGCGCTGAGCAAGTCAACTTCTGGGTCTTTCTGCTCGCCTCGGTCCTCAGCAGATTCCCCCGCATCTACCTGACGGTCTGGATCCTCAATCGATATGGCCAGGCGACCCTGGATATGGTGGCGCGTCGGTTCGTGCGCTTCGCGCTCGCCGCCCTGTTGATTGCGTTGGTGATCGTTGTGAGCATGCAGCTCTGAAAGGCCGGCCGTTCGTATCGATGTCCCGGCCCGATATCAGGCACATGGCGACGCCGAGATTCGCACTGGTTTGGTAGCGCTGTGCTCGCAACTACGAGATACTGCCGACGTGATTATCTGCGTCGCGACGGACCTAGAGCCTTCTTTCGAGCGAGCGATCGACCAAGCGTTGCAGTGGGCAAAGGCCCATGACGCGACCGTGGTCCTGCTGCACGTTGTGCATGACCCCGAACTGGCGCCGGCACTAGCCAACGACGTGCCCGGTGATCTCAACAAAGCGCGCACGGTCCTCCAAGAAATCGCCGCCCGAGCCACTGTGCCATGTCGAGTCGACGTGCGAGCCGCGGACAACGTCGCAACAGAGATCATCAAAGCCAGCAAGGACGCCGCCTACATATTCGTGGGATCCCAAGGCAAGTCCGCCTTCGACCGCCTGCGACTAGGCTCCGTCGCAGCAAAGATCATCCGCAACAGCCACACCCCAGTAGTCTGCTTCCCCCACACCTAGAAGTGCGTACGGTGCCAGGACAAAAAAACACTTCCTCACCACTTAGCGGCCAGTTCCCCTAACCATCAGCGGATTGACTGCTCAGATGGAACGCCGTACCACGCACTGCATGAAAACTCGCATCGCCATCATGGCCGTAGCCCTTCTCGGATGCTCGTGCTCGACCGCTGGCCCGTTCGTTACCAACATCTCAAGCGATGGCAGGGGCAACCTCATCATCGAGAAGAGCATGGTGCAGATGAACGCCTTCACCGGCACCGTTTCGAACACCAATACGACGACATCGACGATCCGGGTCGTCTCGTCGACCGGAAGGTAGTGGACTCGTCTCTTGCACGCATGCCCCAGCCACGCGTCGGTTCTTGACCTGCAACGAGAGATCCATCTGGTCCCGGCCGGGGGACTGGCCAGTCCATTCGCCTAGCTCTTCTTTCCCGATGAGTTGCGTCAACTCGGCAGGTTGTGGTGTGAACCGGGTACCGTACGCAGGTTCTGGAACGTCACGTTCGACGATTCCGCCGACTGGCAGTTGCGGCGACCCAGCGGGAGTTGGTGCGGCTTTGGTCCGCACCGCACCGCGATCTGCTAATTGCCGATAACCCAGAGCAGCCCTGATGTCGTCGACGTGCCGAACGGCGACACGCCGAGTGGATCGAACACGCCGACTTGCTGGATTCCCGTTGCGCCGATCAGTGCCGCGCTGTTCGGAAGGGACAGTTGCCCGCTTGCATAGCCAGCAGCGTCCGTCACGTTCCAGAACGACAGCAGCAAGTTCTGGAAGTAGATGTTGCAGCCGCCGCCGACGGGCGTCGTTGTCAGCCCTGTGCCGAGCAGCCACAGGGCGATCGCCCCGGGTTGGGCCTGCGACAAGTTCATCGAGAAGGTCGCGCTGAGTTGCGGCGTGTCGCCGCTGGTCAGTCGAGGGTTGCCGAAGCTGCCTGGGCATCCGATGCCGATCGACTGAACGTTGGCCGCCGCAACCGTTGCGAGGTCGAGCCGCCAAAGCTCTGGACCCGTGGTGCCGTCGTCGGCGACCAACAACGCCATCGAACCGGAGACGCCGAGTAGCTCCGGGTTGCTGCTGCCAGTTGGGTTGAGGTCAGCGAGTTGCACCGTGCCTGAGGTCGTGCCGTCGGTGATCCACGGTTCGATGCCTTCGCTGTCCGTTTGCACGGCAAGCAACGCGCGGTTGCCGGAGCCGAGCGGCCACATCGCCGTCGCGCGCGACAGTGCCAAGGAGCCGAAATCGGCGATCATCTGTGTTCCTGCGGGCGTGCCGTCGGTGCGATACAGGACATAGCCCAGCAGCGGATCCGTCGCCTGCATGCGTTGAACCACAGATCGCCGGCAGCCGTGACCACTTCACCGACGGCATCGGCCGGGCCGGGAGCAATGTCTTCGATCAGTGCCGTGCCCGCCGCGGTTCCGTTCGTGCGCCACAGTTCGCGGCCGTGCAGATTGTTATCGCACACGAAGCACAGTTCGTTGAGCAGCGGCGCAGCGGCAAGGGGCGCACCCATGCCAGGGCGCAGCTCGTTGCTGGTCAGTTGCACCGTGCCTGCCGCGGTGCCATCGGTCGCGAGCATCTCGACACCTGGCCCGACTGGCCCGGTAACCAGCGCCGTATCGCCGAGCACTGCGAGGCCACCGGAGTTCGCGATCGCCAGGGCAGGCGCTGGCATGAAGCCTGTCCCCGCCGTCGTGCCGTCGGATGACAAGAGCTGACTCGCGCCGAGGAAGCAGAACATCTTGCTCGTGCCGCCGGTCAGATTGGCGAGGTTCGAACTGCCGGGGCCGGGTGTCGCGTCGAACAGCAAGAACGTGCCAGCGTTGGTGCCGTCGGTGCGCCATAGCTCAAAGCCGTGGGCTGGATCCGAACCCACGAAGAACGCGAGATTGCCGGCGGTGCGCAGCGTGAACGCTGGCGTTTGCGTCGTCATCACAGCCGTGCCCGCTGCGGTGCCGTCGCTGGCGACGATCGTTGTGGTTCCGGGGTCGCCGGTCATCACCAGCACATTGCCAGCGCGGGCGATCTGCCGCCCCGTGCTCGGACCGAGCGCGGTCACCGACGACGTCTTCGTGCCGTCCGTCTGCCACAGTTCGTCGACGGACCCAGTTCCGGTCGAGTGTTGTACCAAGAAAAACACCTTGCTGCCGAGCACTGCTGCTGACGAGGCGTTGGGGTGCACTACGTCCGCGAGCGCAAAGGTGTGGCGCGGCGCGAAACTTGTTCCGTCAGTCGCATGAATGCCGGGCAGCGAATTGCCGACGCGAGCGAAGATCAGCACTTCGTTGTTGTGCTCGATCCCGAAGCGCAGGTCGCTGACCTGACCCAGTAGCGTCGTGCCCGCCGGAGTCATGTCCGTACTCCAGATGTCGTGCGCGAACCCGTTGGCGTTGGTGAAGATCAGCCGGCCGTTGCAGCTGCCGAGCACCGTTGTCGCGTTGATGTGCGGCAGCAACTGCACCGTTCCGGCAACGGTGCCGTCCGTGCGGAACAGGCCGATTCCGGTCAGGCTGTTGTTGCTGCTGGAGAACAGTGCCATGCCGGCGAACTCGTGCCTTGGTTCGAGCCAGCCTTCAAGCACGCGTTCGGTGCCGGCGACCGTGCCATCCGTTCGGTAGAGACCGTAGCTCCAGACGTCCTGTGCCCGAAACCAACCGAACTGACCGGCGACTGGTTTGTTCGCGCTTGAGTTCACCGCAATGGCCGGCGATGGATCCGTTTGCGTGACCAACTGCTGCGCATTGGCGTGCGCGAGAACCAGCCCGAAGGTGACGACGAACGGCAGTCGAATCATGGCGCTCCGAAAGGCAGTTGCTCAGGTGACGGTGATTGCGTGACCGCGAATGGCTGGAATCGATCGGCCGCAGTCCCGCCCGATGCCGGTCACGCCTTCAACGAAACTGTAACCGTTGTTGCGGTGCGCTGCTCTCGGCTGGGCGCTGGGAGCCGGGCGTGGGGAGCTGGGCTCTGGGCGCTGGGCGCTGGGCTCTGGGCGCTGGGCGCCGACGCAGTCATTGCTCGCCACGATCGACGAATCGATCGCGGCGACTCGAGTCGCTGGGCCGCGCTGCTGGGCCGGCCTTAGACGTCGAAGCGATCGAGCATCATCACCTTGGACCAAGCGGCCACGAAGTCCCTGACGAACTTGTGGTCGGCGTCGTCACTGGCGTAGACCTCGGCGATCGCGCGCAGCTGCGAGTTGGAACCGAAGACCAGGTCGACGGCCGTGCCGGTCCACTTGACTCGGCCGGTCTTCGTGTCGACACCTTCGTAGATGCCGTCGGCACCATTTGCCTTGCGCCAGTTCGTGCCCATGTCGAGCAGGTTGACGAAGAAGTCGTTGCTCAGCGTCTCGGGCCGATCGGTGAACACACCGCGTCTCGAGCCATCGAAGTTCGCATCGAGCACGCGCATGCCAGCGACCAGCACGGTCATCTCCGGCGCACTCAGTGACAGCGTGTCGGCGCGGTCGATGAGCATCTCCGCGGCAGGGCGATTCGCGTCGTTGCCGACGTAGTTGCGGAAGCCGTCTGCTTTGGGTTCGAGCATCGCCATCGAGTCGACCTCAGTCATCGCTTGCGTCGCGTCGGTGCGACCTGGCACGAACGGCACCTCGATAGTGTGGCCGGCGCGCTTGGCGGCGGCTTCGATCGCTGTGCCGCCACCGAGCACGATCAGGTCCGCCATCGATACCGACTTGCCCGACTTGCCTTCGGCGAATTGTCGCTGGATACCCTCGAGTTTGGCGAGCACCTTGCGGAGCTGCACCGGGTTGTTCACCGCCCAGTCCTTCTGCGGCATCAGGCGCAACCGCGCACCGTTGGCGCCGCCACGCAGGTCCGTGTCGCGGAACGTCGCGGCTGACGCCCAGGCCGTCGCAACCAGCTGGGAAAGCGTCAGACCCGACTCGAGGATTTGACGCTTGAGCGCGGCGATGTCCTGGTCGTCAACCAACTCATGGTCGACGGCAGGCAGCGGGTCTTGCCATAGTTGTGCCGGCGGCACGTCGGTGCCGAGCAGTCGCGAATGGGGGCCCATGTCGCGGTGCGTGAGCTTGTACCACGCCCGCCCGAAGGCGGCTTCGAACTCCTCTGGGTTGTCCAGGAAGCGCTTCGAAATCTTGCGGTAGATCGGGTCCTCAATCATCGCCAGGTCCGTCGTCAACATCACGACCGGATGGCCCTTCGATGGATCGTGCGCGTCAGGCGTCGTGCGGCTCGTCTGGCCGGCCTTCGGGCGCCACTGCTGCGCACCAGCGGGGCTGCGGAAGAGTTCCCATTCGTAGTCGAAGAGGTTGGTGAAGTAGTCGTGCGACCACTTCGCGGGGGTGTACGTCCATGCGCCTTCGAGCCCGCTAGTGATCGTGTCGGCGCCGTTGCCGGTGCCATACGCGTTCTTCCAGCCGAGTCCTTGCTGCTCGATGGGTGCGCCTTCGGGCTCGGGGCCGACGTACTTGCCGGGGTCGGCTGCACCGTGGGTCTTGCCGAGCGTGTGACCGCCCGCGATCAGCGCCACCGTTTCCTCGTCATTCATGGCCATGCGGCCGAAGGTGATGCGGATGTCCTTGGCGGCGGCGAGCGGATCCGGCTTGCCGTTGGGGCCTTCGGGGTTGACGTAGATCAAGCCCATCTGCGACGCGGCCAGCGGGTTTTGCAACTCGCGTTCGGCGGAGAAGCGTTGGTCGTCGAGCCACTTGCTTTCCGGGCCCCAGTAGGTCATGTCCGGCTCGTAGACGTCGACCCGACCACCGGCAAAACCGAAGGTCTTGAAGCCCATCGATTCCAGGGACGTGTTGCCCGCCAGCACCATCAGGTCTGCCCAAGAGATCTGGCTGCCGTACTTCTTCTTGAGTGGCCACAGAAGTCGGCGCGCCTTGTCGAGGTTGCCATTGTCGGGCCAGCTGTTGAGTGGCGCGAAGCGGATTGCGCCGTCCTCGGAACCTCCTCGGCCGTCGGTGGCGCGGTAGGTGCCGGCGCTGTGCCACGCCAGCCGGATCATCAGGCCGCCGTAGTGGCCGTAGTCAGCGGGCCACCACTCTTGCGACGTCGTCAGAACCTTCTCGAGGTCCTTCTTGAGTGCGGCGATATCGAGCTTGGCGAACTCCTCGGCGTAGTCGAAGTCGTCGCCCATCGGATTGCCCATCGCTGCGTTGCGGTGCAATGCCGACAAGTCGAGTCGGTTCGGCCACCAGTCATCGCTGCGGTAGGCTGCCTCGCTTGGTTGGCCGGCCGCGGCGCCCATTACCGGGCACTTGCTGATGTCGGTTGCCTGCGATTCGCCGATATCTCGTGCATCGATGCCCCGCGTGTCGACTGACGCCATCGAGCAGCTGCCCGCGATCGCGAGCACGCTGCAGCCAAACGCGCTGAGTTTGGTTGTCGGTGGGGTGGTCGGGCTGGACGCAATAGGAAGTCCGATTGGTTGTTGCTGCATGGATCTTGGGGGAGAGATGATTGCTCGGCCTGGAATAGTTCGCGGCGCGTCGGCGCTTGGATGACAGAAACTGCGGAGATTCTGCTGGGGCATTCGCGACTAGCAGTCCGCGGCAGAGTTGACGCGGCTTGTGCCTCACCCCGCTTGGCCTGGCGTGATGCGTGCGACTTGGCGCCGCCGATCGCTCGTCAGCATGTCAGACTGTGGACGGGCTCAACCTGGCAGGCTGGCCTCACTGGCAATGCTCCATGGCGACGGCGTTTGGCCCGACGCGCCGCCAATTTTGCCTCGTCCCCGCTCGCTACGCCAGCCCATATCTCTCATCAGCGACGTGGCAAGCACGCCCGAATGGTCCGCGGCCTTCGTCAGACGGCAGGCGTTGCCTGCCGCCCGCTTTGCGGGCTCCGTCGGTCTGCTCGACGGGTCTCGGCTTCGCGGTGGGTCTACAGACCCGTCTGCGCGGCCCTTGGTCGTCTTCCTTGTCTGCGGGCCATTCGGGCGCACTTGCGGGCTAGCTCCCACGCCAATCCGGTCTATGGTGGCCGGCGTGACTGAGACGTTTGCACCTATCCCTGAACTGCTAGAAGAACTGAAAGCCGGCCGGCCGATCGTCCTGGTGGATGACCCCGATCGTGAAAACGAAGGGGACCTTTGTTTCGCAGCTGAGTTCGCTTCGCCTGAATTGGTCGCCCAAATGGCGCGTGAGGCTTGTGGGCTGATCTGCTTGGCGCTCGACAACAAGATCTGTGATCGTCTGGCGCTGCCGATGATGGTGGCGGCGAACGGATCGCGTTTTGGCACGGCTTTTACGGTCAGCATCGAGGCGACCGAAGGGGTCACGACTGGCATCTCTGCCAAGGATCGCGCGACGACCATTCTCGCCGCGGTGAACCCGGATGCGAAGCCGACGGACCTGGCGCGGCCGGGCCATATCTTCCCGCTGCGGGCGATGGATGGTGGCACGCTGGTGCGCACCGGGCAAACGGAAGGCATCGTCGATCTGTGCCGTTTGGCCGGTTTGACGCCCGCTGGGGTCATTTGCGAGATCACCAAGCCCGACGGCGAAATGGCCCGCGTGCCAGAATTGGCAGTGTTCGCCAAAGAGCGCAACATCAAGATGGGCTGCATCGCGGACCTGGTCGAATACCGCCGGCGTCGCGAGCGCATGATCGAACGCGTGGCCGTGGCGAAGATGCCGACGCGCTATGGCGACTTTGATTGCCACAGCTACCACAGTCGGGTCGACAACCGCACACACATGGCCTTGACGGTCGGTATCGACCGCGTCGGCGACGGGGAGCGCTTTGCTCCGATCGAGGAAGACGTGCTCGTTCGGGTGCACTCTCAGTGCCTGACCGGCGATGCGTTCGGTTCGTTGCGCTGTGATTGCGGCGACCAGCTGCACACGGCGATGGAGCGGGTGCAAAAGGAGGGGCGCGGCGTCGTGCTCTACATCAGTCAGGAAGGTCGCGGCATCGGGCTCGCCAACAAGCTGCGCGCCTACGCTCTGCAGGACGGCGGCATGGACACCGTCGAGGCCAACGTGCATCTCGGGTTCCGGCCCGACGAGCGCGAGTTCGGCACCGGTGCCCAGATCTTGCATGACCTCGGCCTGCGCCGCCTGAAGGTGCTGACTAACAATCCGAAGAAGCTCGCCGGGCTCGAGGGCTATGGGCTCGAGATCACCTCCCAGGAGCAGCTTCAGATCAAGTCTAACAAGCACAATGAAAAGTACTTAGACACCAAGCGGGACAAGATGGGACACCTGTTTCCAGACGGGTTGCCAGACGGGTTGCCAGACGCGTTGCCCAACCCCGAGTAAGGGCGCTCAGGCGCCGTTAGGTCGGTCGCACCGGGGCGTCGGCGGAGCTTGCCAGTCTGTCATTCGTCTGCTAGCAACGACCTCTTCTCGCGATGTGTCGCCAATCGCGACCTGACGGGAAGAATCTCCTCTGGGTCCCCTTCCAAGGACCCGTGTTCGCTTTGAAGCAACGTCCAGAGACCTCTGACCGCGACCTGATCACCGCCGTGCTCGACGGCAGTGAGGCGGCATTCGGCGAACTCGTCGACCGCTATAAGGATCGCGTCTTCCGACTGTTAGGGCGTTACTGCCGCGACAGTATCGAGTGTGAAGACCTGGCCCAGGAAGTGTTCCTGAAGGTCTTCCGCAAGCTGCACACGTTCAACCACGAGTCGCAGTTCTTCACCTGGCTCTACCGGATCACGGCCAACGCAGCGACGGACCATCTGTCGCGCGCCAGCAGCCGCCGCCTGCGCCTGGTCGAAGACACCGGCGTGTTTGAGCGCGGTGATGAGGACCGCGAGAGCCCGACAGCGCCGCTGGAGCAGCAGGAGCTGGCCACGGTGACCCGCGAGATCGTCGCCTCGCTGCCCGAGAAGTTCCGCACCATCTTGGTGCTGCGCGAGTTCGAAGGCCTTTCTTACACTGACATTGCCGAGACCCTGGAGATCCAGCTCGGCACGGTCGAGTCCCGTCTGTTTCGCGCTCGCCAGCGCTTCAAGGACGCCCTCGTCCGCAACCACCCAGAATTACTGCCGATGGCTGGAGCCGTTGGCAAAGGAGGCAAGCGATGAGCTTTTCCAAGAGTGACCAAGAACTGCAGCGTTACGTCGATGGCCAGCTCTCCGAGAGTGAAGCGGCGACGTTTGTCGCGCGCATGCTCTCCGATACCGATCTACGCCAACGCGTCGAAGCGATGGAGCAGGCGCAAGCCGGCTTCGCTGCTGCTGCCGATGTTGGCCCGTCCGGTGGCCGGATCGCTGTTGCCCCCGCAGGATTCACCGCCAGTGTGATGGCCGAAGTGCGCCGCTTGCCCAGTCGCGAGCAGCTGCAACAGAACGACATGGTCGAAACGACCGTGCGCTTGTGCCGCCGCCTGCTGATCGCCGCCGCGTTGCTGCTTGGGCTAGGCCTCGGCTGGCAGTCCGGCCTGTTGAGCCCGAACGGCTCCGACGAAATCGAAGCCGGGACCCAGGCCGAAGTCGAAGCCGAGATGCAGCGACTCGACGACATGATCATGAAGTCGATGGAGGCGCCGCGTCGCGGCAAGTGACCGTGTCTTTTGCTGGTCCAGCTCTTCGGGTTTGGATTATCGGGCTGGCCTTGGGAAGCTTCGCCGCCGGCACGGTCGTCGGCGTCGTGGTCCCGGAGATGTTTGCGGCCGAACGACGGCTCGAGACGCCTCAAGAAGACGTCGCGAAGTATCTGACCGACAAATATGGCCTCTCGGCTGAGCAGCACCGCCGCCTGGTGATGGTGTTCGAAGAGTACCACCGCATGGATCTGAACATTCTGAGAGACGCGAACCCGAGTCAGTTGCACGAAGACATCCGCGCCAAGCGATTGTTGAATTCTCGCAAGGCTGACCAGCGAGTGCGATTCGTGCTCGACGAAACCCAGCGCGCCCTCTACGACCGCGACGAAACAATCCTAAGACCGGGAGCTTTCGGCTCCGCCGGCAAGCAAGAGAACAGGTAACAGCATGGTGAGGAGTATTGGCATCGACCCGGGCGACCGGGTGGTCCACGTCGTCGAACTCGACGGCAGCTATCGCAAGACGCGGCTGCTGAACGCGAGTAGTGCGGCGATCGGTTTGGGCACGGACCCCATGCGACCCGACATCGTTGCGGATGCGGTTCGGGAGGCTCTCGACGTGGGCATGAAGGGGGAAATCACCCTCGGTCATCCGTGCCGCGAAGCCGTGCTGCGTACGATCGAACTACCGTTCAAGGGCGTCGACGCGATCAAGAAGGTCGTCAAGTCCGAGATCGAGCAGGAGATCTTCACGCACTCAGTCGACGACATGGTGGTCGACTTCCACGAACTTGGTGTGCTGCCGAATGGTGGCACCAAGCTGCTGGTCGCCGCGGTTCCCAAGCCCGCCCTGCGCAACCAGCTCAGCTCGTTGGCAGCGCAGAGCATCGATCCCGAGCGAGTCGACCTCGACACGATGGCGCTGTGGCGCGTCGCGGATTGGGCGGGTGCGTTTGCGTCGGAAGAAGACGAAGACGATTCGGATGTCGAACCTGTGCACGCTGTCGTCGACGTCGGCGCCCGCAGCGTCAAGGTCCTGCTGTCAGAGGGCGACGAGCTCGTCGAGATGCGCGTGCTGCGCTTTGGTGATGCGGTAGCCGCCGAGCAGGTTGCTCGCGCTCACAACCTCGATCCCGAGCAGGCGCGGTTGACGATCGAAGAGTGTCTGCGCACCGGCGCGGACGTGCATGTCGAATCGATGGCCTCGGTGCCGACGATTGTCGACGAGTTGCCTGGGGATGCGGATGCCGACGAAGACGTTCTTGGGGCGTCTGACGGCGCGCTTGAGGGCGACGTCTCTGAGGAAGGCGCTCCCGAGCAAGCCGCGATCGTCTCAACGTCGACCAACGAGATCGTTACCTACAGTGAGGTCGAGGCTGCCAACGCCAAGTTCCTACAGCGCCTGGCGCGCGAGTTGACGCGCTTCCTGACCGCCTCGGGCAGGGCCGCACAGATTCGTTCGGTTTGGATCAGTGGTGACGCTTCACGCCGCAATGGCGTCGCCGAAGTGCTCGAGGCCGTGTTTGGCTACGCGCCACAAGAACTCGATGTGCTGTCGCACATGTCGCACGATCTCGATGATGACGAAGCCTACGAGCAGTCGCCGGGAATGGCGATTGCCGTTGGTCTCGCGCTCGGTCGCCTGGGTGGGCCCGAAGGCTTCGACTTGCGCCAGGAAGACCTCGCCCAGACCGGTGGCTTTGACCGCATCAAGTTCCCGCTGGCGATCGCCTGCATGGTGTCGCTGCTCGCGATGTTCGTGTTCGCGAACCAGAAGTCGATGAAGCTCAAGGTGCTCGAACTCGAGATCGGCCAGACGTTTCATGACCCGAAGCGCCCGAACGCGGCCATCTTCCACGGCCAGCTCAACACGCTGTTCCAGGGTAAGTGGTTTCAAGACAAGAACTACTTCGGCGTGACCAAGAACGACAAGATCGTCTATTCGTTCAAAGACTTGATGGAGGAGCTGAAGGAAATGCCGGTTGCGGATCGTGTGCGACTCGTGCGCGACAAGCTGCGCATCGTCGCGGCGCAGAAGCAAAAGGCGTCCGGCGTATACGAAGACGTCGCGCTCGAATCTGGCCTCGCAGTGTTGGTTCGTTGGGCGGAGGTGCTCAGGAGCGTCGAACCCGAACTGGGCCGTTACCTCGTCGCCTCGATCAACCTCGACATGAGCGGGCAGAAGCTATCGTTCACGATGGCGCTGCGCGGCGAGGACTTCCGGGCGCGCCAGAACGCGGTCGAACGTGCCTTCAAGTTGGAAATCGACAAGCCGGAGTCGCCGTTCGATCAGCCGAAGCAGGCTGGTCAGACCGTTCAGTTCGCTGGCACAGCGACGACGTTTTCGGACTTTGCCGACAAGCAGATTGCCGGCGCGCACATTGCGTTCGTCCTGGACATCAAGGAGTCGTTCCAGCCGTTCGGTCCTAGTGGGCGCATTGGTGCCCTGCTTGAGGGTGACAGTTTGCTTGAGCGTGACAGTCTGCTTGAACGTGACTACCTGGCGATGAACCAACCGGTTGCGGCTCGCACTGAGGAGGAAGTACGATGAGCTTTCTGAAGACGATGGATCTCTACAAGGGGATCATCTTGATGTCGGTTCTGCTGTTGCCGGCAGGTGCATGGTGGGTCAACGACCTGCAGACGAAGATCGAGTCTTGCGAGCGATCCTTGCAGGACTCGACGCGTGCGGGCGGCTGGCTCGAAGAAATCGGCTCGCTGCAGAAGAAGATCGAGATGGTCGCCCAGAACAGTCGCACGACGTCTCGCGCGATCGAGAATCCGGCCGTCTACTTCCAGGGCCAGATCATGTCGGTCAGTAGCAACATCAGGGCCAACGACTTCAACCCAGGCAAGTCGAAGCCCGAGAACACCACCGTCGGCAAGCAGAAGGTCACGGACCACGTGGTCGACATCAAGTGGGGGACTTCGAGCAACAAGACCAAGGTCCGTATGGACTTCATCTACGCTGTGCTCTTCAACTGTGAGTCCGGAGCTCGCAAGGGCGTGGAGGCGACTGGTTCGCCGTCCGTCTGGCGCTTGCGCGACGTGCATGTCCAGAACGCATCTGCGGACGGGTGGCTGAGCCGCAAGAGGACTCCGGAGCCTGAGATGGAGGATGCTTGGTACATCAAGAAAATGAAGTTCGCGCGCCGCGAACCCCGGACCTAGTAGCGAATCGGACCCAGGATTGTCTGGGTCGCGACCATTCCTCGCGGGAACCGGGCAGCCAGGGCGTTCCGGGCATTCCGGGCATTCCGGTCATTCCGGGCAGCCAGGCTCGGCAGCCCCGCGAGGTCCACCAGACCCGGCGGGACCGACGGCTCGCAACGGCGCTGTTGCCGTGCGTTGCCTTGTTGGCGATGGGCTCGTGCGCGCCGGTCGTTCGTTACACCAGCGAACTGGTCGATGACCGCCACGGGCGCACTTGGTTCACGCGCTTGCCTTCGACCGTCGGTGGCACGCTGGGCTTCGCGTTCGGAGTTCCGATCGACATCGTGTCGCTGCCGGTGACCTTGGTCGTCTATCGCTCGCAGCCGAAAGAGGCCCGCGATCCGCTGTCGGTCTTCTTGTTTCCGTCGTTTGTTCTGTGGAAGGTCGGCACGCTGGTCGGCGCACCGTTCGATGCCGTGGAGTGGGCGGCATACCGTTCGTGGCAGGATCCTGCACCGGTCACACCGGAAGAACGCGAGGCGATCGAACGCAAGTGGGATGCCCTTGAGTTCACTGAGTATCCGGTGACCCCGCTCTATCCGCGCTGAGCGACAGGTGTTCGGATTGGGCACGCGTTCGACGGCCCACTCGCGGTAGATTGCCGGCGTGGACTCCTCGGCTGTAACCCTGAAAGCGCTCAGCGAGCAGGTGCTCAAAGCGGACGGAACGTTGTCGCTGGAGCTGCTGCTGTTGCACCTGGCTCCCGTGGACCAGCTCCGCAAGGTCGCCCAAAAGCTCGGTGTGACGCCAAAAGGTGGCTTCCGCATCGAGCGGGCACCGGCCAAGGTGTTGGCGCCATTGTTGGCGGAGCAGCGGGACGCCAAGCGCTTGGAAGACGTCGTGTCGCTACTGGTGCCCAAGCCCGCCGAGCCACCCTCACCCGACGCGGAGCAGCAGCGGGCCGATGCGGAGGCCGCCGGCGAAGCGCGCGCGCTGCTGGCGTTGCGCAAAGCCGATGTCAGCCGTTTGCGCGGAGAGCTTGAGCGCGCCCGAGAAAGCCAGGGCCGAGCGCGGGCGAGAGAAGCCGAACTTGAGCGACAGTTGTCGGCAACCCAAGAAGAACTGGCGCACGCGCGTCGCGCCACGCACGACGCGGAGAAGCTCGCCAACAGGGCCCAAGTGTCGCGCGGCGACAAGCAGCTGCAGCATCGCTTGCACGAGCTCGAGGCGGAGCGAGAGAGCTTCTTGGCGGCCGATCACGAGATGCGCCGTCAGTTGGCGCGCGACCGTTCGCGCACGCGCGAACTCGAAGACGAGGTTGCCGAGTTGGAATCGCTGATCCCGGCGAGTCGGCGGCGCAAGAAGAAGCCGATGCCGCCCCTTCCGGAGGCCGAGCGCCGCATCCTCGTGCCGCACTTCTTGCCGGCGTTCTACAAGTCGATCGAAGGCAAGGACCGTCGCTCGGTCGAGCGAGCCGTCCAGGCAATCTTCCTGTTCTGCACCGAGGGTCATGGCTATCCCGGCCTTGAGGTCAAACAGCTCGGTGGCCAGGACACGTGGAGCCTGCGCGCCTCGCTCGGCCTGCGCGTCTATTTCCGGCCGCTCAACGACGGCGACATCGAAGTGCTCCAGCTGGGTGATCGCGAAGACCAGAACACCACCCTGCGCCGCTTGAAGGAGAAGTAGTGGTCGAAAGGCTGCCGGTCTTCCTCGATGCGAACCCAGGTGAGGGCTTCCCCGATCCGGAAGGCTACGACGAAGAAGGGTTGCTAGCAGTTGGCGGCGACCTGGCGCCGGCGCGTCTGCTCGACGCCTACCGAAGCGGCATATTCCCTTGGTATGAAGAGGGTTACATCCCCATGTGGTGGAGCCCGGATCCGCGTGCCAACTTTGATCCCGACAGCCTGCACATCTCGCGCAGTTTAGCCAAGACCTTGCGACGCGCGGACTTCCGGCTGACGTGGAACACCTGTTTCGAGCGTGTCATGCGCGCCTGCGGCGAGCGGCGCGCCGGCGGCACTTGGATCATCCCCGAGATGCTCGCTGCCTACACCGAACTTCACCGGCTGGGCCACGCCCACAGCCTCGAGGTCTGGATCGGCAACGAGCTCGTTGGCGGCACGTATGGCGTGCAGGTCGGTGGACTGTTCGCAGCGGAGTCCAAGTTCCACCGGCGAACCGACATGTCCAAGGTCGCCGTGGTCGCCCTCGTTCGCTCGCTTTTCCGGAAGGGCATCACCTTGCTCGACGTCCAGATGCCCACGGAACATCTGATCTCTCTCGGCGTGCAGCAATGTTCGCGGCGGGACTACCTCAGCAAGTTGGCAGTTGCCCGAGACCAGATGATTGACCTGACGGATCTGACACCGTCGGTCTAGCCCGCATATCTGACCCGCAACTTGGCAAGCACGCCCGAATGTCCCGCGGCCTTCGTCAGACGGCAGGCGTTGCCTGCCGCCCGCGTTGCGGGCTCCGTCGGTCCGCTCGACGGGTCTACAGACCCGCCTGCGCGGACCTCGGTCGTCTTCCTTGTCGGCGGACCATTCTGACGCACTTGCCTGCGTGGCTGGTCAGATATGCGGGCGGCCCACATATCTGACCAGCAACTTGGCAAGCACGCCCGAATGTCCCGCGGCCTTCGTCAGACGGCAGGCGTTGCCTGCCGCCCGCTTTGCGGGCTACTTCACCACAGGCCATGTGATACGTTGCCGGGCCCTCATTGGAGATTCACGATGCGCGCCAAACTATCAGTGCTTTCATTGGCCGGGGCAGTCGCCCTGGGCAATGTGTTGTCCGCCCAAACTCCTTCGGTCACGACGACCAGGGTCATCAAGTCCTCGACCGGTTTGACGGTTGTTGCGACGCCGGACATGGCCGACCTGCTCGTGCCACCTGGCCAGGGGCCGGGACAAGATCCAGCGGCTGCCGCCGCCGCCGCCGCAGCAGCAGCAGCGCAGGATCCAGCAAAAGCTGCAGAGGCCGCCAAGGCGAACCTGCGGCTACAGGCATTCAAGAAGTTGGTCTTCGACCGGCGCCCGTCATCGATCTTGAAGGCGTGGGCTGCTCCCGAACTCAAGCCTTACGACCCCAAGGAAGACGAGAAGGCAGGCAACAAGAAGGGTGCAGCAAGCAGCGGTGCTGCAGGCACTGCGCCCACTGAAGGTGCGCAGCCCAGTACCGCTGGTTCGCCGCGCGAACCGGGCCTCTCGGCGCTGTTGCGGCCGAAGACCGCTGGCTCACCCTCAAGTCCCGTCGTGACTGGCACGGTGATTCCGTCGACGCCCATTCGGTTGACGGCGCCTGCTCGAGTTTCGGGTTCCGGCGCCGTTCCCGCGCAGCCAACCAGTGCTCCGACGGCTGGTGGTTCGGCGATGACGCCGGCCCAGATCCAGGCGTTGCTCAACGCAGAGATCAACGGAGCTGCGCCGACCACGGCCAACCCAACCGGATCCGCCGCGGCGGCACCCGCTGGTCCGCCCGTGCCAACCGTCGACGCCGCGCTCGAAGCCAAGAAGCTGAAGCGCGAAATGGAGATGCTGGAGCGCGACGTGACGCTTGGTCGCTGGGGCAAGCTCGCCGAGTTCCTCGCGTCGTTGCCGGAGAAGGATCAAGTCGGTGCCTACGAGCACGTGTTGACCGTGCTGCCGCGCCACCCGAACAAGCCGCGCTCGAACGTGCCGCCCAACCTGCAAGAGCGCAACCGCTTCTCGTTCGAGGAAGCGTTGGAGCTCGCCGGCATGGCGCCGAAGGGCTTTGACAAGAAGCAGACCAAGAAGCTCGCGCCGATCGTGCAGCGCGCGATCCAAGACGGCAGCGTCGTCGAAGAGCTGATTCGTTTGCTCAATGTCGAAGTCAGCAAGCCCAAGGAAGCGATGCGCATGGATCGTCGCGAAGTCGCGATGCTGCTGTCCGACCTGAAGATGGAGACCGAGCTCGGCGACTTCTTGCCAACGATCTCCGAAGCCGAGAAGAGCGACGATCGCGAAGCGATGAACTTGCGCGCTCGCTACGCGTTGGCGATGTATGCCAAGGACAACCGCAGCAGCTGGCTCGAAGAAGCCTGGCACGTGACGCAGAGTGCGCTCGCGAAGGGTGAGATCGGCAAAGAAGAGAAGACGGAGGCGCTGCGCCGCGCCGTCGAACTCGCCCCCAAGGTCAACGAAGAGCTTGGCCCGGCGTGGCTGGCCGACAGCTTCACGTCTCGCCCGGCGCGCGGCATGGAAATCATCGCCACCATCGGTGGTCAGGTGGCCACCGGCTTCCAGCTGAAGGGCAGCGATACGGCGTATCGCGCGGCTGGCTTGGAACTGCAGAAAACTGCTGTGGAAGCGTTGCTGAACGTGGCGCCGAAGCTTGCCGAAGAATGGAAGCCCACGCTCGCCGTGCTGGCATCCAGCTGGGTGCAAGAAGCTGCGCACAGCAACACCTACTCAAAGACGACGTCCTTCGGCTCCTACATGGAGCGCGACATGTACGGCAACATCTTCTACCGCAATCGACGCATGGGCGGCGGTGGCCGCGTGCAAGCGATCGAGCCGGATGACTTGATGAAGTCGCAGCCGAGCGACAAGTGGGCCGCGTTGCTCAGCGATGAACTGTCGCCGCACTTCACGACGGTGTCGGCGCAGCTTTGGTTGAAGGTCAACGAATACAGCAAGGCCTTCCCCTACATCGAGAAGCTCGCATCGACCAACCCGCGCAAGGCCAAGGAGCTCGCCGACGAGTTCTTGCGCGTCTGGCAGCGCAACAACAACCCGAACACCAACCGCTACTCGAACTCCTACATGTTCATGTATGGCTTCGAGACGCGCGCCAACTCGATCCCGTTGACGCGCAGCAAGCAAGAGCGCAACCTGCGCGAGCTGAAGGACTACGTCGCGCGGTTGCGCGCGCTGCCGATCGGCGGCGTCGATCCGAAGTTGTTGACGGCGGCGTTCGTTGCTGCGCACAGCTCGGCCGAGGTCTACCGCATCGAGACGATCGAAAGTGTCTTCGGCGACGTAGGCGATCTCGACCCCGTTGTGCTGGGCGAATTGCTGCGCCGCATGCGCACCAATCTCGCGACTGTTTGGCGTACGCCGGCGGTGCAGAAGGAAGCCAAGACGCGTCGTTCGCAGAAGCAGATGCTCGACCAGGTCGAAGCCGGTTACCAAACGGCAGTGACGGTTGCGAAGAAATCGGTCGAGTCCAAGGGCAAGCACTGGGCGCTGCTGGTTGCCCACGCAACGTTGCTTCACGATCAGAACAACTTCGCCAAGGAGCGGCGTCACGCCACTGGCTTCGCCACGGAGCGCAAGCGCGCGTTTGAGCTGTTCGAGGAAGCTGCCGAGCACTACGCCTCGGTTGTGCCCGGTTTGACGCCGAACGAAGAGACCGAACTGCCGTTCACGTTGTGGTTCTACTCGGCGCTCGGTTCTGCCGACCTCGGTGCCATCGACGAATCGCATGTCGTCGCGAAGGCGCAGCTGGGGTTGATCAAGGATGCCTTGGCGAACCTGCCTGAGAAGGCCCGCAAGCGTCACGAAGATCGCTTCGCCAACTTGCTGTTCACGCGCATGTCGGCGGTCAAGCCGCAGATCAAGTTCCGCTACTTGCAGGCGGGCTTTGAGATCACCGGCGACAACGAGCAGACCAAGGAAGCCCAGAGGATCTGGACCTACTACCAGGACCTGCTCGGCGAGTTGCGCCTCGATGTCGTCGTCGACGGCGACACGGCGATCGGCACGGAGCCGTTTGGAGTGCGCGTCGACATCATGCACTCCGAGCAAGTCGCCCGCGAAAGCGGTGGCTTCCAGAAATACGCGACCAACCAGAACGACGGCAGCAACCCCTACAACTACGGGCGCCCGACCGAGAACTACCGCGACAAGTTCCATGAGTCGGTGATCGCGTCGTTGCGCGAGAACTTCGAGGTCCTGTCGATCACGTTCAACAGTGAAAAGATGGAGCCGCTGGAGAGCGATGATCCGGCATGGCAGCGCTCGCCCTATGCGTACATGTTGTTGCAGGCGCGCGGTCCACATGTGGATCGCATCCCACAGTTGAAGTTGGACCTCGATTTCAACGACATGTCCGGCTTCACGATCCTGCCGATCGGTTCGTCGCCGGTCGTTGTCGATGCCTCGAAGCCGCAGCAGGCGCGTCCCTACTCGAACCTCGAAGTGACGCAGTTGCTCGACGAGCGCAAGGTCGACGAGGGCAAGGTTGTGCTCGAGATCAAGGCGAAGAGCTGGGGCATGGTGCCGGACCTCGAAGCGTTCCTCGATCTCGAGCCGCCGGGCTTCGTCATCAAGGACATCCAGGACCAAGGTGCTGCAGTGATGCGCTTCTCGGATGACCAGGACTCGGTCGAAACCGAGCGCGTTTGGATGGTCAAGATGGAGCCTGAAGAAGGCGCCGTGCCTGGCAAGTTCCGCTTTGGCGAGCCGGTGATCGAGGGCGTCACGTCGGTCTACCAACGCTACAACGATGCCGACCTTGAGACCGTCAGTGCCGACGTTGCACTGCGCCGCTCGATCGTTGCGAGCAACCCGGCGTGGGCTTGGGTCCTGTTGGCGCTGTCGGTGGTGGCCTACCTCGTTTGGTTCTTCTTCCCTGCCTCCCGCAAGGGGCCCGAAGCCAGCGAGCAAGTTTTGCGCATGCCGGAACAGCTGACGGCCTTTTCGGTGTTGGCCCTGCTGCACAAGATTCGTGGCACCGCGCCGTTGGCCGACACGCAGAAGGAGCAGCTCGATGACGACGTGCAGCGCATCGAAGCGAGCCACTTCGGCAAGCAGAGCGATGGCGATCTCGAACTCGAAAAGATCGCCAAGCATTGGTTGAGCAAGGCGAGCTAGTCGCCATCTGCTCGCCGGTCATTCGCTTGCGGGCCATCCTCACAAAGTGTCGGCTGCGACGCATTCGCCCGCAACCGACGCCGCCCCTCACATTCACAACACAACTCCTCTACCGCTTACCCCGCTCATGTCTGCACCCGCTACTGCGTCCACCACCGGTCCTCGTTTCACCGAGACGCTCAAGTTCCTCGACCAGATCAAGACCCGCGTCGGCATGGTTGTCGTAGGCCAAGACGTCGTTGTCGAACGCGTCCTGATCTCGCTTCTGACCTCTGGCCACTTGCTGCTGCAGGGCGTGCCTGGCCTGGCCAAGACGTTGTTGGTTGCGGCGGTCTCCAAGACGGTCGCTCTGTCGTACTCGCGCATCCAATTCACGATCGACTTGCTGCCGTCCGACATCGTCGGCAGTGAAATCCTCGATCAGAAGACGCACGAGTTCCGCATCCACAAGGGCCCGATCTTCACCAACCTGCTGCTCGCCGATGAGATCAACCGCGCCGCGCCGAAGGTGCAGAGTGCCTTGCTCGAGGCCATGCAGGAGCGTCGCGTCACGATCGGCAACGACAACTTCGCGTTGCCGGCCCCGTTCCTGGTGATTGCGACCCAGAACCCGGTTGAGCAGGCTGGCACGTTTGAGCTGCCGGAAGCGCAGCTCGACCGCTTCATGCTGTTGCACCGCCTCGAATACCTGAAGCCCGAAGAAGAACTCGAAGTCTTGCGCCGTAACACCAAGCTCGGTGTGCGTCGCGAGGGCAAGGGCGCGGTCGCTCGAACCGAGTTTGATGTGCTCGGGGATCAGGAGAAGGGCAGTGCCAAGCAGTTGGTGCGCGCGATGGAAGACGTGCAGGAAGTGCATGTCAGCGAGACGTTCCTCGAGCACTGCGTCGAGATCGTCAACCGCACCCGTAAGCATCCGAAGCTTGAGCTCGGCTGCAGCCCGCGTGCCGGTATCTCGCTGGTCAAGGCGTCGCGCGCCCGCGCGCTGATTCACGGCCGCGACTACGTGGTTCCTGAGGACCTGTTTGCGCTCGCCGAGGACGTCATCCTGCACCGGATTCGCCTCAGCTACGAAGCCGTTGCTGACGGTTACACGAGCGCGCAAGTGCTGCAGGAGATCCTGAACGAAGTCGCCAAATGAGCGGCGCCGACCACAGCAGTGCCGACAAGGGCATGAGCATCCGGGAGCGCGAAGCCGCGCTGCCGGGAATGCTCCCGACCATTCATCCGTCGGCCGAGCGCAAGTTCGTGATCGCGATCCGGCGCTTGGCGGACGACTTGACCTACGGTCTCGATGGCTCGCGCTTCCTCGGTTCGGGCATCGACTACGTGCAGTCGCGTCAATACCTCGATGGTGACCCGGTCAAGGCGATCGATTGGCGCGTCACCGCGCGCACGAACAAATACCACATCAAGGAATACGAGGCGCAGCGGCGTCTGCCGGCGTGGTTCTTGATCGATACGTCGGCGTCGATGGTGGTTTCGTCGTTGGCGCGCAGCAAGTATGAGACGGCGCTGCAGGTTGCTGGCGGACTGGCGTTGGCGTGTCTTGATCGCACCAGCCCGGTGGGTGTGATTGGTTGCGGATCGCGGGACGTGCACATCAAGCCGAGTCTGGCCAAGGACCAGGTGATGCAGTGGCTGCTGCGGCTGCGCCGTCACTCGTTCACCGAGCCGACCCAGATGGTGCGTCGCATTCGCGAGCTGCGCCCGACGCTGGCTGCCCGTTCGATCATTGTGATCCTCAGTGACCTGCATGAGCCGGGTGCGGTGCACTCCGCTGCATTGTTGGCGCAACAACACGAAGTCGCCGTCATCCAGTTGCAGGATCCAGCCGAGATCATGCTGCCGGGCGCCGGCTTCCTACGAGCCAAAGAAGCCGAGTCCGGTCGCGATTTCGTCGCGCGGGGCAAACGCGGAATGATGAACCAAGAACAGATCGAGCACGAACTGCGTCGCGGCGGTGTGGACCACTTGTTGGTTCGCACCGACCAACCTTACCTGCAGCGCTTGCGCCAGTTCTTCCGTTCGCGCGGGATCTCCGGAGGTGGGCGATGATGCGCAATTCCATGCGCCTGCTGTCGTGCCTGGTATTGGGTGCGACGATGCTGGTGGCGCAGGCTCGCGATGAGCGCGAAGCGACCGTCGGCATGCGCGCCTACGTCGAGGGCGTCGTGATCGAGGGCTCGGAGCTTGTGCCTGCCCCGTCGTCAACGTCGTCCCAGGTGATCGTGCGCGTCGTCAAAGCGTGGCCGCACGGCGAGCATCTGCGCTACGACTTCGAGTGGGTTGGCTTCGAGCCAGGCCGCTACGACCTGGCCGAGTTCTTGGTGCGCAAGGATGGCAGCGCCATGGATGCGCTGCCGCCGCTCAAGGTGACGGTGAAGAGCTTGCTGCCCGCTGAGGCCTTCGAGCCAAGTGACATTGATCCAGCCGCGGCGGCACGCCTCGATGGCTACACCACCGAGCAGATCGCGGCGATTGTGCTGTGGAGCGTTGGTTTGCTGGCGATCCTGTTTGTTGGTCGCAAGTGGAAGGCCAAGCCAGCACCGCTGCCGGCGCCGCCGACGCTCGCCGATCGTTTGCGGCCGCTGGTCGAGGTCGTTGCGTCCGGCAATGCTGACAACGCCAAGAAGGCCGAGCTCGAACGACTGTTGGTCGCGTTTTGGCGCGCTCGCTTGGATCTCGGTTCGGTGCGTGCAGCCGATGCGATCATGGCCATTCGAAAGCACGAGGAAGCCGGTGCTTTGCTGCGTCAAGTGGAAGCGTGGTTGCATGCACCTGAGCCACCGGAGTCGGTGGACGTCGCCAGCTTGCTGCGTCCATACCGGGAGGTCACCGCCGATAGTTTCGCGCCGATTGCTCCTGGCAATCCTGCTGTCGGCGCGGGTTCGAGTTCGGGTGCGCCCGGAGGCGGTGCCTGATGTTTGCTCGTCCGTGGATGTTGCTGCTGTTGGCTCTGCCGCTGCTGCATCTCTATTGGGTTTGGGCGCGTCGCAGCGGCCGCTTTGCGATGCCGTTCGACTCCGATGGGGGCAGGCGGTTTGGCAGCGGTTGGGTCATGCGCGCGGTGCTTGCCATCGGTGAGTCGTTGCCGGCGTTGCTGATGGCGGTGGCGGTGTTGCTGATTTCGCTGCCGCAAGAACTCTCGGCGCCGAAGCAGAAACGGGCGCTCACCAACATCCAGTTCGTCGTCGATATTTCCGGTTCGATGGTCGCGAAGTTCGGTCGCGGGACTCGCTACGACGCGTCGATGGAGGCGATCAACGAGTTCCTCGACTTCCGCAGCGGAGATTCGTTTGGGCTGACGTTCTTTGGCAACAACTACCTGCACTGGGTGCCGTTGACGAGCGACCCGTCGGCCTTCCGCAACTCGATCCCGTTCATGCGGCCGGAGAACAACGTTCCCGGCTTTGGCGGCACCGAGATCGGCAAGGCGGTGCTTGGAGCTCGCGAAGTGCTGACGTCGCGCGAAGACGGCGACCGGATGATGATCCTGGTTACCGATGGCTTCAGTAGCGATCTGCAGAGCGGCGCCGAGATGGAGATCGCCAAGCGTCTGAAGCGGGACCGGATCAAGTTGTTCGCGGTCAACATTCAGGAGTCCGAAGCGCGCGGTGAAATCGTCAACCTGGCCCGCACGACGGGCGGTGAGGTGTTCAATCCGGGGGATACCAATGCACTGAAGGGTGTCTTCAATGCGATTGACCAGATGACCAAGACCGAACTCGAGCAGGCGACGGCCGAACTGGTCGACTGGTTCTTTCCGTTCGCGATCGCCGGCCTGAGTGTGCTCGGGCTTTACATGCTGTTCATGCTGGGCTGGAGGTACACGCCATGGTGAGCCTCTACGTTGCTCTCGGTGTCTTTGTTTTGGCGATGGTGGGCGAGCTGCTACAGGCACGTCGCGTCGGGCGCGTGCGCAATCTGGTGTTTGGCCCAACGGGTCGGCCCGCCAGATGGGTGGTGGCCGTGCCGACGTTGCGCGTTCTCGCCAACACGGCGCTGGGCTGGGCGCTGGCGACGTTGTTGGTCGTCGACCCGAAGGTGCACGCCGGCGAAGAGATGTCCGACGAAGATTGGCGCCACCTGGTGCTGGTCTACGACGTCTCGCCGAGCATGTTCTTGAAGGACGCCGGTGTCTCAGGTGACCTGACGCGTCACGAGCGCTCGCGCGAACTGATCGAGTCGCTGTTCGACCGCGTGCAGATCGGCAAGTTCAAGGTCAGTGTCATCGCGACCTACAACGGCGCCAAGCCGGTGGTCGTGGACACGAAGGACATTGAGGTCGTGCGCCACATGCTGTCGGAAGTCGATCTGCAATGGGCGTTCAAGGTCGGCAAGACCAAGCTGTTCGATGGCATCGTCGAGGCCGCGAAGCTGGGCAAGACGTGGCGCGTCAAGAGCGCGTTGATGGTCATTGTCAGCGATGGCGACACCGTGCCCGCTTCGGGCATGCCCGAACTGCCGCCGTCGTTTGGTGGCACGCTCGTGATCGGCGTTGGCGACCACCTGTCCGGCAGCTTCATCGCTGGCCAACAGTCGCGCCAGGACGAGAGCACGCTGCGTCAGTTGGCGGTCCGCCTCGGCGGCGAGTTCCACAACGGCAACCGCCGCCAGGTTCCCAGCGACATGCTCAGTGCCGCCGCGGCGGATTCGCGCAAGCCGCTGCTTGAGCGCCTGACGCTGCGCGAATACGCGTTGTTCGCGATGCTGCTATCGGCTGGCATTCTCGGAGCGCTGCCACTGCTGCTGCACTACTTCGGGACGCGCTGGCGACCCGGTGTGCAGCACCTGCGCGAAGCCGCGTAGCGCCGTCTGGAACGCACGGAGCTACGCGATGCCGATGTCGACGGATGTTCGCCTGCCACGGGAGCAGGAGCCGGTGTTTCCGCCGCAGTGCTGCCGTTGCCTCGCGGAAGATCCGGAGCATCGCGTTCGCTTCTCGGCGAGCCGCTTCAGCTGGGCCCAGGTGTTCTTCGTTTGGGTCTGGCTGTTTCGCAAGTCGATCAAGCATGAAGTGCCAGCCTGCGGCGCCTGTCGAGGCCCGATGCGTCGGCGCAAATGGTTGGAGTTGTTGGCATTCGTTGGGGTTGGCGTGCTTGCGATGAGCATCGTGATTCCATGGGTTCAGTCGATGGGGCTGAACCGTCAGTGGCGCAAGCTCGTCGGCATCGGCGTCGCGATTGTGATCGCGATTCCCTACATCATTTGGTGCGTGATCCGGCCGCCAGCATTCGACATGACCGTGAAGGAGGACTACGTCGAGTACGAGTTCGCTAACGGCATCTATGCGCGGCGGTTCGCCGAGTGCAATCCGGGGGCGATGTCGGACGACATCTTCGTCGCCGATGATTTCGAAGGCGATGACCCGGTCGCAGAGCGCGACCAGCGCGGGGGCGCCGATGCCCGTCACTGAGCAGCCCGCGCGCAACAGGGTGTGGGTCGCGGTCGCGTTGGCGGTCACGATCACGCTCGGGCTGCTCTCGCGGCGCTATCCGCTGCCCGGAATCCTTGCCGAATACACCGGTGATGCGCTCTACACCTGCGCCGGATTCGCGGGTCTGGCGCTGCTGTTCGCCCGTACTAGAACCCGGTCGCTGGCGATCGCTGCATTCGTGCTGAGCGCCGCCGTCGAGTTCTCGCAATTGCTTACGTGGCAGTGGCTAGAGGACTTACGGCAGACTCTCTGCGGTCGCCTGATGCTCGGAAGCGGCTTCAAGTGGCCCGACATGGTCGCCTATTTCCTCGGTGCCATGGCGGCTGGGGCGGTCGACTTCGCCTTGCTGAGGCGCCACGTCTGCAGGGCGTAACTTTTGTAGTGAGGTAGCCCCGGAGACCCGGTCTGACCGATAGACTCCACTCTCGCCCCGAAGGCCGGGGCTGACACTATGCGCAACATCCTTTTGGTTGGCTGGCTTTTGCTCCCTATCGGGGCATGGGCCTATCATGAAGGCCCGGGCCAGGACCGCATCGCTCTCGAGAAGACCGATGCGTTGATCCTGGCTGCTCACGAAGCAGCCGATGGCGGCAATTGGAAACTCGCGGTTGCGGGCTACCAAGACGCCCTCTCGAGCCTGCCAAAGAACCCGGACGCATTTGACGTCAAGGTCTCGCAGCGACTGCAAATCGAACTCAACAAGGCGCGCATGCAGGCGTCGGGTCTTCCGGTTGCTCGCGATGAGCTGGAGACCCTGGTTGAGCAGATGCAGGGCGATGAGAAGACCGACCCGGTTCTGATGCGCGACGCCCGCCAAGCGTTGGCTCGCGCTCAGTTCTACAAGACCTGGTTGATGCGCCTCGAAGGCCTCGACCGCACGGTCTGGGAGCCGGAGATCGAAGCGGCCCGCCAAAACTGGCGTCTGCTCGCTGAGAACGCGACGAACGACAAGGAGAAGGTGCTCCATCAGGAAGACCTGGAAGCCGCCGTTCGCCTGGCTCGCCTCGAGATCGAGGACCTGCAGGGTTTGCCCCTGCCAAGCGAGTGAGAAGGTTGAAGCAGCAGCGACAAGGTCGGTCGACCTAAGATCAGTAAGAGTAAGAAGCATGGCCCCCCGAAGAGCGGCGCCGGCAGCGGCCCGAAGTTCGGACGCGGCGGCTCCTAGCCCCCCC
>TARA_R110002072_G_scaffold64_13_pt1 | contig 45864 bp, 41 predicted proteins | sample TARA_R110002072 | Tara Oceans TARA_R110002072 (sample SAMEA4397118) | marine metagenome | biome: Polar Biome; feature: [SRF] surface water layer (ENVO:00010504); material: water (ENVO:00002006), including particulate matter (ENVO:01000060) such as... | depth 5 m
GACGTGGCTCGCAACCACTGTCCAGATTGCAGGATCACTCTTTTCAAGTAACCTGGTGAGCACCTCCGCCGTGTATTTGTGCTCACGGGAATCCGGTGACGTATCAAGATAAACAACCTTTAGTAGCGCTTGATCATCGGCGGCGCCATAGTATTGAATATAGTCTCTGGCGGGCATATGCCAGCGACCCGAACCAGCCCGTTCGTGGCTGTATTCAATTTCAGCCTGTTCATTGCCACCGTAGTCGTGATTGCCAAGCACTGCGTAAAAGGGTGTTTGATTGAGTTTGTCGCTGCGGTACATGTTCTCGAACTTGTAGAGCCATTGGGGATCCTCAACGGATTCGATGCCATAGCGATAGAAGTTGTCTCCAAGTAGCATGACAAAATCTAAATCCTTCTTTTCCGCCAGATCCTTTATGCCCTGGGCGACCTGCCATTGTCTGAAGTTTCCCGTGCCCTGATCCCCCAGGGAAACAAAAGAAACCTTCTCGTCGGTTAGATTGTAGGTGATGGCCTCATGGGGAGGTTCCCGCAGCAGATAGTATCCGACCGAAGCGGCGAGGGTGCCTACTAAGATCGTAATAGATGCCAATAACCCCATTCCGACATAGAAACCCTTATGGCGAGTGAAGGCGAAAAATGATGGTTGAGTAGCCGAAGTCAAAGGGTATACCTGTCTGTGGAATAGCAGGTGAGAGTTGGTTTTTGACGGAATCATTCGTAAACAGAGAAATAAAACTTAGCTCCGACTGATTTTACGGCAATGCGTATCTCACCTTATTCACGAAACTCTTGAGTGATCGCAATTATTAATCTTCGAAATTTTTCGAGCGAAGCAGATGCCTATGGTCCTGCGTCACTTAAGCTCTGGGCGGTGGCTTTTCTTAGCCTTGTGGCGCTTCAATGTTTGCTCCGAGTGGGGTTATTCACGTCAAACTTCGAGCTCACTCAAATTAGCTCTTTGATGGAGATTGTTGAAAGTTTTCTTATGGGACTGCGTTTTGATTTGAGAATGGCGGCCTATGCTGCTTTACCTTTGATCCTCGCACCCATACTTCGATTCCGGATTTACATGGTGTTTTGTCGGGTTTGGCTGACGACCTTCACACTGGGTTACGTCTTTTTTGCCATTGTCGAACTCGAGTTTTATCGGGAATTCCAGCAACGATTAAACGGCCTGGTGTTTCAGTATCTGTCGGAAGACCCCAGGACAGTAATTGCGATGCTCTGGCATGGTTTGCCTGTGATTCGGTATCTGTTGGCTTTTTCTGTTGTCGCCGCGCTGATTCTCTATGGCGTCATCAGGCTGTTTCGACAGTATCGTTTTGCGGAAGCACTACCCAGATCCATGCCTGTTGTATCCGTTGTCTGTGTGGTGGCCATGTTTATGGTCAGCGTGATGAGCGTCCGAGGCACAATGCGCACGGGACCACCCCTGCGCTGGGGTGATGCTTATGTGACGGATAATCTATTTTTAAATCACCTGGCCCTAAACGGCAGCTTCACGTTGATCAAAGCGTGGCTTAATCGAAAAGATGAAGCTGCAAATGGCAAATGGATGCAGTTGGATACATCGGTCGCGGAAACCAGAACCAAACAGCTATTATTTTTAAACGCAGACGAAAGCACCGCCTCCCTGCAGAGACCCATCGGTCGGGTTTCGGAAAACGTGCGAACGATAGGCGCCATGCCGAAAAACGTCATTGTTATTTTGATGGAAAGTTTTGCTGCCACCCACGTCGGCAGTATGGGCGGGAAACTGAACGTGACGCCATCCTTTGACGCCTTAACCCACCGGGGAATTTTGTTTGAACGCTTTTTTAGCAATGGTACTCACACCCATCAGGGCATGTTTGCCACTTTAAGTTGCTTTCCTAATTTGCCTGGCCATGAGTATTTGATGCAGCAGCCCGAAGGTCGACATCATTTTTCCGGGCTATCAAAGTTACTGCCTGACTACCAAAAACTGTTTGTCTATAACGGCGACTTTAGCTGGGACAACCAGAAGGGCTTTTTTGCCAATCAAGGCTTTGAAAACTTTATTGGTCGGAATGATTACATTAACCCAAAGCATGTTGACCCAGTTTGGGGTGTGTCCGACGAGGATATGTTTAACAGAGGACTGCTCGAGCTTGATGGGTTAGATAGGGATAAGCCCTTTTTTGCGGTACTGCAAACTCTGTCGAATCATCTGCCCTATAGTCTGCCCGATCCGCTTCCAATTGAACCAGTCATGGAAAATGGTGAACTCAGTGAGCGCCTCACAGCAATGAAATATGCGGATTGGGCGTTAGGTCAGTTTATGGCCAGTTTACAGCAGCGTCCTTATTTTGAGGATACTTTGGTGGTTCTTGTTGGGGATCATGGTTTTGGTACCGACCGGCAGTTAACTGGGGTGAATCTAATTCGGTTCCACGTTCCATTATTATTTATTAGCCCATATCTTTCGGAGCAGGCGGGTACTGTGATTTCGACTGTAGGTAGCCAGGTCGATATTGTCCCGACTATCGCTGGCCTGTTAGGTAGAACCGTAGATCATCAGTGTTGGGGCAGGGATCTATTCAACTTACCTATTGATGATGCCGGTTTTGCCATCATTAAACCCTCGGGTAGCGAGCCAACGATGGCAATGGTTAGCGGCAATAATATACTGACCTATGAGCCAGACTCCGGATCCCGTCTTTATCAATATGAGCTGGGTCCTTCCGCCCACGCAAACCCTGAGATTAATGGCTTGCGAGAAACTGAAATGAGAACGTCGTTGCAAAGTTATGTGCAAACGGCGCTGAAGGGCCTTGAGTCAAATCGAATGGGCTCTGAATAGTGACACCGAAAATCTGAGAGAATAAGCCTGATACTCGCGACTGATTTTTGTCTGAGTGTGCATCCAACCCAGAACTTATAACTGGGTTGTAGCATATGATTTCGGTTTTGCCCTCGATGGAAATCAATCGACGTTTTGACGTAAAACGTGTTTTGACTCACATGTCTAGCGCCACCACAGATACCATTCGCTGGCGTCACGTGTCTATTCTGGTGCTCTTTGTGCTGATCAGCGGCAACCTGAGCTTCTATCATCAACTCACCGCTGTATACCCGCTAACCCTGGATAACTTCAGCTTTATCGTCTCCCTCGGTGTGCTAGTGGCTGCACTGATCCTACTGTCCTACTGTATGTTTCGCCTGATTATGGGTGCTCGGTTAGCTGCGGTGTCCCTACTACTTCTGACCTGTTCCAGCGCTTTTTTCACAGATCAATTTGGCATCGTAATCGACTACACGATGGTGGACAGTTTTGTTCAGACCGATAGCCGAGAAATGCAGGGGCTGCTTTCCCCGTCCTTTTTAATTAGGATTTTGCTGCTGGGAGTCGTGCCAGCAATTATTGTGCTTAGGCTGCCAACCCTCAAGGTCAGTCATCTTCACGAATGGCGTCGCTCTGGGTTTCTCATGGGGTCAGCCCTGTTGGTCGTGATCGTATGTCTGGCGAGCTTCAGCCCTTTTTATGCGAGCTTTTTCCGGGATCATAAAGCCATTCGATATTACGTAAATCCAGTTAACCCAGTGTTTGCCATTAGCAAATATGCGGTGCGGAAACTGGAACAACCGATTTTGACATCTGTTCAGCCCATTCTTTTAGATGCGCTCGCGGCACCGAATACATCGCCCAAGCTAGTGGTGATGGTAGTGGGAGAAACGGCTCGTAGCGATCGATTTTCTTTAAATGGTTACTCTCGGGATACAAATCCTGGTCTCTCGGCGGAACCGGGTATTGTCAGTTACCCCGATGTTCGATCCTGTGGCACTAGTACGGCGGTTTCTGTGCCCTGTATGTTCTCTGCAGTGGGTAAGTCTGATTTTAATGATCGTTCTATTCTAGAGACTGAAAACATTCTCGACCTTCTGCAGCGAACTGGCGTGAATGTCCTGTGGCGTGACAATAATTCAGATTCCAAGGGCGTTGCGTTGCGGGTACCCTTTGAAGATTTTCGATCGGAGGAACGTAACCCAGTTTGCGATACTGAGTGCCGAGACGTGGGTATGTTGAGCGGATTACAGGATTATATAGAGCGGCAAAAGGGAGACATCTTGATTGTCTTGCACCAGATGGGTAATCACGGGCCGGCATATTCCGAGCGCTATCCCGCTGAATTTGAATACTTCACACCGGCCTGTCATTCAAAAGAGCTGTCGAGCTGCACTAAAGAAGAAATTGATAATGCCTACGATAATGCCATTCGTTACACGGACTTTTTTCTAACTAAGGTGATCAGCCTGCTGAAAGACAATCGCGATGTCTTTGATACGACGATGCTCTATGTGAGTGATCATGGCGAGTCTCTGGGAGAGAAGGGTGTTTACCTCCACGGCATGCCCTATATGATTGCACCGGAAGCTCAAACCAGTGTGCCGGTAATTGTCTGGGAAGGAAGTGGTCATGGTGGTGTGGGTGAAGACAATGATCTTTCTCAAGCACTGTCCCACGACGACCTATTCAAATCGTTACTCACAACCTATGGGATCCAAAATGTTTCGGCCGTCGAAGGTCGTTCATTTCTCTCGACTCGAACCGATGAGCCCGAGACTCGTTTTGCATCCGCTGAAGAATACAATGAGGATTAGTTAAGCAGCTTTTCTTAGAACGACTTCTTCAATTCCGCGGTAAATTGCAATGAACGCCCCTTGTCCTGGAAGTCGCCGCTGATGGGGTAGGCCAGATCAATGTGGATGACCTGTCCTTTTTCCGACTTACTGGGTGCAAGCCTTAATCCAATACCAACATTGGAATAGACAGTATTGTCCTGAGGATTACCGAGTTCATCGGTTCCGCCGAAGCTAGAGCCAATATCAATAAATGCCGCATACCCCAACCGAACCAGATTCAGGACATGTGCCTTAGTAAAGAGCCGTTGCTCGATGGTTAGTACCGTACTGTGATCGCCGGAGACAAAGTGGTTTTCGAATCCTCGTAAACCGCTGTTACCACCGAGAGTCACCTGTTCACCATTGCGTAGCTGGTGGCTAAAGGTACTGTTTAATCCAACATACAAGCTGCGTGAAGCGGTCTGACCGCGGTGGTAGGCAAGATTAATGTGGGCCAGAGAATCCTGCCACTCGTTGGTGGCATCAATCAGTTGACCTGACCAATCCATAGAAAGTTGAAGTAACACCTTAGGCGATGATATCAACGTGTCCCGATAAGATCCGTCGAGAATCAGTCGACTGTCATTTCCGGGAGCATAACCCAGGCTCGAATAAAATCGTTTGCCAATATGTAAGTCTTCGGTTCGGTAGATCTGGTTAATGTTGAAGGCCCGAGCATAATTATTTTCGATGTATTCAAATGCGGCAAACGGATAGTCCACGGCATAGCTGTCGGGTTGGCTGGTGGGAAAGGGTAGGTCATCTCCCTGCCTGTAATCCTTTTTACTGTGACGGACACCGAGCGTGTACCTATTGACGTGATGGGCCTGAATACCAGCGGAGAACCCATAGGAGAGCTCGGCGAATTCAGAGGTCACGCTGGTTTCTGCAATCTTGTCCCCGGCAGCGTAGAGGCTGCTGATTTGTTCATCGGCTCGAAATTGACTACGCCATGCACTTCGACTGTCCAAAGCGTAAAACGGACGACCGAACACGAACTCAACTAAATAGCCATCGGATCGGTTGGCAATTCGCGCATCAATCTCGCGGCGGCTGCCGAGATAGTTTTTATCCTGGGCGCGAATCTCAAAAGCACTTCTGTCTTCATCGCGTTCGTAGGCGGTGCTAAATCGTCGCCCAGTACCCAGGAAGTTGCTGTCTCGAATCCCAAGTTTAAATGCCGAGTCACCACCGGACGCTTTGTAGGATAGCTCCGGCGTTAGGGTCCAAACTTCCCGGGTGACCACCTCAAGGTCAACACCATCGGGACACTCTCGTAATATTCTCACCTTGGCGTCCGAGGTAAATTTTTGGTCTCTTAAGAGCCGTTCACTTTCTTTTATTTGTGCTTCGGATGCGACATCACCCTCTTCAAATAGCAGTTGGTCAAGTACAACGGAGTCGTGGGTATAAATGTGGTGTCTATTTACCCAGCGATACACAGCATTATTTTCATCGGGATTGTTCCGATCAAAAATAGGCAGTTTGTTGACCTTAATAGAATTTAGTTTGGCAGGTTTGTGGGGGCTGGTGGTATCCACCGTTTCTGTCCCCCATCTCGACACGTCAGCCGTAAAGTCGAAACTCGCATCGGCCTCGGCATTGCGGTCATGACAAACCTCTGACGCTAGAGCGTGATTAGCGAGTGATATCATAAGGACCAGGGCTTTAACTCTAGGCGCAGATACGGCCATCGGCAGACTCCATTTGGGTTTTTGTTGTTCCTTTTTCTTTTCTGTCTACTTCCGGTTTAGGCGCCGGCAGCATCACGCGTGCTAGCAGCAGATTGATGACCCAGACAATCAAGACTGTCCACACTGTGTGGGAAGGAAAATGTGCACCCCGTAAGGTCTGACCGACGCCAAAACTCATACCCAATGTCACCGCGACAATCAGTGCGCACAGGGCAAAGGTGGGCTGTTTTGCACGGAAGGCAAAGTAGATGGCGAGCAAGCTGAATGGGCCGGAAACATGTCCTCCCGGCCAACATTGGCCGCTACCACTCCAGAGATTAGACAGCTGGTTCAGGGGCTGGGCACCACCATAGATGCTGAGATCATAGGCACAATGCATACCTGTGGTTTTCTTTAACACTGAGACAGTCAGAGTGGAAATCACAATAGAGACCACCACAAAGCTCCACTCCCATCGAGCAAATTTGAGTGACGGTAAGATGTAAGCGCCGATAAATGTCAGGATAATGCCAACACCTATCGTGCCTACCAGTTGCCGACCGAGTGTGTGAAGTACGCCTTCGGTGAACCAATCATGTCTTAACGGAAATGAGTGACTTTGGCTGTCGTAAAGCAGCCCCATTATTTTAAAGTCCAGATCTGTAATTTCGATAACGCACAGAAACAACAATAGAATGATCGGCACTCTTGTTAGCAATGCGTGGGTGTCCAGGTTGCGCACAATCGCATCCCGAGTGAGTGAGTAGGGTTAGAGTCTCTGGCTGGAAAAATCATTCGTGGCATGGCCACTAATTCACATGAAAAATTCGAGACATCAGCATGGCGGCTTTGCTTTACCATTAATGGCAGAGCACTCATAAAGAAAAATTATGGCCAATCAAGAAACCAAAGGTTTGATGCGAATAGTTAATGCAACCATCTATTCCGCCCAGGGCTTTCGAGCTGCTTTTGCCCATGAAGAAGCGTTTAGACAGGAGTTATATCTGGCGTTGGTTATGCTGCCCCTGGGATTGTGGCTGGGACAGTCGGGAATGGAAAAAGCATTGCTGATGAGCGCGCTGATGATTGTGTTAATTGTCGAACTGCTTAATTCCGGGATTGAGGCTGTAGTAGATCGAGTCGGATTAGAGCATCACGAGTTGTCGATGCGTGCTAAGGATATCGGGTCAGCTGCCGTGTCTCTATCGCTTCTGAATGTTGTTGTGGTCTGGGGGCTTGTGCTCTTCCCCCAATTTGAATCGTTAGTCTGGGGTAGCGCTGCTTTTTGATAATCTGCTGCCGAGGGCCTCGAGGGTTTCAATTCGTTCGGGGCTGCTTGGGTGTGAACTTAAAAAGGGAAGGGGGTGGCTGCGACTTCTTTCCGACATTCGTCGATGTAGTTGTGCGGCGCCATGGCTATCGTAGTCAGCCTCAATTGCCCAGATGACACCCATGTAATCTGACTGCCTCTCGTCGTCCCGGCTAAATTTTGCGGTGACACTATCTAGCAGGGTTGAACTCGCAATATTTGCTAGTGGGTTGTTCAACACGGCGTTGCTAACGGTTTTGAGGATTTTGATTGGCATGCCTGCCTTGGCCTGGCTTTCGCCGTGTTTCAGTTTTAGATGTGCCAGTTCATGTCCGAGCAGGGCAGCCCAGAGATTGGGGTCCCCATCAATTAGGTCAAACATCGCAAAATTGACAAAGACAATATTTTGTTCGTTGCGCTGCCCGGCAGACGCGTTCGGCGTATCTCCCCGGGTAATAAATAGTGATGCTCGAGTTTCAGAGACCCGTTGGATATCGCGGTGGACATTATTGAGTACGCGCAGCTCGTCAACGCTCACCCAGCGCAGGAGTGCGCCATTACTACTGCGCAATTGGATTTCTTCGCCATCAAATTTTGCCAGGGAGGAGACAAACCAGGCATCGGGATGGAGGTCCGGGGTTGCCTCGGTGTAATCGCTCCAGTCGCTAAGGCCAGAGTCCTCCGGTAGATTCCAACCCGCGGCATAACCAACAGCATTGAATGAGCTGGAAAAACACAGAAGCAGTAGCGTAAATGGCAGAGACCTAGTACTGAATTTCATAGGCAATAGTCGGGTCATTACTTTTGAAAAGATAAAGTAATAGCTGACTTAAGACAATATTTCCGTCTGCCCGGTAGCGGCCTTCCATAAAGGCTTGCATGGCGTCAATTCGGCCATCCAAAAGCCCCCAGCAGGTCTCATGATCGGGGATTTCAAGGGTAATCGTGGGATTTGGGTGCTGACCAGCGGTAAATTCAAATGAATCCCCATGAACCAATAGGTAAAAGGGCACTCCTTCGGTAAATTCAAATTGAAAAGTGGTCTGATCCCCCGGTAAGAATCCAGACTTAAAATGTGGGGCCAAGGCGGCTGACTTTATGGCTAGATCGTCGCTCACTTTCTACCATTCCATGATTACAATATCGGCAGTTTATCACTGATCACAGGGAGTGGGGCTGTGGTAGCATACGTCGCTTGAAATTACGGGGGATACCCATTGGAATTTGTGCTCGAATATGGTCTTTTTTTGGCCAAAACCGTGACCTTAGTCGTGTCGTTTCTGCTGATTGTGGCGGTGGTGGTTGCGTTAGGAAGCAAGGGTCGACGGCCCGAACGAGGTCATATTGAGGTCTTAAGCTTAAACGAGGGCCTGAGCAATGTGACCAAAACGCTGAAGCAAATTGTACTGAATGAGAGTGACTGGAAGGCCGAGGCAAAGGCCGAGAAGAAAAAGGATAAGGAACAAAAGAAAGAACAACAGAAAGAGTTGAAGCAGTCTCAAAAATCCAATGTCACGACGGAACGCAAATCCCGGGTTTATGTGATCGATTTTGAAGGCGACGTTCAGGCGTCTGCTGTTGATCAATTACGCGAAGAGGTCACCGCGGTGTTGACCATAGCTGAGCCTATGGACGAAGTGGTCATACGGCTGGAGAGTCCCGGCGGTATGGTGCACAGCTACGGACTTGCAGCTTCCCAATTAAGCCGAATTAGAACCAAGAATATCAAGTTGACCGTAGCGGTCGATAAGGTAGCGGCCAGCGGCGGATACATGATGGCGTGTCTGGGGAGCCAGATTATCGCAGCACCCTTTGCCCTATTAGGTTCAATAGGTGTGGTCGCCCAGATTCCGAACTTTAATCGGTTTTTAAAGGGCAAAGAGATTGACGTGGAAATTCTGACAGCAGGGGAATACAAGCGCACCATGACCATGCTGGGAGAAAATACCGATAAGGGGCGAGAGAAGTTTATCGAAGAGCTAGAAGACGTCCATACCCTGTTCAAAGAATTTGTGAAGGAAAGTCGACCGATTGTAGACACCGATATCGTCGCAACCGGCGAAGCCTGGTACGGCCGCCGCGCCCTGGAACATAAACTTGTGGATGCCCTGCAAACCAGCGATGAGTATTTGATTGATCGTTGTGCTGAGGCTGAAGTTTTCCGGGTCAAGTATGTAGAGGATAAGAATCGGGTGGATAAAGTTCTGGATCGATTTAGTAGTTTCCTGAAAACACTGCTCCGGTCCAAGCTCAACTCCGGCGATCTTGAATATCAGGGGCCATTTCGCTTTTAGGCCTGTTTTAAAGGTATTAAAACAGTCTGTCCCGACAATATTTTTTAAAAACCATTAGGAAAAATCATGACTGAATTTCAGGCCTTCTGGGTTGAGAAGCACGACAAGACGGTTTCACACTCTATCAAGACACGTCAGGTTTCTGATCTGCCCGAGGGTGATGTCTTAATCAAGGTGAAGCACAGTTCTGTAAACTACAAAGATGCGTTGTCCTCAAAAGGCATGCCGGGGGTGACAAAAGAATATCCCCATACGCCGGGTATCGATGCAGCTGGTATTGTTGTGTCCTCAAAGTCCGACGCTTTTAAGACCGGCGATGACGTTATTTGTATTGGTTATGATCTGGGCATGAACACACCGGGTGGCTATGGGGAATACATCTCCGTACCTGCTGGTTGGGTGACCGCAATGCCCAAGGGGCTTGATGCCAGAGAAGCGATGATCATTGGCACTGCTGGGTTTACCGCAGCCCTTTGTGTCGAGAAGATTGAAGCCATGGGTGCCAAGCCCGCTGATGGACCAGTGCTTGTCACCGGTGCCACCGGCGGCGTTGGTAGTGTGGCGGTGATGCTGCTGGCTAAACTGGGTTATGAGGTGGTGGCGAGTTCTGGCAAAGAGAGTAAGTCGGCCTTCCTAAAGTCACTTGGCGCAACGAGGGTGATCGGTCGGGATGCACTTTCAGAAGAAAACAAACGTCCTATGTTGGCTATGGAATATGCCCATGCGGTCGATTGTGTCGGCGGTGAGATACTGTCGAATATCATTAAGTCCCTAAAACCACTAGGTAGTGTTGCGATTTGTGGTCTGGTGGCATCACCGGCATTTAACACCACGGTACTGCCTTTCATATTGCGGGGCGTAAATGTGCTGGGCGTGGATTCAGTAGAAATCCCCATCGAAATGAAAACCCACATCTGGCAACGTTTAGCCACGGATTGGAAACTCACGGGGCTCGAAGAACTCACCACTGAAGTAGGGCTAGAGCAATTACCCACCGTGATTGACGAGATATTTGCCGGCCAGGTATCCGGTCGTACCCTTGTGACCCACGGCTGATTCAGTTCTGTAGCAATGGATGCTGACCCTGTAAATCAGTCCCGACGAAGCTTGTCCGACACCGCAATTGGTGTCGGGAAGCGAAATACCACTAGATAGGACGAGATCAGGAAGGTCAAAATGGCCGTGGCCTGAATGACGTGGGAGGCATTTTCACTAATCAATGATTGGCTGCTAGCAAGGAAGGCGATCAGCAATGAAAATTCGCTGATCTGACCCAGGCGAAACCCAATCTCCCAGCCTTTGTCCCCGGCATCTTTGATTTGGCCAAGCAAGATTTTAAAGACAATTGGCTTGGCAACCAAAATAACACCGGCCAGGATCAAAGCGGGCACAATGACATGGCCGAGTAATCCGAGCTGAAACTCTGCGCCAATCGAGAAGAAAAATAGAATCAGGAAGAAGTCCCGAAGGGGCTTTAGATGGTTCGCGATATAAAGCGCAATTGGGCTCGTCGCAATCGAAACCCCCGCAATAAACGCACCGATCTCGTGGGATAAGCCAACAGCTGATGCGAGTTCGGACAGCCCAAGGCACCAGCCGATAGCAATCAAGAAGATATACTCGTGGAAAGCATCAAACTTTTCCAACAGCTTGAGTAGGGCGTACTTTACAAACAGCATCGCACCTAAACCCAGTAGGGGCAGAGCCACAATTACACTGAGCATTTTTGTCACCATTCCAGCGGATTCATCACCCGTTAGGAGTAATAAAATGACAATCGCCACAACGTCCTGAATTAGCAGCAGGCTGATGACAAGTTCCCCTGTCCGGCGATGATGTAGCACGGTTGTGGGCAGTAACTTGATGCCGATGATGGTACTGGAAAACATCATGGCCATTCCGATGACGCCGGATTCTATAAAGCTAAACCCAAAGGCGAGGCCAACCGCAAAGCCAAGCCCAAAGAAAATTAGACAACTTGATATCCCAACGAATAGGGCGTCTTTTAACATGTTGCTGAGCTTTGATGGCTGCATGTCGAGGCCAAGCAGGAAGAGCAAAAAGATGATGCCGATTTCTGCGACGCCGCGAATCAGTGTTGGATCAGAAATTAAGGAGGTGGCAGAGGGGCCGAGAATCACACCAATCGCAATATAAGCTACGATTAGAGGCTGTCTTGTATATAGGGCCAGCGTCGCGAGGATCGCGGCGCCGGTGAAAATTAGAAAAAACGATGTAAAGAATGATTCGCCCATAACGCAACTTTAGCACAGCCAATCAGGGATTGGCTGTGGCTTAACGGCGGCGGAACAGCGGTTCTGGATTGGCTACGGTGGCCTGATAGTTTTCTGAAAAAGCGTCTAGCGCCTCGAGACACTTGTTTGTGTCCTGGCCGTCAGCCAGTTCAAAGGCGTTAAAGCCACAGTGAATCATCTGGCTTAACTGGTCACGTCTGACGTCACCAATCGCTCTGATTTCACCTTGATACTGCATTGTTTTACGCAAAATACTGGCGCTAGAGTAGGCGCGACCATCAGCGAATGCGGGGAAGTTGAGGGCAACCACAGGTATTTCGTTAGCGAACTCAGCAATTGCTTCAATTTCGTCTCCCGCCTCTAACCAGATGCCGATGTCGTTTCGACCCTTTAACTCTTCGCGATGTTCGAGGTAGAAAGACAAAGGTAGTAGCGAGTGGCTGTCCGCCACGGAAGCTGATTCTGTATCAACCACCGTGAACTCAGAGTCAGCCAGGGCGCGATCTTTAATAATACTGGGCATAATAATGTTCTTTGTTTGATTTACTGTGCGGCGTAGACGCGTTCTTTAAAAGGTGCAATGCCAACGCGATTGAAGGTTTCAACAAATTGCTCACCCTCGTGTCGTTGCTCCACATATAGCGTCACCAACTTGTCGACCACACTGGGTATTTCGCTCCGTGCAAAGGATGGCCCGAGAATCTGGGCAATCGCAGCATTGGTATAGGCAGAGCCACCAACGGACACTTGATACCATTCTTCACCTTTCTTATCGACACCGAGAATACCGATGTTGCCGACGTGGTGATGACCGCAGGCATTCATGCAGCCAGAGATATTAATATCGAGATCCCCTAGATCATGCAGGTAATCCAGGTCATCAAACCTGCGCTGAATTGCCTCGGCGACGGGAATGGACTTAGCATTTGCTAACGAACAGTAGTCACCACCTGGGCAACAGATAATATCGGTCAGCAACCCAAGATTTGGGGTTGCAAGTTCGGCTTCACAAAGTTCTTTCCAAAGTGTGTAAAGCTCAGAGAGCTTCACATCCGCGAGGGTGGCGTTTTGCTCGTGGGTAACGCGAATTTCACCAAAGCTGTACTTGTCCGCCAGGTCAGCAATGGTTTCGAGTTGCTCATCGGTGACATCTCCCGGGGCAACGCTGGTTTCCTTGACCGCAAGATTGACGATTGCGTATCCAGGCTTTTGGTGCGCTTTGACGTTGCGGCCAATCCAGGTCTTAAAGGCAAAATCTTCTTTAAGGGCCTTTTCGTAGCCTGGGTCTGTCTCAGGCAGAGTTTCATAAGCCGGTTCAGTGAAGAAGGACTTGGCCCTGGCGATTTCAACATCGGTTAATGTTTCCGGGCCGCCTTTAATCAATTCCCATTCCGCTTCAACCTTCTCAGCAAACACTTCTGGCTTCATGGCGCGAACCAAAATTTTGATCCGGGCTTTAAATTTATTGTCCCGGCGACCATAACGGTTATAAACCCGCAGTATGGCTTCAAGGTAGGTGAGCAGGTGTTTCTTAGGTAAAAACTCACGAATCACCGGGGCAATAACCGGCGTTCTACCGAGGCCGCCGCCGGCCAGGATTTCGAAGCCAACTTCGCCGTCCCGTTCGACCATACGGATACCAATATCGTGGACTTGAACCGCTGCACGGTCTTCTTTTGCGCCGGTCACCGCGATCTTAAACTTACGCGGTAACCAGTTAAATTCAGGGTGGAAGGTCGACCACTGGCGAATCAGCTCTGCCCAGGGGCGGCTGTCTTCTAGTTCGTCCGTCGCAACTCCAGAGTATTGATCCGAAGTTGTATTCCTTATGCAGTTGCCGCTGGTCTGGATCGCGTGCATTTGGACGCTGGCAAGCTCCGCCAGAATATCTGGCACTTCCTCGAGTTTGGGCCAGTTAAGCTGGACGTTTTGCCGGGTCGTAAAGTGGGCATAACCCTTGTCGTATTGCCGGGTGATATGGGCAAGTTTGCGTAGTTGGACACTCGATAGCATGCCGTAGGGCACGGCAATTCGCATCATAGGCGCGAGTCGCTGGATATACAGGCCGTTTCGCAGTCTGAGATGGAGAAACTCTTCGTCGCTAAGTTCACCGGACAAAAAGCGATTCGTTTGATCGCGATATTGGGAAACTCGTTCATCAACCATCTTCTGGTCATGTTTATCGTAAACGTACATGCCGATCCTGCTGTGTTATGTGGGCGCCAATGTACCAGCTAGCGCGGGGTGCGAAAATAATCAATTTTCTATATCAATAGAAGCTCGGAGCATATCCTCTAGACTAGACTGCTCAATCGCTGGGTATCTGATATTGAAAGCGCGCGCATCATAACAAAATTTGCTGCACTGCGTGGTCGTATCTTGGCCTCACGGGACGTATACTTAAAAAAATATTGACCCAATTTGGAGCGTGTATGACTGACCATGAAGCCGTTGAATCATCTGAGGTTGAAGCAAAAGACGAGGACAGCACTGCGGATGCGATTAGTGCCATTGCTGTGATTTTGATTGCGGTAGTAATCGCCCTTTATTGGGTTTCTAACCAGTAAGACTCATTGCTGCTGCAAAGCCTTTTTGTAGCAGCGTTTGTCCCTGGCCGGGCCAGTTTTCCGCCTGTTTTCCTGGTCCGCCCTCAGGCTATCTTATACAGCTCTCCAGAAAAGCTCTCCAGAAAAGCTATTCAGAAAAGCTATTCAGAAAAGCTATCCAGAAAAGCTATCCAGAAAAGCTATCCAGTACGCCAAGAAATATTTCCCGCTATGTATTCTGATCCGCCCCTGCCAGCCAAAAATTAGGGTAGAACCAGCGCGACCACGGTGACTATTGATAGTACGAACAAAACGGTAAAGATAATCCCGCCGACAATATAGGGCATCGGGCTTGATTGATTGAAATCCCGTTCGCGATTTTTTGCAGACTGGATGCCAACCGCGGCAGCAAACACGCTCATCATGACCTGCAGAAAGGATGGTTTTGGATCATTAGACTGCTCGTCGGTATCGTTCGTTTCAGACATGATGGCTCCCAGACAAAAGACCGGCGCATTATAGCAGATTGAAGCTGGATTCCCGCCTGCTTCAATCCACTACTATTTAGTCACTACTACTTGTAACCGTTTACCTATAGCTGAGGACCGGAGACAACCAACGCTCGGTCTCCTCGACGGTTTGGCCTTTACGCTCAGCATAGTGCTCAACCTGATCCTTATCGATTTTGCCGAGACCGAAGTATTGGGAATCTGGATGGGAGTAGTAGAACCCGCTGACGGAGGACGCCGGCATCATGGCGTAGTGCTCCGATAGATCAACGGCAATTTTTTGGGTGGCGTCGAGCAATCTGAACAATGTGCCTTTTTCCGTATGGTCTGGACAGGCGGGGTAGCCAGGCGCAGGTCGGATACCCTGATAGGACTCTTTGATTAAAGCCGCGTTATCAAAGGCTTCATCAGCCGCGTAACCCCAGAATTCCTTTCGAACCCGCTCATGCATCCGTTCCGCCAGAGCTTCCGCCAGACGGTCCGCAAGGGCCTTTAGCAGGATTGAATTGTAGTCGTCCTGGTTTGCTTCAAACTCGGCCGCGAGTGCCGTCACACCATGTCCAGTACTGACGACAAACCCACCAATATAATCTTTCAAGCCGGTCTCTTTGGGCGCAATGTAATCGGCCAGACAGAAGTTGGGCTTCTCGTTAGGCTTGTCGATCTGCTGTCGCAAATGATGGAGCAGTTGGAAAGACTCACCTCGGTCATCGTCGGTGTAGAGTTCAATGTCATCGGTGTTAACGCCGTTAGCAGGCCAGAAACCAATAATGGCGTTGGCTTTGATCAGCTTTCCATCAATGATTTTTTTCAGCATAGCCTGGGCATCGGCAAAAAGATTCCGTGCTGCTTCGCCTACTACTTCATCCTTCAGTATTTTTGGATACTTGCCCGCAAGTTCCCAGGTGATAAAGAAGGGGGTCCAATCGATATAGTCCACCAGTTCTTCTAATGGATAGTCATCAAAAATCTTTGTACCAAGGAAAGTAGGCTTAGGTGGTTGGTAGCCTTCCCAGACAATCGGTGGTCGATTGTCGACGGCATCGCTATAGCGCAATGTGTTGCCTTTTGGTCGGCGGTTTTTGTTTCGTACGCGAATTTTTTCGTATTCAACACGAAGGTCTGCGCAGAATTCTTCTTTTAAGCCATCACTCATCAGTTTGGTCGCAACCCCAACCGCACGGGATGCGTCGGCAACATAAACCGTTGCTTCATCCTGGTAGTTAGGCTCAATTTTGACTGAGGTGTGGGCTTTGGAGGTTGTTGCGCCGCCAATCAATAATGGCAGATTAACGCCCTGACGTTGCAGCTCCGAGGCAACAAATACCATTTCATCAAGAGAGGGCGTAATCAGCCCACTGAGTCCGATAATATCCACCTTATGTTCCTTGGCCGCGGCAATGATCTTATCCGTGGACACCATCACGCCCAGGTCGATGACCTCGTAGTTATTACATTGCAGGACAACTCCAACAATGTTCTTGCCAATATCGTGGACGTCACCCTTAACGGTTGCCATCAGGATCTTGCCTTTGGCCTTCGACTTTTCAGTTTTCTCAGCTTCAATGTAAGGAATCAGATGGGCAACCGCCTGCTTCATAACCCGGGCGCTTTTCACCACCTGAGGGAGAAACATTTTGCCCGCGCCAAACAAATCGCCGACGCGATTCATGCCGGACATTAAAGGTCCTTCGATCACATCAATAGGTCGTGTTGCTTGGAGTCTGGCTTCCTCGGTATCTTCCACCACATAGGTGTTGACACCTTTCACCAGGGCATGGGCCAGACGTTCGTCGACACTTTCTTCTCGCCAACTCAGGTCTTCTGTTTTAGCAACCTGACCTTTACCGGTGTATTGCTCGGCAATTTGCAGCAACGCCTCAGCAGCGTCGGGTGTGCGGTTTAGGATCACGTCTTCGATCTTGTCTCGAAGATCTTTAGGCACATCTTCATAAATGGCGAGTTGTCCGGCGTTCACAATCCCCATGGTGAGACCAGCTCGAATTGCGTGGTAAAGAAATACCGCGTGAATCGCTTCCCGAACCAGATTGTTGCCCCGGAAGGAGAAGGACACATTACTGATACCGCCGGATAACTTCGCGCGGGGCAGGTTGTCTCGAACAAATTCGCAGGCATCAATAAAATCTTTGCCGTAGTTCGCATGCTCCTCAATACCAGTCGCAACGGCAAATACATTTGGGTCAAAAATGATGTCTTCCGGTGGGAAGTTTTCTTCATGGACAAGAATGTCGTAGCAGCGCTGACAAATTTGAGTCTTGCGTTCGAGGGTATCAGCCTGGCCGTCTTCATCAAAAGCCATGACAACCACAGCCGCACCGTGACGACGGCAAATTCGAGCCTGTTCACGGAATTCAGCTTCACCGGCTTTTAGGCTAATGGAGTTGACGATAGATTTACCCTGGATACATTTTAATCCCGCTTCGATGATCTCCCACTTGGAGGAGTCGACCATGATTGGCACCCGACTAATATCCGGTTCGGCGGCAACAAGATTCAAGAATTTGATCATGGCAGCCTTAGAATCAAGCATGCCTTCATCCATATTGATATCAATCACCTGGGCACCACTGTCTACCTGCTGTAGGGCGACGGCGAGGGCGGCCTCATAGTCTTCCTCTCGGATTAACCGGGCGAACTTTGCTGAACCTGTGACGTTGGTTCTTTCCCCAACGTTAACGAATAATGATTCAGGCGTAATATTGAAGGGCTCAAGTCCGCTTAAATGGCAGTTGGTACTGGAGGGCGCTGGTTTTCGAGGCGCAACATTTTGCACCATTTTGCTAAACGCTTCGATATGGTCCGGTGTTGTTCCGCAGCAACCACCAACAATATTGATAAGGTTCGAATCAATATAGCTTTGAATTGATTTGACCATTTCAGGCACGGTTTCATCATACTCACCAAATTCGTTAGGTAAGCCCCGGTTTGGGTAGGAGCTGACCAGGCAATCGGCGATGCGGGAGATATCTTCCATGTAGGGCCGCAGTTCATCAGCACCCAGGGCACAGTTGAATCCGACCGAGATAGGATTGGCGTGGCGAATGGATGCCCAGAATGCTTCCACGGTTTGACCGGAAAGTAGGCGGCCGCTGGCGTCAGTGATCGTGCCAGAAATCATAATGGGGTATCGAACACCAATATCGTCGAAGACTTCGAGGGCAGCGTAGATAGCTGCTTTTGAGTTTAGAACGTCAAAGATGGTTTCGATCAAAATAATGTCGGAACCGCCGTCGATCAGCCCACGAATGGCCTCGGAATAGTCGACCACCAACTCATCAAAGGTGATGCTGCGATAGCCGGGATCATTAACATCCGGCGATAAGCTCGCGGCTCGAGTGGTAGGTCCAACGGCGCCCGCGACAAATCTGGGTTTTTGGTCGGTTTCAACTTCGTCTGCAGCTTCCCTGGCGAGTCTTGAAGCTTCACGGTTGATCTCATAGCTGAGATCCGCCATGTCATAGTCGGATTGAGATACCCGGTTGGCGGTAAAGGTGTTGGTTTCAATGATGTCAGATCCCGCATTGAGATATTCAAGGTGAATATTCTTCAGTGCCTCCCGTTGGGTAAGGGCGAGCAATTCGTTATTGCCCTTAACGTCACGGTGGAAATCTTTGAAGCGTGAACCTCGATAATCCTCCTCGGTGAGCTTCAGCTCTTGAATCATGGTGCCCATGGCCCCATCCATAACAAGGATGCGAGTTTTTAGGAGATCAGTAAGCTGTTGATAGCGCGGAGACAGTTTCATAGGTCGTGTATCGGAATAAAATCGGCGCAAGTCTAGCATTTTAAGGGGGCTCGGACTTTGAAGATCTTAAGCGTGGACTATGAATCATGCTCATGAGTTGGTCTCGGTTGGCCCATTAGCTGCGGGCTGCGCGAGAGAAAACCACTGTAAAAGCAGGGACTTAACGTCAGCTGAGGCATTCTTTCATTAGCCAGATAGACATTGATTTAGTAAACTGCCGCCACTCGAGAGGTATCCCCTATGATTGAAATCACAGAATCAGCACAACAGTATTTAGTTGAACTGCTGAGCAAGCAAGACACACCGGACATTGGTATTCGTATATTCATTACTGATCCTGGTACCCCCATGGCGGAAACGTGCCTGGCATATTGTAAGCCGGGAGAGGAACAGGCCGACGATAACCGCGTTGAATATGCGGATTTTGTCTGCTGGATTGACGAGCGTAGCGTGCCTTTTCTTGAAGAAGGGCTGGTGGACTACGCTGCGGACCGCATGGGTGGGCAGCTCACCATCAAAGCACCTAACTCTAAGGTACCGAAGGTTTCAGAGAATAGCTCCCTTGAGGATAAGGTGAACTACATTCTGCACAGTCAGGTGAATCCTGGGTTGGCTTCACACGGCGGGAATGTGTCGTTAGTCGAGTTGATTGAAGATGAAGTGGCAATTTTACAATTCGGTGGCGGCTGCCAGGGTTGCGGTATGGTGGATATGACCCTTAAAGAAGGTGTTGAGAAAACCCTGCTGGAGCAATTGCCACAGCTAAAGGCCGTTCGCGATGTCACTGACCATTCCCAAACCGAAAACGCTTACTATCCCTAGTAAGCGTTCCGAAAACTCCGACGTAGCGTGAACTAAAAGCCAACTAGCCGGCTTTTAGTTCGCTCTCCAAAACTGGCGCTGATCGACTTGCCAGAACCGGCTTCACTGTATCCCGCAGATCACGAATCATCTTTTCCGTGGTTGCCCAGTCAACACATGCATCGGTAATTGAAACACCATAGGCGAGCTGGCTTTTGTCCGCTGGCACCTTCTGGTTACCTGAGTTGATATGGCTCTCGACCATAAAGCCAATAACGGATTGATTACCCGCGGCAATCTGGTCCGCAACATCGGACATGACGCTAACCTGTCGTTCATGCTGTTTCTCAGAATTAGCATGACTACAGTCGATCATCACATTAGCGGCAATACCATTTTTGAGAAGCTGCTGCTCGCATTCCGCAACACTTGTGGCATCAAAGTTAGTTTTCCCGCCACCACCGCGCAACACGATATGCGCATGGCTATTGCCGCGGGTATGAATAATGGCAACTTCGCCTTCATGGTTGATGCCCAGGAATCTGTGGGGCGCTGATACCGATTGCAGAGCGTTTATTGCGACTTCTAATCCACCGTCGGTGCCATTTTTGAATCCTACCGCTGACGATAGACCGCTGGCCATTTCCCGGTGGGTTTGGGATTCAGTGGTTCTCGCACCAATGGCACTCCAGGAAATCATATCCTGCAAATACTGAGGTGAGACGGGGTCAAGGGCTTCCGTGGACGTCGGTAATCCCATTTCTGACAGGTCAACGAGCAGCTTTCTGCCCATTTCTAATCCTTTCCGGATGTTAAAGGAATCGTCCATATCCGGATCGTTGATATAGCCTTTCCAGCCCACCGTGGTGCGGGGCTTCTCAAAATAGACGCGCATCACTAAAAATAACGTATCTGAGACTTCCTCGGCCAATGCCTTAAGCTTTTTGGCGTAGTCCATTGCCGCATCGGCATCGTGGATAGAGCAGGGTCCAACAACTAAAAATAAGCGAGGGTCCTCCCTGTTCAAAATGCGTTTGATGGTCAAACGACCCTCAGCAACGGTGGCAAGGGCGCTTTCCGATGCCGGAACCATCTTTTTAAGGTCGGTGGGGGTGATTAAAGTCTCTTCGCTTAGCACGTTCACATCGTCCAGTTTTATGTCAGTCATTGGTTTGTCCACTTCTAGCTTTTTGTCAGATCTATTTAGAAATCAATACCCACAAAAAAAACCAAAAAAAAACCCCAGTAAGCATCCGCCTATCGGGGTTTCCTGTCGGCGGATAAAACCGCCTAATTCTTACGAGCGGTTAACTATTAATAAAAAAATAATAGCCCGCCCAAAAATAGCCATTGGCTGTCTGGAGCTGTTTGTTACCGGTTCGTTGGTTGGTATTGCATTTCATGACCCGCATCATAGCGATGTAACCAATAATGCACAACCGCCATTTCTGTCCCGGGGAGCATCGGCTGTGGCATTGACTTATTTCCCCCAGAGCCTACCATGCGCCTTTGCTCGAATTGGACCGGTGTTTTGGTATCTCCCGTTGAACTAGATTACAACGTCATCAGTATTGTGCTGTTGGTATTAGCTGGGCTCGTCGGCGGGTTTATTAATACCCTTGCCGGGGGTGGATCGATGTTGACGCTGCCGGCGTTGATGATGCTCGGCATACCCGCGGATATTGCCAATGCAACCAATCGGGTTGGTGTTTTCCTGCAATCGGCAACAGCGGTTCGTGGTTTTAAGCATTACGATAAGCTGGACTCTGCCGCCATCTTGCCAATGCTGGTGCCAACGGTCGTGGGCGCCCTGGTAGGTTCGTTGCTCGCATCCTACTTACCAGTCAGTTTTCTAAAACCGACACTACTCATCACGATGGTGTTGATGGCGATCTATATGATTGTCAAGCCCGATGGCGTAGCGCCGGCGGAGGGGACTCGCGCTTTTGGGGTATTCGAGAAACCTACAGGCTTTGCAGCCCTGTTTGTCGCGGGGGTTTATGGCGGATTTGTTCAAGCGGGCGTCGGTTTCATTTTGCTGGCGGCCCTGGCGGGAAGCTTGCGATACGACCTTGTCCGGGCTAACGCGCTGAAAATGGTGGCAACCGGGGTTTTTTCAATTGTTGCATTGGCGGTATTTATCTCAAGGGATCAGGTGCTCTGGGTACCGGGCTTGATCCTGGCGGCGGGCACCATGGTAGGGGCAAGTTTAAGCGTTAAATTTGCAATCAACGTATCTCAATCTACGTTAAAATGGTTGCTGCTCGTCATGGTGACGTTAACCTGTAGCGGGGCTTTCTTTTATGGGTAGCACTGATATGGATAGCGCCAACTCTTTTTTATTCTCAATAGTGTAAGACAACGCGTAAGTAGTTATGACTGAAGAAACAGAAAAGTACCCCTCAAATTTTATTCGCTCAATAATCGAGAAGGACGTCCAATCCGGTAAAAATGCCGGTAACGTTGTGACCCGATTTCCGCCGGAACCTAATGGCTATCTTCACATAGGTCACGCCAAGGCGATTTGTCTGAGTTTCGGGATGGCAAAAGAATTTGGCGGCTCAACTTATCTAAGATTTGATGACACTAATCCGTTGAAAGAAAGCATCGAGTTTATGGAATCGATGAAAGAGGATATTGCCTGGTTGGGTTTTGAATGGCTCGAAATCCGCAATGCCTCGGATTACTTTGAGCAGTTGTATCAATTTGCGGAACAATTTATTTCCGAGGGCCTGGCCTACGTTGATTCACTTACTGCCGATGAGATTCGGGAGTACCGCGGCACATTAAAAGCACCGGGTAAAGACAGTCCCTATCGCAGCAGAACTGTTGAAGAAAATCTCGATATGTTTCGCCGCATGAGAGCGGGGGAGTTTGCCGACGGCGAACATGTGCTACGGCTTAAGATTGATATGGCATCACCCAACATCAATTTGCGTGACCCAGCTATTTATCGAATTCGACATGTCCATCATCACCAAACCGGTGATGCCTGGTGTATTTATCCACTATACGACTACACCCATTGTATTTCAGATTCCCTTGAGGGCATTACCCACTCTCTGTGTGATCTTGGTTTTGAGGACCATCGTCCTTTATATGACTGGGTACTCGACAATCTAAAATTGAATTGTCACCCCCAGCAGATTGAATTTTCCAGATTGAATCTTCAGTACACGGTGATGAGTAAACGCAAGCTGAAACAGCTGGTTGAAGAAAACATGGTGTCCGGTTGGGACGATCCCAGATTACCCACCATCGCCGGTTTGCGTCGTCGGGGCTATACTGCGGCTTCTATCCGGGACTTTTGTCGTCGGATTGGTGTGACTAAAAGTGATAACAATGTTGAATTGGCTTCCCTGCAAAGTTGTATTCGTGATGACCTGGAAGATATTGCACCCAGGGTTATGGGGGTTTTGAATCCAGTTAAGGTTGTGATTGAGAACTATCCAGAAGGCGAGACAGAAAATTTAGATGTCGCTAATCACCCCAAAGATGAATCGTTAGGTTCAAGGCAAGTGCCCTTTAGTCGAGAAGTGTATATCGACGCAGAAGACTTCCGCGAAGAAGCGAATCGTAAGTACAAACGAATGGTGATGGGTGGTGAGGTTCGACTGCGCCATGGCTATGTCATCAAAGCCAATGAAGTGGAGAAAGACGCAAACGGCAAAATCACTTTGATCCGTTGTACCTATGACCCTGAAACTCTGGGTAAAAACCCTGAAGGCAGAAAGGTTCGTGGTGTTATTCATTGGGTCGCTGCAGAAACAGCGGTGCCGGCAGAAATACGAGTTTATGAACCACTGTTTACGGTTGATTTTCCCGACGCTTCGGATTTGGATTACCGTGACTTACTCAACGAAGAATCTATGAGGGTGAAATCTGGATTTGTTGAACCGAGCTTATTGTCTGCGACTATCGAGGATCGTTTTCAGTTTGAAAGGGAAGGGTACTTCTGCGTTGATCGCAAGGATTCTACTCCGGAGAATATGGTATTCAATCGTATTGTCGGTTTACGTGATACCTGGGCCAAAATAGAACAAAAAACTTAGGAGAAGCTTTATGAAAATTGGACTTATACCCGTCAATATTGGTGTTCAATCTGCAGAGCAAATGGTTGGAATGGCTCAGTTGGCCGAGAATTTAGGCTACGAGTCGGTCTGGACCTTTGAACACGTGATTGTGCCGGAAGATTACAAATCCAAATATCCCTACGATGCCTCCGGTAAAATGGGCGCTGCACCGGACACAAATTTTATTGATCCACTGATTGCACTCACTGCCATCGCGTCCCAGACAAAAACCCTCCGTTTGGGTACCGGGGTGAATATTCTTTCCCAGGCAAACCCACTATATGTGGCCAAGCAAACCGCAAGCCTTGATATGATTTCCGGCGGCCGGTTTATGTTAGGTGTTGGCATCGGTTGGCTAGAGGAAGAGTTTGCTGCCCTCGGCGTACCCTTTGAGAAGCGCGGTGCCCGCTTTGATGACTATGTTGCAGCTATGCGTAAGGTCTGGTCCGGGGAAACCGTAGAACACTCAAGCGAATTTATTAACTGGACGGGCTTCAAAAGCTATCCCGTACCCACGCAAAACCCAATGCCCGTTATCATGGGTGGCATCAAAGGTAAGATCCATCAGCGAATCGCCACCCTGGGCAATGGTTGGTATGCACCGACATCTGATCCAGCGGAACTGAAAGTTCACCTCGACAAGATTCGCGCCGAGTGTGACAAGATTGGTCGCGACTTTAGCGAAATTGAAATCACCTGCATGTGGCCCGGTCAAGGCGGCAAAGAAGCTGTTGAGACAATGGCAGCTGCTGGTTGTCATCGATTGGTTGTACCGGTGTTTGCGCTCGGTGCCGATCCAGTTGCAGGTATCACCCAATTAGCCGAAACGGTGATTAAGTAAATTGAGTGTTTCACTCGATGATATAAAAGCGGCCCATGCACGGATAAAACCGTACATCCATGAAACGCCTATATTGTCGAGTGAACAACTGAATCGCGAAACCGGCGCCAGGCTGTTTTTTAAAGCAGAGCACCTGCAAAAGGTTGGTGCTTTTAAAGCCCGGGGTGCGACAAACACAGTTTTCTCCCTGGATGATGCAGAAGCACAAGCTGGTGTCGCAACCCATTCTTCAGGAAACCATGGTGCAGCGTTAGCACGGGCTGCCCAGCTACGTGGTATTCCTGCCCATATTGTTGTCCCTGACAATGCAAAGTTGGCGAAGATTTCAGCGATCGAATCCTACGGTGGGAATGTGATTCGTTGTGAATCTAATCTGGCCGCTAGAGAGGCAAGCTTAAGCACAGTTGTTTCGGCAACGGGTTCAACCGTAGTACATCCCTATGATGATGTTCGCGTGATTGCGGGGCAGGGTACAGCGGCGCTAGAAATTCTTGAACAGGTGAATCCAATTGATGCGGTAGTGATTCCCGTCGGCGGAGGAGGCCTGCTTGCGGGTTCAAGCTGCGTTTTCAAGGCGTTGTCGAATATTAAGGTCTACGGCGCGGAGCCTGAAACCGCCGATGATGCCCATCGATCATTTAAAACCGGTGTCCGAGTTACGCAGCACACCCCAAAAACAATCGCCGACGGTCTGCAAACCACCCTGGGTGAGCGCAACTTTGACATTATTCGTACGCTGGTTGATGACATCCTGCTGGTGAGTGAAGCGGAAATTATTTGCGCCATGGAACTCGTCTGGTCTCGTATGAAGCAAGTCATTGAACCATCATCCGCCGTTACGCTGGCTGCGGTGATCAAGAACCCGCAGCTGTTCCAAAACCAGAATGTTTGTCTCATATTAACCGGTGGCAACGTTGATTTGGCGGACCTTCCTTTTAGATCCGCTGGGTAAAACGGTTTATCGTGATTCTAGATAGGCTGCTTTGATCCAACCTAACAATTCTTTGTCGACCTGCTTGAGCTCCGTAATTTGTACTCTATGGGTGCACATGGTGCCAAAGGGGCCCGATGTCTCAAGTCTTGTACTGTGTGCCTTGTTGTTGAACTTTAATCCCAGATCAATGCGAGTTTTTGTAGAGGGTTGAATCAAGGCAAACTGTCGTTTCACCCTTAAACTTACGCTAGTCTTTTTTGGAGCGACTTCCACGTCTTTGCCGAAGGCAGAGATTTTTTTCACCAGTAGCTCAAAGATAGGCTTAAGGTCAGGTTTTTTCTCGTACTGGGCGGAAATAAGTTTGTCCGCCGGTGCTGCCCCTGCATCCGTCTCTCTGGCTTTGTGGGCAACAAAATTGGCAAAGCCGTGGGTAAAGCCATGTTCAGACTTCAAAAACTGGATCATCTCGCCGTGCTTTTCTAGTTTCTGTTTTCTGACCAACTTAACCCAGTGTTCAAGGGGCTTCCCAGTTTTCTCAAGTAATCCTGATTCCATTGTTGTTCTCCTAGATTGTTGCTCTCCTGGAACGTTGCTCTCCTACTGGAAGGCGCCAAGAATTGCGCCCATCAATGTCAGGGCGGTGGTGGCGTAGCCTGCGTTAATAAAGAATTGTTTCAGTGGGCGACCCTCAAACAGGTAAAAAACCCCTAGCATCGCGGAGACCCAGAAGGCACCGGTGAAAAAGCCAGCGGCAATCCCATAGGCCAGGTCAGCTTCGGGCCCAATAAACATGGCAAGATTAACAACCATAATAATATTGAGCACAAAAGCCGGGGCAAAAATCATGGCTTGATTTCGCTCGGCCATCATCTCGTCAGTAACTCCAGTCACCTTTGACCAGGCTTTACCAAAAATTGGGCCGTACCAGAGACCACCTACCACAAATGCTGAAACGGCAGCCGCCAGAACGGCTAGCCAGTTAATCGCGAGAAATGCTGCTGCAGGATCCATGTTTGCCCCTTTAGTTGATCGTCTTACGACGGGAATTCAAACTTTAGGGGATTGCAACGGAGGTTTATAGTAAAAAATTTACCTGTTAGCGGCTTATTTGGGTCCGTCAGTAGCGCTAGCCACGGTCTATTGGAACTGGCTGTTCAGTGTCAATCAGGGGGAAAAAGTTAGTTGCCTCGTGGTGTTTTTGTTCTGAGAGAAAATCCCGTGGACTGTAGCCTGAGAAATTCTTGAATTCTTTGATGAAGTGAGACTGGTCAAAGTAGTCACATTCGATGCTGATTTTATTCCAGGAGACGGATTGTTGTTCCATGATTTTGGGTAGGATCTCGTTGAAACGAACAATTCTTTGAAATGCCTTGGGGGTTAGCCCAACCCGGGTCTTGAAGTGATGGATAATCTGTTTTTGTGAATAGCCGCAGTCACCAATAATGTTCTTAAGTTGGGTTGTGGAATTCTCGATGATAGCAAGGACAATATCCGCAACAATTGCATCGGCTGCATCCTGGGTTCGTGTGTGCTCAGCTAAAAATGTCTGGGCATGGTCAAACTTCGCGGCGGGATTTGCCGCTTGAAGCAAGCTGTCTCGCAATTTTAACGTTGCGTTACCCAGGTTGGTCCCGAGGACTGCTTCAACCGATAGGACTCGATTTGTGAATTGACTCACATCACCTGGAAGTAACCTTGCCGCTCCGCCGGGTTTGAACTGAATCACAAACATCTCGCTGTCCTCATGGGCACTAATCGAGATGTATTCATTCTGGGCGCCGGAGATCCAGGCATGCCGAAGCTCCGCAATAGATTCCAGCGATTGGTTATCAAAGACGTTTCGAGGTTGATGGTCCAGTTCAAAAATCAGATACAGACACCCATCCGGTACCACCCGTTCGATCTTATGTTCCGGTTGAAAGCCCTGATAGTAAATAAAGCGCGCGCAGTATTCGCCAATTGGACCTGTGGGTTCATGCATTTCAAACAGCATAGCTAAACCTCGTGGCTATCTGGTTAACTTTTTATAAGGGAGCCCATCGCACCTGTAGTTTCTAAGTTCAATTGGCCCCTGAGTCCGGCGGCCCTGTGGACAGAAATATTTTGCATAATGGGGCTTTGCAGCATATTTAACATCGCTTGCCGAGAGGGATACATTGCGATGGCAACCTCATCCCAGAGTTCTTCGACTTCCCCCAGCATAAGCCGTTCGACATCAGCAGCGAACAACGCACCGCCGCCAAAATCCTTTAAGAGTTCAGCGACCGCTTTACCGTAAATGTCGTATGCCTCACGACCGGTAAGGTTGGTTTCCCTGCCATCTTCATACTCGGCTTTAGTTTTGAACTTAAGTAAATTCACCATATAGATCGGCCCTTCGGGGCCAGGTTCAAAGAACCCTGCGAGCTGGTCAGGATTGGGGATTACGCTGTTCTGATATTCCATTAGGTCATTCTCATTGGTAGCTGTTTAGTTTGGCCAGTAGATATATTCATCACCGGGCTCGTAAGCCTGACCACCGTGTTTATCAATTAATTGCGGGCTATCAATAAAGCTCGGCCACATGGGTTCAGCTTGCTCTGCATTATGTGCCGCGAGTAGGGCTTGAAGTTCTTTTAGCTTCTCTGGGTGAGTGTCAGCGAGGTTATCCTGTTCTGTGGGGTCCACAGCAAGATGGAATAACCACGGTTTGATTGGGCGATCTGCTCGGATAAGTTTCCAGCCATCACTAAGCACCGCCTGGTGGTGACCTTCGCGCCAGAATAAATTTCGCCCTGGCATGGATTTAACTTCACCCACGACCTCGGGCAAAAAGTTCACCCCATCTAGCTTTCGATCCGTTGGAATTTCAGCACCGGCAGCGGCTGCCAGGGTGTTGAATAGATCAATGTGATGCACGGGCGTGTCAATGGTCGTTCCGGAGGGGATTTTTACTGGCCAACTCGCCATAAAAGGTACGTGTATGCCTCCTTCAAAGTGATTCAGCTTCCAACCTCGATAGGGGTGGTTGATGTCATCAAGCTCAATATAAGCGGCGCCGCCATTATCGCTGGTCAAAACAATCATTGTATTGTCAGCAATACCGTTAGCTTCGAGGGCTTCAACCACCTGACCAATACCCCGGTCCAGGGCTCGAACCATAGCTGAATAGGTGCGGAGATTATGATCTTGGATATGGGCGAGGGCATCATAGTCCGACTTCAAGGCTTGTATGGGGTTGTGCAGTCCCCAGTGCGCCAAATAGAGGAAAAAAGGCTGATTCCGGTTTGCTTCAATAACCTTAACGGCTTCGTTGGAGTAGTAGTCCGTTAAATAGCCATCCGGCTCGAAGGTCTCGCCACCATTCCATTGGGCTGCATAACTCGCCGTGGCCCAGACCATTTTTTCGACTGGATCCTCGAGCTTTGAGTTCACCACATCCGGGTGATCCTCAGGCAAATAAAATGTTCCCGCCATATACAAGCTGTCATCAAACCCCTGGTCCTCAGGTCGCATGCCGTTAGTTGCACCGAGGTGCCATTTGCCGATATGGGCGGTGTAGTATCCAGCGTCCTTTAATACTTCTGCTATGGTGATTTCGGTGGTCGGCATCCCCAGGTCGCGCATATCTGGCAAACTGTCAGCAGCCTCATAATCAATATTAATTGGCTCGAAACTCGGATCTAATTCGTCCATCCAACCAAACAACCGTGCTGCCACCTTAAAGATGGGCGTAAACTCAAAGCCAAATCGTGTCGAATAGCGACCGGTCATAATTGATGCCCGGGATGGAGCACAAACCGCATTGGCGGAGTAGCCATTGTTGAAGGTCACACCGTTTTTAGCAATTGCATCAATGTTTGGTGTCATGATGGAACCGTCTCCGGCACCGCCGTTATATAGGGAAACATCATTGAAGCCCATATCGTCCGTCAGAATTAGGATGATGTTGGGCGGTCGTTCACCCGCGGTAACCGTTGCTTGAGTCGGGCCGCTGGGCCAGCTAACCGGTTGGTTTTCAGGCACAGGTGCTAGAATCCCACGGACCTTTGGCAGGCCCCAGACCAATAGATCAACGCGATATTGCCAGCCAACCGCTGCGGCTATCGCCAGGCTAAATATAAAAATCAACAATTTATTCATTGGGCAGAACCTACTGGGGATTCGGGGATGTCGTAGGCACAGCGAAATCCTGTGTGCACCAGGCTAGAGTCCGGTGTTGAGTGAGTGCGACCTGTTGTTCGATAACCGTGACAGACATCCTGGTCGCAAAGAAAAGAACCGCCGCGTAGGGCTTTTTCTTTTTTTGGTGAAGGTCGGTTATAGGGTCCGTACCAGTCAGCAGTCCATTCCCAGACATTGCCAGCCATATCCGTCAAACCAAGGGGCGTGATACCAGTTTTACCGAGGGGTGCTGTGTATAGATATCCGTCAGCGCCGGTATTTTTAAAGGGAAATTTTCCGTTGTAAACGTTAACGAGAAAGTCGCCGTCCTTGACAACCTTGTCACCGAACGCATAAACCGGGTTGCCGTACTGGCCAGCGCCTTTAGCTGCGTACTCAAATTCTGCTTCGGTGGGTAGTCGACCGCCAACAGCTTTGCAGTATTGTCCAGCGTCATTCCAGCTTACATGGGTAACGGGGTGATCCGCCTCGGCTTTGGCTTGATCCGGTCCCATCGGATATTGCCAATAGGCGCCATTCACCATGTTCCATCGACCGCTATCCATATCAAAGACCGCTGAATTACCAAAGGCTTCCGCTTCTGTTTGGTAGTTGTGTTGCTTCGCCCAGTGAGCAAACGCTGCAACGGACACCGGTGATATATCGAGTCTAAAACCTTTGACCGAAACTTTGTGCACCGGACGCTCATGGGGCATCCCTGTATCAGAACCCATAAGGAAATTGCCGCCCGGGATTTCTAAGCTTTGGCCGTTTGCGACGGTGGTAAACATCACGCTTACCGGGAGAAAAAAGGACAGCCAAAATGAAATTACACTCATGGGTCTAGACACGATTACGCCTCCAATACATCCAGCCGATAAATACAAGCAGCAGTATCGCCAACACTATCAACCCAACGGATGGTCCGTAACGTTCTGCTCTCTCGGTGAAGCGATTTAATGAAATCTGGCCCCGCTGGTCATAGCCCTCAAGCATTTCGATAACACCGTGGTCGAGCGCGTACTGCTCGTAACCCGAGAGCATATCCGCAAGCCGATCAGGTTGAGCTAAGCGAAGGTCCTGACTCTCAGCGGGATCAGTTTTGATGTTAAACAGGTGCCATTTGTTATCCCCCACAGGACCTCGATTTAGGACTAGCTTGTAGTCGCCTTTGAAAAAAGTCTTGTTGCCGCCCAGTTCAAAACCTACAGTTTCTGTGTCGGTTCTCACCCGCGAAGCGTTTCCACCCAGGATTGGAATGAGGGATTTTCCCTCGGCGCTTTTGATGGGCTCCGCATCGGCGATACCTAAAATTGTGGGGACCAGATCGGTGACAAATGTAAATGCTTCGCTGATTGGCGCATTCTGAGTCACCTTTGGTCCTGCTATGATCAAGGGGACTCGCATACCGCCCTCACCATTGAAGAATTTATAAAAGGACAGGGGAGATACCGCAGCACTGGCAAAGCTCGGCCCAATCATATTGTAGGAGCCAATTTCACCCAGGGTTTCGTACTCCGTTGAATAGCCGGTTGATTCAATCCAACTACCGAAGCTATATCGAACAAATGCGCTCTGACTCTCATCCAGCATATCGCTCGGTTCCGCACCGTTGTCCGACGTGAATATGAACAGGGTATTTTCGTATTTGCCTGTATCCTTAAGGTGCTGGATAAGACGGCCAATATGAAAATCCATGGCCTCAATCATGCCCGCATAGACCGCCATGGTTTTTGCTTCATAACGTTGTTGTTCAGGTGTCAGGGCATCCCAGTCCTGGGTCGTATTCATTTTTTCAAGGTTTAAGCCTGGGGGCATAACGCCGGCTGAGATGGCCCCTTCATACCTTTGTTGGCGAAGTGCATTCCAACCATCGTTGTAGGTGTTTAAGTATTTGTCAGTAAACTCTTTGGGCGCCTGAACCGGGATGTGAACCGCTTGAAAAGCCACATAAGCAAAAAATGGATCCGACTGGTTGGTGTCAACAAATTCAATGGTTTTGTCTACTAAGGTTTTAGATGAGTAAAAGTCTTTAGGCAGGGTGGTGGGTTGACCGTCGGCGTACCAGTTAGCCCTGTCGTAGATGGGCAAGTAAGGTCGTTGTTCCCAGTTATCAGCCCCCGTATCCGCAAGGATAAAGGTTCGATCGAAGCCCCGGGCGGACGGTAATGTCTCAGCTGTCTTGCCGAGATGCCACTTTCCTGCCATATAGGTTCGATAGCCCCGCTGGCGAAGCTGATCAGCGACGGTGGGCACGCCAGCCCGTAGTTGGCCCGCGTACTCGGGGGTACCCTGATGCTCCGGCGCCAGGGACTCTGGCATATTACCCATGCCAGCCCGGTGGCTTGAGATACCGGTCATCAACATAGCCCGGGTAGGCGCGCAGCTTGCTGCGGTGTGATAGTTGGTAAACATAACGCCACGGCTAGCCAGCCCATCAATATTGGGGGTGGATACTTCACTACCAAAAGCACCAAGATCAGAAAAACCGAGATCGTCAGCGAGTATCAAGACAATATTAGGGGGTGTTGGTTCTGCCATGCTCGCTAGAGCCAGGAATGAGATAAAAAGCCCAAGAAGGCATTGCCTGATCCGCACGTCCATTTAGTTAATGACAACCATTAGTAATGTTGACAAACTATATCTGAATTTTGCGGGCGATCAAGGGTAATGGCATTACAATCACGAATAAGGTCCACCATGATGGGTGTGCTCAGTTCCGAGGCGCTGGCTAACTTTTCGCGTAACAAAGCTGGCTACCTGCGAAAATTTCGAGTTGAACATCCGCGCGTGTATTACTTCCATCAAGCCGCAGACCCCCATAGCCACCTTGTTATTCAGAAGTTAGCTGCTCTAAAAGCACAGTATGCGCTGGATTTTGTGGTCCATCTGGTTGATCCGCCCGAAGCTGTATTTAAGGGGGATGTCACCAGATTTGATCACTGGACCCGGGACGATGCTGCGGCCATTGCGAGCTATTTTGATGTTCACTTTGAGCCGCTGCATATACCCACGGAGGCGGAGGTGAGTGTTGCAAATGGGTTGTTAAGTCAGGGGATAACGGATCCTGGTTTTGCGGATCGCGGGGTTGAGATCGGTGAACAGCTCTGGTCCGGCAAGTTAAACAATCAAACTCCAGTAAACTCAGGCGCCCAGCGCAATAAAGGTAATCAGCTGAGGAAACGTTTAGGCCACTACCTGGGTGGCACATTCTATTTTGAGGGCGAATGGTTTTGGGGTGTCGATCGGCTTCATTTGTTGGAGCGCCGCCTACAACGGGAAGGTTTTGGTCAGGGTGATTTAGTTTGCCCGTTACCAGAGCAGGCACAGTTTACCCAGACCAAAGCCGATTCGAGCATCGTCTTGGAATACTTTCCTTCGCTTCGAAGTCCCTACACGGCAATTGGCCATCGACGGCTGCTGCAAATGGTTGAATCCACTGGAGTCACACTCAAACTGCGCCCGGTCATGCCGATGATGATGCGTGGGGTCCCCGCACCCTTAGTTAAACAGCGCTACATTATGTCGGACTCGGGTCGTGAAGCTCGCTATTACAACGAGCCATTTGGTCCTTTCTGCGATCCTTTTGGTGAGCCGGTTAAGTGGGCCTTTGCCGCTTTCCACTGCGCTGATCAACAGGGTCTTGGATTAACTTTTGTCACTGAATATCTAGCGGCATCCTTTGCCGAGGGACTCAACATTCGAGAGCAGGCAGGGTTAGCGGAAGTATGCCGGCGGGCCGGTTTTGATTTGGCCCAGGTTGACCCGGGTGCGGACTGGCAAAGTGCGCTGGAAGAGAATGTAGCGCTCATGGCGTCTGGCTCTCTTTGGGGCGTACCGAGCTTTAGGGTATCAGGTGGTCACGCTGTCGATGGTTCAATGAACGATAAGGTCTATAGCTGCTGGGGCCAGGATCGTATATGGCGCGTTGCCGCGGAAATTGAATCCCGCAGTATTGAGGCTGGCCGGTGAAGTGGATCAAGATTGCTGTGGTTGGCCTTATATCAATTCCTGTAATCACGTTTGTGCTTTTCCAGATACCCCAGGTCCAGGACACGCTGTTTCGTATTGTGGCCCCCCGGGCGATGAACGTGGACTTTGGTGAATCGGAAAACCTGCGGGTCTTTGTCTGTGGCACAGCCTCGCCGCTGGGTAATACGCCGGATCGGGCCCAGGCTTGTATTGCGATCATCACACCAGAACATTTTTATGTGTTTGATGCCGGGGCTGGGTCCGCCGCTCGGTTACTCGGTGGGGGGCTTCCGCTGGCACGATTGGACGGTGTGTTCCTAACCCACTTTCATTCAGATCATATTAGCGATCTGCCAGGGATGGCCTTAAATTCATGGGTGCTGGGACGGGCAACACCTTTAACAGTCTTCGGCCCCAGGGGCATTAATCAGATCATCGAGGGATTGAATACCGCCTATCATCTTGATCGTTCCTATCGAACTGCACACCACGGTGCTGACTTTATGCCGCTGGAACTGGGCGATTTACAGGGAGCACATTTTGAACCGGGCGCGGTGCTGGAGTTAGACGGCTTAAAAATTACCTCATTTATGGTTGAACACAATCCGATTAGCCCGGCGGTGGGATATCGGATTGACTATCGGGGTCGATCGGTTGTGATCAGTGGTGATTCAATTGTCTCCGCCGGGACGTTTGAGGTAGCCCAGGGAACAGATCTGCTGATTCACGATGCCCTGTCTCAGGACGCAATACGGCCATTGATCGATACAGCGGATGCGCTGGGGAGAGATCGGACTGCAAAAATCATGCGTGATGTGGTGGACTATCATGCCGACGTCAAGTCCCTTGAAGCCGCCAGTCGTCAAGCGAATGTTGGGCAACTGGTGCTTTACCATATGGTGCCGACACCCGTTAATCCACTGTTACTCAAAATTTGGAATCGAAACCTTGCGGACACCACCATTATGGCAGAGGACAATATGCTCTTTGAGCTACCTGTCGGTAATAAAACCATTCGAGTGCAGCCATGAGCGAAGCTAGACGTCGAAGAGGGGATGAAACCCGCCAACGATTAATGCGAGCTGCAGAGTTTCTTGTTGCTGAGCACGGGATTGAGAATGTGACGGTGCGGGCAATCATTCAACAGGCGGCGCAAAAAAACGAATCTGCGCTGCAGTACCATTTTAAGACCCGGGATGGTTTGTTAGACGCCATTTTTGAAGAACGAAGTGCCCAGGTTCGCGTGGCACGGGAAGCATTATTGTTACCTTTTATGAACGGCAAGGTCGTCGAGCTAAGCGATATCTGTAGCATTATGGTACTACCGTCATTTCGTCTCGCGAGAATGGATGTTGGTTTCCGACATTATATTCGAGGCTTTGGACCTCGGATCTCGCAATCCTCCAGACCTGTTGAAATGCTGTTTACCAACGCCAAAGGCGAGGGTGCGGCTTTTGTGTTAAATAGATTGCACGAACTGTTGGTCAATATTCCAAAACCGATTCTTCAAGCGCGGTTAGAAAGTACGCTCCGATTTGCTGCCCTGGCGATGTCCTATCAATCCGCAGAAAAAAGAGGGTTTGATGGCATCGAGGGAGACAGGTTTATCGCCAACCTCCAGGACTCAATGGTCGGCATATTGTCAGCACCGGTATCAACAGAAACGGCATCTTTGTACACGTCTTAATCAGTACGCATGGTAATCACTGTCAGCTCTACCTGCTCCAAAGCGTTGATAATCCTTCTGGTGAGGGCAAGAAATTCTCGGTAGTCTCTGGTTTTGTCTCAAACTGGGAGTGGTACATGAGCGATCGAATTTATAGTGAGTTTCGATTTCCGAAACAAATGCTGGGGAATCAGGAATATGACGGTCACCTGTCCATCCATGATGACAAGATGGCAGAAGATCTGGGGTTCTCCGGAGCGCCGATTGAAGGCCCGACTCATTTCAGTCAATTTGTTCACCTCCTGCAGGAACAGTTTGGTGATGCGTGGTTCGAGCGGGGCTGTATCAGTGCTCATTATCAGAATATGGTGGTCGAGGGCGAAGAGGTTCGTGCCTATGTTGAACCACTTAATCCCGGCGAGACAATCGCGAGGATTGGTGCCGAGAAAAGAGACGGTACACCGGTTCTAACGGGTTCTGCATCCCTTGGTCCTGATTACGGTGATACTGAACTCAGTACTCGAATGGCAAAGCTACGCCCCTCGGAGCAATTGGTTATCTTGAGTAACCTGAAGGTTGGGCAAAAAGGCGCTGGCAATCCAGAACAAGCATCCATGGGCTTTGATCAGAATATGGGTGACCTTTATCCCTTTTCACTTAATGAAAAGCTTACAGCAATTTCAGAGTCTCATCCCTGGTACACCGAAGCCGGTGCAAAGGACTCACCCTGGGGCAAAGCGATTATTCCCCTTGAGATGATCAGTGTGTTTACCCAATACACGAGTAATCAATCTGGCTACCGCGCAAAAGGACCTGCGGTTGGATTGTTTGCCGGACAGGAGATAAAACTTATCAAAGGGCCTTTGTTTGTCGGGCAGCCTTATCTGTTGGAACGGGAAATTGTTGCGTTAAGCGAAAGTCGTAGAACGGAGTCTAACTGGGTTAAAACCTCTGTGTTTGATCCCGATAGCCGTGAGCTCGTTGCGGAAGTCATACTGAACAGTGCAACCATGAAAGATTCTTACGCGAAGTATGCTGAAGAAGCGGCTGCCTTGGGTAAGCAGCTAGATTAGTGGGATAAGCTGGTTCGTGCTTTGTATTAGGTGCGAACCAGTTTGATTAAGGTGCAGGAATATCCATTGTTCTTGACGTCGAATCGGTTTGCTTCAAAAAATCCGGCGGATTCGTATAATTTTCTAGCACCGTCATTTCCGTCAAGGACATGCACTTCGATTTCCCTTTCCTTTTCTTGGCCAGATATCTGATTGAGTGCATGGGTTAACAGCCTGCGGCCTGCGCCTTGGCGGAAGTAGGCTGGATCAACATAAAGCCAACCAATTTCCTGTGGCTGGATGCCAATAAACCCTATGACACGATTGTCCAATTCAGCGACGAACTTTTTTGCCGCCAAAAATTCTGCACGATCCGTTTTATCTAAAGCCAGAGGAACAAAAGCCCTCGGGTCGCAACTGCCCTGCAGTTCAATCGGCCGGCCAAGGTCGTGAATCTGTTCAGCTCTTGCTTGATCGGAATCTCGATAGTCCCTGATCTCAACGTGATGTTTGTTCACTGGGTTTTTGCCAATTTGCTTCAACGCTTTTGCAAAAGGCGTTGAAGCGGTTGGTGGGAGGAATTAGCGGCTGTATTGACAAAGTGTTTCAACTTTTTGCGAGGCAACCGCAATTTCACGGTCAGTTTGTGCAATCAACAACTGGTTCTTAGCAGAATGGCATTGGTTAGCATTCTCAACATGGAAAGCTTTAACTTCGGGTTTAGCCTCGCACATGGTGGCTTCAACCCGTCGTAAATTGGCATAGCGACCCCGTTCGACGGCGACACAGTCGCCCCGGATCAAAAAGTCTTTTTCGGTGACAAAGCTGGTTTTTGTGCCATCGTTTAAGGTCAGGTGGTATTGAAATGCCCGGTTGTCACCTTCCAGTACCTTTGCAGCGGCACCCCCTAGTACTGCACCGCCGAGGGTTGACGCAGCTCGTTTCCCAGTGCTTTGTTTGTGACTTAATATCAGGCCAATCATACCGCCCGCGATGGCACCGGCAGGCACAGCAGAGTCCACAGGTACTCGGGATATTCGATCAACCATCCCGTACTGGACACGTATTTCGCTGGCGCTGTGCCGCGGGATAGTGGTGGTACAGGCGCTTAGGCAGGCTATGGCCAGAGCTATAAGGATAATTCGTGTCATGTTCAAAGTTCCATGCTGGAAAGGGCGCATTGGAACGTCTTTTATCCCACAGCGCAATTGGAGTTTTGTATCATTTGGAGTGTAACAGGCTGGTTGGGGTAAAGATTGAATCCAATATCATGACTGGTGTCGTACTAGAGGTACTTTTTGTATTCCCTGGGGTGAAGTATCGATAGTCCAACGCTAGTTTGGTTCCGGAATGATTTACGGTTGCGTGATAATCCGGCTCTGTCCTACGCCGCCAGAATGGGAAAGGTCCTGCCAATTTTTATCCAGGACAAAAATTGTCCCGAGAGATTTCAACCCGGAGGTGCAAGCCGATGGTGGTTGCATCAGTCCTTACAGGCGCTAAACGATTCCCTCGACGGCCAATTGCATTGTCTAAGTGGCGACGCCTCTCGCCTTATTATTCAGATGGTGAAGGACAACCACCTTAAAACTGTCGTGTGGAATCGGGGCTATGAACCCTGGCAGATCAGCAGAGATGCTCAATTGAAGGAAGATTTAGCTGAGATGGGCGTTGCAGTGAAAAGTTTTAACGCCAACCTGCTCTGGGAGCCCTGGGAGGTGACAAAAAAAGACGGGACACCCTACAAGGTCTTCACGCCATACTACCGTCGCGGTTGCCTGGCTAAGTCTTCTCCGAGGTTGCCGTTGCCTGCACCGGAGAATTTGAAGATTGAGTATCAGCAAAGCTTGGATCAAGGCATTGAGGCACTGGGGTTAATGCCAGAGATCAATTGGTATAAGGACATTGAAGTTCAATGGCACCCAGGGGAGCGGGGTGCGTCGGATCAGCTTAGCCAGTTTTTACCCGATGGATTGCAGCAGTACAAAAACCATCGAGACTTCCCCGGCATAAAAGGCACCTCCAAATTATCACCTCATTTACATTTTGGTGAAATCTCTCCCAATACCGTTTGGCATGCGGCAATCCATTCCGTTGATGGCGAGCTTGATGATGTGGGTCTCGATTGTTACCTCAGCGAATTGGGTTGGCGTGAGTTTTCCCATTACCTGTTATTCCACTTTCCGACCATCCCCACCGTGAATTTCAGCACTAAATTTGAGCAGTTTCCCTGGCGGGATGACTCTAAGTCTTTGTCTGCATGGCAGCACGGCCAAACTGGCATTCCCATCGTGGATGCTGGGATGCGGGAGTTATGGCAAACCGGCACCATGCACAATCGCGTTCGAATGGTGGTTGCTTCGTTTCTGGTTAAGAACCTGTTGATCGATTGGCGTCAGGGGGAGCGTTGGTTTTGGGATTGTCTGCTTGATGCGGATTTAGCTGCGAATAGTGCTAGTTGGCAGTGGGTAGCGGGAACTGGGGCAGATGCTGCGCCTTATTTCAGGATTTTTAATCCCGTATTGCAGGGTCAGAAGTTCGATAAAAGTGGCGCATATGTTCGTCGTTATTGTCCGGAACTTACATTGCTACCTGATAAATATTTGCATAATCCCTGGGATGCACCGGCTGCGGTTTTAGCTTCAGCCGATATCGTCTTGGGCGTCCACTATCCGCTACCAATAGTTGATCTAAAGATGTCGCGACAGCGGGCATTGGATTCGTTAGCGATTGCTAAATCCTTCGCCTCTTAAGCGACGACTAAATAATCACCCGGCATTCAACTAGTACTCTGCAGTGATAAATGGTGTATATACACCTAATGTCGTTTTCTGTTAACCTTGAATCTTGAATCGGGGATCTTGAATCGGGAATCTTGAATCGCGAATCTTGAGTTGCACAGTTGCCTCCTCCTGGTATTTCTCAAAGCGAATACCGGGAGTCTCTCGCCGGGGCCCCCTCGGCGAGAGTTTTTGCGGCGCATTTTTGTACCTGCCTAAACTGGTGCCGGTTAGACACAAAAGCAGTTGCGGCTAGAATATATTGGCTTCGGCTGTCACTATCGTGTTTTGTCATCAAGAGGCTAAGCTGTGACTCAAGGAATCGAAACGACCATGTCCTTAATTGGGCCGGAGGAAAAGGAGCACTCCAACGAAATTGAAGTGCTTAAACGCCTGCTGAATTTTGATGGTGCAAAAGTGTTGGAGCTAGGTTGTGGTGCCGCCGAAAAAACCCGGATGATTTCGGAAATGACTAATGTCGAATCCATCGTCGCGTCAGAAGTAGATGAGATCCAGCAGCGTAAAAATCTACAGGTAAAGAATCTGAATAAGGTGACTTTCACCAGTTTTGGAGCAGAAAACATCGAGGCGGACGATCAAACCTTTGATATTGTGTTGATGTTTAAATCCCTCCATCACGTCCCACTAGACCAACTCGACACGGCTCTGCAGGAGATCCATCGGGTCCTTCGCCCAGGCGGAATGGCGTATATATCTGAACCGGTTTTCGATGGGCCTTTTAACAACATCATGCGGGTCTACCACGATGAAGAGGCGGTTCGGCAAGCAGCGTTTGATGCAGTTCAACGAAGTGTCAGGTCAGGATTGTTTAAACTGGAGACCGAATGCTTCTTTGAAAATCGAATACAGATGGAATCCTGGGACCAGTATGAAAGGAATATGCTGGGCGTGACCCATACGGAACATAAGCTCAGCGCAGATCAGTATATTGAGGTAAAGAGACGTTTTGAGGAGAGTAAAACTGAGCAGGGTTTTGTCTACCACATTCCGAATCGTGTGGATCTTCTCGCAAAGGCTGACGCCTAAGGTCATTCTAATAAGGTATCAACAGCGCTGCGTGATTAGGACGTAGCGCTGTTGACCCTCGGATTAACCTTTCTGGTCAGCCGCGATGGTTTTTGCGGATTCGCGTTCGTTTAGGGTTGCCAGCAAAGCTTTGGCTTCAGGAAAATCTCCCATTAGATCCATGCCGAGTACGCGTTTAGCGCAGGACCCTGCAAGACCCGCAGAATACATGAACATGATGTCGGCATAGGTAAAGCTGTCACCGGCAACAAATGGAGAGAAGCGACCATTTCGTTTCAGGCATGCCATGCCTTTTTCCAACGCCGCTTTTGCTTTTTCTTTGGTTTCGTCACTGACGGAGCCGCCAAAAAAGGCTTCTGCAAAGCAGGTCCGGGCGGGTAACTCTATATAGAGTTCAATTTCTTTGATCAACTCGCGGGTTTTTGCTCTCTCGTATGGGTCATCCGGTAGGAGTTTTTGTCCCTGACCCAGGTCTTCGAGATAATCGAAGATGACATCTGTTTCACTAATAAAACCCTGGTCGGTTTCAAGGCAGGGCACTTTGCCCATGGGGCTTATGCTTAAAAAGTCGGCTTCCTGACTTGGGCGAACATCAACAAACTCGTAGGCAATATCCTTCTCAATTAATGCCATTTTTACCATATTAAAATAGTTGCTAATCGTAAATCCGTGGAGCTTGAGCATGATGGTTCCTGGTAGGTGGGTTCTTATGTCACCATCATATCGCTGCTCAGGTGGTGATGAACAGCCTGCATTCTCTCCAACGTTCTAGCTGATCGCGGTTCAAGAGAGGCGCCGGTTCACTGAGACACCGGCGCGTTAGACTACATCAAGCAGCCTGCTCCATCGGTGGGGGTGTTTCCCTATCCAGGTTCAATGTGGAAATATCTTTGAATGCCAGCATTGCACCCACCCGACTAGATGCGCCGAGATAAAATCCAACCTGGCTGTTGGTCACGGATTTTGGATTGTGAAAGGTACCAAAGGCCATATCCCAAAGGGGCAGGTTAGCGTAGTTATAGCGATGTAGGCCACGTTCGTGGTGGACAACATGGCTCTCGGGTCGTTGGATTAAAAAACCCAACCAACGAGGCGTCGCGATGTTTGCGTGCTGGAACATGGCATTAAAACTTAGCCATACACCAGCAATCAAAGCGGCTTCAAGGTTGAGTCCCAGTAGCGGGAAAAAGACCAGGCTGCTCCAGGTCGTAAACATGAGTAGGTCTACTGGATGCAGGTAGTTGGCACTGAAGGCATCAAGTACTTCGGCGCTATGGTGCATCTGGTGGGCGACCCGCCAGGTCCAATCAAAGTGATGGACGCCGCGGTGATACCAGTAGTGTATAAATTCATACACTAATATGCCGATCCCAGCGCCGGCCCAGGTACCAAGACCGCTGCCATCAAATAGGTGGTAGTTGCCCAGTACCTCGCTCCAGAAGGTTGCGATGGCGATTGAGCTCCCCACCACCAGGATGGTGGCGAGGGTCATGCGGGTTTTCCACCAGACAGGTTTTTCAAATTGTCGGGCTTCATAAACCAGCGCCAACAACAGAAATGCCAGTATCAGTAGTAATGGAAGGATGGCTAAAAAGTCATTCATCAGTAACTCCTTGATCAAATTTAGCAAAACCCCTGTGGTCCTGCGATGGCGGGATATTCCCGGATCAAGTCGTTAAGTAACTGAAGTTAAAGCGTTATTTTCCTAAAATATTTATGTAATCGGGCTTTATTGAATGGCTTTGGCGGGGATTTGCAATTTAATGGTCCGCAGGTCCGATGATGACATACCGATGCGTTGCATCAAGCTAATCCAACGGGGATCTGACTTCATCCTGGCAAAAACCGGGTCAGCGTGAAATTCGAGGAAGCCCGCAAGTCCATTAACGTTGTATTCTATTTCCAGATATCGAAATGCGTTCTCGACATCACCCCGGTCTGCCATGACCTGTGCGTAGTTACCCGCAGCGGCATCACCGTATAGAGCCTGGACCGAAGCGAGCGCAGCGTCAGAAGCAGTGAGGTCCCCAGTTTTGTTGTATAAAAATGCTTTGCCGATGAAGCGAGCAGCTTCGAATGGCTCGTCTTCAATCACCTGGGCTGCCGCCTCAACTTTGTGTTGTGGCAGCAGCGCCCGCAATTGGCGGTAATGGCCTGCCGCGTACTGGGGGCTTAATGTGAGGGCATTGCGGATACTTTGCTCCGCTTCCGGGTATTGTCTGTTTAACATATAGGCATTCGAGAGATTGGCATGGCTCACGGGTGAGACTGGGTCTGCGGTTGCAACCCGTTCAAAGAGCAAGATGGCGGTGTCCAGTTGGCCAAGCGCAATAGCCAATACTGCTGCATTACTAATGATGCTGTTATTGGCTGGTTCTAATGCCAGGGCGTGATTATAGTGTGCCGCGGCTGAGCGGAGATTACTGTCGGCATGTAATGCAATCCAGCCTAGTCGATCATGGGCCGAGGCATTTTCTGGATCGATGGCGAGTGCGCGAAAGGCTGCTTCGTTGGCAAGGCGAAACCCTTCCTCCCGTGGTAGCAGTGAAAAACCCACCATATTGACGTAGAGACCAGCGAGTTCACTCCAGGCTGGCGCATAGTCAGCGTCGAGGGCGAGCGCTTGCTGGTACAAGGTGACGGCGTTTTCAAAACTCGTTTGGGTATGTTGTTCTGCGACATATCGGGCTTGTAGGTAAAGCCGGTAAGCCTCGGATGTGGGTTTTACCGGCTGTGCTCCTGCACCCACCAGGTTAAGTTCAAGCTGCTCGGTGATCTGTGTCGCAATATCCACTTGAATATCAAATATATCGGCCATGGTTCGATCAAAGCTCCCGGACCATTTCTGATAACCCGTTGTTGAATCGATCAATTGCGCTGTGACCCGCAGTTGATTGCCATTCACTCGAATTCCGCCGGTCAACACGTAGGCAACGTTTAGGTCCGCTGCGATGGCAGTGAAGTTGAGTTCGGGGGCGCTGGATGAATCGTTTGCTGAACCGCTTATTGATGAACGGTAGGCGCTGAATGAAGAATTTTTTGCCGCGATTTTTAACTGGGGCACGCCGGTGAGTAGGGTGGTGAGCTCTTCTGCGAGGCCTTCCGCAAGGTAGTTCTGGTGACTGCTCTGACTCAGATTTTCGAAGGGTAAAACGGCAATAGATCGGTCGTGAATGGGCCCGGGGGCAGCCGGTTGCATTACGATCAAAGTAGAGACGATCGCAATAAGGATCAATAAAAGTGCGGCAATGCTAAACCGATTGATTTGGATAATGGGTGTTTGACGGTATTCCGTAGAGGGCTCGGGCTGCTCTTTAGTTGGCTCGCTTGTTTCGCTCTCCGGCAGATTTTGCGCGAGGGACTGTACCGCTGCAATCAGCCGATAACCTCTTTTTGGTGCGGTTTGAATATAGGGCTCAGTCGTTTCACCTTTAAGTAGTCGACGTAATTCCGCAATGGTGGTCGTGAGAGGTTCATCGCTAACCGCCTGGGCTCCCCAGACAGAACTCAAAATCGCTTCCCGTTCTACAACCTGACCTGAAGAGTTCGCAAGTACAACCAGAACGTCCATAGCCTTGCGACGAACGTTTCGGGTTGTTGTTGTATTTTGAATGGTGCCCTCACCAGGTAATACAATCCATTCACCGAGTTGAAAGCCTGCCTGCAGATCCATTGTCTGGTCAAAGATTTAAAAATGGGATGGGCATCATACCCGATAACGCCGGAACGGCAGAGTGGGGCTCATCTGGTGGGATGATAGGTGAGACACCCGTATCTAATCCGGGACTGCGGAAAAAAAGTTTGCTAGAGCGCGTTGCTGTAATCGGTCCGGCACAAGTTTAATCGCGGTGGTACGAAGACTAGCGGCCCAGGCGGATTTCGTGTGGGCGACGTTACCAATGGTCCAGGATTGATTGGTCACCTGGCGTGTTCGACTAGAACGCACCTTTGTATAATGTTGGTAAGCTGTTTCAGCATCGACATTTTGCTGAAGACTTTGAGCTAGAACATAGGCGCTCTCAATTGCCATAGCCGCGCCTTGCCCCATATTGGGAGTCGTCGGATGAATTGCATCACCGAGAAAAACAATCTGACCTCTGTGCCATAAATCTACAGGACGCCGATCAATAATCGGCTGGGCGATGATGGTTTTTGATTCCGTAGATCTAATCAACTGGGACGCAACTGGTGTGAACGCTTGTTCAAAAATTGCCGCGAGTGCTTCAGCATCACTGGTGACAAAATTGATCAATGGATCTGAGACTACCGCGAACCAGTAAATTTCATCAGGATTAATGGGGACATAACCAAAGCGAGCCCCTTTCCCCACAACTCAACGCCGCTGCTTTTTTCTACAGTAGCCGGTTGATTGAGCTTTTTTCGATTGGTCACGCCGCGCCAGCAAAATTGATTAGCGTGTCGAACGGGTTGCATGGGTAAAATTTGTACCCGCAGCGTTGACCTGACCCCATCAGCAACAATAATTCTGTCAGCGCAATAGCTTGAGCCGTGTTTAAAATGACAGGTGACTTGAGTTGAGTCCGAGTCTAGCTGTATGGCCTCATGACCGAGGCTCACGTCCGAGAGTTCCCCAAGCAATACTTCATGGAGTCTGGCTCGATGTATGGCCACACTCATAGAGTTACATTGCTCACCGGCGACGATCAAGTTAATGCGTGATAGCACTTCACCGGAAGCATCCTTAAGTAGCGCTTCCTCTAGTCGATTGCCATGGCTCAGGATTCTGTCGCTTAAGCCAAGTCTGGAAAACACTTTCATGGCATTAGCGCCGAGGGTAATGCCGGCGCCAACGGCTTTGAATTCTGCTGCTCGTTCGAATACCTGAGGATTCAGTCCAAGTTGTTCTGCAGCTATGGCAGCTGTTAGACCGCCTATTCCAGCACCAATAATGCCAATGTTCATCTTACTTGCTCCTGTGGTTTACATAACATAACATATGTTATGGTCCTGAAACAAACGAAACAAACGAAACAAACGGAACAAACGGAACAACGATATGGCTACACTAGTACCTGAGGATTGGTTTTTCGCAGCACGAAAATTGCTAGTGGCGAAAGGACCCCAGAACGTCAATATGCGAGAGCTCAGCAAATTGCTGGGTGTCTCAACCGGGTCTTTCTATCACCATTTCTCAAATAGAGGCGATTTTGTGGTCAGGCTACTGGCTCATTGGGGTGAAGAGACCGAGCGGGCGGTAAACGATGTTCCCTCTACAAAGGGTAATTCCCTCGATGAAATCAATAAGAATATAGACCACCTGCTGGATCATCGTCTCGAGTCTGCACTTCGTGCCTGGGGTGTTTTTGATCCTTCTGTCGCCGCACAAATAGCACGAGTTGATGATAAGCGTCGTCGGTCGATTGCCAAGTTGTACGAGACCCGGCTCTCGAAAAGGGATGCGAGAAATCTGGCAGATTTACATCTTTGTGCATTTGCAGGTGCGCAGTTTATGTTTTCAGAGCAGCCGAAAGAACTTAAACGTTTTGGAAAATTCGTGAATGCCTGCGCCCAGAGGTTAAGCAAGCAATAGCCATTA
>TARA_R110002072_G_scaffold140900_3_pt1 | contig 45603 bp, 40 predicted proteins | sample TARA_R110002072 | Tara Oceans TARA_R110002072 (sample SAMEA4397118) | marine metagenome | biome: Polar Biome; feature: [SRF] surface water layer (ENVO:00010504); material: water (ENVO:00002006), including particulate matter (ENVO:01000060) such as... | depth 5 m
GAACTGGATATTGCCCTGGGCATCTACCAGATCGAGGAACACACCAGCCTGAGCATCCGTCGCCCGGCGCACACTTGGGCCGGCCTGCGCTCCTTTGTCGCCGATGGCGATCTGGTCGGCGGTTTCGACCCGCAGGTGGCGGACTTCTTCTGGGTCGCCGCGCAAGGCGGTTACGGTATCCAGACCTCCGCCGCCATGGGCATGGCCTGCGCCGCCCTGGCCCGTGGTGAATCGCTGCCCGAACACTTGCGCCAATTTGGCCTGACGGAAGCCATGCTCTCCCCTGCCCGCCTGCTCAAATAATCAGTCGCAGCGCCCGAGGATGACGCCTCGGGCTCTTTGCGGCACACTCGCAACGCCTCCCAAGCCCGAAGAGTTAGCCGCATGACGCCGCCCCGCCCTGCCCCCGAGCTGGACAACTACCGCACCATCGCCGACGCCATCGCCACGCTGTTCTTCCCCCACGCCGAAGTGGTGTTGCACGACCTGCGCACGCAAAAGGTCGACTACATCGCCAACAACATCTCCAAACGGGTGATCGGTGATGACGCGGCGCTGGAAGACATGCTCAGTGGCGACGTCGACGAACGCACCATCGGCCCTTATGAAAAGCTCAACTGGGACGGCCAGAAGATTCGCTCGGTCAGCAGCGTGCTACGCGACGCCACCGGCACGCCCATCGCGGTGCTGTGCATCAACCTGAATATCTCGCTGTTCGAGACCGCCAAGCAGGCGCTGGATCTGTTTCTTTCCTCCAGCAAACTGGTGCCGCAGCCCGACGCGCTGTTCCGCGACGACTGGCAGGAGCGCATCAACACCTTCCTGCACAGCTGGCTACGCCAGCGCCAGCTCGGTCTCAACCTGCTGACCCGCGAGCACAAACGCGAGCTGGTCGAAGCCCTGCACGCCGAAGGCGCCTTCAAAGGCAAAAGCGCCGCCAACTACGTGGCCAATGTGCTGAGCATGGGCCGGGCGACGGTGTACAAGCATTTAAAAGAGGTCAAGGGCGAGTGACCGCTACCGCGTGGTGACACACCTGTTAACGCATTAATGCTGTCGATCCGCTATCACCCAGTTAGAAACTCCAGCCACTTGCAGCGGTCTGATTCGCGTTCGCAGATCGCTTAAGCCGCAGTTAAGCCAGGGATGTTTTCCTGAGCAGAGAGACTGCCGGCACTATCGCCTTATTACGTCCCAAATCTATAAGAAGGACTGCCCATGCCTTTCATTGCATCGCGTCACCTCTATTCCTTTTATTGGCTGCTGACCTGGCTGGCCGTGGCCCTGAATCTGGGCCGTTTCTTTGATCTGGCCGCACCGTCCTGGCTGCTGACCTACCAACTGGTGCTGATTGGCAGTTATGCGCTGCTGTTTATCGCGCCGATTTGGGCTATTACTCGCCTGACTCTGAAGTTCTCGCCGAGAGCCGCTGCGGTGCTGGCGGTAATACTCGCCGCCGTGGTGCAGCTGGCGCTGTATGGCGACCATATGCTGTGGCAGCTCTACGGTTTTCACCTCAACGGGTTTGTCTGGAACATTATCAGCACCCCGGGCGGTATCGCGGCGCTGGGCTCGTCGGCCTCCACCGAACACGAGGTGGCGCTGCTCGCCGTGGGCATCTTCGCCCTGCAGGCTGGTCTGCTTGTACTGGCACATGGTCTGGCGCGTATACGCGGCCTGCCCGTTACGCGCCTGGCCTGGGTGCTGCCGCTGTTTATCGTGGTCACCCTCGGCGAACGCATCAGCTATGGCGTCAGCCACTTCTACGGCTACAGCCCGCTGTTGGAAAACGCCCAGCGCATGCCTTTCTACCAGCCGCTGACCATGCGTCGCGTGCTGGAAAGACAATTCGGCCTGGAACGCCCGCAACGCCTGGAAGTCGCCAGCGCCGAGTTGAAAGGCCAGTTGCGCTACCCGCAAGCCCCGCTGCGTATCGAGCCGCCAGCCAAGCCGCTGAATATCGTCTGGCTGGTCGCCGAATCCTGGCGCGCCGACAGCCTCAACCCGCGCGTGATGCCGCAGACCCATGCCTTCGCCCAGCGCGCCCAGCATTTCGTCAGCCATTACTCCGGTGGTAACGGCACGCGCATTGGCATGTTTAGCCAGTTCTACAGCCTGCCGGCGAACCTCTGGTTCCCGGTGCTCGACGCCCGCGTCGGCAGCCCGCTGATCGATGTCCTGCAACAGCAGAACTACCAGATCAAGCTGCTCACCAGCGCCCGCTTCAGCTACCCGGAGTTCGACAAGACCCTGTTCGTCAACGTACCGCGTGAGCAGATGGTCGAGGATGACCAAGGCCACACCTGGGAGCGTGATCGGCGCAATGTGGATCGGCTGCTGAAATTCGTCGACCAGCGCGACCCGGCCAAGCCGTTTATGACCTTCCTGTTCTTCGAGTCGCCGCACGCCAATTACAGCTTTCCGCCGGAGTCGGTGATCGAACCGGATTACCTGCCGGATTTCAGCTACGCCAGCATGGATTTGCAGCGCGATATCGGCGGTATTTACAAGCGCTACCTCAACGCGGTGCACCACCTGGACAGCCAAATGGCGCGGGTGACCGAGCATCTGGAGAAAAATGGCCTGCTGGACAACACCCTGGTGGTGATCACCGGCGACCATGGCGAGGAGTTCATGGAGCAAGGCCGCTGGGGCCACAACTCCACCTTCGTCGACGAGCAGGTGCGAGTGCCGCTGGTGCTATGGATTCCAGGCAAGGTTGCGCAGCAGGAAAAACTGCGCACCAGCCACACCGACCTGCTGCCCACTCTGATGCCCCTGCTCGGGGTGCAAAACCCGCAACAGGATTATGCCGTTGGCCGTAGCCTGTTCGATGCTCAACCTGGACGCGTACTATTGGCCGGTGACTGGGATCGCCTGGCGTTCCTCGGCGAGCAGTACAAGGTGGTGCTGCCGTTTACCAGCGGCAGCTTTACCACGCTGCAGGCCAGCCACGCCGATGACCGGCCGCTGCAAGACAGTAGCCGGGTATTGCAGAGCCAGTTACCGCAGATCCAGATAGAAATGCGTGACATGCGCCGCTTCCTCGCCCACTGATCACCCTGGCCGAAGCGACCCTGACCGCGCGCCGTATACTGCGCGCTTTGCTCAGAGGCGCAGACGATGCAACAAACAGCGGTGTACGGTGTGGGCGATGTGTCCTATCAGTCAGCGGGCGGTATCGAAGGCTTACGGCGCCTTGTGGCAGACTTCTACCGTTTGATGGATGAACTGCCCGAAGCCCGGGCGCTGCGTCAGTTGCACGGCGAAAGCCTGACGCTGGCAAGCGACAAGCTGGCCTGCTTCCTCAGCGGCTGGCTCGGAGGGCCCAAGCTATTTAGCGAGCAGTACGGCGCCATTGCCATCCCCAGCTTTCACGCCCAGTGGCCAATAGACGAAGCCCTGAGCCAGAGCTGGCTGAACTGCATGGCCCAGGCCATTACCCTGCAACCCTACGATCCGGCATTTGCCGACTACCTGTTGCGCCAACTGCGCGTGCCGGCACAACGTATCGTGCAGGCCAGTCGCAATCGGCATGGTATAGCCGGCCAATAGCGCAGCGCAAAACAACAAGGCCGCGCAATGCGCGACCTTGCCCTCTTCGCTGTCGCGGCTCAGTCGCCGTAGATATCGAAGGTGAAGTACTTGGCCTGAATCTTCTGGTATTCGCCGCTGGCGCGAATCGCCTGGATGGCCGCATTCAGCTTGCCGAGCAGTTCAGCGTCGCCCTTGCGCACGGCGATGCCGGCACCTTCACCGAAATAATTCGGGTCGGTAAACGCCGGACCAACAAAGGCGAAGCCCTTGCCGTTGGCGGTTTTCAGAAAGCCTTCATCCACCGGGATGGCGTCGGCCAAGGTGCCGTCCAGGCGCGCAGAGATCAGGTCGAGGTAGATCTCGTTCTGCGAGCTGTAGCGCACCACTTCAACTCCTTTTGCGGCCAGCACTTCGCTGGCGAAACGGTCGGTGGTGGTCGAGCGCTGCACGCCGATGCGCTTGCCCTTGAGGTTGCTGAAATCGGCGGCGACTTCGCTGCCGGCCTTCATCACCAGGCGCGCCGGGCTGTAGTAGTACTTGCCGGTGAAATCCACCGATTTGCGCCGATCATCGGTGATAGTCATGGACGACAGGATGGCGTCGACCTTCTTCACCTTAAGCGAGGGGATCAGGCCATCGAACTCCTGCTCGACCCATTGGCACTCGGTCTTCATCTCAGCGCACAGAGCGTTGCCGATATCCACATCAAAGCCGGCGATCTGCCCGCTGGCTTCTTTATAGGCAAAAGGTGGATAGGCAGCCTCGATACCCAGGCGCAAGGGTTTGTCTGCGGCGAACAGACTGGATGCAATCAGGCTCAGGGCGATGCCGCCCGCCAGAACGATTTTCTTCATTGTGCGGATTCCTGCTGAGGGAGTGACAGGCCCGTGCCACCTGGCATTGCTGCGCAGGTCGAGCGGGCAACGACAGTTGCTGCAAGACAGAAGAAAGGCGCATCAGGTGTGCACCTGAGCGGGAAGCGATGACTGGGTAGCACGCGTGGACGGGTCATTTGCCAGTCTCGATTTATACTTTAAATTCCATACTGGACTTATATGTACAAATCGTCAACCGGGCAAAGGCCATCATTGCGACTGAAATATCAGCGCAGGCGATGCATGCACAATGCGCTTAAGGTTGTTGTTTCCAGCGCTCAGCTGCAGCCTGGTCAGAGCAGCGCCCTTCGACCCAGCGCGGGCCTTCGGCGGTGTCTTCCTTCTTCCAGAACGGCGCGCGGGTTTTCAGGTAATCCATGACGAAGTTGCAGGCGTCGAATGCCGCCTGACGGTGGGCGCTGGTGGTGCCGACAAAGACGATTGGCTCGCCTGGCTCCAGGCGACCAATGCGGTGGATGATCTCGATTCCCAGCAGCGGCCAGCGCTGCGTAGCCTCCTCGGCAATCTTGCCCAGGGCCTTCTCGGTCATGCCGGGGAAGTGTTCGAGAAACATGCCGCCGACTTCGCGGCCCTCGTTGAAATCGCGTACATAGCCGACAAAGCTGACCACCGCGCCAATACCCAGGTTGGCGGCATGCAGGGCGTTAAGCTCAACGCCCGGATCGAAGGGTTGCGACTGGACGCGGATGGCCATATTCAGCCTCCGGTCACAGTGGGGAAAAACGCCACTTCATCGCCAGCTGTCAGCGGCTCATCCAGGCTGCAGAGTTCCTGATTGCGTGCACACATCAGGTTCTGCTCAGCCAGTACTTCCCAGACCCCGCCACGCGCCAGCAAGTGTTGGCGCAGTTGATCAAGGCTGTTGAATTCAGCGCTCAGCTGCTCACCATCCAGACCCAGGGCCTCGCGGTAACGGGCGAAATACTGCACGCGGATCATGCGCCTTCTCCCGCAACAAAGTGTCCACTCTTGCCACCGACCTTCTCCAGCAGGCGCACGCTTTCGATAACCATGCCGCGATCGACCGCCTTGCACATGTCGTAAATGGTCAGCGCAGCCACGCTGGCGGCGGTCAGGGCTTCCATTTCCACCCCGGTCTGCCCGGTCAGCTTGCAGCGCGCAGTGATGCGCACGGCATCCGCGCCCTCAGGGGTTAGCTCGACCTTGACGCTGGTCAGCATCAACGGGTGGCACAGCGGAATCAGGTCGCTGGTTTTCTTCGCCGCCTGAATACCGGCAATACGCGCCACGGCGAACACGTCGCCCTTGGGGTGATCGCCCTGGGTAATCATCTGCAGGGTTTGCGGGCGCATGCGCACCAGGGCTTCTGCCACGGCTTCACGGACGGTCAGGGCTTTATCGCTGACATCGACCATATTGGCGCGGCCTTGGGCATCGAGATGGGTTAACACAGACAGACTCCAGGCAGGTGTCCGGCGATTGTAAACCCAGGGGTCAGGTTTCGGCACCTGTGAATGCCAGGTGATTCAGACGGGAGGTTACAGCGGCGTCCGGCCCAGCAGGCATAACGGCCTGCTGGGCGAGCGCGGATGAGGGTTACATATGGGTTTCGGCGTACTCGGCGAGGATCGAACGCGGCACACCCTGCAGGGTGATATGCACGCCATGCTCGAAGTCTTTGAAGCGCTCCGTCAGGTAGGTCAGGCCCGAGCTGGGCGCCGACAGGTAAGGCGTATCGATCTGCGCCAGGTTGCCCAAGCACACCACTTTGGAACCGCTGCCGGCACGGGTGATGATGGTTTTCATCTGGTGCGGGGTAAGGTTCTGACATTCGTCGATCAGGATCAAGCTCTGCTGGAAACTGCGGCCCCGGATGTAGTTGAGGGATTTGAACTGCAGCGGAACCTTTTGCAGGATGTAGTCGACGCTGCCATGGGTGTTCTCGTCGTCCATATGCAGGGCTTCGAGGTTGTCGGTAATCGCGCCGAGCCAGGGCTCCATCTTCTCGGCTTCGGTGCCGGGCAGAAAGCCGATCTCCTGATCCAGCCCCTGCACGCTGCGGGTGGCGATAATGCGCCGATAGCGCTTGCTGACCATGGTCTGTTCGATGGCCGCCGCCAGGGCCAGGATGGTTTTCCCCGAGCCGGCTGCGCCGGACAGGTTGACCAAGTGGATATCCGGATCCAGCAGGGCAAACAGCGCCAGTGACTGGTAGATATCCCGTGGTCGCAGGCCCCAGGCTTCCTGATGCATCAGCGGTTCCTGGTGCATATCGAGAATCAGCAGTTCGCCATGCTTGATGCCCTTGATCCAGCCGACAAAGCCCTGCTCGTCGATGATGAACTCGTTGACATGCACCGCCGGCAGGTTGTCGGTGAGTTGCACGCGGTGCCAGGTACGGCCGTGATCCTGACGGGTTTCCACCTTGTTCACGCGGTCCCAGAAGGAGCCGTCCATGTTGTGGTAACCCTGCGACAGCAAGGACACGTCGTCGACCAACTGGTCGGTATGGTAATCCTCGGAATCGATGCCACAGGCGCGCGCCTTGAGACGCATGTTGATGTCTTTGGTGACCAGCACCACGTTGAGACCGGGGCGACGGGACTTCAGCTCGACCAACTGGTTGATGATCTTGTTGTCGTTGAGGTCTTCCGGCAGCCAGGTGACCGGGGTGGCGCTCTTGCTCATCAGAATCGACAAATACCCACAGGGGTCGCTCTTGTCACGCTGAATGGCAACGCCGTGTTCCACTTCCTCCGGGTTGGCGCTGCCGAGAATCTTGTCGATTAGACGGATGGCCTGGCGGCACTCGGCGGCCACGCCCTGTTTGCCGGTTTTAAGCTTGTCCAGTTCCTCCAGTACGGTCATGGGAATCGCAACGTGGTGCTCCTGAAAATTCAGCAGCGCGTTGGGGTCGTGGATCAGCACATTGGTGTCGAGGGCGTACAGGGTTGGGGCGGTGGGCTTGGAGCGTCCGTGGTCATCCATACTCGGTCACCTTCTTGTAGTAGCCAAGCAACGCAGGGGCGAGTCTGCGCCGCGGAGGGGCCGTCGACTCCTCAGTGCCGAGGCTGAGAAGGCTGCAAAAGGTGAGGGCCAATGGCCGCCACCTGTCTGCAGGGTTCGGCGGTCTTGCCTTTTAGATACTCCAAAAAAGATGACAGAAAAACGTTTTTTTCGGCATTTACCGGTTTATTTATCGGCGCGACAAATAGCGCTTGGCGACCTGTGCGGTCGCCGTTAAAGTCGGAAGTCCCACCGGCTTTCGGGCCGTAAGATTTTTACCTGTCAGCCCCGCTCCACCCCGTGCTCACGAGCACAGCGATTGACCTCCACGGTCACATGCACCAACTCCGCAATCCCCGCCAGCCGCGCTTTGTAGCGATCTGCCGAGCCGTCGCCATGGGTCACCACGCTGACAATGCAGGCGAACTGCGCCCGGCCAACGCGCCATAGGTGCAGGTCCGCCAGTTCAGTGTCCGCCTCCTGGATCAAAACGTTGCGTACGCGCTCGACCACCGGGCTGTCCATCTCGCGATCAAGCAGCACCTTGCCGGTTTCGATCAGCAGGCCCTTGGCCCACACCGCGATAATTACCGCGCCAATCACGCCCATCAGCGGGTCGAGCCAATCCCAGCCCAGCAGCAGGCCACCGAGCAAGGCGATGATGGCCGCCACCGAAGTCAGCGCATCGGCCAGTACGTGGATAAAGGCGGCATGGCGATTAAGGTCCTTGCCCGCCGCTGGCGCTGCGTGATCGTGATCGTGATCGTGATCGTGATCGTGATCGTGATCAGCATGAGCATGCGCGCCAGCGTGACTATGACCCTGGCCGTGGGCATGCCCGTGATTATGGCTATCACGCAGCAGCCAGGCAGAAGCCAGGTTGACCAACAAGCCAACGACGGCGACCCACAGCGCCATCTCGAAGGCAATCACCTGGGGCTGCAACAGACGCCAGAAGGATTCGAACGCCAGCATCGCCACCACCAGTAACATCAGTGAGCTGGCGAACCCGGCCAGCACCTCGACCTTCCAGGTGCCAAAAGCAAAACGTGGGTCGTTGGCATAGCGTCGCGCCAGCAGGTAGGCCAGAGCGGTGAGGCCAATCGCGAGCATATGCGAGGCCATGTGCCAGCCATCGGCGAGCAAGGCCATGGAATTGAACGCATAACCGGCGACAATCTCTACCAGCATGGTCACCCCGGTCAGTGCGGCAACACGCCAGGCCTGGCGCTCAGCAGTTGTTTCCAGCGGGCGGTAGTCGTGGGATGGCTCCCAGCGCGAATGGTTGCAGGCGGTCATGGCAGCTCCTTGGAGGATTCGACCTGGGCAGACTACAACCCCGTGGCGGCCCCTGGGTCAAGCGCCTCAATCGCCCTTATAGGTAGTCTCAAGCGCCAGCAGCTTCTAGAATCGCCGCAGACTTTCAGGAGCACAGTTTTATGTTGATGGTGATATCCCCGGCCAAGACCCTCGATTACGAGACGCCGCCAGCGACCCCGCGTTTTACCCAACCCGAACACCTCGACCACGCCCAGGAACTGATTCAGCAACTGCGCGACTTTACCCCGGCGCAGATCGCCGAGCTGATGCACCTCTCGGACAAACTCGCCGGCCTTAACGCTGCACGCTTCGGCAGCTGGGAGCGGCCGTTCAATCCGTCCAACGCCAAGCAGGCGCTGCTGGCGTTCAAGGGCGATGTGTACACCGGGCTTAACGCCGAGGATTTCAGCGAAGCCGATTTCGATTTCGCGCAAACCCACCTGCGCATGCTTTCCGGCCTGTATGGCGTGCTGCGCCCGCTCGACCTGATGCAGCCCTATCGCCTGGAAATGGGCACTAAACTGGCCAACCCGCGCGGCAATAACCTCTATGACTTCTGGGGCGAGCGCATCAGTGGCTGGCTGAATGAGGCGCTGGCGGCTCAAGGCGACGAGGTGCTGCTCAACCTAGCGTCCAACGAATACTTCAGTGCAGTGAAACGCAAAGCATTGAATGCACGGATCATCGACACCGAATTCAAAGACCTTAAAAACGGCCAGTACAAGATCATCAGTTTCTACGCGAAAAAAGCCCGTGGCCTGATGGCCCGTTACGTGATCAAAGAGCGCCTGACTGACCCAGCCGGCCTCAAGGACTTCAACTACCAGGGCTATCGCTATTCGGCGGAACACTCCAAGGCTGATAGTCTGGTGTTCCTGCGTGACCAACCCGAGGCCTGAATAATGCTATTCGGCGCAATTCTGCTGTTGAGCTGGCTGATACTGCTGATCCGCTACCCGAGCAAGGCACTGCCGATCTCCCTCGGCGCGCTGATCGGCCTGGGCCTGGTCGCCAGTTGGGTGCTCTGGCAGGAAAGCCGCGAGAACCGCCACCTGGCCCACCTCGAATTACGCCTCGATTATGCCCCCGAGCGCTGCCCGGCGGATCGCCCGCTGGCCCTGAACCTGAAGAATGGCAGCGAAGCCGCACTGCTTGAGCTGCATTGGCAGATCGCCGCCTACCGCCCTGGCGACAGCGTCAACCTGGCCGAGCGCCTGTATGAAACCCCGCACTACAGTGGCCCTGGCGAATTGTTGCCCGGTGACGACTGGCAAGCCTGCCTGCCGCTACCCACGCTGCGCAGCGGCTACCGGGCCAAGACCCTGGAGTTTCGTGCTGAGCGCCTGCAAGGCAGCTTTAGCCGTTGACGGCTACCCCATTAAAACAATAAGGAAAGTTGCATGACCCAGCCCAGCGTACTGATCACCGGATGCTCCAGCGGCATTGGCCGCGCCTTGGCCGAGGTGTTTATGCAGGCCGGCTATCAGGTTTGGGCCACTGCGCGCAAAACTGAAGACCTCACAGCCCTGAGCGAAGCGGGCTTTAACGCCGTACAACTGGACGTTAACGATGGCCTGGGTCTTGGCCAACTGGCCGAACGCCTGAAAGCGGAGATCGGCGGGCTCGACGTACTGATCAATAACGCCGGCTACGGCGCCATGGGCCCACTGCTCGATGGTGGTGTCGAAGCCATGCGTAAGCAATTCGAAACCAACGTGTTCTCGCTGGTCGGCGTGACCCGCGCGCTGTTCCCGCTGCTGCGGCAGAACAAAGGGCTGGTGGTGAATATCGGTAGCGTCTCCGGCGTGCTGGTCACCCCGTTTGCAGGCGCCTACTGCGCCTCCAAGGCCGCCGTGCATGCTCTGACCGACGCCCTGCGCCTGGAACTGGCACCCTTCGCTATCGAGGTGATGGAAGTGCAGCCCGGCGCGATTGCCTCCAGCTTTGGCGCCAACGCCAGCCAGCAGGCCGAACAGCTGATTGATGAAGCCTCGCCCTGGTGGCCGATCCGCGACGGCATCCGCGCCCGTGCCAACGCCTCGCAGGATAACCCCACGCCCACCAGCCACTTTGCCCGCAACCTGCTGGCCGCCGTGCAGAGTAAATCCCGGCCGAACCTGGTACGCCTGGGTAATGGCAGCCGCAGCATGCCGCTACTGGCGGCGCTGCTGCCTAAACGCCTGCTCGAAGCTGTATTAAAGAAACGTTTCGGCCTTAATCGCAGCCTCTAGGAGCAAGCCTCATGCGCGAGCCAAGCCCCAGCAGCGTCGCGGTTACCCGCCTGGCCCTTGGCGGCGTGGTGGCGGTTATCGTGCTCAACCTGCTGCTGCGCACCTTCGTCAAACTCGGCGGGCTGTTGACCACGGTGCTGATCGCCGCCCTGGTGGCCGCTGGTATGACCCTGTGGTTCTCCTGGCGCAACCGCCGCGCACCCTTGCAAGGCGAACGCCGTCGTTTGGTCGCGCTGTATGGCGGCATCCTGGCGCTGCTCTACCTGGGGTTACTGGCCATGATGGCGTGGAAGGATGATCCCAGCCCCATGGGTTTGCTGATCTTTGGCCTGCATTATTTCTGTTATCCGCTGATGGCCTGGCTGTTTCTCGCCAAGGGTTTTGGCAAGCGCAGTGAGTGACTGCCTCCCCAAACGCCCCACTGATACAACCGCGGGAACGCCCATGTCATCCACCCGCCTTGTCTGCATGACGACACTCGCGCTGATCGCCTTCGCGGCCAACTCCCTGCTCTGCCGGGCAGCACTCGCCGACGGCAGCATTGATGCCGCCAGTTTTACCAGCATTCGCCTGCTCGCCGGGGCAGCCGTGCTCTGGCTAATTGTGCGTATCCGCGCCGGTAGCGCCGCTGGCCAAGGCAACTGGCTATCAGCACTGGCCCTGTTTGCCTACGCCGCCGGCTTTTCCTTCGCTTACCTCGAACTGTCGACGGCCACCGGCGCCCTGCTACTGTTTGGCGCAGTGCAAAGCACCATGATCGGTTATGGCCTGTACCGCGGCGAACGCCTGCGAGTGCCCCAGCTTGGCGGCCTGTTGCTGGCCATTGGCGGGCTGGTTGGGTTGCTGTTACCGGGTATCTCTGCACCGCCGCCACTGGCTTCGGCACTGATGCTGGGTGCGGGCATAGCCTGGGGAATCTATTCGTTGCGCGGCAAAGGCACGGGCGATCCGCTGCAGGTCACCGCCGGCAATTTCCTCCGAGCGGTGCCGATTGCGCTGATTCTGAGTGTCGCCATGCTCGGCGATCTCTCGCTGCAACACTCCGCTGGAATCGCCTACGCCATCGCCTCGGGCGCGCTGGCGTCCGGGCTCGGCTATGCCGTCTGGTACAGCGCCTTGCCGGCCTTGAAAGCCACCACGGCCGCCAGCATGCAACTCAGCGTACCGGTGATCGCTGCGCTGGGCGGTGTGGTGCTGCTCGCCGAACCGCTCAGCCTGCGTCTGCTCCTGGCCTCACTGGCCATACTCGGCGGCATTGCGCTGGTGATCCTGACTGGCAAGCAGGCCAGCCCAACCAGCCGCTGACGCGGCGGTGTGCAACCGCTGACCGACACTTAGCGCTTGATGGTTTTGAGCAGATCATCCGGGGTGATATAGCCCACTACACCGCCGTTGCTTTGCGCGCTGCCCGGCTGTGGCTGATGCAGGATATGGCCCTTCATCTTGCCGATGATGTGCATCTCGCACGGCTTGCAGTCGAACTTCAGGGTCAGCACTTCGTCCTGATGGATCAGCTGCATGTCCGAGACCTTGGTGCGCACGCCGGTCACGCCTTTGGCCTGTTTGGGGCACAGGTTGAAGGAAAAACGCAGGCAGTGCTTGGTGATCATCACCGGCACGTCGCCCGCCTCTTCATGGGCCTCATACGCCGCGTCGATCAGCTGCACGCCGTAACGTTTGTAGAAGGTGCGCGCTTTGTCGTTGTAGACGTTGGCGAGGAAGGTCAGGTGCGATTCCGGGTACACCGGTGGCGGCACGCTGACCGGCTTACGCCCGCCACGCGGATGAGCGGCGACGCGGGCCTGAGTCAGCGCTTCGATGGCTTCGCGGCGCAGGGCTTTGAGTTGCGAGCCTGGGACAAACGGCACGGCCTCACAGTCAATCTGCGCGCCAGTGCTGTAGTAAATGGTGGTGCCCAGTTTGCTTAGGCCATCGGCCAGTTGCTCGCGAGCTTGCTCGGCATCCTTAGCGGCGGCGAACGGCCCGGCCAGGCTAACGCGAGCGCTGATGCCCTCCTCACTGGTGACGCTCACATTCAACTGATCGCCCTGCACCGCCAACTGCCAGCTGACCGCAATGCGGCGCTCGGCGGAGGTTTTCTGCAAGGCCTGTTGCCAGTTGTGGTCGAGGTTGCGGTTGAGCGGATGCTGCGGGCGCACGCGGTGCATGGCTTCGGGCATCTCATTAGGCTCGACGCGGTAGCGGTAGCGCTTCTCGCCGTCTTCTTCAAACTCGCCTTTGAGCTCGCAGATGTTGCTGCGAAAACCTACCACTTCACGCTTGATCAGCACGTTCAGGCCATCGCCGTTGGACAGCTGCGTATCGGTGACGGCAATCAGGTCGCGCTTGTTCACTTTCTCGATATAGCCCACCGCCAAGCCGGTAAAGGTCGGCGAGTCGAACGCGCCGATGTCCACCTTACGGTCGGTGACGAAATAATCAGTGCTGCCGCGGTGGAAGGTCTTGTCGGTGTCCGGGGTGAAGAAGTGCTCGGTGCGCCCGCTGGCGGCACGGGCCAGGTGCGGGCGCTGTTCGAGAATCGCATCCAGCTCGCGGCGGTAGTGCGCGGTGATGTTCTTCACGTAGCTCATGTCTTTGTAACGCCCTTCGATCTTGAACGAGCGCACGCCGGCATCGACCAGATGAATCAGGTTGTCGGTCTGGTTGTTGTCCTTCATCGACAGCAGGTGCTTATCAAACGCCACCACGCGGCCCTGATCGTCCTTCAAGGTGTATGGCAGGCGGCAGGCTTGCGAGCAGTCACCACGGTTGGCGCTACGGCCGGTTTGCGCGTGGGAGATGTTGCACTGCCCGGAGAAGGCCACACACAGCGCGCCGTGGATAAAGAACTCCACTGCCGAATCGACGTTGCGGCAAATGTTACTGATTTCTTCCAGGTTCAGCTCGCGGGCCAGCACCAGCTGGGAGAAGCCGGCATTGTCGAGAAAGCGGGCTTTTTCCAGGGTGCGGATGTCGCACTGGGTACTGGCGTGGATCTCGATGGGCGGCAGGTCCATTTCCATCACGCCCATGTCCTGCACGATCAGCGCATCAATGCCCGCTTCGTAGAGCTGCCAGATCATCTGCCGCGCCGGCTCCAGCTCATCCTCATGCAGGATGGTGTTGAGGGTGACGAACACCCGCGCATGGAACAGGTGGGCGAACTGCACCAGCTCGGCAATGTCCGCCACACTGTTGCTGGCGTTGTGCCGCGCACCGAAGCCGGGGCCGCCGATATACACGGCATCGGCGCCGTGCAGGATGGCTTCCTTGGCAATCGCGGTATCGCGCGCGGGGCTCAGCAGTTCGAGGTGGTGCTTGGGCAGGGACATGGTTTCGCTATCGGGCAGTCAATCAGGCCGAGCATTTTACTTGGAATAGCTGATTTGTCTGTGCCCGCTTGGCAGTCGCACAACAACTGTATAGGCATACAGATAAAAGCCTGCGTAGAATTGCCTCTCAATACAGACCCGAGAGCAACGCGGTGGACTTACAACAGGGCTTTCTGCTGACTCGCCACTGGCGTGATACGCCGGCCGGCACGCAGGTGGAGTTCTGGTTGGCCACCGACAACGGTCCGCGCCTGCTGCGCCTGCCGCTGCAAACCTCGGTGGCCTTTATCCCGGCTGCGCAACGCGAGCAGGCGCAAGCGCTGCTGGCCAACGAGCGCGGCGTCGAGCTACGCCCGCTGGGCCTCAAGGACTTTCATCTGCGCCCGGTGCTCGGCCTGTATTGCCAACAGCACCGTACCTTGATGGACCTCGACAAACAGTTGCGCCGCGCTGGCCTGGACGTGTACGAAGCCGATGTGCGACCGCCCGAGCGCTACCTGATGGAGCGCTTTATCACCGCTCCCGTGCAGTTCACCGGCACGCCCGATGCGACCAATCCAGCCCTACTGCTGGAGGCGCAGATCAAGCCCTGCGAGGGTTACCGCCCGACACTCAAGCTGGCCTCGCTGGATATCGAAACCAATGCCTTTGGTGAGCTGTACTCCATCGCCATTGAAGGCTGCGGCCAGCGCAACGTGTACATGCTCGGCCGCACGCCGGAGCAGCAGCCAGATGTGGATTTCCAGCTGCACTACTGCGCCAGCCGTGGCGAGCTGCTCGAATGCCTGAACCAGTGGATGGCCGACCATGACCCGGACGCGATCATCGGCTGGAACCTGGTGCAGTTCGACTTGCGTGTGCTGCACGAACACGCACGTAACCTGGCAATCCCCCTGCGCTTGGGCCGCGATGGCAGCGAGATGCAGTGGCGTGAGCATGGCAGCGGCAACGGTCACTTTTTTGCTGACGCCGCCGGCCGCTTGATCATCGACGGCATCGAGGCGCTGCGTTCGGCGACCTGGAGCTTTCCCTCGTTCAGCCTGGAAAACGTCGCGCAAACCCTGCTTGGCGAGGGTAAGGATATTTCCACGCCCTACCAGCGCATGGACGAAATCGACCGCATGTTCCGCGAGGACAAACCGGCCCTGGCGCGCTACAACCTGCGCGACTGCGAGCTGGTCACGCGGATCTTCGGCAAAACCGCGATCCTCGACTTCCTGCTGGAGCGCGCCACGGTCACCGGCCTGCCCGCCGACCGCAGCGGCGGCTCGGTGGCAGCTTTCGAGCACCTGTACATGCCGCTGATGCACCGCCGTGGTTTTGTCGCGCCAAACCTGGGGGACAACCCACCACAAGCCAGCCCCGGCGGTTTTGTCATGGAGTCGCAGCCGGGGCTGTATGAGTCGGTGTTGGTGCTGGATTACAAGAGCCTGTACCCGTCGATTATCCGCAGCTTTCTGATCGACCCAGTGGGGCTGATCGACGGCCTGCGCCAGCCGGACGATGCGCATTCGGTGCCGGGTTTTCGCGGTGCGCGGTTCTCGCGCAGCGAGCATTGCCTGCCGGCGATTGTCGAGCGCGTATGGCAAGGCCGTGAGGCGGCCAAACGCGAACACAACGCGCCGCTGTCGCAGGCGCTGAAAATCATCATGAATGCCTTCTACGGCGTGCTCGGCTCCAGCGGCTGCCGCTTTTTCGATACGCGCCTGGCCTCCTCCATCACCCTGCGCGGCCACGAAATCATGGCCCGCACCCGTGCGCTGATCGAAGCCGAAGGCTATGCGGTGATCTACGGCGACACCGACTCCACCTTTGTCTGGCTCAAACGCCCGCATGCAGAAGAGGACGCCGCACAGATCGGCCGCACACTGGTGGCCAAGGTCAATGCCTGGTGGCGCGATCACTTGCGTGATGAGTACGGCCTGGAAAGCGCCTTGGAACTGCAGTTCGAAACCCATTACCGGCGCTTTCTGATGCCGACCATTCGCGGCACTGAGGAAGGCAGCAAGAAGCGCTACGCCGGGCTGATCACCCAGCCTGACGGCGGCCACAAGATGGTCTACAAAGGCCTGGAAACCGTGCGCAGCGACTGGTCGCCGCTGGCCCAGCAATTTCAACGCGAGCTGTATGAGCGCATCTTTCTCGGCCAACCCTATCAGGACTATGTGCGTGGCTACGTCGAGCGCACCCTAAGCGGCGAGCTGGATGAGCAACTGGTCTACCGCAAACGCCTGCGCCGCCTGCTCACCGATTACGAACGCAACGTACCGCCCCATGTGCGCGCCGCGCGCCTGGCTGACGAGTTCAACGCCGCCCACGGCCGCCCGCTGCAATACCAACGCGGCGGCTGGATCAGCTACGTGATCACCACCGCCGGCCCGCAACCGCTGGAAGCGCGCAGCGCCGCCATCGACTACGACCACTACCTGACCCGTCAGCTGCAGCCGGTGGCCGACGCCATCCTGCCGTTTGTTGAGGATGACTTTGCGACCTTGATCGGCGGGCAACTAGGCTTGTTTTAGGCACGCCGCGCCACTAAGAACCCGTCATTAATTGTCAGGACGACACCCATGCTGCACACCCTCGCCGTCGCCAACTACCGCTCGATCAACAATCTGGTGCTGCCGCTGGGCCGCCTCAATCTGGTGACAGGGGCCAACGGCAGCGGCAAGTCGAATCTCTATCGCGCCCTGCGCCTGCTGGCGGAAACCGCCCAGGGCGGCGTGGTCAATGCATTGGCCCGTGAAGGCGGGCTGGATTCGACTTTCTGGGCCGGACCGGAAACCCTCAGCCGCCGCATGCTCAGCGGCGAGGTACCGGTGCAAGGCGGCCCGCGCAAGGAGGCTCGGCGCCTGCGTCTGGGTTTTGCCGGCGATGATTTCAGCTATGCCATTTCCCTCGGGCTGCCGGAGTCCAACTCCGGCGAAAGCCGCGATACTCCCAGCGCCTTCTCCCTGGCCCCCGAGATCAAACGCGAATGCATCTGGGCTGGCGGTAGCTATCGTCCCGCCTCACTGCTGGTGGATCGCGCCGGCGCGATGGTGCGTATGCGTGAGGGGCGCAACTGGCAGGTGATGGCCCAGCACCTGCCGAGCTTCGATAGTCTGTATGAGCAGATCGGCAATGATCCGGCCTGCCCGGAAGTCTCCCACCTGCGCGAGCATATTCGCCGTTGGCGCTTCTACGATCACTTTCGCAGCGATGCCGAAGCGCCCGCGCGCCAGCCGCAACTGGGCACCCGTACCCCGGTGCTGCACCACGACGGCCGCGACCTGGCAGCGGCGCTGCAGACCATTCGTGAAATCGGCGATGCCGCAGCGCTGGATGCAGCCATCAGCGACGCCTTTCCCGGCGCACGTTTGCGCATCGATATGCAGGCCGGCGGGCGCTTTGCCGTCGAACTGCAACAGGAGGGCCTACTGCGGCCATTGTCGGCCAGCGAGCTGTCAGATGGCACCCTGCGCTACCTGCTGCTGGTCGCCGCCCTGCTCACCCCACGGCCTCCATCGCTGATGTTGCTGAATGAACCGGAGACCAGCCTGCACCCCGACCTGCTGCCAGCCCTCGGCCGGCTGATTATCGCTGCGTCGCAACACACCCAGGTCTGGGTGGTATCCCATGCCAGCCGGCTGATCGCCACCCTGGAGCAACACCCCGAGTGCAACGCCATCGTCCTGGAAAAACAGCTGGGGCAAACCGTGATCCAGGGCCAGGGCATGCTCGATGAGCCGGCGTGGAAGTGGCCGAGTTAACCCTTGGCGGCCAGGGCAACCGTTGCCGGTAGCGCCTTAGGCTTACGAAACACCAGCACATTACCAAGCATCACCAGCAGCAGGCCGAACAGCGCCGGTGCGGTCCATTGGTAGCCCTCGGCAAACACCGAGATATTCAGCGCTACCACCGGGAACAACACGGTGCAGTAGGCCGCGCGCTCCGGGCCCATACGCCCGACCAGGGTCAGGTAAGCGGTAAAGCCGATCACCGAGCCGGGAATCGCCAGGTACAGCAAGGTGCCGATGTAACGGGTGTTCCACTCGAAGCCGAACGGCGTGCCGCTGACCAGACAAATCGCCACCAGCATCAGCGCGCCATACAACATGCCCCAGGCATTGGTGGTCAGCGGTTTAAGACCGGCCTTCTGCTGCAGGCTGGAGAGCATATTGCCCGCGGAGAAACACAGGGTGCCGATCAGCGCCAGGCCGATACCCAGCAGGGTTTCACGACTGGCCTCCTGCCCGGCCAGCTCCGGCCAGAACAGCAGGGCCAGGCCGCCCAACCCCAGCGCGCCGCCGGCCAGTACATTGGCGGCGATCTTCTGCTTGAAGAACAGCCGCGCGTTGATCGCATTCCACAGCGTTGCTGTGGAAAAAATCACCGCCACCAGACCGCTGGGTATCCATTGGCTAGCGGTGTAGAAGCACATAAAGTTGATACAGAACAGACACAGCCCCTGCGCCAGGCAGATCAGCTGGCTGCGCTTATCGAGTTTCTGCAGGCGGCCGCTGAGCAGCAGAACGGCAAACAGCACGGCAGCAGCCAAGGCAAAGCGATAGGCGATGGAGGCAGCAATTGCCACCTCGCCCAGTTGCAACTTGAGGGCGATCCAGGTGGTGCCCCAGATCAGTACGGTCAACAGATAGAGCGACAGGTTCATCAACAGACTCCCAGTAGATGGTTGAGAGTCTGCGCCTGATCAGGCCTGGCGTTCTTGCATAAACTTGCGCTTTTATGGCCTGCCATCCCTGGCGGCCACCCTACGGGCCGTCGCTACGCGACGTTAAAAATTTGCTCCCGGCAATTTTTTAATCCGCCGCCCGATGCCTGGGCAGTCCAATGGAGATCAGCGCCGCCAGCAGAACAAAGGCCGAGGACACCCACAGGCAGGCCTCCAGACCATAGGCCTGATAGACCCAGCCCGATAGCAGCGTGCCGATCAACCGGCCGAGGGCGTTGGACATGTAATAGAAGCCCACATCCAGCGACACGCCGTCTTCCTTGGCGTAGCTGACAATCAGGTAGCTGTGCAGCGAGGAGTTCACCGCAAACAGCGCGCCGAAGACCATCAGCCCGCCGAGCAAGACCCACTGCGCCGGCAAATCGCTGCTCAGACCCAGGGCGATTGCAGCGGGCAAACCAGCCAGCACAGCAGCCCAGGCGAACGCCGCGCGACCATCCGGTAACTGGCCGCTGGCCTTGCCGGTGATGGCCGGGGCGAACGATTGCACCATGCCGTAGCCAATCACCCACGCAGCGAGAAAGCCGCCAACCATCCAGAAATCCCAGCCAAACACACTGGACAGGTACACCGGCAGCGCCACGACAAACCACACATCGCGGGCGCCGAATAAGAACAAGCGTGCGGCTGACAGTATGTTGATCGCCCGGCTCTTAGACATAATGTCGCGAAACTTCGGTTTGGCTTTCGCCTTGCCCAGATCCTTTTTCAGCAGCAACAGGCTGGCCAACCAGATCAGCGCCAGCACCGCCGCCATGGCCAGCACTGCGCCAGTGAACCCGAGCAGCGCCAGCAGCGCACCGCCCATAAAGAAACCCACGCCCTTCAGCGCATTCTTCGAGCCGGTAAGGATCGCCACCCACTTGTACAGCGTGCCCTGCTGACTGTCCGGCACCAGCAGCTTGATCGAGCTTTTCGCGCTCATCTTGTTCAGGTCTTTGGCGATACCGGACAGTGCCTGCGCACCCATCACCCAGGGAATCGTCAGCCAGGCCGCGGGCACGGTGAGCATCAGCAACGCCGCCACCTGCAGGCCCAGGCCGATATTCATGGTGCGATTCAGCCCCAGTCGCGCGCCCAGATAGCCGCCGACCAGATTGGTCACCACACCGAAAATCTCATAGAACAGAAACAGCGCGGCGATCTGCAGTGGCGTGTAACCGAGGCTATGAAAATGCAGCACCACCAACATGCGCAACGCACCGTCGGTGAGGGTGAAAGCCCAGTAGTTGCCGGTCACCAGCAGGTATTGGCGCACTTCGGGAGCGAGGCGGGATAAGGCGTACATGTGCTGATTTCCTGATCAATCGCGGTGTCTTTAGCCCTTCTCCCCAAACCTCTCCCCAAAGGGGCGAGGGAGCGGACTTCATGCGGCTTAAAGAAAGCCACGAAATGAAGCGGGAGGCGTAACACTCCCCTCTCACGCTTGCGGGGCGGTGCGGGGAAAGCGAAGCACTGCTTCGCCCGCTAACGCGCCCTGAGTTCTGCGAAGGGCTGGGGCGCAGAGCGGGGGTTGGGGGAGAGGGCCGCAGTTATTGCGCACCCACCATCCGCGCCAGCTCCACCGCGCGGTTGGCGTAGCCCCATTCGTTGTCGTACCAGGCGTAGAGCTTCACCTGGGTGCCGTTGACCACCATGGTCGACAGCGCATCGATAATCGACGAGCGCGGGTCGGTGCGGTAGTCGATGGACACCAGCGGACGTTCCTCATAACCGAGGATGCCCTTGAGCGGACCGTCAGCGGCAGCTTTAAGCAGTGCGTTGACCTCCTCCACCGAAGTAGCGCGTTCCACCTCGAATACGCAGTCAGTCAACGAGGCATTGGCCAGCGGTACACGCACCGCGTGGCCATTCAGCTTGCCGCGTAGCTCGGGGAAGATCTCGGCAATCGCCGTGGCCGAACCGGTGGTGGTTGGGATCAAGCTCATGCCTGAGGCACGGGCGCGGCGCAGATCCTTGTGCGGCGTATCGAGGATGCTCTGGGTATTGGTCAGGTCGTGAATGGTGGTGATCGAACCGTGGCGAATACCGAGGTTTTCGTGGATCACCTTAACCACCGGGGCCAGGCAGTTGGTGGTGCAGGACGCAGCCGTGACGATGCGGTGCTGCGCCGGGTCGAACAGCTGCTGGTTAACGCCCATCACGATATTCAGCGCGCCCTGCTCTTTTACTGGCGCACAGACCACCACGCGCTTCACGCCTTGGTCGAGGTATGCCTGCAGCACCGCGACGGTTTTCATCTTGCCGCTGGCCTCGATCACCAGATCGCAGCCGCTCCAGTCGGTGTCGGCAATGGCCTTGTTGGCCGTGACCTGAATGCGTTTGCCGTCGATCAGGATGCACTCGCCCTCACTGCTCGCCTCGCTATTCCAGCGGCCATGCACAGAGTCGAAATTGATCAGATGGGCGTGGGTTGCGGCGTCACCTGCAGGGTCGTTGATCTGCACAAACTCAAATTCCGGCCAGCCCCAGGCAGCGCGCAGCGCCAGACGACCGATACGACCAAAACCGTTGATACCTACCTTGATAGCCATGGACAGACTCTCTCGTTGAACGGGTTAAATATTGCGCGGCGCAAACATGATGATCGCCATGCCGAGCATCGCCACAGCGGCGCCCAGCAGGTCCCAATGGGTCGGGCGAATACCGTCCACGAGCCATAGCCAGATAATCGCCATCGCCACATACACCCCGCCATAAGCGGCATACACCCGCCCGGCGGCAGTTGGATGCAGAGTCAGCAGCCAGGCGAACAGCGCCAGCGCAGCCGCGGCCGGCACCAGCAGCCAAATGCTCTTGCCCTGCTTGAGCCACAGGTACGGCAGGTAACAGCCGATAATTTCGGCCAGGGCCGTAAGGGCGAAAAGCCCAATGGTGTTTAGCATGCTGACCTCAATAGCCGACCTGCAGTCGGTCTGGACGCGTGTGGAGGGTTGGCGGCTCAACCTTATATGGATGCCTGATTGACCCGTTTACTCAACTCGTCGGCCGACTCCTTGCGCTCGGAGTAGCGGTCCACCAGGTAGTCCGTTTGGCCGCGCAGCAACAAGGTGAACTTGACCAGCTCTTCCATCACATCCACCACCCGGTCGTAATAAGCCGAAGGTTTCATCCGCCCGACGTCATCAAATTCGAGGAAGGCCTTGGACACCGAGGACTGGTTGGGGATGGTGAACATGCGCATCCAACGCCCCAGCACGCGCATCTGGTTCAGCGCATTAAAGGATTGCGAGCCGCCGCTGACCTGCATCAGCGCCAGGGTCTTGCCCTGGGTCGGGCGCACCGCGCCCAAGCTCAGGGGAATCCAGTCGATCTGCGATTTGAACACCCCGGTCATCGCGCCATGGCGCTCCGGCGAGCACCAGACCATGCCCTCGCTCCACAGCACCAGCTCACGTAGCTCCTGCACCTTGGGGTGATCCTCGGGGGCGTCGTCCGGCAGCGGCAGACCGCTGGGGTTGAAGATACGCGCTTCGGCACCGAACTGCTGCAGTAGGCGCGCGGCCTCTTCGGTCAGCAGGCGGCTGTAGGAGCGCGCTCGGTTTGAGCCGTACAGCAGCAGAATGCGTGGCTTGTGCAGCGGGGCCGGCTTGGACAGTTGCTCCTGGCTGGGTGGATCGAGCAGTTCAGGGTCGATATTTGGCAGCTCGGGTGTCATGGTCTTGCTCCAGAAAACAGTGGCTCAGCCGCACAGTGAGGCGCGATCAGGGCGGTCACGCATACTGTGCAAACGCAAGCGATCCTCGGCCAGTTGTGGGTCTTCAGCCTGAAGCACCTGCGCCAGGATCTGACCAACCCAGCCCGGCAGTTGCGGATGCAGGCGGTAGTAGACCCACTGCCCGGCGCGGCGATCCTGCAACAGGCCGCTGCTGCGCAACTGGGCCAGATGACGGGAGATTTTCGGCTGGCTTTCCTGCAGAGCGGCGGTCAGCTCGCAGACGCACAGCTCGCCTTCCTGGGCAATTAGCTGGGTCATGCGCGCGCGGGTGTCGTCGGCCAGACATTTGAACAGGGTCACCGGGGCGAGCATCTGCGTGGGCTGGCTGACTTTGCTTTTGACCAGCACGAACATCTTGATGCGCTCGTGGATCTGCTGCAGACAACGCGTGTAGGCATTCTGCTGCTGGCTGCTGGCCGGGTCCTCGAAGTCCCAGGCGATGTATTCGCCAGCCCCGGGCAAGGTGCTGCACTCGAAGGCGGACTTGTCGCACAGGGTGATCACGTAATCGAACTGCTGGCCATCGAAGCTCTCCAGCGCCTTGCTGTGCAGGCCTTCCGTGCTGACGCCCAACTGCTCCAGGGCCTGACGTGCACGCGGATCAACCTCACCAGGCAGAGTGCCGGCGCTAAAAACCTCATAGCCTTCGGGATCGGTATGGCGTAGCAGCGCTTCGGCCATCTGCGAGCGGGCAGCATTGGCCATACAGAGAAACAGCACGCGAATCTTTTGGCTCATGGCGATGGGTGTCATGCAAATACGGTTTGGCAAATATATTGATATCCATATATCTTGTAAACCGTATATTCAGCCTAACCCAAGCCGACCCAGATCAATAACGAGCGCAGCGGGACTGGCTAGACTCGCCACTCACCCAAGGAATCCAGTATGGCCAATGCCCTAGAATCCTCCGCTCCTCAAACCCGCTCGCCGCTCGGTCTGTTCGAGCGCTATCTAACGCTCTGGGTATTTCTCTGCATTATCGGCGGTACCCTGCTCGGCCTGTTCGCCCCCGAAGCAGCGCAAGCGGTGGGCGCTCTGGAAGTTGCTCAGGTGAATATCCCGGTGGGATTGCTGATCTGGGTGATGATCATCCCCATGCTGATGAAGATCGACTTTAGCGCCATCGGCGAGGTCTACCAGCAGCGCGCCGGCCTGGGCGTGACGCTGAGCATCAACTGGCTGATCAAGCCCTTCACCATGGCCTTTCTGGCCTGGCTGTTTCTGCGCCATGTGTTCGCTGGCTGGCTGCCGGCCGAACAGATCGACAGCTACGTGGCCGGGCTGATTCTGCTCGGCGCCGCGCCTTGCACGGCTATGGTGTTTGTCTGGAGCAACCTGTGTAAGGGCAACGCCAACTTCACCCTGACCCAGGTGGCGATAAACGATTTGGTGATGGTGTTCGCCTTCGCCCCCATCGTCGCCCTGCTGCTGGGCGTGTCGTCGATCCCGGTGCCGTGGGACACCCTGCTGCTGTCGGTGGTGATGTATATCGTTATTCCCCTGGCCATCGCCCAGTTTATCCGCTCGCGCCTGCTGCGCCGGGGTGATGCGGCCCTGCAAGCGGTGCTCGCGCGCATCGGCCCGTTCTCCATCCTCGCCCTGCTGGCAACCTTGGTGCTGCTGTTCTCCTTCCAGGGCCAGACCATCGTTGCCCAGCCGTTGATCATCGCCATGCTGGCCGTGCCGATTCTGCTGCAAACCCTGTTTATCGCTGCGCTGGGTTACTGGATGTGCCAGCAACTCAAGGTGCGCCACGATATCGCTGGACCGGCGGCGATGATCGGTGCGTCGAACTTCTTCGAGTTGGCCGTAGCCGTGGCCATCGCGCTGTACGGCTTCAACTCCGGTGCGGCGCTGGCCACGGTGGTCGGTGTGCTGATCGAGGTGCCGGTCATGCTCTGGCTGGTGCGCATGGTCAATAACAGCAAGGGTTGGTATGAGCGCGCCCCGGCGCAAGGATAAGGAAGCCCTATGGAACTGTTCAGATGGCTCAATGACCAACTGCTGCGCATGGATTGGCTGGCCTGGCTGGTGCGTGCGCTGCTGGAGGATGGCTTCGGTCTGGACATGAGCAGTCGTGTAGGGGCCAGCCTGCACTTCTTTATCTACGACGTGATCAAGATTTTCATCCTGCTGGCGGTGCTGATCTTCAGCATTTCCTGGGTGCAGAGCTATTTCCCGCCCGAACGCACGCGGCGCATTCTCGGCGGCATGAGCGGTTTCAAGGCCAAACTGACCGGCGCACTGCTGGGCACCATTACGCCGTTTTGCTCTTGCTCGTCGATTCCGCTGTTTATCGGGTTTACCAGCTCGGGGCTGCCGCTGGGGGTGACCTTTGCCTTTCTGATCTCCTCACCGCTGGTGGACCTGGCCTCGGTGATTCTGCTGGCGAGCATCTTCAACTGGTCGATTGCCATCGCCTACGTACTGATCGGCCTGGTGCTGGCGGTGCTCGGCGGCACGCTGATCGGCCGGGCGAAGATGGAGCGTTACGTCGAAGCCTTTGTTATGCACAACCCGGTGCTCGACATTCCCCAGGCAGAACTGACGCGGCGTGATAGGGCGCAATTCGCCTGGGGCCAGGTCAGCGATATTTTCCGCCGGGTCTGGCTGTATGTGCTGATTGGCGTGGGCATCGGTGCGGCCATCCACAACTGGATTCCAGCAGACTGGATCGAAGCGCTGCTGGGGCAGAACAACTGGTGGTCGGTGCCGCTGGCCACCCTGCTCGGCGTGCCGATGTATGCCGATATCTTCGGCACCCTGCCGATTGCCGAAGCGCTGGTCGCCAAGGGCATAGGCCTGGGTACGGCGCTGGCCTTTATGATGGCCGTTACCGCGCTGTCGCTGCCCTCGCTGATCATGCTCAAGAAAGTGGTCAAGGCCCCACTGCTGGCCTTGTTCTTCGGCATCGTGACGGTCGGCATTGTGCTGATTGGCTATCTGTTTAACGCGTTCACCTACCTGTTTATCTGACTAATGGAGCACGCCATGATCATCAAAATTCTCGGTTCCGGTTGCAAGAAGTGCATCACCCTGACAGAGAACACCCAGGCCGCCCTGGCCAATCTGGGCCGCGAGGCGCAGGTCATCAAGGTCACCGACTTCGCCGAAATCGCCGCCCATGGCGTGATGTCGACGCCTGCCCTGGCGATTGACGACAAGGTGGTCTCGGTCGGCAAGGTGCTGACAGTCGGCGAAGTGGAAAAACTGCTCAGCGCCTGAGCCGTATATTGCGGCCACCCGCTTGCACAATCTTGCGCATTTCTCCAGTCAGGGGCTGGCAGCCGATGCGGCCCGGCGTAGCATGGAGCGACGGGGGATTTATGTCGCAACTTGAGCACCTACAGGTTTTCCAGAGCATGCACAGCTCGCCCAACACCCGCCTGCACCGCAGCGCAGAGTTGGGCGACGGGCTGGCAGCTGCCGTGTGGAGCAACCGTCATGATGCCCGCGATTACGAAGCACCCAGCCATCACACGCTGTCCTGCTACCTGGCCGGCGGTACCGGCACCTTTCGCCGCGAAAGCCCGCACAGCAAAGGCGCGCCGGACAAACTGTGCATTCTGCCGGCCGGCCATCAATCGGAATGGGTGATCAACGGTGAAATCCATCTGGCCCATCTGTATATCAGCCAGGAGCAATTTGCCCTGGCGGCCGTCAGCCTGTTGGACCGCGAACCACGGGAACTGGAACTGCGCGAAGGCACCTTTCTCGACGACCCGCAGCAAGCCCAGCGCTTTCGTCAGCTCAGCCAGCTGGATTGGCAGGAACCGGCCGAACGTCTGCTCAGCAGCAGCCTGGCCCACGGCCTGATCAACCACGCGTTGCTGTCCCAGGTCGGCCGCCGCGAAGGCTTGCGCCTGACCGGCGGCCTGGCACCCAGCCAGCGCCGCCGAGTGCGCGAGTTTATCCAGGCCAATCTCAGTGAAGCGCTCAGCCTGGGTCAGCTGGCCAGTTTGTGTGCGCTCTCCGAATACCACTTCGCCAGAATGTTCCAACTCAGCTTCGGCCTGCCGCCGCATCGCTATGTGCTGGCGCAACGCCTGCGCCATGGCCAGCAACTGCTGCAACACAGCACGCTGCCACTGGCTGAAGTGGCCCTGGCCTGCGGCTTTGCCAGCGCCAGCCACTTCAACAACCGTTTCCGCCAGGCCTTCAGCGCCACGCCGGGGCAATACCGCGCGGCCCTGCAAGGCCCCTGAGCCCACGCCAAGCAGCATCAGCCCGCCGCATACCCGCCTATCAGGCAACGCCGCTTGCGCGCCATGAGCCTGAAAACAGCCTGCTAATCCCACGCTGGCTGTGCAAGAATCATCGGCTGCCTTCGAGAAAGCTGCCCATGCCACGATTCATCCACTCGCCTGCCCGGTGCCACTGATGGCCCTCGATATCCTGCATCTACGCCAGGAAGACTGGCGTGCAGAATTCGGCGACGGCGACTTGCTGCGCGGTCAGGCCTATGCCGCCCAAGGCCGCAGCCGTTTGCTCAGCCTCAAAGACAGCACCCTGTTGGCCAGCTGCCGTGGCTCCGGTGCGCAAACCTATCAACAGCGCATCACCCTGCACCATTACGGCCAGGGCTGGGGTGTGACCGGCCATTGCAGCTGCCCGGTGGGCTTCAACTGCAAACACGTGGCCAGCGCCCTACTCACCCTGCAAACCCAGCAGGAACAAGGCGTCGACCTCTCGCCACTGATCGTCAGCAGCCCGCAGGCCCGCGAAGAGTGCCTGGAAAACCTGCAACCCAGCCCGGTACTGAGCCTCGGCAGCCTAGTGCGCGTGCACTTCGATGCGCGCAAGGGCCGCATGCAGGAACAAACCCAGCACCGCGCCGCATTGGCCTTCGACTACCAGGGCCACCTGGCATCTGGCAAACAGGGCAAGGACCTGCTGATCAAGCAGAGCGCCCAGCACAGCCTGCGCATCGTGCGTGACATCAGCGCTGAAACCCAGCTGCGCAAACGCCTGGAACAAACCGGCCTGCAAGTGGCACTGCGGCAGAGCGAAGCGCTGCCGGAAAGCGCCGGCGAAGCTTACGAGCAACCCAGTGAGACTGCCTGGTTGCAGTTTATTCGTGAGCATCTGCCAGCGCTGCGCGCAGAGGGCTGGCAAATCCGCATGCAGCCGGACTTCCAGTTCAACCTGGCCCAGGTCGATGACTGGTACGCCGAAGTCGAAGAAGACCCCGAGCAAACCTGGTTCGATCTGGAACTGGGTATCGAGGTCGAAGGCCAACGCATAAGCCTGCTGCCGATACTGCTGCAGGCCATCCGCCAAAAACCCTGGTTGCTCAACGGCGAAGCGCTGAACAAACGCGATGACGACGAAGTGGTGCTGGTCAGCCTGCCGCATAACCACAAACGCGCCGCCCTGCCGCTGGCACGGCTCAAACCGCTGCTCGCGACCCTGGGCGAGCTGTTCGTACGCGAGCCTAGCGAGTCCAACCAGCGCCTGCGCCTGTCGCGTCTGGATGCCGCGCACCTCAATCACCTGCAGGAAGGCCCAGCCATCAGCTGGCAAGGTGGCGACCAGTTGCGTGAGTTCGCCCAACGCCTGCAACAACTGGACAGCAATACCCTGCAAGCGCCCGCCGGCTTGCTCGCGGAACTTCGACCCTATCAACTGCAAGGCCTAGCCTGGATGCAGGGCCTGGCCGAGCTGGATGTCGGCGGTTTGCTGGCCGATGACATGGGCCTGGGTAAAACCCTGCAGACCCTTGGCCATATCCTCTGCGAGTTCAACGCCGGGCGTTTGCAGCAGCCGGCGCTGATCGTCATGCCCACCAGCCTGATTCCCAACTGGCAGGATGAAGCCGCGCGCTTCACCCCGCAGCTCAAGGTACTGGCGCTGCACGGGCCGAAGCGCCGCGCGCTGTTCAAGCAGATCGACGAGCACCAGATCATCCTGACCACCTACGCCCTGCTGCCGCGCGACCTCAAGGCATTGAGCGCCTACCGCTATCGCCTGCTGATTCTCGATGAAGCGCAGAACATCAAGAACCCACGCAGCAAGGCCGCCGTCGCTGCCGGGCAACTGCAGGCCGGGCAACGTCTGTGCCTGACCGGCACGCCGCTGGAAAATCACCTGGGCGAGCTGTGGTCGCTGTTTAACTTTCTGATGCCCGGCTGGCTGGGTGACAGCAAAAGCTTTACCCGCGACTACCGCACGCCGATTGAGAAGAACGCCAACCAGCAGCGTTTGGCGCACCTCACCGGGCGGATCAAACCGTTCATCCTGCGTCGCACCAAGGAACAGGTGGCCAGCGAACTGCCGCCGAAAACCGAAATCACCCACTGGGTCGAACTCAGCGCGGCCCAGCGTGACCGTTACGAAACTCTGCGCCTGGCCATGGACCAGAAGGTCCGCGCGGAAATCGCCCGCCAGGGTTTGGCGCGCAGTCAGATCGTAATTCTTGAAGCACTGCTGCGGCTGCGCCAGGCTTGCTGCGACCTGCGCTTGCTCAGCGAGGAAGCCGACAGCAGCCTGACCAGCGCGGATTCCGGCAAGCTCAGCGGCCTGCTGGAGATGCTCGAAGAGTTGTTCGCCGAAGGTCGGCGGGTGCTGCTGTTCTCGCAGTTCACCTCAATGCTGGCGCTGATCGAAGCTGAGTTGAAGGTGCGCAACATTCCCTACGCCAAGCTCACCGGCAGCACCCAGGATCGCCGCACCCCGGTGCAGCAGTTCCAGGCTGGCGAACTGCCGATCTTCCTGATCAGCCTGAAAGCCGGCGGCTCGGGCCTGAACCTGACCGCCGCCGACACGGTGATCCACTTCGACCCATGGTGGAACCCCGCCGCCGAAGCACAAGCCAGCGACCGCGCCTACCGCATCGGCCAGGACAAGCCGGTGTTCGTCTACAAGCTGATCGCCCGTGGCAGCGTCGAAGAGAAAATCCAGCAGCTGCAGCAGGCCAAAGCCAATCTGGCCCGCGGCGTACTGGAAGGTGGCAGCCAGAGCCAGCTGCAGCTCAGTGAAGACGACGTGCAGGCACTGTTTGCACCGTTAAACGACTGATCAGCCCGAAGCCTCAGTCATCGCTCTGCGCATAATCACGCTCTGCCGCTTCATCCGCAGGATTGGCCTTTTTTCGCGCCCCGCCAGCCTGCACTGCGGGGAAGCGCGAGGAGGCGAAACGCACCACAAAAATCGCTACCGCCAGCAACAGAATTGCCCCGGAGACCATCACCACGCCCATGTCGGGTTTGTGGTTGTGCGAAATGTCGGAAATCATCAGGCGGGTCAGCGCGGTAATCGCCACATAAATCATGAAGCGAATTGGCATGTGGTTGGTCTTGAAATAGATCCCCACCATCGCCGCCAATTCCAAATAGATGAACAGCAGCAGAATGTCATCGACCGTGATATGGCCCTTCTCCAGCATGCCGAGAAAGGCCATCACCGCCGCCCAGGCGGTGATGGCGCCGATGGCGAACAGCGCCAGGTAGTGGAACGCCTCCATCAACAGATTGCCCAGCGACTCCGCCAAGCCATGCATGCGCTCGCGGGCGCGTTCAGCCAGATTGTCCTTCACGATCCTTGCTCTCCTAAAATCGACGGCCCGCTCCAACGCGGAATGTACCTGCACCATGCAGAAACAAGACCAGCTCTCAGGAGATGGCGCTCAGGTACGCCAAGACACGTCCCAGGACGCATCAGAGCGCCGCGGTTGGAATGGCGCTGCTGGACTCAGGCCAGGCGAAACAATGCTTACCCGCTTCCTTGGCCCGATACATGGCAGTATCCGCCGCCGCCACCAGGCGACGCCGGTCTTCACCATGCTGAGGAAACTGCGCCATACCGATGCTCACGCCCACTCGCACATGCGGCAACTCTTCCAGCAGCGGCGTATCCAGTGCAGTAATCATACGGGCGGCCAGGCACTCGATAGCTGCAACATCCCCCTCGGCCACCACGGCAAATTCATCGCCACCCAACCGTGCCAACACCTCGCCCTCGCGCAGTAACGTCCGCCAGCGCTGAGCAATGGCCTTGAGCACAAGGTCGCCAGTGGCGTGACCATGTTCATCGTTGACCGGTTTGAAGCCATCAAGGTCCAGGTAGATCAGCGCCAGCGGCCGCTCGGCGCGCCGCGCCAAGGCCAGGGCCTGATCGAGGCTATCGTTAAAGGCGCGACGATTTGGCAGCTGAGTCAGGGCGTCATGCTGCGATTCAAAGGCTAGACGTTTTAGCAGCTCCTCACGCTCGCGCAGGTCACGGCGCAGGTCGAGGTAGGTCAGGCCGAGCAGTCCAAGCATCAGCAACGCCACCGCACTGCCGCCCCAGATGGCGACTTGCGAGCGAACATCGGTGCTTTCATGCAGCGCTTCAAGCTCATCACTGACGTTGCCCTCCAGGCTGCTAATCCGCTCACGCAGCTCATCCATGTAGCGCCGGCCCTGATTGTCCATCACACGCTGGCGGGCAGCTTCAGCGCCAGCCAAGCGACGCAGTTCGATTGTTTCGCTCAGCTCGGTCATTTTTAACTCGGCGAGCTGCTCAATCCGCGCGATGTCGTCGGCGTACATCTCCATCAACGGTATCGCGCGTAACGCCTGAAACTGGTTGTGCAAGTGCTGCACCGCCACGTTATAGGGTTGTAAAAATGAATCTTCGCCCGTCAGCAGAAAGCCGCGCTGCCCAGTCTCTGCATCCTTGAGCAAGGACAGGGTTTCACTGAGCTGATAAAGCGAGGTGTGCAGCACCTCGACACGCTGCCCATCGATCAAGTGGGCACGACTGCCCCAGATGGCACCGACAATGACGAATAGACTGAGATAGGCAACGGCCAACAGGGCCAGCAGTTTGCGCTCGACTCGACCCGCAGACAGCAACATGGTGCACCTCACAGAGAGCCGATGGCGTGCCAAATACTGTTGTTGGCCACTGCGACCAGCAATAGTTTACAGCGACAATGTACAAGTATTTCGCCAAAACCGTATAAGTTACGTATAGGTTTCTAACCACACGAGGACATCAGAATGCCAAGCTTATTCACCCGCACTCGGTTGTTTAGCGCACTGCTTGCAGCCCAGACCCTGATCCTGGGCTACACCCTGCCCCTGAGTGCCAATGCGGCGCCGGTGGCCAAACAGCAGAATCAGGTCGCCGGCTTCTACCGCATGGCCCTGGGCGAATTCGAAGTGACGGCGTTGTACGACGGCTACGTTGACCTCGATAGCAAAATCCTCACCGGCGCCAGCGCCGAGGATATCCAGAGCCTGCTGGCGCGCATGTTCGTTGACTCCAGCAAGGGCGTGCAAACCGCCGTCAACGCTTACCTGATCAATACAGGCAGCCACTTGGTGCTGGTCGACACGGGGGCGGCGCAATGCTTCGGGCCAACCCTGGGCGTGGTGCAGAACAACCTTAAAGCTTCCGGCTATAGCCCGGAACAGGTGGACACTGTGCTGCTCACCCACCTGCACCCCGACCATGCCTGCGGCCTGCTGAACAGCGCCGGCCAGGCCGCCTACCCGAATGCCAGCGTCTACGTGCCCCAGGCCGAAGCGGATTTCTGGCTTAGCGATGAGGCGGCTGCCAAGGCCCCTGAGCCCATGCGCGGCATGTTCCAGATGGCCAAGCAGTCCGTGGCACCCTACGACGCTCAGCAGCGTCTCAAGCTGTACGCCCCGGACAGCGCACTGATCCCAGGCGTCAGCCTGGTGCCGAGCAACGGCCACACCCCCGGTCATAGCTCCTACCTGTTCACCTCACAGAACCAGAGCCTGCTGGTCTGGGGCGATATTGTGCACAGCCACGCGGTGCAGTTCGCCAAGCCGGAAGTAGTGATCGAGTTCGACATCGACAGCACACAGGCCAAGGCTACGCGCCAGCAGATATTCGCCAACGCCAGCCGCGACAAACTCTGGGTGGCTGGCGCGCACATGCCCTTCCCAGGGCTGGGCCATGTGCGCAAAGAAGGTGCAGGCTACGCCTGGGTACCGGCCGAGTTCGGCCCGCTGCGCAGCGACCGCTGAACGGCTGTGACGCACAGAATCGGCTATGGTGTTAGCCGGCATGGCAATTGCTGCTGGTCAAATGCTGGCGAGTTCTTTATGCTCGCAACCACTGTACAGATAAACAGTTAACTGCAACCTATCAGCGTGAAGGCGTAGAGGTGATGAATGGCCGTCGAAGTGGTGTACCGCAGCAGCCGGGATTTGGAGCGTTTATTCATGGATAAAGCCGAAGCCGACCGTCATGACAAAATGCTCGAACTGGCCGAGCTGCTCACCGAAGTGCTGCAAAAAGCCGTGCCATCGCTGAATGAAACCCAGGGTGAAGAGCTGGGTATCTTCATGGCGAAGAACCGCGACATCTTCGCCAAGGCATTCAAGAACCAGCCTGACGCCTTGAGTGAACTGAGCGAACCGGCTGCCGAGTAACGCCGGCGGCAGTCAACAAAACCCCAGTCCATGACTGGGGTTTTGCGTTTTTATCAGCGCCACATTCAGCCATACAACAAGCGCTCGGCAATCGCATCGCCGACCCTTGCCGGTGAGCGCTTATCGGCCTGGGCATGGCCGAATATCTCGGTCAGCCGCCGGCTGATCTGCGTCAAGTGCGCGGTGATTGCCGGCAGAGGCTCCCCCTGATGCTTCAGCGCCACATAGATCAAGCCGCCCGCATTGATCACATAATCCGGCGCATACAAAATCCCCCGCGCCTGCAGGCTGTCGGAAATATCAGCACTGGCCAATTGGTTATTCGCCGCGCCCGCCACTGCCGAGCAACGCAGTTGCCCGACGCTTGTGCTGTTCAGCACACCCCCTAACCCGCATGGCGCCAGGATATCGCACGGCGTGGCGAGTAAGGCTTCGCTGGCCACCGGCCGTGCGCCCAGCTGCTCAACTGCAAGCTGAACGCGGCCGTGATCCAAGTCGCTGACCAACAACTCGGCCCCCGCAGCATGCAGCTGCTCGGCCAGCGCAAAACCAACATTGCCCAGCCCCTGAATCGCTACCCGCAAACCTTCCAGGTTGTCACTGCCCAGGCGCGCCAGGGCGGTTGCGCGGATACCGGCAAACACCCCCAGCGCCGTATGCGGTGAAGGGTCTCCTTCGGCCGTGGTGCTGGTGACATGCGGGGTGTGCTGAGCGATGCAGTCCATGTCAACGCTGGAAGTACCGCTGTCCATCGCGGTGATGTAGTGGCCGTTAAGGGTGTCGATAAAACGCCCGAAGGCTTCAAACAACGCGCCACGATTGTCGACATGCGCAGGACGGATGATCACCGCTTTGCCACCGCCCTGCGCCAAGCCGGCCAGCGCGGCCTTGTAACTCATGCCCTTGGCCAGCCGCAGGGCATCGTCCACGGCACTCTGTTCATCGGTATAGGGCAGGTATCGACAACCGCCCAGCGCAGGGCCAAGGCGGCTGTTGTGAATGGCAATGATGGCCTTAAGGCCTGTGGCCGGGTCATCGGCAAAATGCAGCGACTCCAGCCGAGCGCTTTCCATCAGGGTAAACATGCTGTCGCTCCCCTACTGCGTTGCTCATCAGTATAGGCAGCACTACTGATCACACCCCGCCGGTGATCAGTTCACCAGCAGGGCGACAATCTGTTCGCTGTAGCGATTCACGACAAAGGGCAGCGAGCGCTCGCGGTATTCCAGCAGCGGCTGTTCAATGTAATTCCAGATCACCTGCACCTGGCCCCATTTTTTACGTTGCTCGGCACTGCCGGCCAGGGTTGGCTGCAGCTGCTCAAGCTGCTGGCGAAAGGCCTTGGCCAGCACGTCCACAGGCTCAAAGCGTTCCTGCGCGCTGTCGTACACCGCCGATCCGGAGTCAAAACTGGCGGCCTCACGCACATACTCAGCAGCAATTTGCTGCATCAGGATGGCCTGACGCAGGTCCAACGTCGGTGATGCGGCCGGCGCTAACGCCTGCTGCTGCCGATTGAGTTGCAGCAGGTCATGGGCGCTCTGCGACAGCGTATCGAGGGCATAAAAATCAATCGCTTCGTAGTTCAACCGGGCATTGTTCAGCAACACCGCCTGAAAATGCTGCGCCTGTTGCTGCAACGGGGCTGGCAACGCCTCAGGGTGCGCAGTTAACAAACCGGCGAAATGCTGAACTTCTGTCTCCAGGCGTGCCTGCACGTCAGGTGACCCCTGCTCCAAACGCAATAAGTGAAACAGCGTTAGCAGCCGGTACGTTGACAACTCTTGAGCCAGGAGCGGCGCTTGCGAAGCCTGTGCCGCGCTCAGCACAGGGCTCATCAGTATCAGCACGATCAGGGTGTAACGGCGAAGGGTTGCAGGCATGCTTGGCGTCCTTGTTCAACAACACAGCAGCCACACTGGCACAGCCCTGAAACAACAATGTACTGGACGAAGGTTAGGCGCTTGACTACAAAGCCAGAGACCCTGGGAGAATGTGATGAGCCCACGCGCTGCCTGCCTTGCCTGCCTGGAACAAACACCACCTGCGCTGTTTGAGGCAGCGCTGTGGATTGCCGTGGAACACCAGCCCACGCTGCAACCGACCGACGTGCTGCAACGGCTCAACGGTTTGCAGCAGCAGCTCAGTCAGGGGTTGCCTAACCTGCCGCTGCAGGAACTGGCGCAACCGCTGCTGCGTCGGCTGAGTGAGCTGGACTTCCATGAGGACGACGAACGCCCGCTACGGCCAAGGGCCGCGTTGCTGGATCAGCTGTTGTTGCGCCGCCGCGGCCAGCCGCTCACTCTGGCCCTACTGGCACTGGAGCTGGCCAGGCGCCTGGGAATTCCATTACAGGGGGTCAATTTTCCCGGGCATTTCCTGCTACGCGTACCCGGCGCCGACCATCTACTCGACCCTTGCAGCGGCCGGCGGCTGTATACCCGCGAGTGCCGCGAGCTGCTGCAACGCCATCTGGGGCCGACTGCCGAATTAAACGCCAGCCAACTGCAGCCGTGCGACGCGCGCAGCATGTTGCAGCGCCTGTCGCGCAACCTGCGGCAACTGCATCAACTAGACGATGACCCGCTTGCCGCGCTGCGCGATGCCGAGCGCGTGCTGCTGCTTGGCACGCCGACATTGCAGGACCACCTGGCCCGCGCCGAGATTTATCAACGGCTCGACTGCCCGCAGGGCGAGCGCTTCGATCTGCAGTGCGCCCTGCTGCTCAGCGATGACCCGGCGCAGCACCTGCAACTCAGCCAACGCCTACGCCTGCTCAGCGCCAGCCCAGCGCTGCACTAGAAGAAGCCCAACGCCTTGGCCTTGGCCACCGCCTGGGTGCGCCGCGCCACACCCAGCTTGCCGTTGATTCGGCGTGCATGGGTTTTTACTGTGTGCAGGGATATAAACAGCTGCTCGGCCACTTCCTGATTGGACAGCCCCTGGGCTATCAACCCGAGCACCGCCAACTCGCGGCTGCTCAGCGCATTGCTGCTGGCGACGGTCACAGCAGACGGCGTGCCCTCCACCGGACTCTTCACGCGGAACCACGGACGTCGATAACCCAGACGCTGCTGCAGTGCCTGGCCGGTGTGCCGAGCCTGTTCGGCACCCGTCTTATCGTCACAGGCCGCACAGGCATCGGCGTAGCTCAGCCATAAGTCGCTGACCAGGGCCTGCCTGCCCTGCTCGGCCACCTTCGCCAACAACTGCCGCAGAGGCTCGCGCACATCCTCACCCTGCATGCGGTCCAATTGCAGCAATAACGCTTGAAACCGCGGAATCAGCTCGGGAAAGTTCGGCGTCGGCAACACCGCTTTAACCCGCTGCTCATAACTCAATACCCGAGTCGCCGCGACGCGCGCCCGCGCATAGTGGCCCTGGGCAATCCACAGATGACTGCTGGCCAACAACAGGGTGCCGCGGTATAGGGTTTCGCTCACGCGCTGACGCTGCATCTGCCGTTCGGCCTGGCCAAGGTGGGCAAAGGCTGTGGCCATATCACCCTGCCCCATAGCCAACTCGGCCAGGCCGAGGTAGCCATGAAACGCGCTTGGATCGCCACAGACAAGGGCATTTTCAAGTCCGCGCTGCAGCGCTGCCTCCGCTTCATCGGCACGCCCCTGGCGCAGTTGCAGACGCCCCAGACGCAACTCAAGCCGCGCCAGCACCGGTGTGTTGCGCAAAGCGGTCGGTGCGGTTGCCGTCAGCACCCGCTGCAGCAACGTTTCGGCGCGGGCAAACTCACCCCGCGTTTCCAGCAACAGGGCGTGGTCCAGTTCCAGCAGGGCTTCAAACACCGGGTTGCCATGCAGGCGCGCCTGCTTCAAAGCTTCAAAACTGAGTTTCTGTGCCACCTCAAGCTGACCTTCACCAATGGCCACCAAGGTCAATGCCGAACGACACAGCAACGACTGCGCCCACGCACTTTGCGGCAGCCCTTGCAGGGCATCATGCAGGTGGGCGCGAGCATCCACGGCACAGACTCGGCCGTAGGCGATGATGCCCTGGATGGCTTGCCAGTGAGCGAACAGCTCACGGGTTCGCGCGCCATCGCTGCGCGGCTGAAAGCGTGCCAGTTGATTGATACAGGTCTGCGCTTCATCCAGACGGCCAACCAGTAGCAGCACCCAGGCATTCAGCAGAATCAGCCGTGGCGTGCTGCACAGCAGGCTGTCCGGCAGCTCGCTGCGCCAGCGCAGAATCAGCGCCAGGTCCTGGCCTTGCAGCACCTGCTCCTCGGTAAAACGCTCAAGAAAACTGCCGGCCACGTCCGGCTGCCCGGCCAGCAAGGCGTGCTCTACCGCTGCGCGAATATCACCATGACTGGCAAACCATTGACTGGCATGCACATGCAACGCGCTGTACGGCAAATTCATGACCTGCCGCTGCAGCAGCCGAGCCAGCGGTGGGAACAACACATACCAGCCCTTGGCTGTGTCCAGCTCCTGAATAAATACGCCACGCTCAATCAGTGCTCGCAACCACTGCGCGCCTTCGCCCACACCAAACAAGTGGTCACAGAGCGCCGGATTGAAGCGCGGCAACTGGGCCAGTTGCTCAAGTATGCGCAACAGCTCATCGGGCAGCGTTTGCAGCACCTCGCGCTCGACATACTCGACCAGCAGTTGGTCATGTTCGCCGTCCTGCGGTGCGCTCAGCGCAGCCGGCTCGGCTTGAGCCGCCAACAGCACCAGGCGCAAGGCCGCCGGCCAGCCTTGGGTCAGTGCATGCAGGGCCTGCGCCCAGGCGTTTCGGCCAGGGTCCAGCTGTTGCAGCCAGGCCAGCACGTCAGACTCGTTGAAGGCCAGCTCACTGCTACCCAATTCGAGCAGCTCGCCCTCCAGCAGCAGGCGGGAAAGGTTACAGACCGGCCGCCGCCGGCTGCCCAGCCACCAACAAATGCCAGGGGGAGTGACCATCAGCAGCTGATTGAGGTACGCATCGAGGGCGAGATTCGGCTGCGCCGGGTAGTCATTGAGCATGATCCACAGCGGCCGCGACTCCTGCGCCAAGGTCTCCAGCACCTCGCCACTGCTGAGGTCTGCGGGGTAATTGAGGAGTTTGCCGAGCTGCTGCGCCAGCTGTTCGACATGCCAGCCTTCACCTGCACAGCTCAGCCAGAGCAGGTGATGCGTGGCCGGGCACTCTCGGGCGCAATCTGCCAGCAGTACGGTTTTACCAAAGCCGGCTGGACCGACCAGCAAGCGCAGGCGACAGTCGCGCGACAAAAGCCGCTGCTGCAGGGATAGCCGAGCGATATGCCCAGGTGGCGGGCGCTGTACGCCGCCACACGCGGACGCTGTGGCGCTTTGCGGGAAAGGCGCTAATGCGTTCATGACGGCTCGTTTTATTGTTCTTACAGGAACCGGATTGTTGCAGGCTAAACCTCAACACCTATCGCTCACAGCTCTATCACGAGAGGTGATGGCCAACGATAAAAAAGGCGGCCCGAAGGCCGCCCAATCACGGAGTGTTTCGTGCAGCGTGCTGGCCTAACGAACGCCTGAGCTACGCAAGGCGGCTGGCGTGTAGTCGGCAGCGGTGGCTTTGAAACCAAAGTTATACGCCGACTTCTCTTCGTTTTTCATACCCAGAGCCAAGTAACGACCGGCCATCAGGTCATACAGCGCTTCCAGGGTGTAGCCCGGCACTTGATGGTTGTAGTAGTGCTGCGCATGCCCTTCGGCAACACGCCAGAGCTGACCACGGCCATCGTAATGATCAACCAATGCGATCTGCCAACTGTCCTCGTCGATGTACATATGGCGCTTGGCATAAATGTGCCGCTCGCCGCTCTTCAACGTGGCAACCACTTCCCAGACGCGGTGCAGCTCGTAGCGCGTCAGATCCTGGTTGATGTGCCCAGCCTTGATCACGTCGTCGTACGACAGCGCCGGCGAATCCAGCTTGTAGCTGTTATAGGGAATGTACATTTCCTTTTTGCCGACCAGTTGCCAGTCATACCGATCCGGCGCGCCAGAGAACAAATCGAAGTTATCGGCCGTGCGCATGCCGTCAGCAGCAGTACCTGGACCGTCGTAGGCCACCTGCGGTGCGCGGCGTACGCGGCGTTGACCGGCGTTGTAGATCCAGGCCAGGCGCGGCTCTTTCACCTGATCTATGGTCTCGTGCACCAGCAGCACGTTACCCGCCAGACGTGAAGGCGCAGTCACCCGCTGCTTGAAATACAGCAGGATATTGCTGCCCTTGGCCGGATCAAGATCAGGCATGTCCGCCGGGAAGGCCACTTCGTCCTCGAACTTCACCAAGCTGTAAGAGCCATTGGTTTGCGGCGTGGCCTGAGTCACCACCCGGCGTGTGTTACCGCCACGGTAACGGGTGATGTGGTTCCAAATCACCTCAACCCCAGTTTTGGGAATGGGGAAGGCGTAGTAGCGGCTGGCATTGAAGTTCTGCAGACCGTTCCCGCCGTCAACGGGCGTGGTATTGACCGCACTGACCCTAGCTGCCTCGCCGATCGCAGCGGGTACGGATGTAGTGCGATGAGTGGGGTATACCGGGATGGTATAGCTGTCCGAGTAACGCTTGAGCATCGCCATCTGCCCAGCGGAGAGTTTGTCTTTGTACTGCTCGGCATTCGCTGCAGTAATGGTGAAGAGCGGCGTTTCGCTGGCAAAGGGGTCAGCGAGAAACCCTTTGGCGTCGACCGCTGCCGCACTGGTAGACAGACCACCGTCCCAGGCTGGGATGGTGCCATCGGCATTCCCAGCCATTTCTCCGCCCAGCGGCGTCAAACTCGTGCCTAACTGCGCCGCTTCTTGCTCAGAGACTGCGGCCATCACGCTGCTGGCTAACAGGGTCAGCACCAGCGCCCCAGCTTGCAGGATTCTTGTATTTTTCATGGTGTACGGATCCTTTTGCACTGCGTTGATCAGAAGTTCACACCGAAGCTCAGAGCAACAAAGTCACGGTCGACGTTGGTGTTGTAATCCCCACCAAAGAAGTCGGTGTAACTCAGGCTGGCGTTGTAGGTGTTCTGGTAGTCAGCATTCAGGCCCAGGCTCACCGCCTTGCTGCCTTCACTGAAGTTGGGGCCATAGCCATCGACGTCATGCGACCAGGCAATGCTTGGCGAGAGGTTGACCCCGGCGAAGACGTTGCTGTAATCGAGACTGGCGCGCACGCGGTAGCCCCAGGAGCTGCTGGTAAAGAAACCATCGTCATTACACTGGTCAGGGTTGGCGGTGTTCACCCCTGCCGTACAGGTCGTGTTGGGGTTGAGCTGACCAATGCCATAGACCGGATCGCGACCGAAGCGCAGCTCGCCAAGATCATCACTGATGCCACTGACATGGTTGTAACCCACCTCGCCCACAAGGGTCAGGCGACTGGCTCCGAGCACTCGGTCGAAAAACTGCACCGCTGAGACTTGCGCCTGGGTCACGGGCTTGCGCACGTAACCGGCCACTTCCTCACCCACGGCATTGCGCCCATGGCCGCTGGTAAATACCGGTGAAAACCCCTGGCGCAGGGATGCAAAGGTCATGTCCGTGGAGTTGATACCAATTGGCATGTTGGGCCGGTAACTGAGTTCACCCGACAACGCAGTGCCTTCGACGTTGGTCTGGAAACTGACGCCGTAGAGACGAATATCTTCCGGGTACTCTAGAAAATAGCGGGCAGCCTGTGGCGCCCCGGTGCCGACAATGATGCTGCCGCTCGGGCTACGGCTGTGGTAGTTCATCGCATACAGACCGAATTCCGTGTCGTTCAGCGACTCGGCAAACCAGCGCAGGGCAACGCCGAACTGCCCACTGTCGCGCGCATCACGATCCCCTCCGCGCGGAATGAACACGGGGTTACCCGGCGCACCGGTGTTGTTTGACGCGTCAGGCGCGACGTCAGCCCCTGCGACCACCAGACGGTCGTTACAGCCATCGGCGGCCGTGTCGCTGGGTGCAAAGAACGTCCCGCAGTTATCGATAACAGTCTGGTCCCACTCCAGCTGGTAGAACGCTTCCATGCTGACGGTGTCGGTCAAGCTCTGCGAGACATAGAGCATGTTGACCGGAATCAGCCCCTCCTTGATCTCCGCGCCAGGCCGGCGGAACGCTGCAGCATCCACGGGGTTGATCGAGTTGATCGAGTTGCCGATAAAGGTGCTCTCACCCCAGCTGACCACTTGCTTACCGACCCGCACACTGCCCGGCATGCTGCCCAGGTTGTAGTTGTGATAGATGAAGGCATCGAGAATTTCCGCGCCGGAGGCTTGTGCCGCTGTCTTGCGGTTGTGGTCGTCGATGTCATACAGCAGACGGCTTTCGTCCTTGGTTTCGAAGTCGTACCAATACTTGCCGCGAATAAACACGCCGGTATCGCCGTACTTCAATTCAAGGTCGTGAATGCCTTTGAAGATCTTCGAAAAGGTTTCGCCTTTTTTGAAGTTCAGGCGGCCGTCATCGTTGGTCTGAGAGGACGCCTTGCCGCCGTTACGTGTACCGATAAAGTCAGGATCGGCACCGCGCACGCTCCAACTGGCCCCCACCGAAAGTGAAGAGTCGAACTGCGCTTCGACATCACCAATATTGAATGTAATAGCCTGGACAGGCGCGACACAGCCAACAGCAATGGCAATCGCCAAAACGCTGGGCTGGAAGATGGCATGTCTTGTTCTTGTTCTCATGCGGCTCTCCTGGAAAGCGGGTTTCGTGTTGAGCCTCCACGCTACCCAGCCACCTTGAGTGGGATAAGCGCCCGAAAGAGGTATTTGCCCTGTCAGCCAAAAGAGTGAATACGCCCCTAAAAAGCCGCCCCGCCGCCGATCCATCGACCCGTTCAATGGCGCTTTATAGGGTGGATGAATGACAGTGACGGCCCGTTACGTATTAACCACTGCTGACGTTGCTGCCCGCAGCTCCAGGCGGCGTGACTCCAACACAGCCCGCAAGCTCAACAAAAAACGTATCGATTTAAATACACCGTAATGAAAGCGACACAAACCGTTCAGCCCACGACACCAGAGCCTTTGCGCAGCGCGTGGCGAACGCGCCGATCAGGAACGTATTGAATTCAATACACACCAACAAAAACCCATACCAACTAAAAGCACTTAAGTTATTGTTTTTATTGATAAAAATAACAATGGCACCTACTTTGCTATGGTCTTTTCACCTTCCGCTCGTGCCCAGCACGCGCGTCCAGCACATCGCCCCCAGCAGAAAGGGCGAGTCACCACCCTTGAGGAGTACACATGAGCGAATTGCGTTTTACCGTTGAGCACGAATGGCTGCGTCAGGATGCCGATGGCCTGGTTACCGTGGGCATCACCGCCTATGCCCAGGAAGCCCTGGGTGACGTGGTATTCGTTCAGCTGCCGGAAGCCCAGAGCTACGCCGAGGGTGACGAAGTGGCGGTGCTGGAATCGGTAAAAGCTGCGAGCAATATCGCCATGCCGCTGGACGGTGAAGTGGTCGAGGTCAATGGCGAGCTAGAATCCAGCCCTGAGCTGGTCAACGAAGATCCCCTGGGCAAAGGTTGGTTCTTCCGTTTTCGTCCAGCCAATGCCAGCGCGGTAGCCGACCTGCTCGACCAGGCCGCCTACGAGCGCCTGCTCAACGCCAATGCTGACGCCTGAGAGATTGTGATGACCAAGCTGACCACCCAGAACGAATTTGTCGCCCGCCACATCGGCCCACGTGATGCCGATACCGCGGCCATGCTCGAACTGCTCGGCTACGCCAGCATCGACGCGCTGACCGATAACGTCATCCCCGAGAGCATCAAGGGCACCAGCGTGCTGGGCTCTCTGCCGGGCCTGTCGGAAGCCGACGCCCTGGCCAAGATCAAGACCATTGCGGCCAAGAACCAGCAGTTCAAAACTTATATCGGGCAGGGCTATCACGGCACTCACACGCCGAGCCCGATCCTGCGCAACCTGCTGGAAAACCCGGCCTGGTACACCGCTTACACCCCGTACCAGCCAGAGATTTCTCAGGGTCGTCTGGAGTCGTTGCTGAACTTCCAGACCCTGATCAGCGACCTCACCGGTATGCAGATCGCCAACGCCTCGCTGCTGGACGAAGCCACCGCCGCTGCCGAAGCCATGACCTTCTGTAAGCGCCTGTCGAAGAACAAGGCCAGCAACGCCTTCTTCGCCTCCCAGCATTGCCACCCACAGACCCTCGACGTGCTGCGCACCCGTGCCGAGCCGCTGGGCATCGAAGTTGTGATCGGCGACGAAGCTGCGATCACTGACGCCAGCGTCTACTTCGGTGCGCTGCTGCAATACCCAGCGAGCAATGGCGACATCTTCGATTACCGCGAGCTGGTCGAGCGTTTCCACGCCGCCAATGCGCTGGTGGCCGTCGCTGCCGACCTGCTGGCACTGACCCTGCTCACTGCACCGGGCGAATTCGGTGCCGACGTGGCCCTGGGCAGCGCCCAGCGCTTCGGTGTGCCGCTGGGCTTCGGTGGCCCACACGCCGCCTATTTCGCCACCCGCGATGCATTCAAGCGCGACATGCCGGGCCGTCTGGTCGGCATGTCCATTGACCGCTTCGGCAAGCCGGCCCTGCGCCTGGCCATGCAGACCCGCGAGCAACATATCCGCCGCGAGAAGGCCACTAGTAACATCTGTACCGCTCAGGTGCTGCTAGCCAACATCGCCAGCATGTACGCCGTCTACCACGGTCCGAAAGGGCTGACCCAGATTGCCAAGCGCGTGCACCAGTTCACTGCGATCCTGGCCAAGGGCCTGCGCGCTCTGGGCTACACGGTTGAGCAGGAATTCTTCTTCGACACCCTGACCCTGGCCACCGGCGGCAAAACGGCAGCCCTGCATGCAGCCGCCCGTGCGGCCGGCATCAACCTGCGTGAAATCGATGGCGAGCGCCTGGGCCTGTCCCTCGACGAGACCACCGATCAAGTCGCCGTTGAAGCCCTGCTGGCGGTCTTCGCCGAAGGCAAAGCTGTTCCAGCCTTCGCGGAACTGGCTGCCGGCGTAATCGCTCAGCTGCCAAAAGGCTTGCTGCGCGAAAGCGAAATCCTCACTCATCCAGTATTTAACCGCTACCACAGCGAAACCGAGCTGATGCGCTACCTGCGCAAACTGGCCGACAAGGACCTGGCGCTGGACCGCAGCATGATTCCGCTGGGTTCCTGCACCATGAAGCTCAACGCTGCCAGCGAAATGATCCCGGTGACCTGGGCCGAGTTCGGCAACCTGCACCCCTTCGCCCCGGCCGAGCAGAGCCAGGGTTACACCCAGCTGACCACCGAACTGGAGGCCATGCTCTGCGCAGCCACTGGTTACGATGGCATCTCCCTGCAGCCGAACGCCGGCTCCCAGGGCGAGTACGCAGGTCTCTTGGCCATTCGTGCTTACCACCTGAGCCGTGGCGATGATCAGCGCGATATCTGCCTGATCCCGCAATCGGCCCACGGCACCAACCCAGCCACCGCCAGCATGGTCGGTATGCGCGTGGTGGTGACCGCCTGCGACAGCAGCGGCAACGTCGACATCGCCGACCTCAAGGCCAAAGCCGAAGAGCACAAGGACCGCTTGGCTGCGCTGATGATCACTTATCCGTCGACCCACGGTGTGTTCGAGGAAGGCATCCGCGAAATCTGCGCGATCATTCATGACAACGGTGGCCAGGTGTACATCGACGGCGCCAACATGAACGCCATGGTCGGCCTGTGCGCCCCGGGCAAGTTCGGCGGCGACGTGTCCCACCTGAACCTGCACAAGACCTTCTGCATCCCGCACGGCGGTGGCGGCCCAGGTGTCGGCCCGATTGGCGTGAAAGAACACCTGATCCCATTCCTACCCGGCCACGGCCATATGGCCCGTAAGGAAGGTGCCGTCAGCGCCGCACCGTTCGGCAGCGCCAGCATCCTGCCGATCACCTGGATGTACATCAGCATGATGGGCGGCGAAGGCCTCAAGCGCGCTTCGCAGATGGCCATCCTCAACGCCAACTACATCGCCCGCCGCCTGGAAGAGCACTACCCCGTGCTGTATTCGGGCAGCAACGGCCTGGTGGCGCACGAGTGCATTCTGGACATCCGTCCGATCAAGGACAGCAGCGGCATCAGCGTTGACGATGTGGCCAAGCGCCTGATCGACTTCGGCTTCCACGCCCCGACCATGTCCTTCCCGGTCGCTGGCACCCTGATGATCGAGCCGACCGAGAGTGAATCCAAGGAAGAGCTGGACCGTTTCTGCGACGCCATGATCGCCATCCGCAACGAAATTCGTGCAGTGGAAGCTGGCCAGCTGGATGCCAACGACAACCCACTGAAAAACGCCCCACACACCGCACTGGAACTGGTCGGCGAGTGGACTCACGCCTACAGCCGCGAACAGGCCGTGTACCCAGTGGCCAGCCTGATCGAAGCCAAGTACTGGCCGCCGGTCGGCCGCGTGGATAACGTGTTCGGCGACCGCAACCTGATCTGCGCCTGCCCGTCCATCGAGGCGTACCAGGACGCGTGATAACAGCCCGCGGCCC